>Ga0310695_10000788_pt1 | contig 78278 bp, 61 predicted proteins | sample RumenRJG_04DNA_FD_203882 | JGI IMG/M metagenome (GOLD analysis project Ga0310695, IMG submission 203882) | Bovine rumen microbial communities from Lethbridge, Alberta, Canada - RJG_04 (v2) (version 2) | ecosystem: Host-associated > Mammals > Digestive system > Stomach > Rumen | place: Canada... | reverse complement strand
CGACCATGTCCGAGAAGTAGCGCTGCGACCTGTACTGCTCGATGTCCTCTTCAAGCGTCTTTCCCGTGAGCGTGAGGCAGATGCCAGAACGCTCCGCTTCCGCCGCGAGGAGCGCGTCCATGACGGCGAACGCCGTCACTGCCTCTATGACAGGCACGGCACGGCGGACGATGCACGGATCGTGGCGTCCCTTCATCGAGAGCTTCGCCGGCTTCATCGTCGCGAGGTCTACGGAATTCTGCTCGACGAACACGGTGGGGGTCGGACGCATCGCCACCGTGAAGCAGACGGGCATCCCGTAGGTGCGTCCGCCCATTATCCCGCCCTGCTGATTCGTATCCGTCCAGACAAGGCCGTTGTCTTTTACGGAGAACTGGTCGTTGTACTTTGATCCTGGAGTAGTGCCTATGAATTCGCACCCAAGGACATCACCGAAGACGATGCCCTTCACGCCGGGGACGCCGAACACCGCGGCGGAAATATCTGTTTCAAGTCCGTCGAAAAGCGGCCCCCCGAGCGCTGGCGGGAGCCCGGAAATGGTGCATCCGACCATTCCTCCGATGGAATCGCCGGCGTTGCGCACCTTTAGGATTTCCTTTTCGTAGTCCTTGTCTTTTCCGCAGACAACGCTGCCGAGCGCCACGATCTGCGCCTGAACGAAGATTCCGCGCCGTGCGAGATATTCGAGGCACAGCGCGCCCGCCGCGCAGAGAGGCGCGGTGAGGCGTCCGGAGTTCTTGCCGCCGCCCGTCGGTATGCGGCCCATCTCGATCCACTGTCCAAAGTCGGCGTGTCCGGGGCGCGGCACCGTGCGCTCCGCGCCGTAGTCGGCTGGGCGCATGTCGCGGCTCGCGATTTCGCCGACGATCGTCTCGCCCGTCGTCGTTCCGTCTGCGGCAAATCCGCCGCGCCACACGACCTCGTCCGTCTCGCGGCGCGCGGTCGAGAGCTTGTCGCGCCCGGGCGCGCGGCGCTCCATGAACTCGGCGAGTTTCTTCGCGTCGACACGCACGCCTGCCGGGAAGTTCTCGATGGAGAACGTCATCTTCCGTGCGTGCGACGCGCCGCGGATGTCGAGACGGAGAAAGTTTCCAAAGCTCATTTGAGCCCCTTTCCAAACTGTGCCTTTGCCGCGACGCCGTCTTCAAGCGCGGCGTGGAGTCGCGCACGGTCGTCCGCGGCAAGTGCGCCGCGGAAGTCGTCGAGGCGGTTGATGTAGCGCTCGAGTATCGGGAGAAGAGCGTCGCGGTTGGCGAAGAAAAGCTCCGTCCACGTGTCTGGATCGGGCGCGCCAACGCGCGCCATGTCGCGGAAGCTCCCCGCCGAGTAGCCGACATGATCCTTCGCAAGCGGCTCGCGGACATACGCCGAGGAAATGAGGTGGCAAAGCTGGCTCGTGAAAGCAATCATCTCGTCGTGGTGCTTTGGGTCCGTGTAGACGATCCGCGCGAAGCCGAGCTCCTTCAAAAGTTTCTCGAGCTTGTCGAGAGGTGCGCGCCCGTATGTCGGGTAAGGCGTCAAGATCATCGACGCGCCGTCGAAGAGAGCGGCGTCGGAATTTTCGTAGCCGTTCTTCTCCTTGCCGGCCATGGGATGTCCGCCGACAAACACCCAGCGCGTCTCGAAAGCGTATTTGCGAAGCGCATCGCAGACGAGAGTCTTCACGCCGGTCGCATCGACCACGACCGTCCCTTCCTTGAGGCGTGGCGCAATCGCGTCTATGACTGCGACGACAGCCGACGGCGGCACGGCGACAAAAACGACATCCGCGTCCTCGACGTGGAAATCCTCGCCCTTGTCGAAAATCGCCGCCTCGTGTCCAGCGCGCTTCGCCGCCTTCTCGAACGACCCTCCGATCAGTCCTTTGCCTATTATCGCTATTCGCATAGGGCAAAAATTATCTCATTTTCGGGGGAAAAAGGCAATACTGACATCATCCCGGCGTTTTGGTATAATTTAACCGAAATCTTTTTCTGTCAGAAATCGGGAGCGAGATTCCCTCACATCGTGTAAACAGAAAGGCAGGTGCATCATGAACAACACGACCAAAATGCTTCTTCCGGCAGCGGCGCTTTGCATCTACTGCACGGGATGCGTCGCATACGAAACACCGACGGCATACCACCGTGCGCCAACCTACGTCGCGCCAACGACAACATATGTCACAGAGCCGGCCTACGTGACGCCTGCAACATATTCCACGACAACCTATTATCCCGACACGTACTATTACGACGACGGCTACTATTACGGCGACGTCTACTATTACGATGGCACCTACAGGCACCGCGGGGATAGGCCGCCAAGCCACGGCCACCACAGCGGGTTCCATCACAATGGGCCTGGACACAACAATCACGGCCACCCGCCGCAAAATCCCGTCATCCACAACGCGCAGGCAACGCAGAAAGCCGCCATCCACAACGCGCAGGCAACGCAGAAAGCCGCCACTCACGCTGCGCAGACAGTGCAAAAGACAGCCCTCCACACCACGCAGACAGCGCAAAAGACAGCTGTGCACAATGCGGCGTCAACGCAAAAAACGATCATGCACAACGCCGCGCCTATGCAAAGAGCAGCGATGCACAATGCCGCGGCGATGCAGAGAGCTACGATGCACAATGCCGCGACGATGCAGAGAAGTGCCGCTCACAGCTCCCATTCCGCCCAAAACGCCGCAGCGCAAAGCGCAAGGGCGGCACAGAAAGCAGCCCCAAGACCAGTCAGGCGCCGCTAATAACTGACCCACGCATGGACGACCGCCTAACAGGCGGTCGTCTTCATTTGCGGGAAGAGAACGACGTCGCGAATCGAGTCGGTTCCAGTGAGGAACATAACGAGTCTGTCAACGCCGAAGCCGAGGCCGCCAGTCGGAGGCATACCGCACTCCAAGGCCGAGATAAAGTCCTCGTCGATCTTCTCCGTGTCCTCTCCCGCCTGGTTCTCGAGCGCCTTGCGCTGCTCCAACGGGTCGTTCTGCTCGGTGTATCCAGGGCAGAGCTCGCGACCGGCGACGACGAATTCGAAAACATCAACAAGCGACGGATCGTCCTTGCACGCCTTGGCGAGCGGAACGAACTCGTGCGGAATCCTCGTCACAAAAGTCGGCTGCATGAGGTTGCGCTCAATAAGCTTGTCATAGACCTCGTGCGTGAGCATCAGTTCTGTCGTGACGCCGTCGAGCTCGAGGTTGGTGTCAGTCTCGCGGCCCTTCGCCTTGGCCTTCTCGAGCTGCGTCGCGAAATCAAGCTCAAACCAGTCGTCGCCCATGAGCTCCTTGACGAGATCCTTGTAGGCGACGCGACGGTAAGGCGGATTGAAATCGATGACATCGCCCTTGTCTCCGTAGGCGACCTTGCGCGTGCCGATGACCTTGTCGCAGAGGTGCGGAAGGAGCCCTTCCATTATCGCCTCCATTGAAGTGCGGTCACCATACGCCTCGTAGATCTCGCAGACGGTGAACTCGGGGTTGTGCGTGCGGTCGATACCTTCGTTGCGGAAGTCCTTGCCGAGCTCGAACACCTTGTTCATGCCGCCGACGAGTAGACGCTTGAGGTAGAGCTCGGGCGCGATGCGCATCACGCAGTCCTTGTCGAGCGCATTGAAGTGCGAGAAGAACGGCTTTGCCGCAGCTCCGCCCGCCTGGTCCTGGAGAATCGGGGTCTCGACCTCGACAAAGCCCTTGTCCCAGAGGTACTTCCTGATCTCCATGATAAGCCGCGAGCGCGTAAAGAAACGCTGACGGGACTCGTCGTTCGTCATGAGATCGACATAGCGGCGGCGATAGCATTCCTCCTGGTCGGCGAGACCGTGGAACTTCTCAGGCGGCTGCTCGAGCGCCTTCGCGAGCATCGTCCACTCCTTGACGACGACGGACTTCTCGCCCTTCTGCGTCGTGAAGAAAACGCCTTCAGCGCCGATTATGTCGCCGAGGTTGAGCTGCTTGAAGGCGGCAAACGCCGTCTCGGAAAGCTCGTCGCGTTTGAAGATGAGCTGGAAGCGGTCGGTGCCGTCGTTCATGGTGCAGAAGTTCATCTTGCCCATGCGGCGGATCATGAGAAGACGTCCAGCGACGCGGACGGGCTTCCCCTCCTCGAAAGTTTCGCGCGCGACCTTGAGGTCGATGTGGTCGTACTTGCAGCCGTAGGGCTCGTAGCCCATTTCCTTCAGCGCCCGCATCGATGCAAGGCGCTGCTCACGATACTCGTTAGTCTCCATACTTCTCCGCCAACTCCTCTTACTGGCCCCTGACCCCTGACTACTGACTCCTAATTACTCCCCGAACGTGCAGTCGAGCGCGTCGGAAATCATGTCCACCGCCTCTTCGAGATCGGACTCCTTGAGGACGAGCGGCGGGAGGAACCTGACGACGTGGGGACCGGCGGTAAGGGCGAGAAGCCCCTGCGCCTGGAGCGCTTCGACGACTTCCTTCGCGTCTGCATCGACGACGAGGCCGAGCATAAGCCCCTTGCCTCGCACCTCGAGAATCTTGTCGTACTTGTCGACGAAGCCCTGAAGCGCCTCGCGAAGAAGCGTCCCCATCTCGGTTGCCTTCGCGAGAAGTCCCTCGCTCTCGATCACGCCGATAACGGCAAGCGCCGCGGCAGCGGCGACGGGATTGCCGCCGAAGGTAGAAGCGTGGCTCGGCGCGGCGAGGACGTCGGCGAACTTCGCGTTCGAGACGAGCGCGCCCATAGGGAGGCCTCCGGCAAGCGCCTTGGCGCAAGTGAAGAGGTCGGGCTTGACGTCATAGCCCTGCCATGCAAACCACGTTCCAGTGCGGCCCATGCCGGCCTGCACTTCGTCGACGATCATGATAAGGTTCTTCTCGTCGCAGAGAGCGCGGACGCCCTTGATGAACTCCTCGGTAGCGGGCGTGACACCACCCTCGCCCTGCACGGCCTCGAGCATAACAGCGACGGTCTTGTCGTTAATCGCGGCCTTGACGGACTCAAGGTCGTTGTAGTCTGCGTAAGCAAAGCCGACGGGCAGCGGGTCGAAGCCCTCCTGGCACCACGCCTGCGCGGTCGCGGCAACAGTCGCGAGCGTACGTCCGTGGAAGCCCTGCCTGAACGTGACGACCTCGTAGCGGCCGCCGTTCACGGAACCCCACTTGCGGGCGAGCTTGATCGCCGCCTCGTTCGCCTCGGCGCCCGAGTTGCAGAAGAAGACCTTGCCACCGAGCCCAGAAATCTCAACAAGCTTCGCGGCGAGGCGCGTAGCGGGCTCGTTTGCAAAGAGGTTGGAGCTGTGCGTCATCGCGGCTGCCTGTTCCTGGATCGCCTTGACGACCTTTGGGTGGGAATAGCCGACGGACTGGACGCCGATCCCGCTCGTGAAATCGTAGAACGGACGGTTGTCAACGTCCCTGACGGTAACGCCCTTGCCATTCGCGAGGACGACCGAAGGCGAGTATGTCGGCATCAGAGACGCCTTGTAGATGTCGAGGATTTCCTGTGTCTTGTTGCTCATTCCGTTATCTCCGTTCCCACGCCTTCACGCGTGAATATTTCCAAAAGCAGCGAATGCGCCATGCGTCCGTCGACGAGGTGCACTTTCTTTACGCCCGACTTTATCGCGTCCGCGCAGCTCTCGACCTTCGGGAGCATGCCGCCCGAGATCACCCCTTCCGTCTTGAGCGTCGCTAGGTCCGCGAGGTGCAAGGTCGAGAAAAGAGTCGACGGGTCGGACGCGTCCTTCAGGATGCCGGGGACATCCGAGACGAGCGCGAATTTGCGAACCTTGAGCGCCTTCGCAAGAGCGGCGGCGGCAAAGTCGGCATTGATGTTGTAAAGATGGTTGTCTTCGACTCCAGTGCCAAGCGGCGTAACCACTGGTATGATCCCCGCATCGAGCATCTCCACCGCGGCACGTGTGTCCGCAGAGACGACCTCGCCAACATAACCGCGGTCGGGAGTCGCGATTTTGCGCGCGGCAAAGACCCAGTTCCCGTGGATCGGACGGGCATTCGCCCCGCGCTTCTGCAAGCGGCTCACGAGGTCAGGATTGACGACGTTGTTGAGGGTGCGGCGGACAATCTCCATCGTCGCTTCATCTGTAACCCTGAGGCCATCCACGAACTTTGGTTCGTGACCCGACTCCTTTATCGCCTTCGAAATCGCCTTTCCGCCACCGTGTACGATTACGACCTTCATGCCCACGGCGCGCATAAAAGCGATGTCGTCCATCAGCGAATCAAGATTCGCCTCTGTCTCCATCACGGAGCCGCCGAGCTTAACAAGCACGACCGAGCCGTGAAAATCACGAATATACGGCAAAGCTTCGGTCAAAACCGCCGCTTTCGCCACTGCTGTATCCATTGCACTCATTGAAGTGTATAGTATACCATAATCCGCCCCGGCTTTGTGCGGAAAATTGCCAATATGAGTTGGAGTTCAGAGTTGGAGTTGGAGGTCAGGGGTCAGGGGTCAGGGGTCAGAGTTGGAGTTCAGAGTTGGAGTTGGAGGTCAGGGGTCAGGAGTCAGGGGTCAGGGGTCAGGAGTCAGGGGTCAGGAGTTAGAGTTGGAGTTCAGAGTTGGAGTTGGAGAATGGAGTTGGCGGTGGAGCGGAAGTCCGAGCGAGTGGATACGGCGTATTCGCCGAGGTTCCGCGAGGAGGAGCTTCCGGCCACCGCCAACTTACGTCATTCTGGCGGTGGAGCGGGAGTCCGAGCGAGCGGATACGGCGTATTCGCCGAGGGTCCATGAGCCTTCGGCCACCGCCAGTCTACTTCAGCAAATCGCCAACAGCAAGCGAAATGGCCTCTGCGATTCGCTCATGGCCAGCGGCCGAGGGATGCAGACGATCTCTTTCTGCATTGCTGAAATACGCATCGTGCGCGCGAGAGACGGGATAAAGCCCTGAGTCGGCGTTCAGGTCAACAACCTTCGCCGCCCACACGTTACCCGCCTCCTTCACAACGGCAACATAGTCGTCGAGGAAAAGCCCGAGGGCGTTCGCGTAAGACTCGTCTGGCTGGACGTTGGTCGCGCCGAACGTGGCGTAGGCGCGGTGAATCGGCGTGAGAAGAACGACGCGCGCTGTCGGGAACTCGTCCCTGATGTACGACATCGCGGTGTTAATGCGCCCGCGCAGGGTGCCGCAGTCAAACGAGAATTCGCGCTTCTTCAAAACGACCTCGCGACCGTTCTTGTTCACCTTCGTATCTGCGACGGAATACCACTCGCCAAGGGGAATGTCGGAGTTGAAGTCGTTGGTGCCGGCAAAAACAAAGACCACGTCGGGGCACTCAGCGTGCTCTTCCTTGTACTTCTTCGCCTGACTCTTGATGTCGCACCACTGCTGTCCGTTGATGCCGTAGACAAGCGGATTGAACCCGTAGCGGTCGGCAAGGAAGCCCCAGTAGTTCTTCGTGCAGCCAATGTGATGCACATCCGTTATCGAGTCGCCGAGGAAGAGAACCTTTTTCTGCGGACGGGCAAACTTACCAAGCCAGGCAGCAGCCTCGGACGACCACGTGTCGACAGACTTCCCCGTCCTGCGAAGCCCGTAGCCGTGGCCACCGTTCGGGTATATCTTCGCAACGGAATCGACTCCCGCCTTACGCAAGCTCCAGTCGTAGGCAATCGTCGTCTCTATCTCGCAGAAGTCGTCAATCGCCTGAGCAATAAAGGCAGGAGGCGTTTCGGAATCGACCGGATATTCAGGACGGAGTTCCATGCCGACCCAGTCCTTCCACGGGTTATCGGGATTCTTCCTCTGGCGGAGATCCCACGGATAGATAGGAAGCTGGAAGTCGGGACGGCACGAGAAACCGTCGGCGTCGTCGACACGCTCATAACGGCGCTTGCGCCAGTTAGTCGCGATGCGGACGGCAAGGTTCGCGCCAGCGGAAAAGCCGATGACACCGACGCGACCAGGGTCAATGGCGTACTTCGCTGCATCGCGGCGAAGAATCCCGATCGTGCGCTGTACATCGCAAAGCGCCGCCTCGCGCTGGTTGGGAGCGCGGTATACGAGAACCGCCGCGGAGAAGCCGAGCGTGTTAAGCCATTCCGCAATCTCAGAGCCCTCCTTGTTGAGCCCAAGACGCATATAGCCGCCACCAGGAAGAACCACGACAGCTGGCTTCGCGCCAGCGCCAGACGCAGGGAAGAACCTGAAATACGGGACATTCACGTCAGTGACGACGAGGTTGCGCTGCCAAAGCTCGTCCTCGCAGTTCTTTATCGGGGCGTCGCCCGCCTTCATGGGAATCTTGCCCTCGGGCCATATCTTAGTGTCGGCCGGAGACTCCTTGTGCCAAAGCTCCTCGATGAGCGCGTCGATTTCCTCGCGCGTTTCCGCGCCGGAGCAGTAGCAAGCAGGATAGTGTCTTTCCTTCGCCACCTCCTCAGGAGTCTTTGCGCCAAACGCCGAAAGCGCGATGAAAACCGAAAGAGCCGCAAAAGCGGCATACGACGAGAATAGGTTTGCCTTGTTCATGGATTGTCGTTGCTATAGTTGCGATGGTGTGAAAGCCGTACCGACAATGGCCGCGGCGATGGTAGCAGGAAGCGCTGCGACAGCGGCAACTGCGACATACACCCACGGTATCGATCCGCCGCCAGAGAGCGCGGCGGAAAGGCAGTAATTGCCGGCAAAGGGAAGGAAGCAGGCAGCGAGCACCGCGCATACGGCGCTCGTGGCGTTGATCTTGAGATGTGCCGCGGCGGCCGTCGAGGCCATCACGAAAAACGCCGCAGGAAGGAAGAGAAGCGCAATCGCGGGGAGAAGACGCAGAAGCGAAGCGTCAGGACGGTAACAAAGCGATGCGAGCGCAATGGCAAGCGTCGTAACGAACGCAGAAAGCGAAAACCTGAAGCGGAAGAAACGGTTGAGCACCGCACCAACTATGTATGGAAGCACGATGCTGGCAACACCGCATGCGTAGGATACGCCCCAGAGCCGCGGGATGTCGCCAGACTTGCGCGCAACCGCGGCGCCAATCTCTGCTCCGTTGACGATGACAGCCGTGACCGAGCCGATCGCAAGCGCAAAAAGCGCAAACGCGGCGTATGCGCCGCACGCCTTTGCGACGAGAAACTGCACACACGAGACGGGATGCGACAGCGCAACGGCGGCAGTTCCGCTCTCGAACTCACGCCGCACCGAACGCGCGGCGCCAACGATCGCAAACAACATGCCGCCGACGAAAAGCGCCGAAAGCCCCGCGTCGCGAGCCATGCGCGACGGCTCGCCGAACTGGTGGTAGTGGAACGCGGGCGCGAACACGGCAATGGCGAGTGACGCCGTAAGGACTAAAAGCGACAACGGCTCTGCGAGAATTTCGAGAGCCGTCGTACTTGCTATGGCGATGAAACGTCTCACTGACCCCAGCCACACCCGCCGCAGAAGAGCGGCAACTGGGCGTCAAGGTAGAGGAAGTACGCAAGCGCGCCGACAACGACACACGCCGCGATCTGGAAGATTATTCCCGTGATCGTCACGCCCTTTGAAAGCGATGGCACCGCGTTAGCGGGCATCGTCGCCGCAGCAGGAGCCGCTGGAGCGACCGCGGGCATATCGGGAATATCAGGTATGTCGGCAACATCGCCACCTTCGCCGGCAGGAGCCGCGGAAGCCGCAGGTGCTGCGGGGGCCGCAGTGGCAGTTGCGCCAGGTTTCTTTATGCCGAACTTGCCAGAAGGACGGACTGCGCCAGGACGCGCGATCTTGAGCGTCTTGCGCTGCGTTAGCGTCGGCGAAGACGCGGCAGCCGCAGATTCAGCCGGCTTCTCGGCAACAGGTTCTGCCGCAGGGGCTGCAGGTGCGGGAGCCGCAGGCGCGGGCGTAGCAGGCTTAGCTATCGAATCGGGACGCTTGATGCGAATCGTCTTGATCGGAGCCGCCTCGTTCTGCACGGGCGCAACGCCAAGCGCGTCGGAAAGCGAAATGCGGGCCGTCCTCGATTTGGATGCCTGCTTCTGGACCTCGGTAAGGTCCTGGTCGGCGATGATGCCCGTCTTGCGGAGAATGGCCTGCTGGGGAATCTCCTGGGTTACGCCCTTGAGCTTCTGGGTAACAGTCTTTAACTGCTCCATGGCGCCGGCCTGGGGCTGTTCGGCAGGAGCGGCCGTCGGCTCGCCCTTGGCGGCGGACGGCTGGGTCGGGAGCTTCAACCCAGGACGGATGCCTGGCTTCGCGAGCCCCGTAGCGCCGCCGATTGTGGGCTTCCTGATGACCGGCTTGAGCTTCAGCGTCGAAGCGCGGGGCTTCGCAATCGGACTCGCGGGCGGCGGTTCCGAACCGGCAACAGGTTTCACGTTATCGTCTGCCATGTTTTACCTCCGTACCTTAAAGTCGTCAGACCGACATCACTTCGGCTTCCTTGGCCTTGAGCTCGGCGTCGATCTTGGCAATGCCGTCGTCGGTCGCCTTCTGGATCTTGTCGAGCCCCTGCTTCATGTCGTCTTCGGAAATCTTCTTGTCCTTCTCGAGCTTCTTCACGGCGTCGTTCGCGTCGCGGCGAACGTTGCGCATCGCGACCTTCTGTGCCTCGGCCTGGGTCTTCGCTACCTTGACGATCTCCTTGCGGCGCTCCTCGTTGAGCTCGGGAACTGTAATTCTGAGAACCTTGCCGTCGGTCTGGGGCGTAACGCCGATGTTGGCGGCAAGAATCGCCTTGTTCATAGCGTCGAGCACCGTCGGATCGAACGGGGCGATCTTGATCTGGCGCGGCTCGGGCGTCGAGATAGTGCCGAGGTTCTTGATCGGCGTCGGGCAGCCGTAGTAGTCGACCTTGATCTGGTCGACCATCGCGGGGCTGGCCTTGCCAGTCCTGAGGCCTGCAAACTGCGACTTGAGCGTATCAAAGCTCTTGCCGATCTTCGTCGTCGCGTCGTTCAAAACTTCCTGTACCGTTTCCATTTTTTTACTCCAGTCTTTTCTACTTTAAACTTTGAACTTTGAACTTTAAACTCTTCAGCTCACCACCGTACCGACCGTCTTGCCGCGCACGACGCCCTCGAGCGCCTTGGGGTCGAAAAAGTCGAACACGACAATCGGGATGTTGTTGTCCATGCAAAGCGCGAAGGCGGCCGAGTCCATGACTTTCAGGCGCTTCTCAAGTGCAGTCTCATACTTGAGAGTGCCATACTTCTTTGCGGTCGGATCCTTCTTCGGGTCTGCGGTGTAGATGCCGTCGACCTTCGTCGCCTTGAGAAGCGCGTCCGCGCCTATCTCGCTCGCCTTGAGCGCAGCCGCAGAATCTGTCGAGAAATACGGGTTGCCGGTGCCGCCGCCGAAAATGACGACGCGCCCCTTCTCGAAGTGCCTGAGAGCGCGGCGCTGGATGAACGGCTCTGCGAGCTTCGGCATCTCAATCGCAGTCATCACACGCGTCGGAACGCCGATCGACTCGAGCGCGTTCATCATCGCAAGCGCGTTGATGATCGTCGCAAGCATTCCCATCGAGTCGCCGGTCACGCGGTTCACGCCCTTCCCCGCGCCGGTGAGCCCGCGGAAGATGTTGCCGCCACCAAGAACAATGCCGACTTCCACGCCCATCGCGTGGATTTTCTTTATGCGCTCGGCCATGAAAGCGAGATTCTTCGGGTCGATGCACTCGCCCGTAGACTTGTTGCCGAGCACCTCGCCGGAAAGCTTCAGGAGAATCCGGCGATACTTGACTTTGCAGGAAGATTTTTTCACGCCGAAAATTATATCAAAAATCCACTCGCTCGGCAATAGAAGCGCGGCCGATTTCGGGCGCGGTCACTGACCCATGGCAAGCCGTGTCGCAAGGCGCTCGGGAAGCCCAGCGCGGCGTATGCGCCCCTGGGCAGTCTCGATGTCGTATTCGAGGCGGCGGTAGCGGATGGCGCGCGCCTTCTGGTCGTATATCACGTAAGACGCGCGCGGGTCGCCGTCGCGTGGCTGGCCGACGGAACCGACGTTCACGAAGTACTTGCGCCCCATGGGCAGCGTGAAGTCCTGCGCGTCGATGCGGAAGACGCCGTTCATCGACTTCTCGTAGATCATCGGGCAGTGCGTGTGGCCGTGGAAGCACAGCGGCGTAAGCTGCCTGAGGAAGTTTGCCTCAGCCTGGAGGTTGTCGAAGACGTACCCGAAGTTCTCGGGCCTGTCCATCGTGGAGTGGACAAGCGTAATGCCCATCTGCGTGTGCGTAAACGGGAGGTTCTTGAGCCAGCTTATCTCGTCGTCCGACAGCTGTTCGCGAGTCCACTCGACGACCGCCGCCGCAGCGGGGTTGAAGTCGTCGAGGTTCTGAGTCGACGAAACGTAGTAGTCATGGTTCCCGACGACAACTGGGCAGCCGAGCGCACGGACTATATCCATGCACTCATGAGGGCAGGCATTGTAGCCGACGACATCGCCAGTGCACAGGAAGTCGGTGACGCCCTGTGCGCGGCAGTCGTCGAGAACGACGTTCAGCGCGTCGAGATTGGCGTGTATGTCGCCGAGTATGGCAAATGTCTTTGACATCACTTTGCGAGCAATGCGCTTGCGATCTGAAGGTCTTCTACAGTCGTTATCTTGAAGTTGGGAGCCCTGTTTTCGTATATGCGGACCGTCTCGCCGGCAAGCTCGACCGCCTGGCAGTCGTCGGTGACGTCGTTCTTGCCGAGATTCTTGTACGCGTTAGCGAGCGTCCTGAAGTTGAACGCCTGCGGCGTCTGCACGGCCCAGAGTTTCTCCCTGTCCTCAGTTGCGGAAATGGCAGTCCCCTTTTCGACACGCTTTACGGTGTCGGTCATGCGGCGACCAACGGTTGCGGCTCCGACGCGCTTCGCGAGCTTCACAACCTCGGATATTACGTCTGGCGTGACGCAAGGACGCGCACCATCATGAACGACGACGAAGCGGGTGTCTACGTCGCAGGCTGCAAGACCGGCCTGAACCGACTCTTGGCGCTTGTTGCCGCCAGGCACTATGGAAATGAGCTTTGAAATGCCGAACATCCGCGCCACGGCCTTGGCGGCGACCTGCTGTTCCTTGCGAACGACAAGCACAATCCTGTCGATGTCGGGACACCGCTCGAACGCGATGAGCGACCATGCGAGAACCGGCTTGTTGCCGAGGCTCAGGAAAGCCTTGTCGGTTCCCGTTCCCATCCGCTCGGACTTTCCGGCGGCCACTATTATCGCAGTCGTCATACCATGTTCCTCCCGCAGCATTTCTTGAATTTTTTGCCCGAACCGCAAGGGCACGGGTCGTTGCGACCTACAACAGGCTGGACACGCGATGGCGCGGCGATAGCCGGTCCTTGCGGAACAGCGGTCTGCGGACGCGACATCATTGAGGCGAACACGTCGCCTATCGTCTTGGACGATGAAGACTTGGCCGGCTCGGACTCGCCACCAGAAGACTTCTCGCTCTCGGTGACGGTGATCTCGTCGGCGTTTGTGCGAATGCGGGCGGCACCTGCCGCCGCGAGCATGCGCTGCATGCGAGCCGCAGTGGCACTCCTGAACTCAGCCGAGACGACCTTCGCCTTGATCGTGGCGATAAGCGACTCGAACATCGAAAAGGCCTCTTTCTTGTACTCGACGAGCGGATCTCGCTGTCCGTACGCGCGCAGATTCACGCCCTGGCGGAGATCGTCCATCGCCCTTAGGTAGTCCTGCCATTCGCGGTCGATTACCTGAAGGAACACGCCGCGCTCCATGAACGGAAGCATCTCCTGGTCCTCGCCCGCGCACTTCGCCTCGTACGCCTCCTCGACGCGCTTGTAGACGAGGTCTCCGGCAAGCCCCGGGGTTCCCATAAGCGGGCGGAGCTCATCTTCGGACACCGACACGGGGAACGTGACGCCAAGCCAGCTCATGAAGTCTTCGAGAGAGCCGTCCTTCGGGCTGAAGAGATAGCGCTCGGCCTGCGACTGGACGAGATCGTTCGCGACATCGAGGACAAGACCGTGGACCGCCGCGGGATCTCCCATAAGGACCTTGCCGCGAAGCTCGTAGACGATCGTGCGCTGCTTGTTCATCACGTCGTCGTACTCAAGCGTGCGCTTGCGGATTGCGAAGTGCTGCTGCTCGACGCGGCGCTGGGCCGTCTCGACGGACTTGTTGAGCCAGCGATGCTCCATCACCTCGCCTTCCTTAAGGCCAAGCTTCTGCATAATGCCCGAGATTCTCTGCGAGCCGAAAAGGCGCATGAGCTGGTCTTCGAGCGAAATGAAGAACTGGGAGGAGCCGGGGTCGCCCTGGCGCGAGCAGCGACCCCTGAGCTGTCGGTCGATGCGCCGCGACTCGTGGCGCTCGGACCCGATGACGTGAAGGCCGCCGACCTCGGGAACGCCCTCTCCAAGCTTGATGTCTGTGCCGCGGCCAGCCATGTTCGTCGCGATCGTGACTGCGCCACGCTGACCCGCGAGCGCGACGATCTCGGCTTCGCGCGCATGGTTCTTGGCGTTCAAGACCTCGTGCGGGATGTGCGCGAGCTTGAGCATGCGCGAAAGGATCTCGGAAGTGTCGACCGTAACGGTGCCGAGAAGGATCGGCTGGCCCTTCGCGTGGCGCTCGGCTACGTCGGCGATGATTGCCTTGAACTTCTCGCGCTGGGTGCGGTAGATCTGGTCGTTGCCGTCGATGCGGTTCACAGGCTTGTTCGTCGGGATCGAGACGACGTCAAGCTTGTAGATCGACTTGAATTCGCTTGCCTCGGTCTCGGCGGTACCGGTCATGCCGGCAAGCTTCTTGTAGAGTCGGAAGTAGTTCTGGATCGTGATCGTCGCGAGAGTCTGGGACTCCTTCTCGATCTCGACGCCCTCCTTCGCTTCGACCGCCTGATGGAGGCCGTCGGACCAGCGACGCCCGGGCAGGACGCGGCCCGTGAACTCGTCGACGATGTAGACGTGGTTTTCCTGCACTACGTAGTCGACGTCGCGCTCGTAGAGACAGTAGGCACGGAGAAGCTGGTCGACGACATGCACGCGGTCCGACCTCTCGACGAAAGAGGACTGCGTGTCGCGGCGGCGCTCAAGGCGCTCCTGCTCGGTGAGCGAAGTGTCGCCGTCGATCGCGCTCATCTCGGCCGCGAGGTCGGGGAGAACAAAGAGCTTGGGATCCTCAGGGCATATCTTCTCGCAGCCCTTGTCGGTCAGCGAAACCTCGCGCGTACGCTCGTCGATCGTGAAGTAAAGCTCCTCCTTGAGCTCGCGGGCATGCTCCTTGCGCATCTCGGAGAGCATCTGCAGCTCGACGTCCTCGTGCATCTTGCGGACGTCGGCGTCCTCGAGGAGGTGCATGAGCTGCTTGTGCTTCGGCATCGAGTGGTAGACCTGGTATATCTTGTCCTTGACGAGCTCGACGTCGCCCGACGCAAGCGCCTTCTTCGCCTCCTGTATGAAGTCGTTGCACTGCGCCGTCTGCACACGCACGATCGAGGAGACGAGCGGGTTCAGGTTCTGGTAGATGTGCGAGGTCGAGAGCGTCGCTGGGCCGGAAATGATGAGCGGCGTTCTTGCCTCGTCGATGAGGATCGAGTCAACCTCGTCGACGATCGCGAAGTTGTGGCCGTTCTGGACGACGTCCTCGGGCCTCTGCGCCATGCCGTTGTCGCGAAGGTAGTCGAAACCGAACTCGCTGTTCGTGCCGTAGGTGATGTCGCACGCATACTGGGCGCGCCTCTCCTCGGAATCCATAGAGTTCTGGATGCAGCCGACTGTGAGGCCGAGGAACTTGTAGAGGTGCCCCATCCAAGCCGCGTCGCGGCGGGCGAGATAGTCGTTAACCGTGACAAGCTGGACGTTCTTCCCGGAAAGCGCGTTCAAGTAGAGCGGCAAGGTCGCGACGAGCGTCTTGCCTTCGCCCGTCTGCATTTCGGAGATGTTGCCGCGGTGAAGGACGATGCCGCCGATTAACTGGACGTCGAACGGAACCATGTTCCAAGTAAGCTGGTGGCCGCAGACGTCGGCTGTCGTGCCGCAGAGATGGCGGCAGGCGTTCTTCACGAGCGCGAACGCCTCGGGAAGGATGTGGTCAAGAGTCTCGCCCTTCGCAATACGGTCCTTGAACTCCTGGGTCATGCGCGGATAGTCCTCGTCCGCGAAATTCTTGGCCTGGTATTCCCCTTCTATGCGATTGATCTCACGGACGATCGGCCAGAGCCTTTTGAGCTCTCGATCGTTCTTTGTTCCAAACAAAAACTTCAAAATGTTCATACTACGCCATATTATACCAAAAATTCGGGCGTAGTGGGGGAAATGTTAGCACATCCTTTTGCCTGGCGAAACGACTCAGAGGACCTTGCCTTCGTAATCGCCTGCGATCTTTACCATTCCCGCCGATGCGGAATATCCAGCGCCAAAACCCGAGACGAGAACGCTCGAACCAGCAAGGCGCGCGGCGTTGTAAGCAAGCGCAAGCGGCACTGAACACGAGCCAGGGTTCTTGAGCTCCTCGGGAATCGTCAAGAGTCTTTCCTTCAATCCAAGCGCGTCGGCAAGCTGTCGCACCATGTACGGATTCGCCTGATGCGGCGCGAAGAAGTCTGGCGCAGGAGAAGACGAGAGGAAATCCTTGAGAAACTTGGACACTTCCGTGGCGACGAAGGAAAAGACCTTGAAGCCGTTCATCTTTATAGGGCCTTGCGACCCACAGACAAGCGCCTCGTCCTGGCGCGAAAGGAAGTCGAATCTGCTCGCGCCTTCGGGATTCGAGGATACGACGGTCGCGGTGCAGGCATCGGAGAATATCTTCCCAGTCGCGTGATCGTTCTCGTCAACCAAAGGCGACTGGACGTCACCATCTATTACGAGCACCTTACCGCCCATGTCGGACGAGAGTCGGCCTGCGATGTAAAGAGCGTATGGATAGGCGCTACACGCCATCTGAATGTCGAAAGCCGCGACCGACGACGGAAGACCGAGAGAGGCGGCGACGCGAACGGCGAGCGACGGGAACCTCTCGGAATTCGAGAATGTCGCCGCGATGACCGCAACAACATCTTCCGCGTCTACTGCGCGAGCCGACCTTGCCGCGAGGTCTACAAGCGATTCGCCGGAGCCGATTGCCGCGGCGACGCGCTCTACCACGACCTCGGGAACGGAAATCATATCAGGATGTCGTCGAGGTTCGGGATCTTCGTGTAGAGCCAGGAATGGCAGATGTCGTAAATCTCGTGCGCGGTTTCCCCCGGGGGAACGTTTTCGGGGACACGCGCATACTCGTCAAGATCCTCGCGCGTAAGCCGTGCAAGTATCTTTGATATAAGCGGAATGTAGGTCGGCGACATCGAAAGATGGTCGACGCCCATTGCCGCCCAGAGAACGCCAACTATAGGATCGGCAGCTGACTCGCCGCAGACGCCAACGGTGATGCCGGCATTCTTAGCCGCCTTTATGGTCATGCGGATGAGCTTCAGCACGGCAGGATTTGTTGGCTGGTAGAGATGGGCGACCGACTCGTTGCCGCGGTCTGCGGCCATCGTGTACTGCACGAGGTCGTTCGTGCCGATCGAGAAGAAGTCTACATGGCGCGCGAGCTCGTCGGCGATAAGCGCAGCCGACGGTACCTCGATCATCGCGCCGACGCGAACGGAGCGGTCATAGGGGATGCCGTCCTCGTCGAGCTTCGCCTTGACTTCGCCGAGGATCATCGCGGCCGCGACAAGCTCGTCGACACAGCTCACCATTGGATACATGATCGACACATGCCCGAAGGCCGAGGCGCGGAGCATTGCCCTCAGCTGAGTGCGGAAGACGTCGCGGTGGGAAAGAAGATAGCGTATCGAGCGGTTGCCGAGGAATGGATTCGCCTCTTTCGAGGATATTCCCCTCACGAGCTTGTCGCCGCCGATGTCAAGCGTGCGGATCGTTATCGCGCCACCGTCGGAAAGGGTCGCAGCGAACTTCGCCGCATCGCGGTAGGCGGCGAACTGCTCGTCCTCGGTCGGCTCCATCTCGCGGTTGAGCCAGAGGTATTCGCTGCGGTAGAGCCCGATGCCGCGGGCGCCCTGCTCGCGAATTCCGGCAAGCGGCACGCCGGGGTGGATGTTTGCAAAAATCGGAACGTCGCCGCCGGACTTGAGAGTGCCGGCCGGTGCACCGCGAGTCGCCTCCTCCGTGAGCTCGAGCTGTCGCTCGACGAGATCGTTGAACTGGCGGATCGTGGCCTCGTCGGGGTTGAGCGTGACAGCTCCGTTCGTGCCGTCAAGAAGGACGACTTCGCCCGGCTTCACGCGCGAGGTGATATCGACAAGTCCTGTGACGGCTGGAATCGCGAGAGCCCTTGCAAGAAGCGCGACATGGCTCGTCGTGGAGCCGCCGTTGGTGGCGAAGCCAAGCACGAGCTCGCGCGGCAGCTGTACCGTCTCAGACGGAGTAAGGTCGTCTGCAACGACGATGGAAGGCGTCCGTATCTCCATGTGCGCGCCAGACGAGAAGCCGGTGAGCGCACGCAAAATCCTTCGTTCGATGTCGTCGAGGTCGCGGACTCGCTCTCGGAAATACGGGTCGTTCATGCGCTCGAACTGGCGGCGCGCGCCGTCGGCCGTCTTGCGCACCGCAGCTTCGGCATTGAGCCGATCGCGGATCACGTACCCCTTTGTCTCCTGCTTGAGCACCTCGTCCTCAAGAATCATCAGGTGGCATTCGAACACCCGCACGTCGTTGCGGCCAGTGCGCTGGCGCAAGACTGATATGAGCGACTCAAGGTCGCGCTTAGTCTCTACGACCGCGCGCTTGAGACGCATCAGCTCGTCGTCGACGCGATCCCGCTCGATTAGGTATTCCGGGACGGGCACCTGGCCGTCGCCGCGATATACGAAGACCGGACCGGACGCGAAGCCTCGCGCGGTTGCCAGTCCCGCAATCGTCGTCATTGGAGCCTTACTGCTCATCAGGTATGTCGAACTTGCGTCCGACGAGTGCCTCGAGCTCGTCAAGCACCTCCTTGGCCTGTGGGCCGGAGGCCGTGACTTTCAGCACGGTTCCGCAGGTTGCCTCGAGCGTCATGAGCGCCATGATCGACTTGCCGGAGACGACGTTGCCGTCTTTCTCGACCTCGACGTTGGCGTCATAGCGGCTCGCGACCTTGGCGAAAAGCCCGGCCGGCCTGACGTGCATCCCGTACCTGTTGAGCAGGGTTAGCTCTCTTGTTATCTTCCCTTCTGCCATGATGCGTTCCCCTTCTTTACCGCTTGGAAAGAGCGTCGTCCGCCCGCCGACGGAGCCGCTCGGAAAGTTCACCCACCGGGTCGTGCCCGGCCAATATCAGCTTCTGCTGCTGTGCAGCCGTCTCCACGAGGTTCACGAGATCGCGTCCCTCGCTTACTGGTATGATCGCGTGCGGCACGTCCACGCCGAGAATGCGCGTGAACAGGCGACGCTGCCCGACGCGGTCGATCTCGCCCTCGATGTCCTTGAGGCGCTTGAACGTCACGACGAGCTGCAGACGCTTCTCGCCGCGCACCGCGTTTATGCCGAACACGTTCGCCACGTTCATTATGCCGATGCCGCGTATCTCCATGAACCCGGCAGTGGACTCGGACGACGACCCGTACAGCGTGTCCGTCGCGACGTCCTTGCGTATGCAGGTAAGGTCGTCGGCGACAAGCGCATGGCCGCGCTTTATGAGCCCCAGGGCGGTCTCGCTCTTGCCCATCCCCGGATCGCCTTCGAAGAGCACTCCGATGCCGCACACCTCGACCATTGTGCCGTAAAGCGACGTCTTCGGGGCGCACAGCTGCTCGAAGACGAAGGCGCTGTTGTGTGAAAGCGCCCTCGTCTTGAGCGCCGAGGCCATCACTATGGCGCCGGCCTCGTCCGCGACGCGAACTTCGTCGCGGCGGGGCTTGTGGCCGTTCGTGTAGATGACGCAGGACGCCTTGTGCTCGAACAGCGAGCGTATGCGCGAGAGACGCTCTCCGTCTTCTAAAGACCGCAAGTACGCAATCTCCGCGTTGCCGAAAAGCTGAAGACGCCCCCACGCGAAATGGTCGAAGAAACCGGTGAGCGCAAGCCCAGGCCTGTTGACCATCGGCTCCTCGATCTCCCGGGAAAGCCTGTCGGCACCCACGACAACCGAAAGGCGAAGCCTCTCCGCGCCGACTTTCATGAAGTCGGCAAAGGTGAACTTCGCGGCTCGCGAGTTTGTGGATGTCGACGCTTTCCTCATCGTCTCCCCGATGTCAGTTCTTGGCCGACGCAGCGCGCTGCTTGCGGACCGCGCCCTTGCGCGCCTTGACGCGCATCCTTAGAAGCTGGCGTTCCGCGCGAGCGGCCGCGGCGTCGATGACGCCCTTCCCGCTCTCGGAAAACTCCTTCGCGCCGACGGCGACTTCGCCAAGGCGGTTCGCGACGACTTCGGCCATGTACATGTGCTTCTTGACGTCGACGTCTATTACGATGGCAACCTTCGTCACCTTCGGAAATTTCTCTTTAAGTTTCGCCATGCGCGCTTCGGCGTATTCCTTGAGCGACTCAATCTTGACGTCGCTGTGCCTCATCGTGACTTCTATGCTCATGTTCTGTCTCCTTTCCTTTGTTTCTGTATCTGACTAAAAAATTGTTTGATTTTCAACCGTCAACTTTTCAACCTTTCAACTTTTCAACCTTTCAACCCTCTTACTACATCCTGAACCCGTCGCCCAGATACCTCGCCTTGACCTCGGGGTCGTTGACGAGCTCGGACGTGCGGCCCTCCTTGAGAAGCCGCCCGTTGTAGACCATGTACGCGCGGTCGACGACCGACAGGGTCTCGCGCACGTTGTGGTCGGTTATTATTATGCCGAGCCCCTTCTTGGCAAGCCGCCTCACGATGTCCTGGATCTCGTTGACGCTCAAGGGGTCGACGCCCGCGAACGGCTCGTCGAGCATGAGGATCGCCGGGTTCCTGACGAGGGCACGCGCAATCTCGAGCTTGCGCCGCTCGCCGCCAGAGAGCGTGTAGGCGGGCTGCTTCGCGACCTTCATGAGGTCGAACGGCGCAAGAAGCTCCTCGGCCCTCGCCTTGCGATCCTTACGCGACATGGGCAAGGTCTCGAGAATCGCCATCACGTTCTCCCACACCGTAAGCTTGCGGAAGATCGACGCCTCCTGCGCGAGATAGCCAAGACCCTTCCTCGCGCGCATGAACACGGGAAGCCGCGTTATGTCCTCGCCGCGGAACACCACCTTGCCCGCATCAGGCTTGACAAGCCCGACGACCATGTAGAACGTCGTCGTCTTGCCGGCGCCGTTGGGGCCGAGAAGCCCTACGATTTCGCCGCAAGAGCAATCGACGTCCATGCCGTTCACCACGGTACGGTCACCATACACCTTTACGAGACCAGACGCACGCAGATCTGGCACGACCGTCTTGGCCGTGGCCTCCGCTGCCATCTCGCTCATGGCTTTTGTCACCAAATCATCCATTAGTTCACCGCCTGCTTCATAAAACCGTCAATGCCACCCGACACGCCGCCCTCGATCGTCAGGGTCGACCCCTCCACCTCGATCTGCTCGGAGTCGAGCCAGAAGGAAATCGTCCTGCCCTCGATCTCGTTGCGGCGATGCCCGCCGTCTACGAGCTTCGCAGGAGAATCGGGACTGCCGTACATCGTCACGCGCCCCAGCGACTTCACGTACGCCGCGCGCGGACAGCTGCCGCTGCGCGTACCGTTCGTCACCGTGACGGAACCGTCGGCCACGATGCGCTTGAGCGTGTTGGTGCCGTCGAGAAACGCGTAAAGCCTGTCAGCCCCGAGCGTATACTCGGAATCTGCCACGCTTACCGATCCTTCGAACAGCACAACGCCGTCCTTGCGGTCATAGTCGGTGCGCTCAGCGGCCACCTCGGCGTCGCGCCGCGTGACCTTGCCGCCCTCTCCCATTATCGCCTTCGTGTCGAACTTCTGATCCTTGACCCTAATTTTCGTATTCGCGTATATTGTAACGAATTCTTCCTCGAAAGAAAAGTAGATTCCGTCGCCTTCAACTTCGTTGTCGAGGTAGAACGCCTTGGCGTGGCCCTGCACCCAGCCCGACTTCGTCGTCCTGTCTATGACGCAGTTGTCCGCCTCTACGCGGGCTTCCACGACGCCGTTCGTGGAGAACTGCGCCACGACGACATCGGTGCCCCACACCATTCCGACTTCGAGAAATGCCTGCGCCTGCTTCGCGGTGATGGACGCCTTCACCGACCCGTCGGGATGCCGTTCGATGGGAATCGTCACGTCCGACGCCGGCTCGTCAAGACGCGCGACGCACGAAGTGTAGGCCACCTGAAGGCGCTCGGCCTCGCGCGACAGTACCTCACGCTTCGCGAGCCAGTCTTCCGACTTGAACGCGAACGCGGCGAGCGGGGCCATCACGAGTGCTATCAGGAACTTCCTCAAATCGCTAAACTCCAATCGGCGCCTACGCGCCCTTCACGACCTTGTGGATGGCGAGGAGCGTCTTCCACAGCTTCTCGACCTCTGAAAACTTGATTGCGTTCGCGGCGTCGGACTTCGCGACCTTCGGGTTCATGTGCGTCTCCATGAAGACGCCATCGACGCCTGTCGCGACCGCGGCACGAGCAAGCGCCGGCGCATACTTGCCGTCGCCGCCAGAACCTGTGCCAAGGCCGCCCGGACGCTGCACCGAATGCGTCGCATCCATCACGACGGGATAGCCAAGCTCGCGCATCACGAGAAGCGAGCGCATGTCGGCGACGAGATTGTGGTAGCCGAAGCTCGCGCCGCGTTCGCAGAGGACGATGCGCTTGTTGCCAGTCGACTCGATCTTGCGAATCACCTGCGACATGTCCTCGGGAGCCATGAACTGGCCCTTCTTGACGTTGACGACCGCGCCTGTCTCGCCAGCCGCGACTACGAGGTCGGTCTGTCGCGCGAGGAACGCGGGGATCTGCAGAACGTCGCAAACCTCTGCGACGACCTTGCACTGCCACGGCTCGTGGACGTCGGTGAGAACGGGAACGTCAAACTTCGCGCGTATCTCGGAAAGTATCTCAAGCCCCTTGTCTATGCCAGGGCCGCGGTAGGAATCGACGCTTGTGCGGTTCGCCTTGTCGAAGCTCGCCTTGAAGACGTATCCGACCTTGAGCTTTCGCGCAAGAGACGAAAGCCGACGTGCGAGATCAAGCGCCATTTCGCGCGACTCTATGACGCACGGCCCCGCGATGAATACGAGCCCGCCGTCGCCGAATGCGACACCTTTGTCGACCGCAATCTTCTTCATGCCGAATATTATACCAAAAATCGGCACTAAAAATCACGACAACCAACAAGGTTTGAACGCGACTCAGGACTCCGCGCCGCCACGGCCTTTCGCGGCCGCGCGAACGGCGAAGACGACGAGAATAACCGCGAGCGTCAGCAGGAATCCCGTTGCGCCGCCCTTCACCCAGTCGATCCTCTCGCCGGCAAAGCTCTTCCAGCAGAGCATGCCGAGCGCGATGGAAGATACCGACAGCATGAACACCATCGGGACTCCCGTCATCCACGCGGGCTTCTTGTTCTTCACGAACCAAAGAGTCGCAGAAAGAAGCGTGAGCGCGGCGAGAAGCTGGTTTGCGGACGCAAAGATCGTCCAGAGCTGCTTCGCCGTCTCGGGCGCGCCGAGGAGAAGCCCCGCCGCGAGCCCCACCACGACGAGCGTTCCAAAGTACATGTTGTATGCGACCTTCTTGGCGGGGCCCGCCTTCTCGTCGGGCTTGCCGACGAGCTCCTGCCAGCTGAAGCGCGCAAGACGCGTACCGGCGTCGACGGACGTCATCAGGAACGCGGAAACCGACAGGAGCATGAAGCTCTCGGCGATGCGCTTGCCTGTCGCAGGCTCGAGACCGAGCGCCGAGAAGAGCTTCACGCACATTCCCGCGACAGTCGAGGCGAACATCTGAACGGGCTCCATGCCCTTGATCGCCGTGACATATTCCTGCTGAGAGGCGTATGCGCCTGCTACGCCGATGAGCGCGATGATCGCGAGGACGCCCTCGAGAAGCATGCCGCCATATGCGATGGGCCTCACGCCTCGCTCGTTGTCGAGCTGCTTTGCGCTCGTGCCGGACGCGACAAGCGCATGGAAGCCGGAGCATGCTCCGCAGGCAACGGTGACGAAGAGGAGCGGGAAGAGAAGCTGCTCGCCGAAGCGCCCTTCGCCGACGAGGCCGGTAAAGGCGTCGAGCTGCAGCGTCGGGTGTGCGATGAAGACGCCGAGGAACCCGAGCCCCATCATCGCGTAGAGGAGATAGGCGTTCAGGTAGTCGCGCGGCTGGAGGAGGATCCAGACGGGGCAGGTCGAGGCGAAGAAGCAGTAGACGAGAAGGACAACCGTCCATATCATCCTGACGGTCTCGGGCGCGAAGCCCCACTTGGTGAGGTCGAGCGGATAGAGGTTGCCGATCCACACGAACGCGAACATCACGGGGACGAAAACGACAGAGGTCCAGAGCACGGACATCTTCCACTTGTTCACGCAGAGCCCGAAGACAATCGCCTCGGCGATGAAGAGGAGCGACGCCGTCGCGATCGCAGGGTCCGCGACGAACGTTCCGGCGATCTGGCGGTTGAACTCCGAGACGACGAGGACGAGAGCCGACCAGCTGAACAGGAGGAACAGTATCTTGCCGGGCTTGCCGAGAATCGTCCCTATGACGGAGCCAATAGACTCGCCTCCATGCCTCACGGAGAGGAAGAGCGAGATCATGTCATGCGCAGCGCCTATGAAAATGCAGCCGAGGATGATCCAGAGAGCTACAGATGCCCATCCGAATTCGGCCGCAAGGACCGGACCCACGATCGGTCCGGCACCTGCGATTGCCGCGAAATGGTGCCCGAAGAGCACCGTCGGATGGGCTGGGATGAAGTCGACGCCGTCTTTCTTCGTGTGAGCGGGAGTCGGGATCGACGGGTCAACCCCGAGCTTGCGCTCTATTAGCTTCGCGTAGATGAAGTATCCTGCGAGAAACGCAGCAGACGCGATGAGCAGAAGTACGGCACCGTTCATTTTACAGCCCCCTTGTTGCGAATGCGTAGGCGTTGCGGAACATCTTCATCCAAGGGCCTGCCACCTTGAACGAACCGTCGTTGTAGCTAAGCTGGCACGCGCGGAAGGCGCGCTCGGGGTGCGGCATCATGATCGTCGCGCGGCCGTCGGCACTCGTGAACGCCGTCTGCCCGCCGTAGGAACCGTTCGGGTTGAACGGATAGCGCATCGTCGCCTGGCCGCGGCCATCGACGAAGTGCGCCGCACAGATCGACGGCGTGAAGCCATCGGTCCAGACACGGCCCTCGCCGTGCGCAACGGGGATCGGAAGACGCGAACCTGCCATCCCACGGAAGAAAATCGATGGGCTTGGCTCGATCTCGATTGTGGAAAGACGCGCCTCGAACTGCTCGGAGACGTTCTTGACAAACTTCGGCCACCCTTCCGCGCCCGGGATAAGATCCTTGAGCTGCGAAAGCATCTGGCAGCCGTTGCACACGCCAAGCGAGAACGTATCGGGACGGTGGAAGAAAGTCCTGAACATCTCGCGTAGGCGGTCGTTGTAGAGAATCGAGCGGGCCCAGCCGGAGCCAGCGCCAAGGACGTCACCGTAGGAGAATCCGCCGCAGGCGACAAGTCCCTTGAAGTCTGCGAGATCGACTTTGCCCTCGATAAGATCGGACATGTGAACGTCGACGCAGTCGAAACCGGCGAGCGCAAATGCCGCCGCCATCTCGATATGGCCGTTGACGCCCTGCTCGCGAAGTATCGCCATGCGAGGCTTGTTGGAGTTTTGAGTTGGAGCAGGAGAGTCGGGATCGAATGTCAGCTTGTATGTCAGCCCGGGATCTGCTTCGTCGAGTCCGTTGTCGTATTCCTCGCGGGCCGACACGGGATTGTCGCGAAGCGCCTGCATCCTGTACGTCGTCTCGCTCCACGCGCGGCGGATGAGCGTCAAGTCGGTTTTGAGCGCAAGACGCTCGCCGACAAACACCTCGAAAGTGCGAGAGGCGCGCGTGACCGCGCCTGCGACCGCCGCAGGAACGCGGGCCGCCTTGAACACGGCGAGAACATCTGCTACGTTCTTTTCGGCAACCTGCAAGACCGCGCCGGGCTGCTCGTTGAAAAGCTGCTCAAGCGCATCGCCGCCTGGGAGCTTCGCGATGATGCCGCGGCCGCCGGTAATCGCCATTTCCGCGAGCGTAACGGCAATGCCGCCGTCAGAGCGGTCGTGGTAGGCAAGCGCCTTCTTTGCCTTGACGATCTTCTGCATCGCGTTGAAGAAACGCTTGATGAGAACAGGGTCGGCGTCTGCGTGGGTGTTGCCAAGCTGTCCGTAGACCTGCGCGAGCGCAGTTGCACCAAGAGGATACTCGCCCTTCGAAAGATCGACGTAGACGAGGAACGTCGACTGCCCTTCGGGATCGGGCTTGAGGTCGGGCGTCAGCGTGAGACGGACGTCCTTCACAGGCGCGAAGGAGCTCACGACGAGCGAGAGCGGCGCGACCTGCTTTCTCGGCGTACCGTCAGAATCGTTCCAGACGGTGTGCATCGAGCAGGAGTCCTTGCCAACAGGAATCGACACGCCCATCTTCGGGCAGAAGTTCAAGCCAACTTCCTTGACGGTATCGTAGAGAATTGCGTCTTCACCCGGCTCGCCGCAGGGAGCCATCCAGTTCGCGGAAAGGCGGATCTGCGAAATGTCACCGACATCGGCGGCTGCGAGGTTCGTAATCGCCTCGGCAATTGCCATGCGACCCGACGCGGGACCGTCGAGAAGCGCGATCGGCGAACGCTCGCCAGTCGCCATCGACTGGCCTTCGTAGGTCTTGTAGCCCATCGTCGTGACGGCGCAGTCGGCGGCGGGGAGCTGGTAGCGGCCGACCATCTGGTCGCGCGCGACGCGTCCAGTGACCGTGCGGTCGGTGATCGTGATGAGGAACGTCTTGTCCGCGACGGCAGGGAGATGGAGGACGCGCTTAAAGGCGTCAAACGGCTTCACGCCCTCGAAGTTCGTACCAGCGTGCTTCTTGGCGACACGCTTCACCTTGCGCACCATGCGCGGGGGCTTCCCGAGCAGGACCTTGATGTCCATGTCGATCGGAGAGTCACCGAAGTGCGAGTCTTCGAGAACAAGCTGTCCGTCGCCAGTCGCAACGCCGATGAAGGCGACGGGGCAGCGCTCGCGGCGGCAGAGTTCCTCGAAGAAGAACCGCGCCTCGGGCCTGAGCGCAAGAACATAGCGCTCCTGGGCCTCGCAGCACCAGATCTCCATCGGGTTCATCGACATCTCTTCGTTGTGGACCTCGCGCAGCTGGAACTTGCCGCCAGTCGCCTCGACGAGCTCGGGGCAGCCGTTGGAGAGCCCGCCCGCGCCGATGTCGTGGATCGACATTATCGGATTGGCCTTCCCGAGATAGGAGCACGCATCGATCACGCCCTGGCAGCGGCGCTGCATCTCGGCGTTGCCGCGCTGGACGGAGTTGAAGTCGAGCGCCTCGGAGTTGGTGCCCGTCATCATCGAAGACGCCGCGCCGCCGCCGAGGCCGATGCGCATCGCAGGGCCGCCGATCTGCACGATGAGCGCGCCGACCTTGACTGGCTTCTTCTGCACCTGGCTGTGGCGGATGACGCCCATGCCGCCCGCAAGCATGATCGGCTTGTGGTAGCCGCGAAGCTCACCCGCGATCTCGCCCTCGTAAGTCCTGAAAAAGCCGCAAAGCTGCGGACGGCCGAACTCATTGCCGAACGCCGCACCGCCAATAGGCCCATCGACCATGATCTGGAGAGGCGTCGCAAGTCGCGTCGGGAAAGACGCGAACTCGCGCTCCCAGGGCTGGGGAAAACCGGGGATGCGGAGGTTTGAAACCATGAAGCCGCAGATGCCCGCGATAGTGCGCGAGCCCTGGCCCGTCGCCGCCTCGTCGCGGATTTCGCCACCAACGCCAGTAGCGGCGCCGGGGAACGGAGAGATAGCCGTCGGGTGGTTGTGGGTCTCGACCTTCATCAGCTGGTCGAGAGTGTCCTTCTTGAAACCGTACTCGTTCGTCTTTGGATCGATTGCGAAGATGTCGGTCCTGAAGCCCGTCACGACGGCGGAGTTGTCCTTGTACGCGCTCAAGGTGTCCTGCGGACGCTTCTTGTGCGTGTTCTTGATCATCTCAAAGAGCGACTTCGGCTGCTTCTTGCCGTTGATGATGAACTCCGCACCGAAAATCTTGTGGCGGCAGTGCTCGGAGTTGACCTGGCCGAACATCACGAGCTCAGTGTCGGTCGGGTTGCGCCCAGCCGCGGCAAAGCTCTTGGCGAGATACTCCATCTCGGGCTCGGAGATTGCGAGCCCTATCTCGGCGTTCGCCTCGCGGATCGCCTCGACGCCCTTCGCCATTACGTCGTAAGTGCGGCCAGGCCTAGGGTCGGCGACGTCGAAAAGGTCGGAAAGATCGTCATAAACGCCCTCGGTCATCTTGTCGTAGAGCGCGGTGAGCCACTTGGCGCGCGGGAGCGACTTCTTGAAGTCCTCCTGAGTGATCGGCGACCAGGGGTTTGCGAGCGAGACGTTGTAGCGAATTCCGCGCTCGACGCGCTTGATAGACTTGAGACCGCAGTTGCGGAAGATGTCGGTCGCCTTGGAGCTCCACGGGCTGATGGTGCCCTTCCTGGGCGTCACGTAGAAATCGGCTCCGTCGCAGTTGCCCTCTGCGTTGAGGAGCGACGCCGCGCGTTCGAGCTCTGTGACGTCGAACGCCTCGTCTGCAAGTTCAAGGGCGTAAACCCATTTCGCGTCGATGTTGAGCGGGCCAAGCGAAGGGTCGATCTTCGAAATAGCTTCCTTTATTGCATCCAACCTGAACGGTGAATACGCCTCCGAACCAAGCAGCAAAACCATTTTAAGAGCATCCTTTCGAAAATGGAGCCGGGGATCGGATTCGAACCGATGCGTCCTTGCGGATCCTGATTACAAATCAGGCGTAGTCAACCACTGTACCACCCCGGCGGCAATGGCAGATATTATATCAAATTTTCCGCCGCTCATGTGGCCGAATCTGCGGCCAAAGATTTCGATATCTCGAGTTTTCGGAACGCGCAACGTGCGCCATTTTGCTATAATACGGGCATCGTGAAATTCGACCTGCACATCCACAGCTGCCTTTCGCCCTGCGCAAACCTCGAGATGGCGCCGTCAGAAATCGTCGCGCGCGCCGTTGCCGCGGGGATGGACGGCATCGCGCTCACCGACCACCAGTCGGCGCGCAACACGCCGGCGATAGCGGAATGCGCGCGCCGCGCGGGGATCAAGTGCCTTTTCGGGATGGAGGTGCAGACCGCAGAGGAAGTCCACACCCTCGCGCTCTTCGACACCGTTGAACAGGCGCTTGCAATGACGGAATGGGTGTACGCGGCGATGCCAAAGCGCGTGAACGATCCTGAGACTTTCGGCGACCAGCCGGTCGTGACTTGGGACGACGACATCGTCGAGATGGAGTGGCGCATCCTCGCGATGGGCTGCCGCCGCACGATCTCAGAGACGGCGACGAAGGTGCACGAACTCGGCGGCCTCTACATCGCAGCGCACGTCGACCGCGCGAACCACTCCGTCATAGGCACGCTCGGCGCGATTCCCGAACCCATGGTCGATTCTGAGCGTCAGCCGGACGGCGGACGGTTTTTCGATGCAGTTGAACTTTCGCGCACAGCGGACGAGTCCGTGTGGCTTCCGAAGGTCGGCGACTACGCAGTGACGCGATCCTCGGACGCACACAACATCGAAGACGTCGCCCGCGTGTGGACCGAGGCCGACGGAGAATTCTCTGTCGCTGGTTTAAAGAAAATATTCGCGGCAAAAGCGACGCGCATCTCCCCGCGGCTGACGTCGTTCTAAGACGCGTTAAGGCCGCGTCGGAGCTGGAGGAAGCCCAGACTCAACGCCGACAATCGCGATATTATTGCGGTCGGCGAAGTCTACGACGGCCTTGCGGTCGAGAAGAAGAAGCCGCCCCGCCTGAAACGCAAGCGCGGTGACACCGGCCTTTTTCATGTTCTTGAGCGTCTTCAAGCCCACAACGGGAATGTCAAACCGCCAGTCGTGCCCTTCTCTCGCCGCCTTGCAGAGAACAGAGCCCTTGCTGAGCTTTCCCGCACGCTTGATGGCGGCGTTCGTTCCCTCGAACGCCTCGACTGCGAGAACCATGCCCGCCTTGACGAGCACCGTCTGTCCGACATCGTGACGGCCAACGTCGGCAGCTACCTGAAAGCCGCGCTCCGCGTCCGTCTTTTCAAGCTCGGTAAACCCGCGCTTCGTGAGGACGCCGACGCCCGGCAGATTGTCGTCCATGTAGGAGCTCGCCGGAATCATCCTCACACCCGCCTTCTCGAACTCGGAGACGAGTTTCCCGAAAATCGTATGCGCATTCTTGACCGGCATTTCCTTAAGCCAGCCGAGGACTACGGGTCCGAACTTGCCGCGGAAAAGCGACATAGGGCTCACCTGCCCCGCAAGCACCGCGCCGTCGTAGCCCTGCTCGGCCGTCCAGCGTATCGCCTTGTCGCTCTCGCTCACGGCAAACGGAAAGACATGGTCGGCAGCGCGCATCGTGGCGCGTTCGCAAGACCCCTTCACGGCCATCACGTCGACAGTGGCAACGCCAGCGCGCTTTGCTCCCTCGACGAGAAGCCGCGGATATTCCCCGCCTGCAGCTATGACGATGATCTTGTTCATGATGGTCACCTGTTCTCCAGCGCCGCCTTGATGCGCTCTTCTACGTCGTGCGCGTGAAGAGCGTCGAGAACTTGCCCGAGATCCCCGTCGATGATCCTGTCGAGCGAGTATATCGTAAGCCCGATGCGGTGGTCTGTAAGGCGGTTCTGCGGAAAATTGTAAGTGCGAATCTTGTCGGACCTGTCGCCGGAGCCGCGCAGCGTCAGCCGGTCGGCGCCGATCTTCGCCTCTTCCTCGCGGCGGCGGAAGTCGAGAATGCGCGCCTTAAGAGTCGCGAGGCACTTCTCGCGGTTCCTAATCTGCGAGCGCTCGTCCTGACACACGGCGACGAGCCCGGTCGGGATATGCGTCATGCGGACGGCGGACTCGGTCTTGTTGACGTGCTGGCCGCCTGCACCGCCCGCGCAGAAAAGGTCGATCCTAAGGTCCTTCTCGGAAATCTCTATTTCGTCCTCTTCGTCGGCCTCGGGAAAGACGACGACAGTCGCGGCGGAAGTATGGATGCGACCCTGCGCCTCTGTCTCGGGAACGCGCTGGACGCGGTGCGCGCCAGACTCGAAGCGGAATCGCCCGTAGGCATCCTCGCCCTTTACGGTGAAGACGATTTCCTTGTAGCCGTCGAGCGAAGTCGCGTTGGAGCTCATCACGACGACCTTCCAACCCTGCGTCTCGCAGTAGCGGGAATACATCCTGAAAAGGTCGCCCGCGAAAAGCGCCGCCTCCTCGCCACCAGTCCCGGCGCGGATTTCCATTACGGCGTTGCGGCGTTCGAGCGGGTCGGGCGGCAAAAGCGCCGCGAGCACTTCCTGCTCGGTCGCCTCCTCAAGCTGGTACGCGGTCCAGGCGTAGTCGAGCTTCTTGAGGAAAGAGTATTCGTCCAGGACGGCGCGGTAGCGCTTCCTGTCCGATAAAACAGCGGGGTCGCCCATCTCCGCCTCGACGGACGGCAGGCGACCCAGTACGCTTTCGATCTGTTCTTTGTCGACCAAAAGCTTACTTCGCGAACTTCGCGTAGCGCTTCTTGAAGGAGTCGACGCGGCCCTCGGTATCGACCATCGTCTTCTGCCCAGTGAAGTAGGGGTGGCAAGCGGAGCAGGTGTTGACCGTCATCTCCTTCTTGGTGGAACGAGTCTTGATGACGTTGCCGCAAGCGCAGGTGATCGTGGCCTCGCCGTAGTTCGGGTGGATGTCTTTCTTCATGTCTTTTCTTTCCCTTTGCGAAATTGAGCGAATATTATACAGTATTCTTACCGACCGCGCAAGGGGGGTCGCATGGGAAATTATCATGCGTAAGTTATACAATCTCGTTGGACAGCAAGGAGGTGAAATCTCTATGGTTTCGCTCCTACTTGACAAAATGCAGATTTCAATTGGCTCGATTTATCAACTCTGATTTTCGCTCCGCAACCTACCCTGCACATTTCCACAGTCGCTTTAGCCACCACCTTCGTTTCGTCCGCTCCGTAATCTCATTCGCGTACTTCTCCCGCCACGCCGCAAGCATGTTCGCGTCCTCCACCCGCGCAGGGTCGGTCAGCTCATCCAGCCGTTCGAAGAGCGATGTTGCGCTCTCTCCAGCGTCCTTGACGATCTCCTCCCATATCGCCCTTGCCCTTACAACCCCCACCGCCGGCACATCGTCGGTCACATGCACAGTCCCCTGGACTTCGATTCCAGAAAACGGCTCGACAGCACCCTTCGCCTCCTCAAATACTTCGTCCGCTCCGTAATCTCTTTTCGTCCCTTCCGCATCGGCGATCTTGGGCAACAAAACCACATCCACCGGCGTTGGATCTGAAAGTTCCGTAATCTGCTTCAGCTTCTTAGCAGCGGCCTTGTAGCGCATCACCGTCGTGTACTGGAGCGCAAGCGCAGGGATGTTCTCACGTAGCCAGCCCTTCACACCCGGATTGCGCCCGACAATCACGCCATCCTCGTCGCGCCGCAGCGAGTTGTCTATGTAGCATTCGAGGTCTTCAATCAAGCTGCCGAAGCGAATCGCGTCTTCGTGCGATTTGCGCCGGACAATCCACGCGTCAAGAATCTGCTCCTTCGTGGGGCAAGCGTTGTCGGTGCGACGGTCACGGATCTTACGCCGCTCGACCGCTAAGGCGCGGCGTCGGGCGTTCTCGGCGGCGTAGTAGCTGGGGCGTCGGACATAGCCCTTCAGGCGCGATACCCTTCGGCCGCTCTCGCGTCGCATAAAGTCGAGGTAGGCGTAGTAGCCCATGTCACGCAGAACGATCAGCGCAAACTCCTCACCCTCGAAGAAACCATCCCTCCGCCAACGGACGGCAAGCCCGTCGGTTATCTCGTATATGTCGCCGAACTCCCGCGCGCGACTGCAGCGCTTCGCCTTCGCGCGACGATGACGACGCTCTTGCGCGGAGACAATGGCGTTCTCAACCGATGTATACTTTTCCCACCAGGAGGAAAGCGCGGCAGATTCGTCGCGGGGCGCGCTGAGCCCATTTGTCAACGCTACGGATTCCTTGCAGGGCGAGACGGCCGCTGTGGGTGAAGCTGCGGAGGCCTCGTGGAGCGGAGTCTGCCAGCGGCGGGGAACGGTAGTTTGAACTTGCGCGGCGGGGCGCTTGCCAGGGAGTTTGGTTTTGGTTGAAAACGTCTTTTTCGGCTTCATGGGAAGAGGATAGCATAATGGGATGGCGAAAGGCAAGGGAAAAATGAGATTACGGTGCGGATGAAATATTGGTGGGGGGAAAATGCATGACAGAGGGGCAACTTGGGCAAGGATATTGAACTCACTAAGTGTATTGAACAGTGGCAAGGTTAATGAACAGGGGCAAGGATAATGAGCGGGGGCAAGGATAATGTAGCCACTTATATTGAAAATGGCAAGACCCCGCGATTGCGGGGCCTTGCTGTGGTCTTAGACCTTGGTGTGATCTTAGGCTTTAGTACGCCATGAAGAAGAATCCCTTTGCAAGCTTGGTGAGGGCCTTCGTCGTTTCGTCAATCTTCCAGCCGTCAGGAGGGGTGCCGTCGTGAAGGACGGTGTAGCGACCGTTGGCGCTGTTATACGCCTGGGTCGCCGCCTGAATAGTCGCATAGAAGTTGTTGAGGGCGTCCTTGACCATGTAGCCCTCGAACTGACTGCCCTTCAGCGACGTCAAGGTGCCCGATCCGGCGAAGTCGATGTTCTGGACGCTCGCGGTGCTCATCGCGAGCGCGAAGCTGGCGACGCCTGCACTGTTCGTCATAGAAATACCGTCAACATCCACTTTGTACGTCTTGCTGCCGTAGTCGATCGTAAGTACGACATTGTAGGTCTTGGAAGCCTCAATCGGTAGCTCGGCGTTCGAGACTGCCGCCCAGTTGTTCCCGTTCGTCAGGACCATGAACGTCGTAACGTTGTCATCTTCGCCAAGCTTGATCGCCGCCTGAGCGTCGCCGCTCACGGTCTCTTCGCTCGCCGACGAGAAGCAGACCTCGAACTCGAGGACGACGCGCGACGCAGTGGACGCCGTAGTCGCAACAAACCTGTTGTCGCCGATTTCGGCCTTCCCGTCCGTGTAGGTGACGGCATTGGTCCACTCGCCGCCAGCACCTTGCGCGCTCTGGCTCGTGCCAGTTGCGCTTGCTGCCCTTTCGTTGATCCAGTCAGCATTGATGACATCTGCAACCAGAGCCAAACCAGAGCCGTCCGTCGTCGTAATAGTGTCCTCGCCATTCTTGGCCGTTATCGTGTAAGCGACAGGCGCGTAAATATCATCGCCGCGCGCAGGAACGGCAACGTTCTCGAACGTAGCCGTACTTGTGCCATCACCATTGTCCACGAATGATGTAGCCGGGATGCTTGCATTGCCGTAGTCCAGCGTCGCGCTCGTCGCATCACCAGTCACTATCGCCCTCACCGTGGCGTTGGTATAGTCCGTGCCATACGTGAAATTCACATCGCTGACAGCAGCGCCCATCGCCTTAAGAGAGTAGATAGTCGAACCAGGCGTAGTCGTTGTGTCTGCATCGACCTTGTAACCCGCGACGCCAGATGCAACCGCCGGAACGGTCGCACCGTCTGGCACGGTCAGCGCCGCCGTCGTGGCAGAAAGGACAACGCCAGACGCCGTCCAAGTCGCACCCGACCCGACCGTCACTGGTGCCTGCACGACAATCTTACCGTACCACTCGGTTGATGAAGGCTTGGAAGTGCCACCAAGAGCAAGGCCAGGTGCGTCAACAGTAATAGAGCCAGTAAAGTCGGAAACATCCTTGATAAGGAAGTAGCCGTCAACATACCCTTGGGTTGTGCCGTCTGCCGTTAGCGAGAACGCACTACTACCAGAGAGCTTATTGAATGTATTGGCGAATGTCGCGGAGAACGCCGAGAGCGTCATGTCGCCGGTGATCTCCACCGTCGGAGCAACGACTGCATCTACAAGCCAGGCACCGCTCGAAACCCCGGCAACACTCACTGTCGAACCAGCAGCGCCATAGGAATTCAAGTTAAGGCCGGACGCCCCGCTTGTAATTGCCGGCAGAACCACAGTACCAGTCCAAGATGTGAACCCAGCCGGAACTGCCGCCGGAAGCGCCGCATAGGTTATCGTGCCAGAGCCAGAAACGGTATTGGCAATCGATCCACCAGAAGAAACGGAGACAGAACCGTTCACCGTAACAGTCGCCGTGCCGGCAACAGCGCCGCCGAGCGTCAGCGGACCGGACAACGCAACAGCGCCAGCGCCATTAATCGCAAGCGCTCCGAGAGTAAGGGCATTACTGGTATGCTTGGATATGGTAAGCGATGCACCTTCCTCTACAGCAATCGTCTTGCCGACAAGTATCGGGCTGGTCAGTTCGCCATTGCGGAGCGTCATTGGCGACGTGCGAGTAACCTTTATGTTGCCAATGAACGCATCCGAAACCCATACCTGATCCTGATGCAACGACGAATTATTATCAATCACCATCGTATCGCCAGGGAACAAAGCGGTCTGATGCGTATGGTCGGTTTCGAGATAGACCGTACCCGTTCCACCACTTCCTGTCATAGTGCCGTCAAGATAGCCGCTTCCGAAGTACACCTCGCTTCCCGCCTCATGGTCGGGAGTAACACGCATTGCATAGTGCCCCGACTCGTAGACAAGCGAATATGTACGATAAGGTGTAGCAGGCGCAATAAGATGCACCTTGGCATCATTACGGTCGACATCGCTCGTAAGCGGTATATCCGTCGTGGCGTCTGTAGTCGAATATATGCCGGAAGCATCATAGCCAGAGTAGTCGAAGCAAATTGACCCATCCTCGGTAATAGTCATCGGCCCGCCAGACATATCAACTGCACCATAGACATTCGTAACCGCCGTACCAATGACAGTCATACCGGACACCTTGACCATGCCGCTTGAAGGCTGGAACTTCACAGAACTGCCATTGATGGTCAACGCTTCATACTGAGTCTCGGCCGCCAGATTGACCGTAATCGTCGTATCCGCCGTCGCTGTCACAGTCAAAGCAGCACCCGCTGTCGGCGTTCCAGAATCGGCCTCTCCAGAGTTGTTCCAAACCTCAGAAGCCTCAGTAGTGTCAATCCAGTTCTCTGCCGCTGCCGCGAACGTGCGCGATGCCGAGCCATTGGGCGAAACATAGGGGAATGTGCTGGCATAGGTCGCAATTTCAGCTGGTGTTATAACGCGACCGTAAACACGCAGGACATTCAAGATACCCGTATCGTCGGAAACGGCAGGATAACCCGCTGTACGAATATTGCCGCCAAAGTCGGAACCGAACTGGATACCAGTATTGGCGTTCGAGAATTCGATCTTAAAGTTGGTAGTAACCGTCTTCCACTTGATTCCGTCGAGATATACCGTGAATGTAGTGGAAGAATCGCTGTCCTCCTTGGTGATGATATACGAATGACGAGCAGTTGTAGCGTTTGGCACCGTCATGGTAGTGATAGGCGTCACCGTTGCACCATAGTTGTAGGCCACAAGCACTTCATTGGCGACTTCGGTATTAGCGAGCAAAAGGCCATACTTATTGGCATAAGCGCTGCCGAAATTCATGAAGATATTCTTGCTGCCACTTGGCATTGTGCCGACAGCGGCCACGGTTATCGCGGAAGAGTTGTTGTGGATGAAGGTCGCTGCCCCTTCTACATATGGATGATGTTTAAGATAAACACCCGTGTACGTGGAATCTTCTGCATCGACATAGAATGTCATTGTGCTGTCAGAATTCTTGCTTACACCGGACGGAGCCTGCTCAAGAGCATCATCGGTTCCATCGGTAAAATCCCAGTCGATATCTGTAGCAACACCAGAAATGTGCGGAGTGTATTTGAATGTAGTTACGCTTCCCACAGTAGAGGTAGATGTTGGGGTAAGCACAGTTCCATCAGCATATGTCAAAGTGTAGCTCACAGAGGTTATAGCACCAGGAAGCCCAGCCGCATCAAAACTAATCGTTCCGCCCTCACTTGGGATTTCTTTAAGTGCTATTGTAGCCGACGAAAGGCCAGTTACAAGAGTACCTGTAACACTACGAGCCGAACCCATATTCAGCGTCAAGTTCTCTAGTTTGCTAGACATGTTAAGGTTTATCTGACCTTCCACAGTGCCATAGTTGAGCGTGAGATCAGTCAGCGATTCGCTGGCGAGGTATAGCGTTGCCCCACTGGCCACACTTACCATACCCGGCAACGATGTTATTCCCGTGAGGCTAAGATGCCCAGATGTCACATTTAGCGCAGAGCCGCTGTTCATGAACTGTGTAGATGCGCTACCTGTCATATACTGTTGGTCCGCAACTCCACTCACCTCCACTGTACCAGTCCAACCAGACTGCGTGAGCGAAGCGATGTTCGGAACATTCTCAGTGCCGCCGCCGACAATTGTACCCGAACCAGTAACCGTTCCAGTCAATGTCGAAGTAGAATCCGCCAAGGTCAATGTTCCACTTACTACAATGCCACCGTCCGCTCGCCATGTCTTACCGGAAGCAACAGTCACCGACGCACCACTAAGAATGTGTATTGTACGAGCAACCTTATTCACAGCCGTTGCGCCAAACTGAACGTTCATACCGTTGCCAGCAGTTCTGTCTATGGTTATCTTACCAGAGAAGTCAGCTCCAGTTTTAAATTGAAACCTCTCCGAAGGATTCGACACATCGGTAAACTCACCCGAGCCTTCAAGCGAAGGAGCCGTCGTAATGGAACTACTTCCGCCATCGTTCTTTTTTAAGGCGGGATAAGTAGTTGCATTTACCGTCAAATCTTCAAGTATCCATCCGGCTTTAGATGTGCAGCCGCCAAAATAGCCTGCAACACCATTCCACAAGATCTTGGAATTCGCGCTACCCCAATGCTGCGGATAAAGTGCACGATTGCCGCCGCTCGCGGTGTTGGCATAATTGTAGGTAATGCGAACCGTTCCATGCCAATAGTTATTGGTCAAAACCACATCGGTTCCGGTTGTCGTGGGGCGAACGCCATTGTAATAAAGAGTGCCATCACCCTTCACTGTTCCGTTAAATGTGGGAGCTGTAGTTACAGCTATTTCACCGCCGTAAACATAAATGCCAGAAGAGGCCGTCACAGAACCTGTTAGCGAGAGTGTCTTGCCAGAGGCAACGTTGAAATACGCCTGCTTACAGGGAAGAGTCTCGATATTGAATGTAGCCGATTCAGCGACCTCAAACCAATAGCGAAGAGTTGTTGAGGAAGGCGGAGTGATATCCCAAGTGGAGGAGCCGTCGGACGCAACAGTACAGGTATAGATGATGTCACCAGTAATTTCCTGAACGGGTGTCCATGTGTTAGAACTTACAATCGCTTTTATGCAATCACCAAACAAACTTTGTGAATTTTTCACAACGCGAACGTTTAAAACATTTGAGCCACTGATTTCCGCCCCACTTGAATTCAACAGCGCAATATCATACGACGTTCCAACCGTAAGGATACAACCCGCATCATCAAATGAGTACTTCATCTTGCGTGCCGTGTTACTGCTATTGGCCTCGCTGACGAAATAGTCAGTGGAGTCCTCACTCACAGATGCTGAAGTATACATCTCAGTGCCGACCGAAATCCTTATCTTGTCAGGGACGACGGTGTCCCCAGGCTTATTGTTGTCTGCGCGTTTGCCCAAAGAAATGGTAGATATAACCACTTTTGTTCCTAACGGAAGATCTGTAGATGCCGGAATCGTCAGTTTCGGCGAATCGCTCACTGTCTGTGTGCAATGATCGAACGCCGCTGCATTCACATTGTTTACTGTAAAGCTTCCGTCACTTACTGTTGTTTTCAAATCCGTGTCCGCCCACCCTGTCGCCGTTAGGCCGAGGCCGAGTGCGAGTACGAGAAGGCGCGTCGCGCCCTGTGTCAGTTTTTTCATTGTCTTTCTCATTTCTTTTCCCCCTTGTTTTTAAAGGTTTGATAAGTGGTTGTAAAGTGATTGCGACTGGCAAAGCCCCTGCCCGACACAGGAAAAAGGTATACGGACACAACCGCCGCACGCGGCGTTGTGCATCGCACCACGCGTGATTTTGACTTGTTCGCGCACTATATTTTCCTATCAGTCCTGTCTCGTTGGTGTTTTAGAGTAGACCTCTTGGAGATTTCGGGAAATATGATAACATAGTTTAGGGCAAACCGCAAGCGGAAATATGAAAAATTAGCCGCTACTGCTTCACTATGAGAGCCATGAATACGAGGTCCTCGGCGCCGGCGGAATTGTCTACGCCATGACCAGAACCCGAAGGCGTCCAAGTCGTGTCGCCAACCGAGATCTTCCGCTTCGTGCCGTTGTCATCGTAAATCGCCTCGCCGGAGAGGACGAAATAGCTCTCCCCTTCCCCATGATGCTCGTGATAGCCAAGCGTAGAGCCCGCAGGGATAGTAACCTTCGCATAAAGCCCGCACTTGTCGCCAAGTTCCTCGTCAAGAACGAGATCACACTTGATTTCACCCTTGCCGTTCCCACTTGGCATTGTAATTGTTCTTTTCATACTATGTTCCTTTCTTTTATCTAAAATATCCGACTTGTACACGCCGCCATTGTCAACCAAGCGTCAATTCAAGGCCATCGTAGGCAGCCGCAAGAGGGTCGGGGAGCTCAGCATTGATCTTCTCCGCAGGCCAGTCACGATACTTGATTGCAAGGTGGGTAAGATACGCCTTCTGACCAGCCGGCGGCTTGTAGCGGCCAGTTTTCTTCAGCATGTTGACGGTGCGGGCGACGAGCTTGACGCCTGAATGGACGAACATACGGAAGTCATCGTCGAGATCGCCGTTCGTCGCTTCCATGATGATTGCCGTGAGCGGCGCGGGCTCGTGCACGAACGGCGCCGACGAGTCGCGATAGTTCTTGTAGTTGTTAGGGGAGATATGCGGGTCTATGCCAATCATCCTCGCCGTATCGCCAGGAATCCCAGCAGTGTCGGTGGCGTAGAGAAGCCGCGCAGCGCCCTTCTCAACGAGATATAGCGACGTGCGCTCAAGGACGCCGTCAGTCACGCGCGAAGTACTGTGGTTCGCGGGAACGCCGGTTATCTTGAGCCCGCACTCCTCAACCGCCTTGCCGAACGGGAGCGCGATGACCTCGGGCGCAGGCAACGAAAGCGCCCCCGCCGCCTTTTCGACTTCGCGCTTTGCGGCCGCCGCCCAAGTCTCGTTGACATACATGCGCTTCACGCCAGACTTGACGGCCGCGCTCGGGCTATAGTGGTCGCCGTGGGAGTGAGTCTGGAAGAGGACTTCGGGGTGGCAATCCTTTGGAAGCTTGTCGAACGAGCACTGCGTGAAGTCGATAAGCACCTTGCCTTCGAGAAGCACACTCGACTGGCGGCGCGCGTTCGCATTTTTCTCTGCCCACTTCGGATCCCACCCTGATGCGCCTGTGCCGAGGAAGAGAACGCGGACGCCCCTTTTTGCCGCCGCCGGCGCGTTCTCAGCCGAGACCGACCTCTCTGCAAGCGCTGCAAACGCTACAGACGCTCCAAGGAAGCCCCTGCGAGTGATTACGCTTCCCTGCATGGCATCCCCTTTCAGCGCGTCAGCGCGAAAATCCTCTTAAGCCCCTTCCTCGCGAGTGCGCGGAGGGCGTCAAGCGATTCTTCCGTAAATGGCTTGTGCTCGGCCGTTCCCTGAAGCTCGACATAGCGGCCGTCGTCGGTCATCACGACATTTAGGTCGACCTCTGCGGTCGAGTCGTGGGCATAGTCGAGGTCGAGCGTCGGCTTTCCGTCGCATACGCCGACCGACACCGCCGCGACGCGGTGCACTATGGGATTCTCGGCAATAACGCCTGCAGCGAGAAGCTTGCGCACGGCGTCTTCGAGCGCGACCATGCCGCCGGTGATCGACGCGCACCTCGTGCCGCCGTCTGCCTGCAGGACATCGCAGTCTATCGTTATCTGGCGCTCGCCGAGCTTCGACATGTCGACAGCCGCGCGGAGAGAACGCCCGACGAGACGCTGAATCTCGGTGGAGCGGGCGTCTTGCTTGAGCTTCTTGATGTCGCGATCCTTGCGCCCGCCGCCGGTAGAAGAGGGAAGCATAGAGTACTCGGCCGTGACCCATCCCTTGCCAGTGCCCTTGAGGAACGGCGGAACCTTTTCCTCTACGCTCGCGGTGCAAAGCACCCACGTGTCGCCCCACTTGATGAGAACGCTCCCCGCAGCATGCTTCGTGAAATTCCTGATGAGCTTTATTGGCCTAAGCTGATCTCTCTTCTTGGACATTTTTAAGATTTCTTTCTTTTTAAGCCGTGTAGTATCTTGACTAATTTCTCAGCTTACTCCCATTCGCCTTAGAATATCGGCGAGCTGGGCCGTCACGACTTTCATCGAAAGCTCGTTGTCGAAGAACGCCCGCGCCTCGCGGAAATACATCTCCTTGTTCGCCCAGTCGGCGCGATACTCCTCGACGGCCTTGACGAGTGCGGCAGGATCGCCCGGCGGAATGAACTTTATCGCCTTGCATTCCTTCGCGCTCGGCGGATAACCGGTGCAGAACTCGTTGATCGTGGGTCTCGCGCACGCCATGCACTCGTAGACCTTGTTGCCGATGACGCGCGCCGCCTTTGCCGTCGTGCCGAACACGCCGAGAACGATGTCATGGGCGCAGATCACCTCGGGCACCTTGACATACGGAACCTTCTCGAGGAAGCGGACGTTCTTAAGCCCTGCCGCCTTCGCCTCGGTGGAGGCCTTGTACGCACCCCAGCCGAGGAAATCCCACTGTATCGGCAGGCCCTGCGTCATGCGAGCCGCCTCGACAATGACCTCTGTTCCGTGAAGCGGAAGGTAGGCACCGTGGTACAGAACCTTGAAAGTTGAGAGTTGAGAGTTGAGAGTTGAGAGTTGCGCGTCGCTTTCAACTTTACACTTTTCACTTTCAACTTTACACTCCCCCTCCACCGGCTTGAAGACCTCCTCGTCCGTGCCAGTGAAAAGCGGCGTCATCTTCTCGCGCGGCACGTCGAGATATTCCGCGGCAAAATCGACATGGCAGGAAGTATCCCACGTGATGAAGTCAGGCATAGCCATGATCTTCTTCTCCCACGCGAGAAGCCGCTTAGCGCGGCGCTCTTCTGGCTTCCACTTCTTCTGCTCAAAGACTTTCTTGTCCCAAGCCGAGATCATCGGGTCGAAGAGGACTTTGATGCCGCGCCTGTGCGCCCACCGGCAGGCCGCCGCGATGTCGCGCTGGCGGCAAACGGGAACGAGCACGAGGTCGGGCCTCGGCCGGCGGTCAAGCCCGCGGAAAAACGCCTCGACGTCGCCAAGGCGGCAGCACCACTTTACATCGAAGTAGTCGACCTCCCAGCCAAGCGCGCGAAACGCCGCGGCGTTGACGCGCGTCTTGGAATAGCCGTGGTCGAACCGGCCCCAGAAAAGGACTCGCCTACCCATTGTCTTTGTTGTGGATGAGCCAGGACTGGTAGATTGCAAGAAGCGCAAAGATGGCGATCATCATTTCGCCACCCTCTTCGAGCGCGGTACACAGCGACTGCGCGGCAGTCACCGCGCCTTCGGCCTTCTCGAGCCCGTGAGCGTGGTCGAGCCACGAAGGAAGCCGGTCCGCAACCTGGACGAGAACGCCGGAACCGCCAAAGCAGCCAAACGACCACGCGACAGGATTGAGCGAGAACACTCCCTTTATGAACGGCAACGCAAAATAGAGCATCCCCGCCGCGAACACGCCGAAGAACGCCGCAAAGTAGAGGACAACGAACGCTTTCGCGCCGAACGGCACCGCGCCATTGGTGAGGAACCGCGCCTTGAACGGAGTTCCTGAGAGCGGCTGTCCGTTCGGCTTGAAAAGGACGCCCGGTATGATCTTACCGTCCTCGCCTACATAGTCGGGGCAGAGCGCGTGGAGCGCCATGTTATGGAGATCCATTTCCTTCACGATTGCCATCAGCGCGACGAGCGAGACGGCGAGGCAGAGGAGGACGCGACGGCGCTTCGAGCCGGTGAAAGGACACTTCCACCACACGAGCGGGACGATTGCCGCGAAGAACGGCAGCGTTGCGAGCTCAAACGGCGAGTAGCCGTCCTGGTCGAAGGCGTGGACGAGCGCAGCGGGCTCCATGACGGCCCATGTGACGAGAAGCGCCGCAACTCCGGCGAACCAGAGCGCGGGCCCAGAAAACCAGCTCTTGAGGAACTTCATCTCAATCAGTGGAGATTGTAGGTCTTTTCGACCTCTTCCCACGTGCGCGTAGTGAAGAACTTCGAAATCGCCGTGTCGTACTCGGCAGTGTGCGTAAACGCCTTCTTCATGAGCTTGAAGCGCGTGTCGAGGCCAAGCGTCCCGCCGTGGGACTCGAGCTCCTGGACGATGTTCGGGTAGTCGAGCGGATCGGTCACGGACGCAACGCGCAGGTAGTTCTTTGCCGACGCGCGAACCATGCAGGGGCCGCCGATGTCGATGTTAGTCCTCGCCATTTCGGGAGTGACGCCCGCCTTGGCGACAGTCTGCTGGAAAGGATAGAGGTTGACGACGACCATGTCGATCGGAAGCGCGGAGAGGCGCTTGAGGTCGGTCTGATGGGCATCGTTGTAGGTCTCGGAGAGGAGCCCGAGGTAGATCTTGAAGTCGAGCGTCTTCACGAGGCCGCCCTGCATCTCGGGCTGGCCGGTATAGTCGGAAACGGCAACGAGAGTGTCGCCCGCCTTGTCGCCGAGGATTTCCTTGACCTTGGTGTAGGTGCCGCCGGTGGAGTAGATCTTTACGCCGGGACACGCCTTGACGAGTGCGGGGACGAAAGTTTCTAACCCAGTCTTGTCGCTCACGCTCATGAGGACGTTCTTTACCTGCACTCTTCCGTCGATTTCAGTTACTATGTTTAGAGCCATGTTACCTCCTTGAAATTTCTGAGTATTATACCATTTTTCCCCGCCCAAGCGGACTACTTGCCGCTCGTGGTCAGGACTTCGCAGCCGGTGGCGGTGACGAGGACGAGGTCCTCGATGCGGACGCCGAGATTCCCCTCGAGGTAGATTCCCGGCTCTATCGTAACGAACATCCCCGGCTTCAGAACCCAGTCCGACTTCTTCGACGCGTTCGGCGCCTCGTGGACCTCAAGCCCGACGCCGTGGCCGAGCGAATGGCCGAAGCACTTCCCGAAGCCGCCCTTCCTTATGACATCGCGCGCGACTTTGTCGAGCGCTTTCCCGGTAATGCCTGGCTTTACCGCCGCAATCGCCGCGAGATTCGCCTTGAGGACAAGATCATACACCTTGCGGTAGAGCGGCGACGGACGCTTCGGCAGCAGATTCCGCGTCATATCGGAACAGTAGCCGTCGAGTTTCACGCCCATGTCGACGAGCACTGGATCGCGGCCGTTCCAGACCGTGTCGTCGGGAACGTGGTGGCACTCCGCGGCATTTGCGCCGACGCAGACAATCGTAGGAAACGCCTCGCCCTCGCCGCGGTCGAACATCATCGACCTTATGATGCCAGCCATCTCGCGCTCAGTCATGCCTGGTCTAAACTTGCGCGACGCATCGCGCCATATCTCGTCGTTGAGCCGCACGGCCGCGCGCATCTTCTCGATCTCGTCAGGCGTCTTCACCGAACGGCGCCTCTCAAGATCGCGTGTTACGTCCTCGAACTTCGCGCGAGGGAGAATCTTCTTGAGCTTCTCGAACTCCGCAACAGAAATCGCCTTCTCGAAACCAATACGACGCGACGAGGCGCCTTTCCCGCCCCAGAGCCGCACAAGGTCGCTCTTTAGGTGCTTTACGTCGCGGACCTTTAGCTTAGGCGCGACGCGGTGTGCCATCGGGATGTAGCGAAAGTCGGTGTAGAGCGTCGGCTCGCCGCCGTCGCGCACCACGACCCACGCCTCGTCGCAGTCTACGCCAGTGAGTGCGCGGACATTCGCCGCCGTTCTTATGATTGCGTTTTTCATAAATCAAGGCCAGACATCGCGGGGATGTGAACTTCCTCCTTTACTTCCACTTCGGACGAGCCGAAGATATATGTTGCCGCAAGCGGCTCAACTTCCACTGTGTCGTCTGCAATCTTAGAGGAATACGACTCATCGCCGCCGCCAGCGTTGAGCGCACCGCGTCCTGCATCGGCACGTAGATGGCGCTGCATCTTGAGCGAGCTCAGGATATAGGCCGTGAAGCCGAAGAGTGCCGAGAGGACAAGCGCAAGCGCAAGCATCCCAAGCGCCAGCTCCACAAAGGCCTGACCCCGCCTAGTGCCCATGGGAAGTTCCTCCATGGCTGCCGCCGCCGCCCGTTCCGCGGATGCACGTCCCGGCGTAGTTCTTTAGCCACCTTATGCCGCCGACGCGGAAATACTTCTTCTCCCACGTCTGGAGCTGCAGACAGTAGAAGCACCCCTGCGCATTCACAGGGCCGTGCTGAAGATAGTGCGGCAGGTGCTTGCGGACATGCGTCACCCAGCCGTAGTCCGCCGTCGAAAGATCCTCGCCGCCCACCGAATCGAGCGGGACGAGACGCACATTGGTGAAACACGGAACGACAAACGATTTGAGCGCCGTCACCACATCAGTCTCCCCCTCGAAGTTCTCCACCGTCCCGAACGGCTTCGCGCCCGCCGCCCACGCGACGTCAGAAGTCGACTCGAGCGCTACCGACTCGACTTCCTTTATGCACCTCGCGATCGCCGCGCATCCACGGACATTGTACTCGGGTTTGATCTCGCCCACGATCGGGAACTCGTAGCCGTCGTCTTCACCCGCAAGCGAAAGCCCGTTGAACCACCGACCCCAGCGCCCGCTTTCAAAGAAAAACCATACCTGATCGCGGTTCGTAAGGACAACCGATTCCGCGAGCTGGTCCTGCGGAATCGCGCCGTCGCCGTAGGTTCGGCAGATGTGTTGTATCTCATTCGTCGAAAGAAGGTCAGTTATCGCACCCTTCCATGCGCTGACATGGAGATTGAAGATCTCGCTGTTCTCCATCGAATTTTCGCTTCTCGCCGGGAGCGGAGCCCAGTCCATATAGGAAGAATAGCTGTTCAGGAGACCCTCGGCGTGCCAGTGGAACCAGCACCAGTTTTCGCCGGCGATCGCATGGTAGAAGTCCTTCATGAGAAGGTAGTGCCCGCCTTGCGCGCCGTAGAACTCGACATTGTCCGGGCCGCAGGCAAGACCCTCGGAGATGACGTCCTCTATCGCCGTCGCATATTCGGTCCATGCGCCTGGGTACGGCTCTGGATATGGCTCGCCTTCCTCATTGGTGCCACCCGAATAGACGAGCCGTATTTCCGCGACATGCTCGCGCAATATCGCGGCGAATTCGTCGCGCACCTCCATGCCGTTCTTCTTCGCCGCATGGTTCGCAAGGCGAAGCGCCTCGACGGGACCCAAGAGCGCAAGCCGCCGCTGCTCCATCACAATATCTTCGCACTTCGCGGCGTCGTTTTTTGCGGCAGCGACAAGATGGGCGATGTTAAGCTTTCCGATTTCGTTGAGAAGCCGCCCTTGCTTGCGCGCCGCCGCAAGCGCAGCCGCGTCTCCGCCATTCTGCACACGGTTCTTTCCGCGCACCACGTCGAACACGTCGACATTGAGAAGCGCCAGGAGGAAAAGCGCCACAAGCACCATCAGAAGATATATGGCGACCTGTCCGCGTCTCATGTCAAAGCCCCTGGTTGTTCATATAGAGGGGAAAGTGCGACTCGATGCGCGACTCGCCAACTATCTCCACCGTATCGGAATCTTCATCTCCGCGCGAATAGAAGCGCGGCACATCCACCGCGACGCTGGCAGAAACCTCGGAGCCGATGCCTCCGCCCGAATCGACGCCTACGTCCATCGTCCTCCAGCGCTCATATTCGAGAATTCCACGCGCCATCGACTCGTGTTCGGTCGTCATATAGATCGGGACAAGCGACGCCTCGTCGTATTCCCCCTCCTCGGGCCAAAGGCGCCGCCCAGCGACTGGAATCATCGCAACACGCGCCGACTTGAGGCACATCCAGTCGTTGAATCCGACGGCTTTCGCACGCGCTGCACGGGCCGCGGCATGGTCAAGGAGAATCTTCGCCGTGACCATGTGCGCGACCTGAAACACGACGAGAAAGAGGACAGTGATGAAGAGGACGGCGAGAGCCGTCTCCAGCATCGCCTGTCCTCGACGGAAGGACATGAAGCCCCCTCCTCAGTCTTCGCCGAGCTGCTTGAGCGAGTCTTCGCTGATCGAATCGGCTGCGGACTTCGCCTTGTCGCCTTCCTCTTCGGAAAGCGCCTCTGTGGCGCCTGCGGCCTTCTTGCCGATCGCGCGGCTCAGATAAGTGAACACCGCGATGAGCGAGACTGCGATGAGGCAGACAATGATGATGTACTCAACCATCGTCTGTCCTTTTCTTAGCGCTTTCATCATTTTCATCGTTCCTTTCATTTAAGGATAGTCAGAGCTGACAAGGCTTTCCGTCCTGACGACGCTTTTCTTCGACGCCGCGACGAGATACCACATCGCGCCCACGACGGCGAGAAGCGCACACAGCGCAAGCACGTACTCAACGGCTGCCTGCCCTTTTCTACCGCGTATCCTCATGTGCACATTATATCAAAAATCCGCCCTTCATGGGCAGAATTCTCACTGCTTCTTGGGACGCGTCGCGACGAAAAGCGCAGCACCAGCGACAACGAGGCCAATGGAGATTACCTGGCCTATGCTGAGCCCCCAGAACGCCGCCCTGGGGTCGCCACGGAAGAACTCCATGCAGAAGCGGATTATGCCGTAGCCAACGAGATACGCGGCCAATGTGTCGCGGCGGCGCTTAATGTAGAGCGCGAGAAGCGCAGCGAAGAGCACGAGAAGCGCCGCAGCCTCGAAAAGCTGCGTCGGGAGAACCGACACCATGCGCTGCCCGTGTTCGTACCAACTCGGCGAGAACTTCGGGAAGACTACCGCGCACCACGCATCCGAGTCCTTGCCGTAGCAGCAGCCGTAGAAGAAGCACCCGATGCGCCCGCAGGCGTGGCCGAGGGGAATCACCGTCGCAAAGAGGTCGGCGAGCGCAAGAGGACGCTCCTTCTTGATGAAGCACCACGCGAAGAACACGACGAACGCGAGAATGAGCCCGCCGTAGAACATAAGCCCGCCCTGGTCGACGCGGATTATGTCCTGCGGGCGCGCCGCGAACTCGGAAGCCCAGTGCTCGATAACGTAGGCGGCACGCGCGCCAACGACACCGGCGACCATCATCGAGAGAATGCCGTTGGAGAGGTCCTTTCGTCCCGAGAGCCGCTCGACGAGCGTCCAGCAGAGAAGAAAGCCGACGGCCATGCAGGCGCCGTATGTGCGAAGATGCAGAAAGCCGATGTTGATCAGGTCCGGGAACATTTCGAAACAACCCATTTGAACGCATCGAACGCAGCCATGCCGACACCAACATATGCGGCAATAATGCGATTCACAAGAAAGCCGCCGAGCTGCGCAAACGTGAGCGGCGTCGTGGAGGCGAGGAACAACAAGATAAGCGCGACGTTGGCGAGGAAGATGAAGACCCAGGAGAAGATGCGTCCGTACAGTTTCACGTCCGGCTGGCGCTGCGCAAGCGTCTCGAGAGTGAAGAGCGCGTGGAACGCCCATGTAAAGCCGACTGCGAACATCCAAAGCGGCAAGCACGGCAGCGGGCGTATGAACGCCGATGTGATGAGCGCCACGACGATCACGAGAAACGTGTAGAACGGGAAGAAGTACGGTGCAAGCGTTATAAGCATGTTCGACTTCGTGAGGTTGACGCTGCCGCCCGCAGCCGAAACGCGAAGCTTCGACGGCATCGCGCCGAAGAGAAGCCCCCACAGCGCATGCGTAAGCTCATGGCCGAGAACGTATGTCTTCACGGGATGCGAGACCGCCATCCAGCACAGCGCAAACGCTGCCATTCCACCGACAAGCGCAATCGACTCGGCCGTTATGCCGCCCGACTCGCCGGCCGCCGCCATAACGGAATCGCAGAAGGCGCGGACTACGCCCCAGCACATCGGCAGAAGGACGACGCCGAGAATCATTCGGAGGAAATTCGCCATCATTCAGTCTTCGAATATGAAAACGAGTTCGCCAGGATACACGCGTCCGTTCTGACGCGCGATGCGCTCGACGAGGTCGGGATCGGTCTTGAAGCGCTTCTGGAAGTCGATGAGCCGCGCGATTTCGCGCTTCTTCTCCTCGATGCGTCTGGAGAGTTCGGCGTCCTGCCTCTTCAGGCTCTGGCCGCGCAAGTAGGTAGGCCAGACCGAGAGCGCGCCAAGCGCACCGATTATCGCAAGAAGCGATATCGTGACGATCTTCGCAACCTTCTCTTTGAGTCCGTCTGTCATTGGCGAAAATTATACCAAAAATTTTCGCATGTTTATCATTGACTTTTCAAAAAAATATGAGATACTATACGCCCGTTCGCTCGGAAAAGGCCTCCGCAAGACCGTCCCCCGCAATCGAACACTATTAAAAACAAACACAAGAGCAACAAAGAAATGAAGATCAAGACAACAAAGAAGAGCGCTGAAAAGACGGTCGTCACCAAGAAGGCCGCCGCAAAGCCGGTCGCCAAGAAGGCAGCCAAGCCCGCCAAGAAGGCGGCGACGTTCACCGTCCACGCCGAAAAGGGCAAGTCCGTCTACCTCGCCGGCTCCTTCAACGAGTGGAGCACCACGGCCAAGAAGATGGCCTACAAGGCCAAGAGCGGAATCTATTCCGCGACGGTCCAGCTCGCTCCCGGCGAATACCAGTACAAGTTCGTCATCGACGGCACCTGGTGCGCCGACCCCGAGAACGAGAACTCGGTCAAGAACGACCAGGGCACGTTCAACTCCGTCGTCGTCGTCAAGTAATCCACTACGACACGAGCCCAAAAGCGAAGCCGCGGCAAATGTGCCGCGGCTTTCTTTTTTCTCACTGAGCCAAAGGGCTATCTGACGCCGCCGTTGGAGTCGGAGAGCTTCTTGAGCTTCGGCTCGAACGATTTGCGCTCATCTTCCGACAGGCGGTCGACGTAGAGGATTCCGTCAAGATGGTCGATTTCGTGCTGAAGCGCACGCGCGAGGAAGCCGCGCGCGGTCACGATCTGCGGCATGTTGTTCATGTCGAGATACTGGCAAGTAACCTGCGCCGCGCGATCTACAGAACCGCCGACGCCAGGGAAGCTCAAGCACCCTTCCTTGTCGAACTGGCTCCCTTCGCGGGAGATTATCTCGGGGTTGAAGAGAATTAGCGGCATCTGGACGATTGAATTGAACGCCTCGTCCTCCTCGGTCTCGCATCCCTCAGGAATGTCGATTACGCACATCCTCTCAGTGCGGCCAATCTGCTGAGCCGCGAGTCCAACGCCCTTCGCAGCGTGCATCGTGGAAATCATGTCTACGGCAAGCGAGCGAAGCTGATCGGTGACAATGGCAATCGGCTCCGACTTTTCGCGGAGGACAGGTTCGCCGTACTTAAAGATCTTGAGTTTCACCGCAAACTTTGAACTTCAAACTTTAAACTTCAAACTTCAAACTTCAAACTTTAAACTTCAAACTCTCACCCTCTCACACCAGTCGAACCAAAGCCGCCCGCGCCGCGGTCGGTCTCGTCGATCGTGTCGGTTTCCTCGATCTCGGGCTGGACGACCGGCGCGAAGACGAGCTGCGCGATCTTGTCGCCCTTCGCGACGGAAAATTCCTTGTCGCCAAAGTTAGCGAGAATGACGCCAATCTCGCCGCGGTAGCCGGAATCTATCGTACCGGGAGTGTTAAGCACAGTGACGCCGTGCTTGAGCGCAAGGCCAGACCTCGGGCGCACCTGGATTTCGTACATCGGCGGAATGATAGCGACGAGCCCCGTGGGCACGAGAGCACGACCGCCGGCCGGGATCACGATATCCGCGACGCTCCTGACATCCATGCCCGCGTCGCTCGGATGGGCGTACGCGGGCAGGACCGCTTCGGGATGTATGCGCTTAAAGCGGAGTGTCATTCCTCGATCTCCGCGTCGACCACCGACGCGCCCTCGCCTGGTTCAAAACCAAGACAATCGAGATTCCACTTCTTCCAAGTATCGGGGATCTGGCGGCGCTGGAGAGATTCGACCTCGCTGCGAACCTGGAGCTTCCAGATCTGCGCCTTTGCGGCATCGCCGGGAACGCGGTCCTCGCAGACGACGAGAAGCGCCCTGCCGACGCCTGTCTGCACGAAATCAGAGACCTCGCCCTTGCGGAGTTTCATCGTGGCACCCATGACAGCATTCTGGTCAGGGAAATCGCCAGCCTTCGCGTCGCACACGACGAAGGTAATGTTCGTGGAAACGTCGCCCGACTCGAGAACGGCCGTCGCGCCCTTCTTTGCAATTGCCTCGACCTTGGCCTTGAAGGCGTCGGCCTTTGCGGCTGTAAGAGCGCGGGGGCGGACAATCTCCTTGGCTTCCTCAAACGTCGGAACATGCGCCTCGCTGATCTCGGCCTTCTCGACGAGCCACACTTCCTTATCCGAGGCGACGACACCGTAGCGAAGGTCTTCGCTGGACGAATCGAGCTCGGCAACGACTTCCTCGAAGCTCTGCGCGCCGGGGCAGATCTGCGAAGCACGCTTCATGAAGCCGTCCTTATAATCGCCGTCAAGGGCAAACCAGTCGCTCGTCTCGACCTTAGCGCCCGCCTCGGCAGCGATCTCGTCGAGACGAGACTTGCCCTCGGCGGCCTTCACGCCGTAGACGCGAGAGGCAAGGTTGGTACCAAGGCACTGAACGGACTCGATGAGGCGAACTTCCTTCTCGACCTCGGCCCTGACGTCCTCGAACTTCTTGACGGTCTCGACGCCGTTCGTGTTGGTCGTGGTGTACTTGTCGACGGTAACATCGTAGTGGTCGCGAAGATCGTCCTCGGTAACAGTCACCGCCGCGAGGGCGTTGCTCGCCGCGGCATCAAACCTGACCATGCGAAGCTTTATGCGCTCGGGAAGCTCGAGAGACTTGGAGTTCTCTTCATACCACTTCTTGAGACCCTCGTCGTCGAGCTTCACCTCGTCGGCCTCGGCCTTGTCCTGCTTGAACCTGGCGACGCGCACGGTGTACGAGTCGGTCACGTCCGCGACCGCCTGCTCGATTTCCATCGGCGAGGCCCACACGGCAGAGCCGGAAAGCACGGAACCAGCAACCTTCATAGCCGTGAGACGGCGCTTGAGGAACTCCTCGAAGCGCTCTGGCGAGAGACCGTTCTCGCGAAGGAGCGCCTGGTACATGGCAAAGCTGAACTGGCCGTTCTGCTGGAAAGACTTGTCGCCGCGGATTGCCTGGGCAACCTCGGAATCGGTCGCCTCGATGCCATTGCGGCGGGCGACCTCGAGAAGCGCGGAAGTCTCCCACGCCTCGCGGTTCACCTCTGCGCTGCTGCGGCGCCAGTCGCGGTTCTGGCCGAAGCCACGAACTTCCTCCGTGATTGCATGGAACTCGGCAGAACTGACCGTTTTGCCACCGAGAGTCCCGACACCAGATTCATTTGTCTCGCGCCTGCCGTCCCTAAGGAGATCGTCCACAAGGAAGTCGAAGGCAAATGCACCGCCGACGATTATCGCGAAAACACCCCAAAGCCACTTGTTGCGAATGAGCTTGTTGAACTGAAGAATGACCATTTTACACTCTGAACTTTCTGTTGTCCCTGTTTGTTGTTGATTTGAAAAGCGTGTCAGAACTCAAGATCGTCGTCGGAAGAATCTCCCGCCGAGGCGCTGTCGCCGCCGTCGTCTTCAGGCGTCGCCTCGACCGCCTCAGTCTCGACCGTGCCGGTATCGGAAGTCGCCTCCGCGGCCTTCTTCTCGAGCTCGGCCTGGCTGTCCTTGTCGTGCGGCGCAAGCTCGCCCGAGTTCACCTCGAAGCGGTTCTCCGCAAAGGCGCAGCGGTTCTTGAGGTTGCCCGCCGCATCAAACGTCATCACCGTTACCGACATGTTCTCGCCGATTTCCGGAACGGCACGCTGGATGCGGACCGCCGTCTTGGGCGAGATCTTCCACTCGAGGAACTTCTGCTCGGTGTGCGACTCGCCTGTCTCGACGTCGCGGATCTTTACGAGCCCCTGATCGAGCTTGCAGATGTAGTCGCCGCGAGTGCCGTAGATACCGGTGAAGAGCGCGTCCTGCGACGTCTGGATGCAGACTTCGTTGGCGGCGCGCATCGAGAGTATCTTGAAGTGGAGACCCTGGACAGCGAGCGAACCAGTGACGCAGCGGATCGTGGCCTTGTCGCCATCACCCGTCTTGACATAGCGATAGGCCGACTTGCCGGCCGGGTTAACGACCGAGAAACCGGGAGCCTCGACGAAGACGAGCCCTTCGGGAAGGTTGCGCGGAAGGTCGACGACTATGACGCCGCCCTTGAGGAGAATAGCCCTGGACTTCTCCGCAAGGCCCTGCCCACGCGTGCCGAACGACGCCTCGCCAACGATCACCACTTTGCACTCCCTGCCTAAAGCAACGGTAAGACGCGTAGCTGCACCGACCGTGCGGAAGACGGTGCCAAGCGGATAGTACCTACCCTCGGTAGCTGGTTCCCAGTCGCGAGCCCCCGGCTTGAGGATGTCGGCTGTGCCTTCGAGCTTGGCAACGGTCGGAAGCGTGTAGAAGAACTTGGGCTCGGACTTTGTGTGGTGAATCTGCCCGCCGATATCGATACCGACGTCGGATTCCCCTTCGCCTCCTTCGGCAGTGGTCTCGGTCGTGGTGGTGACGTCGTCTTCGACGTCATCCTGGGCCCAAAGCGACAGTCCGCAGACCGTAGCGGCCACAGAGATGAAACGGGCGATTGTTTTCATTTTGTTCCTTTCAGACGAGATGTGCGCCCTCGGAGGGCTTGATCACGCTGCAGGTCGGCTCGTCGCCGAACTTTGCCTTGTATTCCTTCGAAATCTGCGCCGCGATCTTGTCAGCCGCAGAAGGATCGACGAGAAGGCAGCAGCTGCCGCCGAACCCGCCGCCCGAAAGGCGTGCGCCGTAGACCTCGGGAATCGCCTTCGCCGCGTCGACAATGGCGTCAAGCTCCTCGCAGGAGTTCTCGAACCAGTTGCGGCTCGACTCGTGCGAATCGTACATGAGCGCACCAAAGCCCTTGAGGTCGCCCTTCGCGAGAAGCTCGGCGCCCTGGATGACGCGCTCGTCCTCGCCAATCGGGTGGACCGCCCTCTTCGCCGTCGTCTCGGCAAGGCCGCCGCGGTAGAGAACCCACTCGGCCATCGTGACGTCACGAAGGTGCGTGACGGGCTTCCGGAGGACGCCCGCAAAGTACTTGGCCGCGTCCTCGCACGCCTGGCGGCGCGACGCATACGCGCCGTCGACAAGCGCGTGCTTGGCGTTGGACTTGACCATCATGAACGCGACGCCGTCGCCCATCGGGACGGACTCGAACTCGTTCGTGCGGAAGTCGCTCTTGACGAGCGCGCCGGCCTTGCCGTACATCGAGGACGCCTGGTCGAGAAGCCCGCAAGGGCAGCCAGCAAACGTGTGCTCGGCCTTCTGGCCGATCTTGGCGAGAGTCGTCCTGTCCTTTTCGATGCCGTAGATCTTGGATAGCGCGAGCACGGTGCACATCTCAAGCGCGGCGGACGAGGAAAGCCCCGCGCCGAGCGGGATGTTGCCGAGGAACATCGCCTTCCAGCCGTGCTTCGCGGCGGCGGGGTTGCCGTCGAAGAGCCAGTTGAAGGTGCCGGTGACGTAGTTCTGCCACGTCATCTCCTTCGCAGGAGCGACGGTGCCGATCGTGAACTTCGCCGTCTCCATGAAGTCGCCGGCGGTGAGCTCGCAGCTGTCGTCGGCCGTCGGCGAAACGGCGAAGAACGTCCCCTTGTCGATTGCCGCGGAAAAGACGTAGCCCTCGTTGTAGTCGGTGTGGTTGCCGAGGACCTCGATACGCCCAGGGGCGTACGCAACGACCTGCGGCTTCTCGCCATACATCTTCTCGAACTTGGCCACCAGCTCGTCGTAGACTTCCTTGTTCTGCATTTTAATTTCTCCTTTTTACTGACACCTGACTACTGACCCCTGGCTACTTACTTCACCAGCTCGTCGATGTTCTTCGGCGGCTTCGAGAGGAACGCCGAGTAGACGAACATGTAGGCGAGCGCGAGGACAGGCACCGCGTAGGAGATCATGTAGCCCGCCTTGTCGGCGATGAAATTCTGAACGAGCGGAAGCACGCCGCCACCAACGACCATCACCATGAAGAGGCCCGAAGCCGCGGCCGTGTACTTGCCGAGCTTCTCGGTCGCGAGGTTGAAGGTGGAGGGCCACATGATTGAGGTCATAAGGCCGCAGAGCGCGAAGAGAAGAGCGGTGAGCGGAACCTGGACCATAGCAAATTTTACGCCCTCGGCACCAACGGAGATGACGGGCATCTTCGCGGCGACGCCAGTCGTCTGAGTGCCGACGAGAATGAGCAGAATCGCCGTCGCGGTCGTGAAGGTCATAAGGATGCGCGACGAAATCTTGCCGCCGATGAACGCGCCGACCGTACGGCCGATGAGCATAAGGAACCAGTACGTCGCAGTTACCATGCCGGCAATGCCCGCGGCGTTCTTGACGACGTCGTCAATGCCAGAGGTCATGAGCGGGCCCGACTTGTCGGCGAGCCAGAGGTTCATAGTGGCGGGGATGCCAATCTCGATGCCGACGTACATGAAGATCGCGATGACGCCCAGGAGGCAGTGGCGGAACTTAAGAGGCGCGAGAACAGGAACGTCCTCGGCCGTGCTGCCCTGGTCGGGATTGGAGATCGGTATGAAGGAAAGGACGACAAACGCCGCGGCGAAGACGGCCATCGCGATGTACATCACGAGGTTGACGTCGGCGACCTTCGTGTCGTTCGTGATCTGGCCGATAAGCGCGCCGACGAGCATCGGCGTCGCGGTGCCGGCGAGCGAGTTGAAAGTCGTGCCGATCATGTTCAGCTGGTTGCCGCGGTTACCGCCGCCGCCCAGGAGGTTGAGCATCGGGTTGACGACCATGTTCAGCATGCAGACCGAGAAGCCGCACACGAACGCACCGAGAAGATAGACGCAGAACGGAACGACGGCGCTCTCCGTGAACGGAACCTTGCCCGAGAGGAACTGGATGAGGACGCCGATGAAGCCAGTCGCGATACCGGCCATGGCCGTGAACTTGTAACCCTTCTTTGCGAGCATCTTGCCGGCGGGAATCCCCATGAAGAGATAGGCGGCGAAGTTCATCATGTTGCCCATCATGCCGAGCATGTTGGAGCCCTCGATGCCCGGCTGGTACTTCCAGACATTGCCCATTGGCGCGGCAAGATTCGTGACAAACGAAATCATACCGTAGATGAACATCATTGTGATAACGGCAACCCAGTTGGTGCCCTTTTGCTGCTGCTCGCTCATTTAGTATCTCCTATTGAGGTTTATTAGGTGTAATTTTACCGAAAATTGCGTGGATAGTCAACACGGGCCGGATGAATTCTTGAAGTCCTGACAGGCGGCAACCTCGAGAACCTTCTTCGCACGCCAACCGCCCCAGACGAGAAAACTCCATGGACGAATCATTTTAACCGTCTTTATTACACGATTTCCGCTATCTAGGAAGTACGCGTCAATAGGAAATGACATGAAAAAAGTGTGTATCGCATTGCACTTTTCAATGAGAAGCCCTTCTCCGGGGGCAAGGGACTTCGTGCCGATGAGCCCGCGCGCCCGCTCGCGAAACGTTCGCGCGACCTTCGCGCGAAAGCCAAGGATGTCTACGGTTTCCATTTCAGGCAAAGGCCAGCAACGCGGCGAGAAGCACAAGGAAAAATGCGAGAATGCGCCGCCAAAGTGGCGCAGGGCCTGCGGCCGGTGGCGCGGCAGATTCGCCGCGATCCTTTTTGAGAATACGGTAGACGCCTCGTAGCGCGAGAGGAATCCGCCCAGGGGGAGTCGCAAGCGCCGCCGCCGCACCCAGCAGCGCGATGATCAGGACTACTATGATTAAGTCACCAATCATACTTAATGAAGAGTTCAAAGTTTAAAGTTCAATGTTCAAAGTTCAAAGTTCAATGTGCAATGTGCAATGTTCAATGTGCAATGTGCAAAACCCAAGAAGGAGACTTTACCATTCCACTCTCCAACTCCAACTCACAACTCCAACTATCCAACCACCACAACTTTCAACTTTAAACTTTAAACTCTATCACGTGTACCTCAGCACCTCGTCGACGGTCGTGTAACCGTCGAGAATCGCCTGGATGCCGTGTTCGCGCATTGTTCGCATACCGAGTTCGCGCGCCTTCTCCTGAAGAAGAAGCGTCGGCGCACGGTTGTTGATCAACTCGCGAAGCGGATTCGACATGCGCAGATACTCGACGACGGCCTTGCGCCCCTTGTAGCCGGTTCCGTTGCACGTCTTGCAGCCACGACCGAAGTAGAACGGACGACCGCCTATCTGGTCGCGCGTCATAGAGATGCGGTCCAGCGTCTCGTCGTCGGGCTCGTAGGCCTGGCGGCACTCGCGGCAGCAAGTACGCACAAGTCGCTGGCCAAGCACGCCTTCAAGCGTAGACGAGAGAAGATACGGCGCAACGTTCATGTCAACGAAACGCGTGACGGCACCTGCAGCGTCGTTGGTGTGCAGCGTCGAGAAAACGAAGTGGCCCGTAAGCGCCGCCTGAATCGCGATTTCGGCCGTCTCAAGGTCGCGGATCTCGCCGATCATCATCACGTCTGGATCTTGACGGAGGAACGCTCGCAGAACTTTCGCGAATGTGTTGCCGACCTTCGGATCGATCGGCACCTGCACAATGCCGTCGACGTTGTATTCGACCGGCTCCTCGGCCGTGAGGAGCTTCGTGTCGATCTGGTTGATGCGGCGAAGGATGGAGTAAAGCGTCGTGGTCTTGCCAGAGCCGGTCGGCCCGGTCACGATGAAGATGCCGTTCGGCTTCTCGACATCCATCGTTATCTGCTCGTAGACGTCCTCGGGAAGCCCCACGTTCTCAAGATCGAGCGAGGTCGCGGACTGGTCGAGAATTCGCATAACGACCGATTCGCCATGGGCTGTCGGGAGGCACGATACGCGAAGGTCAACTGGTCTTCCCGCGACGGTAAGCGCAATACGTCCGTCCTGCGGAATGCGACGCTCGGCGATGTTGAGATTGGAAAGGATCTTGATACGCGAGATGATCGCAGGAGCCATCTTGACGTCCGGCGCCTTCATCTCGTAAAGAGCGCCGTCGACGCGGTAGCGAATCTTGAAGTCGTTCTCGAACGGCTCGACGTGGATGTCCGACGCGCGGTCCACGATGCCCTGGTAGAGAATGAGGTTTACGAAGCGGATGATTGCGGACGAGTTCGCCGCGTTCTCCATCGACGCAATGTCGTTGACATTCGCGGAGGCGAGTCCCTCGTCGTCGCCGAGCCCTTCTCCGAGCGACTTGATCATGTCGGCGACAGATTCATTCGCGTCGCCGTAGTACTGGGCGATGCGGTCCATCACGTCCTTCTCGCGCGCCATGACGAACTTCACCTCCTTGGAGAGAGTGAAGAGCATTTCGTCTGCGATGCGGGGGTCGATGATGTCAAACGTCGCGAGTGTAACGGACGTTTCGTCCGCGGCCACTGGGAAGACGTTGTACATGCGGGCCGTCGAGGCGGGAATCGCCTCGGTGACCTCGGTGTCGATCGTCATTCCGCCGAGATCGATGGCCTCGGTGTCCTGGTAGGCCGCGATTACGCCGAGGAGATCGTCCTCGGAAAGTATCTCCTGGTCGAGGACCGCCTGGCGTATCGACTTGCCCTCGGTCTTCGCGGTATCGGCGAGCTCCTGGGCGGAGACCTCATCGAGATAGCCGTTCTGAACGAGAATCTGGAGAATCGGGTCGTTCATCTCTATGCCATCTCCTCCTTGAGCTTGGCGACAACGGAATCGGGATCCTGCGACTTGGTGATAAGCTCCTCGTAGGAGATGAGCCCTTCCTTGTAGAGGTTCGTGAGAGACGAGTCAAGCGTCATCATGCCGAACTTCGCGCCCGTCTGGAGATCGGACTTGATCATGTTCGTCTTGTTGTCGCGGATTCTCGAGCGGATCGCGTCGGTGGAAGTCATGATCTCGAACGCCGCGACACGCCCGTGCACCTCGCCGTTCTCGTCAAGCTTCGGGAGGAGAATCTGCGAAATGACGGCCTGGAGACCGGCGGCGAGCTGGGTTCTCACCTGCTCCTGCTGGTTCGTCGGGAACGCGTCGACGATACGGTCGATCGTCTCGGCGGCGCCAGTCGTGTGCAGGGTTCCAAAGACCAAGTGGCCCGTTTCAGCGGCGGTGATGGCCGCGGCAATCGTCTCGAGGTCGCGCATTTCGCCGACGAGAATCACGTCGGGGTCCTGACGGAGCGCGCGGCGGATCGCCTCTGCGAAGCTCGGCACGTCGTCGCCGACTTCGCGCTGCGTGATAAGCGACTTCGCGGACGTGTGGTAGAATTCGATCGGGTCTTCAATCGTGATGATGTGGACGCCGCGCTCGTGGTTGATGACGTTGAGCATCGAAGCGAGCGTAGTCGACTTACCGGAACCAGTCGGGCCCGTTACGAGGATGAGGCCGCGCGGCTTGAAAAGAAGTTCCTTGACGGTAGGCGGAATGCCGATTTGCTCGAGGGTCAAGAGCGTAGACGGAATCTGACGCAAGACAGCGCCGTAGCGCTTTCTCTCCTTAAACACCGAGACACGGAAACGCGTTCCGTCTGGGTGCGCAAGGGCGAAGTCCGCGCCACCGTTCTTCTCGACTTCCTCCATCTGCTCGTCGGTAGAAATCTCCCTTACGAGGTTGTAGGAGTCTTCCTCGGTGAGCGCCTCGTCGGAGAGCGGACACAGCTCGCCGTGGACGCGGAGTTCCGGCGGCATGCGCGCGCGGATGTGAAGGTCGGAACCACCTTCGTCGATGGTGGCCTGAAGAAGCTCGTTCATATGTACGTCCATAAAACTCCTTTCAAATTCTAAACTTTTCAACCGTTCAACTTTTCAACTCTTCAACTTTTCAACCGTTCAACTTTTCAACTCTCATCAATCCGCATCACCCATCGTGACGCGCAAAACTTCCTGGAGCGATGTCATGCCGCTCGCGACCTTGAGCATGCCGTCCTCGCGGAGCGTACGCATGCCCATTTCGCGGGCGCGCTGGCGAAGAAGCGTCGCAGGCGCGTGGTCGAAAATGAGTCGCTGAATCGTGTCGTCTACCTTGAAGATCTCGAAGATGCCCTTTCGTCCCTTGTAGCCGGAACGCCCGCACTTGTCGCAGCCCGCGCCGTGGTACATGCGCTCGGGAACAGTCTTCGACATCGTGCCAAGCATCTTGAGCTCGCGCTCGGTCGGCGTGTACGATTCCTTGCAATTCTCGCAGATTGCGCGGACGAGTCGCTGGGCCATCGCGGCGCGAAGCGCAGACGCGACGAGGAACGGCTTGACGCCGATATCGAGAAGACGGGTGACGGCAGAAGGAGCGTCGTTAGTGTGCAGCGTCGAAAACACGAGGTGGCCCGTAAGCGCGGCTTCCATCGCAATGTCAGCCGTTTCGTCGTCGCGGATCTCGCCGATCATGACGATGTTGGGCGCCTGACGGAGAATCGAGCGGAGAGCCGCCGAGAAGTCAAGCCCGACGTCCTTGTTGACCTGCACCTGATTGATGCCCGACATCTGGTATTCGACAGGGTCTTCGACCGTGATGAGCTTCTTGTCCGGGGTGTTGATCTGCCCAAGGCAGGCGTAAAGCGTAGTCGTCTTGCCAGAGCCAGTAGGCCCGGTGACGAGCACGACGCCGTCTGGAAGCTTGATGAGCCGCTCGAACGTCGCCTGGTCATCGGTCAAGAAGCCGAGCTGCGGGAGACCCAGCGACAAGTTGGACTTGTCGAGGATTCGCATGACGATCGACTCGCCATGGTTCGTCGGAACCGACGAGACACGAAGGTCAAGATCCCTGCCGCCGACGGTGATCTGGATGCGCCCGTCCTGCGGGATGCGCTTCTCGGAGATCTTCATCTTCGACATGATCTTGATGCGCGAGATGATCGCGCCCTGCAGGCGCTTCGGCGGCGAGTCCATCTTGCGGAGTGCGCCGTCAATGCGGTAGCGGACGCGGAACTCCTTCTCCATCGGCTCGATGTGGATATCGGACGCCTTCATCTTGATCGCCGTCGTGATGATGAGGTTGGCGAGCTTGACGACTGCCGAGTCGTCGGTATCATTGTCACCCACGGTGGCGTCGTCTTCGCCGCGCGTCTGAACGTCGGCGCTCTCCTCCTCGGCGTAGATCTTCGCCATGGCGGCACGCACCTCGGCGCGCGGCGCGATGACGGCCTGTACGTCGAGGCCGTGGAGGACATAGCGAAGCGAGTCAATCGCATCGTAGCCCATCGGGTCGGAAAGAGCGACCGTGATAGAATCCTCGTCGGCAACCACCGGCACGACGCCGTACTTCTTCGCGATGTCTGCGGGGATCGTCTTGACCACTTCGGGGTTGATCGCCTCGGCATTGACGTGGCAGTACTTGAGACCGAACTGGTCCGCTACAGTGCCGAGAACCTCGTCCTCGCCGATGGTGCCACCCGATACGAGAACGTCAAGAGTCGTCTCGTCTTCGGCCTTCATCGACTTCGCGGCCGCGTCTACCTGGTCTTGGGTCAAGAAGCCCCTTTCGACCAGGATCTGAATCACATACTCGTCGTTACTTGTCATCTGTTGGTGAACATTATACCGCAATTAGCGAATAATGGCAAGTAGAGCCTATTTGGATAAAGTGAAAATTGCATACGCTGGAAGTCCCTGCACGTCCTTGAACGGCGCAAGCTCCTTAAAGCCCTTCATGTCGTCGGCCTGCAGCCGAATGACAGTATAGCCCGCGAGCGCTTCGCGGACGCGCTTGTCGGCGAGCGTCGTGCGTTCCATGGCAGAGCAGTTCTTGCACCATGTCGCCCAGCAGTCGACGAAAATCGGCTTGCCCTTCTCCTCCGCTTCCGCAAAGACGTCCTCGAAGGTGTCTGGCGTCGCCTCGACCGCGCCGGGGATTCCGTCGGAATTAGACGCGACAGATGCGCCGCGCGTCCAGCCCTTCCACGCGAGATAGCCGTAGTACGCCGCAAAGACAAGGACGATCACCGCAAAGACGCGGTTCACGTGCTTCATCCATGCGCCGGGCTTGGGGAGAACCTTCATTCCCGCGCCGAGGAACGGCCACGGCAAGGCCATGCCTAGTCCGAGGACGAATGGAAGCGCAAGCGCAATTGCATTGCCTTCCGCATAGAGCCGCGCGGTTAGGACGAGAACGGACACGAGTATCGGGGCGACGCAGGCGCCAGCGAGAACCGCTGAGAGCGCACCGAGGAAAAACGGAACGGCAAGACCCGCGCGCGAGGCATTGGGCTTCACGACGCCCGAGCGGAAGCGCGAAAAGTCTATCGAGAAGAATCCGAAGAGCGACGCTCCAAGCGCTACGAAGACAAGCGCTACGAAGACATTGAACCAGGGGTTCGACTGAATCGTCCCGAACGCCATGCCGCCGACCGCGGCAAGAACGCCGAGAGCGCCGTAGGCGAGCGCCATGCCGAGGCCATAGACGGCACCGCGCGCCGGAGACTTGCCGATGACGATCAAGTTGACGGGGATCATCGGCAGGACGCACGGCGTAAGGTTCATGGCGAGGCCGCCAAGAAGGACTACGACAAGCGAAAGCCACGTGAACGTCGCAAGCGCACCGCCTTCAGTCTCGCCAGTCGCCGCGTCAGGCGAGAGGAACGCGAGAAACTCGTCGACGCTGCGAGTGCCCAAAATCATGCGCGTCGCCTGTTCGGGGACAGACGCAGACGGCGCAAGACTCGCAAGAAAATCTTCCGGCGTATCGCCTACGATGCGACATACGCCGTCTTCGCACACCCACATCTGGCCGTTGACCATATTCGTCTCGGCATGCGAAGCAAAGACGAAAGCCGCAAACAGAATCGCGGACGCGATTTTATGTAAAAGAGACCGCATGAATTAGCGTGTCTTGAAACGGTACTCCGTCGTGCTGCGGAAGGTCTCACCAGGACGCAGGACGGTAGACGGGAAGTCGGGACGATTAGGCGAGTCAGGATAGTGCTGCGTCTCGAGAGCGATGCCGGCGAACTGGCAGAGCGTCTTGCCCTTCTCCTTCGCGGGAAGCTCGGTCGTCATGTTCTGTGCGCCGTACATCTGCATGCAGGGCTCAGTCGTCATGACTTCGAGGACACGCCCAGACTTGGGATCGCTCATCTCGGCGGCGAGCTTCATTTCGCCAACCTTGCCGTTCAGGACAAAGTTGTGGTCATACCAGTTGTCCATCGGTTTCAAGCTCTCCTGCGCCGCCATCCAATCAGCCATCGAGCCAATCGGGCGCGCCTTGCGGAAGTCGAAACCAGTGCCGTCAACAGCCGCATCCTTCGTCGGGATGAGCCCCGCGTCAGTTTGCGAATACTTGTCGGCATTGACCATGAGAAGCTGGTCAAGCACCGTTCCGCTCGCTTCGCCCGCAAGGTTCCAGTAGGAATGGTGCGTCGGATTGATGACAGTCGGCTTGTCGGTCGTCGCCTCGTACTCGACGCGCCAGATGTTCTTGGGGAGAACGGTGTAGGTGACTTTCATCGTAACCGTGCCGGGGAAGCCCATGTCGCCGTCGGGCGAGACAAGCGTCAGCACGAGGCGCTTGCCGTCGTACTCCGACGCCTTCCAGACCTTGACGTCCCAACCATCAGGGCCACCATGGAGGTTGCAGTGGCGCGGCGCTGGCGTCGTCTCGTTGACTGGGAGCTGCCACTCCTTGCCGTCAAGCGTGAACTTGCCGTCGGCTATGCGGTTGCCGTAGCGGCCAATGAGCGTGCCCACCGAGAAGCCAAGCGTTTCGTATTCACCAACGGTGTTCCAGCCGAGCGTGACATCGGCCATCTTCCCCTCGCGGTCGGGCGCCCAGCAGCGGACGAGGCGGCCGCCAAAGTCGGTTATCTCAAGAGTGAGGCCATCGGGGCTCTTCAAGGTGTAGAGAGACGCCTTCTCCCCGAATTTCGTCGTGCCAAAGGGCTTCACGTCGTCAGTGTTGCAGCAGCAGCCAGCCATAAGAGCGGCAAGGGCTAAAAACGATAGCTTGTTCATCTCAATAGTTCTCCTATTTTGGTTAGCAGATATTTTACCTAATTCCGCCGAGAATTGAAAGTGCGTTCCGAGTTGTCAAGGCGGCGAAATCTTCAAGCGGCATCCCGCGCAAATCGGCGAGAAACCGCGCCGTATGGACGAGAAACGCCGGTTCGTTAGAATTGCCGCGCATTGGCACCGGTGCCAAGAATGGCGAATCCGTCTCTATGAGGATGCGGCCGTCCGGCACGATTCGGGCCGATTCGCGGACATTCTCGGCAGCGCGGAACGTCACTATGCCGGAAATGGAAATGTAGAACCCGAGGTCGAGAAGAGCGCGGCAAAACGACGGCGAGCCGGTGAAGCAGTGGATTATCCCCTTCGACGGAATCTCGCGCAGGATGCCGAGCGTATCGTCATCCGCATCGCGGGTATGTATGACGACTGGGAGACCAAACATATTCGCGAGATCAAGCTGCCGCGCGAAAAGTTCACACTGGGCATCGCGCGTCTCGGGCGAATAGTGGTAGTCGAGCCCTATCTCCCCTACGGCTGCGACACCTGTGTAGTCGAGCGCAGGGAGCTCCTTCCCCGCCTGGTCGCGATCCCAGCCGATTGCGCGATACTCGAAGCCCTCCGTTCCCGCGTTCAAGGTTTCGCTCCCGCCGACGGCCATTATGCGCGTCACACCAGACGCCTTGGCGCGCTCAACGGCCGCGGCAGATTCGCCGGGCGTTCCCTCGAAGTGCGCGTGTGTATCGAAAAGCTCGATCATTTGGGCACCGCTTTTGCGGCGAGATCGGCGAAAGCGGTCTTGTCGCGCGGATGGACGTCGTTCATCTCACCAAGGCCCGCCGCGAAGGTGTCGACGAAAATCGCGCCCGTCTCGTCGCAGACTTGTTTCTGGACGGCGCGATACTGCTCCCACGGACGGTTCATCTTGGGAAGCCCCATCATGATGAACGGAATCTTCTTGTCTCCGCGCAGTTCAGAAACGAGGGCGCGAAGCGTTTCGAGCTGGTAGTCGCGGTCTGTCGGCTTGTCTGGCGCAACGCAGGTCGTCGCGTTCGATTCGCCCTGATACCAGAGGATGCCGTCAATCTTGACCTCGCCATCCTTGATGCGCTTGATTCCATTGTCATACATCTTCGACACAGGCCACCAGTAGGCCTCTTCCTTGTTCGCTCTGCGGCGCGGATACTCGCGCGCGACCCACGCGCACGGGAAGTCCTTGTTCTGGTCGAGGCGGTGGCGGTTTGTCGCAATCGCGGCAAGATGCGGATAAAGTGGCTTTCCATCCTTGCCCATAGCGCACATCGTCTGCTCGGAGAGGAACGATTCCGTCGGCGCACCGCCGGCCGCGACATAGAGCATGAAAATCGCCTTGCCCGTTTCTTCCGCGCGGCGGATCGCGAAGCTCACCCCGAACGCCGATTTTCGGAGGGCGTTTTCTGGTGTGAGTTTCGTCCATTGGTTGTCGTTGAAGTCCCACAGCCACACATTGAGCTTCTCAAGCCGCGCCATCTCCCTCTTTACGCGCTCCTTCTCCTCTTGCGTTGCGTTGAACTCATTCCAGCCTTTCTGCATGTTCGACTGCCCCGCGCAAAGCCAGTATTCACCAGGACTCTTATTATCAGGGCATGTCCGGAATTTGGGAAAGCATATGTGGCACGTATAGTTGTAGGGATCCGTAACAGCCTTGAACGTCGTCTCGGCGATAATCTTCGCGCCCGCTTCATTGGGATGAATCTTGTCCTTCGCAAAGATAGTGTCCATCACATCGCGGAACGGTTCCTGCATGTCAATGCCGTCGGTATCGAACAAGCGCGCGACCTTCTCAAGGTCGGCCTGCATCAGAAACGGTTCGGGGCTGCGGTAGAACTTCTGCCCTTCCGCGAGCGGCGAGAGCTTCGTCCAAATGGCGAATTTCACCTTTGGATTCGCCTTGCGGTAATCCTCGAGGAGCGCGAGGTAGTCGCCTTCAAACTGTCCGCGTTTCCGTCCGCCGGTGTATTCCTTGATGTATTCGCCGTTGTCGTTTATGCCGAGGTTGCAGATGACGATGTCCGGCTTCCATTCGAGAGCCGCCTTGTGCTCGGGCATGTAGCGGAAGCCACGCTTCTCGTTGCCGCGCATCGAGTCGAGGTAGATGCCGCGCCCTGAGTTACCGAAGTTGCGTACCTCGTACTTTCCCGGCTCCGACTCGTCCAGCAGCTTCTGAAGCTGGGCGGGATAAGACTCGGTCTCGCGGTTGGCGAGCCCCAAACCGTATGTTATCGAGTCGCCTATGCACGCGACCTTTGTCTTCTCAGCGGCGCATACCGAAAGCGCCACAAGAACTGCAATTACAGCAACGCATTTTTTCATTGTCTTATCTCCTTATTCCCAAGTGACTTTGACACGGAAGAAGCGGTTAGTGTCGCCGGGCTCGTTGAACGACGGACAGTCAAACCAGTCATTAGTGAGCGCCGGCTTGCCCTGAAGGATGTACGTAATATTGCCCAACGTAGTATTGGTAGGCGAGTATTCGACAATTGGCGTCGTGCCGTTCATGCGGATAGTCGCCAAGAACTTGCTCGTCTCATTCGTCGGATCGAGACCAAGCACATAGCACTGCCAATACTTCAGCCCATTCTGGGCATTCATATTCGCAAGCTCGTCGAGATCGCTGCCAGACATTTCCGGCACATATTCGGCAAACCACGAATAAGGGACTTTATAGTCTGTAGAGGAAGTCTTCTCCTTCTCCGTGAACTGCGCGGTGTAGGCGGCATCGCCTGTCACCGTCGCGATTTCCGGATTCCAACCATTGAAAGTATAGGTGTACTGCTCGGTCTCGGCCTTGGTTGGCGTTTCGCCACCGTAAACCGGCGTATCGCCAAGCTTGGCGTTGGTAATCGTGTAGAGCGAAGAGTCATCATAGTTCTTGAACGTGATGGTCTTGTAGGTCTCGACCGAATAGACCCCTTCCACCAGTTTTACATACGAACCCGCCACTGTTGTTTCAGGCGTGGGACTTGCCGTCGCCGCCAATGTCGCGTCCGCCGAGGTCAGGAGAATCCTGCCGCCAACCTCGTTTTTGCCAGGACGCACAGAGCCGACCGCAATGCCAGCATCGCCTGTCACAGTCAATGTGCCGTTAAACGCGCTAACATCACTTACAAGAATGTACGCAGAATAATCCTCCGTCCAAGTGGCCGCATTGGCAAGCTGGTTGCCAGAGGTCGCTTCCGCAGAAACCGCAAAGGCACCACTACCCTTCAATGCCGCAAACAGATACTTGAAGCTCGGTGAGAAACCGGTTATTGCAAGAGAAGTTTCGGCAGGGATCTCGATTGTTGCATCGACAACCAGTGGCATACTGGTGCTCTTGCGCTGAATCCATCCGCTCATTTGCGACGCAAGGCGAATGGTCGAACCGCTTATGCCATAGTAGTCAAAGCGGAAGCCGCCAAGCTCGGTAAGCGCAGACGGCAGCACCACCGTGCCCGTCCATTCGCCAAACTGCATGGCTGCGCTGCGCGTACCGGCAAGCACTAGCGTGCCAGATCCGGAAAGCGTGCCGGTATACTGTCCAGATTCGGTTTCCCTAACCGTTATCTTGGTGGCAAGCTCCACATTTTCTGTGCAAGTGGCCAAGAGCTCGATTTCGACCGATTCAGCTTCGGACGCATTCGCCGCATTAATCGCCCCTTGAAGCGTCTCGTAGGGTGTTTCACCAATCTTGGCGACAGGTTCCGGCTCATCCGCCTTCGTCCAGATCTCGATGCGTTTGACCGAATAGGCCGCGGCGTTCATCTTCTCAAGTCCCTTCGTATAGGTGTAGTCCATAGACTGCGTACCACCACCATAGAAGTGCTGTGCAAAGTTGCCGATACCAAATTCGGCCTCGGTCGTGCTTTGGTTCCAGTTATTGAATGCAAACAGAACTTGGCCTCCTCGCCCAGAAGACGGGGATATGCGGTGAACCTGCATACAACCAACAGAGCCAGAGCCGCTTTTCAGCAGCGAATCGTTCCAGTCGTAAGAAGAAACCCATCCTGTTGCCGCTCCGGTGACATTCGAAACGGAACCATCATATTCATTCGGAGAGAACTCAATGAAGCCATTGACCGTATCGACGTCAGATGCAACATCATCTATTCCATTGTGGTTAGACTTGACATGGAGTTTTGTGACAACCTGCTGGCGAATTGTGGTTGGCAAGCCTACCGATGCCAAGTCAGCGTCGCCAAACGCATCCATATCAACCCAAACCCACTTGTGGGCATTGTTGTCGGCGCGGACATACTCGACAAAGTACGCAACCTTCTCGAAATTCTCCGTTGCACCCTCGCCGGTTGAGGAATAGGGGTCGCCAGCTATACCTGTAGCCACATCTATAGTACGGCAAAGTTTGAAGCCATTGCGATAATCGGCTAGTTCCTCCTTCGCCGCCGCACCAAGTTCGCTATCATCGACAGTTGGCAATGGAGTGGACGACGGGAACGTTCCGTTTGCAGAAGGATAGAAGTTTGTAATCTGAGTCAGCCACCCATCGGCCATTTTATCGTGACCCCACCAGTCAGGATGGAGTTTGTCATTGCTTGTGTTGACAAGGATTCCTACGCCATCTTTATCAACGAGCGAATTAAGGTCTGCGAGCAACACTCGTCCACTCCAAGCTTCAGGCATACTGTCAAACACGTCCCAGACTTTTTGATTGAACGTTGTCGATCGGGGATTCACCGTGCCGCTATTGCCAGCGTTACTGTAAAGCAAAGTGGAAACCACAACTTTGGTGTCTGGCAAATCCACCAAAATACGATTTACCGTTTCTTTCCAGGCGTCAAACACGCCATCAACGTCAGACGTCTGTGAAAGGTCGTTAACACCAATGAGCAACAAGACAACATCTGGCTTGCCGACTTGGGCACAAAGGGTATCTACATTTTCCACAAGAGCTGCACGCCCACCCAATCCACTTATTCCAGTTTTAGCCGGTGCACCATGTTTTGCAGAATGCCACTGCCAAATATTAGTGGCGACCACACCTGAAGGATCTATCGCATTGTAAAGCTTAGAGGGATCGTTGTTCGCTGTCTGGATTTTATCCGTAACACCGACCATTTCGACATTGTAGCCTAGCAGAGTGAGCTTCTGTGCCAATAGCACGCGATAGTTTGCCCTTGAGCCTGCACCGTTGAAGCCCTCTGTAATGGAGTCTCCATACGGCCAAACTTTCAATGTCGGTTTTTCGGACTGCGTATCGGGATTATAAACTCTCAAATAAATCGCCCTTGCACCATAAACCAACTCGGCTGTCAACCCAGCAGGAAGGCCTTCTGTTGTAAGTGTGCCAACACGACCATACACATCTGAGTACTGTCCATTAGCGACAAGCTTGGGGTTAGTCCACTCTGCAATCTTGTATGATCCTTCCGCAAGCTCGGAAGCGTTCGTTATCGCAATCGTGCCGCCAGAGTTGAGAGTGCCGATGTTCGTGTAGGTCCGCGTCGTGCCCGCTGCAAAATTCCAGGTCGCGCCGTCGGCTATCGAAAGCGTGTCCCCGTCTTCGGGATTCGGCACGTAGCGAATCTGATCCGGCGTGTAGTAGCCGCTAAAGACAACGACCTTCTCGACGACAAAGCCAGTGAACGGCACCATGTTCGCATCATTGTTGGAGAGTTCGGTCTGTCCGCCGATTCCAATCTTCCGCAAGATGCTATTGGAGAGCGTCATATCGGTTGTGCATTCTCCGCCAGTCATCGTGTCCAACGAATTGCCGACATACGCAAGACAAGCATCTTTTTTTCTTGCGCAGACTAAATATCCACCGGCAGGCGACAAAGTTGGATTGCCATCGACAGCATATATACCGCGATGCCGGCTATTATCATAGATGAAACTGTAGTAGGCAGACAATTGCCTGGTCACATTTGTATCTGTGCAAATGCCAGAATCAAATGTCACAGCAGCCTGACCTCCAAACGCAACCACTGGAGCGCTTTGAATATCCGGCGTAGCCCTGTATTTCACAAGAACAGTAAGCGCATTGGTAGATGTCACGTCAATCACCGCTGCCGCGTTGCCAATCGTGAGAACGCCGCCAAACGAATCGTCCTTGGCGGCAGTCGTGCCACTGACGGAAAGCGTGCAGCCATTCTTCTCAGTAGTCTTGAAGTCGTTGACCCACTTCGCGACCGGCTCAATCGCGTAGCGATCGGAATCTTCCGGCAGCACAGCGCCCCGCTCGGGGAACTTGTAGTTGGCGATTACGTTTGTCGTGACCCACTCGTCAAAGAGCGCGACGCTCTTGATAACCATTCCCTGCCAAGGCTTCGCACCAGCGACAGTCGGCCCGCCGATGCCGACACTTGTTACACGGTTGGTTGGGCCTGTAAACCTAAGTCTATGATTAACGGTATTAGCTTCACCACCAGAAAGGTCCGATACAGAGGTTCCTACGTATACGGCCGTGTAGTGATCTCCAGAATTGTTGTTAGAATTCGCTGGCGCTGAAATCAGTAGATATCCTTCTTGCGGAATAGACGGCGCAGATGATGAGAATGGGTAGTCGGTCTTAACTTGTGAATTATTCCACCAATAACCGTCAAGATCGGTTAAGCCACTATTAGCATATGCACCCAAATCGTAATTCACAAACATTGACACAGGAGCAGCTTTATCCACAGATGCGCCACCAGTGGGAATAGAATACTTCACCAACATCGTCGCATTGTCGAATCCGTCCGAAATTGCAATCGTTGCACCGAGCGTGGTGGAGTTTCCAATCACAATCTGCCCCAATGCGTTCGTCGTGTTTCCGTTGAGGGCGAACTCAAGCCCGCCATGCGCGCTCCTGTCGTCGTCGAACTCACCCGCCACCCACACTGCAATCGGCGCCGGCCCTTCATATTCAGGCTCCGGCTCAGGTTCAGGCCAAACATATGCTTTAATCGATCCTTCGGCAAGAACTCCTTCAAACACTGCAATTCCAGTAATTTGCATGTCGGTTGCGGCACTTGCCCCTGATATTGCAGTAACTGGCCCACCAACCGAGACACCTTTATACTTGCTAACATCGTCAGTTGACCCCAATGTACTTGCGTCCATTATGGTGGTCAGCTTATTGTCCTTCAAACAGAACAATTGTGTGCCTGTGCCGCCGCCATTGTTACCAGATGTCGAATAATGCGTATATGCCAACACGCCAGACGTCTGATCGGATGTCATTGTATTGTATGTGCCAGAATCATTCCACGAATTCCCCGCCCAGATACCGCATGCCTTGCCAGAAGCATTGATTTCGGCACCAACGCGATTATCCGCATCCGTCAGTTTTGTCACCGCCAACACCTGACGTGCCGCCAGAGAGAGATTGAGGTTTGAATACTTGAAAAGCACGGTGAATCCGCCAGCGAACGTTCCTGTGTTGTTTGTTACTACAACGCCTACACTCTGGTCTATAGTGATGGTCGACTTGTCGCTGCTAAGCGAATTGCCGTTAAGTTCAAGAGTATATCCAGATTGCTCGGCCGAGAAATCCCCATGCCACACAGCCACAGGCACCGCCGGCTCCGCGACATTGTAATGATGTGCGCTATCTTCAACTACGACATTATCGTCGGCATCCCTAACCTGGAAAATATAGATATTGGGACCGGCGACATTCAACACAATCGGCGAGGTATATTCTGTGTAGTCCGTATCGCCATGTTTCTTGTACATTATCTTCGCAGTCGAATCATTGCACTTCGCAACAACCTCGGTGCCATAATCAACCTCCCCTGTGCCCGGCGTTACGGTGAGAGTCGTCGGATCCGGCTCCTGCACTTCGTCATCAATCATCGACTGCCCGACCGCAAAATCGTAGAACCTTAGATAGTCCACGAGAGAATTTGAATCATCGCAGGAGCCGTATGAAGTATGGTTGCCACCATGCACAGAGCCGAACTGGAATGTCTTATTTATATTTAGCGTTTTAGACTCGCTGACCTTCAGCACTCCATCCACATAGAGCTGAACTCTGTTTGTTGTCTTTACAATCGCATAGACATGATGCTTTGTGGTAGCGTTATCAATATATACGGCACTGCCAACTATGCCATTTCTGTCGGCAAGTGCAACGGTGTTGTCTGCGGTGCCTGAAACAAGCCCCAAAAGATCATTACTGCCGTTTTGTCCAAACATGAGCAGAATCGTCGGCTTGTCGCTATTGTTCTGCGGCATTATGCACCTGACAAATGCCGTCCATTCCTCGCCCGACATTGAGAAGGTGTTGTTGTAATAGGGTATTGAGCGCGTGTAAAGCTCGCTATTTTCGTATATCGAGCCGCCGTGCAACGCATTCTTAATAGTGCCAGATGATGCCATGTCACCGTTGAATTCGTAGTCGAGCAGATATGTTGCGATGATTTCAGGGTCAGCAAGAAGCGTATACTTGTCTTCAACCAATGAATAATTAAGTTCCTTGCCGTTGTTGTCGCGCAACAGCAACGCTCCGCCATCGACAAGATAGACTTTATTTGTGCTGATTTCAAGCCCGCTCATGAGATGCGATTTTGAGACCATGACTGCAAGAGTCGCACCAGCACCCACTTCAAAATTGCCAAGGTTTGAGGAAGACACCGTAAGCGAAATATCGCTAAAGGATATCTTGCCGCTCGACTGCGAGATATCGCCAGCAATCGTCACGCCCGCGGAGATGTCGGCGTAGATTGTGCCGGTGAAGGCTGGGGATAGCCCTTGTATGACAAACATGCCGTTTGTTTCCGAGGATGTAAGACGCACATCACCAGATCCCGAGAAGAAGTTTGAGCCTAGCGTAATCTTTCTTCCTCCGGCGTCGAGCGTAGTACATTTACCGTAATCCGCGCAGAAGTTGACAGTTCTTGTTTCCGTAATGTCACTGTTGCTCGCAAATTTATACGTGCCCGCCTTGAAGTTTAATGTCGGTGCATAGTCGCCGGATATCGCCTGCGCCACCTTGACACTAGCGCCATCTTCAATCGTTAGCGAGGCTCCGCTACCATAAACCACAATGCCAGAGCCTGTTGCAAACTCGCCATTGACACTCAACGCTCCTCCTGTGCCGAGATAGAGTCCACCGTTTGCCATCCACGTCTTGCCGCTGGCTATAGATACCGTCTTGCAAATATGCAGGCAACCATTGTTTCCGATATTGGAAGACGGCTTAGAGTCTGCAATTGCAATAGTCTTTGCCGCAAGATCGAATGTCCCGTTAAAGCCTGAGACATCTTTGATGACAACAGTTTCGGCTATGGCATTCGATGTTTTTAATGTGCCGCTGCCGGAAAGCCTGTTAATCACTGGGCTTTGCGTGGTATAGCCACCGTTCCAGTGCCAAGCAGGAAATCCGTCTAAATCCTCAAGAACGACCTCGCTTTCTATTGGAGTTTCATAATAGATCCTACCAGTAGCTCCGGTAAACAGCAATTTCGACATTGCATTGCCATAGATTGTATTATATGCATCAAATGTACAGTCAGTAAACACAACCGTCCCCTTCCAATAGTTGCTATTCGACAATGCATTCACGCCATTCGGGGTATGGAGGTTCGGTGCAATTGAATAATCAATCTCGCAATCTACAACAATTCCTTCTGCCAGATTAAGTGCTCGCTGCGGAATAACAATAGTTGGCTGTATTTTGTCAGTGTAGAGGGTTGTCGATACCATATTCTCAAATGTGCCTGCATAAAGTGTTGCTGTATCATCAGCAGAAGTTAAAACAGCAGAAGCGACTCCACCCACACTTACAACGCGAACGTACCCAAGATGCAAATCTTCGGCAAGATCAAGTATATTGGTGATTGGGCCATACATATATGTGGCATTGAAAAGAACATATTCGCCATCAATAGGCAAACGGCCAAAAGACCATCGATCTGGATCGCTGAATCGGCCACTGTTTGTAGTTGAATCTGGAGTCCATGTGTTGGCGGTGGCATCGAAAGAGCAACTTACGTTGTCGCTGCTTACCCAACTATTTGTCCACTTTACAAGTTCTTTGCCATTCTTATCACAAAACACCACTGTTCCAATATTATTTTTTATCTGACTTGTTGAATATCCATAGGCAACCTGCGCATCATTTAAAACGATATATAGCGTTCCAGCATAAACATCTATGGAAGCATTCTTTTCTTGTCCTGCCAGAAGTGACACAACAGGGCCGTCACCTTCTAATTGTATCTTTCCTGTAAAGTCCGACAGGTCTTTAAAATTGGACGACCCATCAATAACAACATAACCAACACCAGAAATAGACCCGTTGATTGTGGCATTGAAAAGATTGAGCGTGGTACTTCCTGCCACATGTACTCTTGCGTATTGACCGATTGTACATGATGAAAGTGTATAAATTCCTCCCCATTTTTCATACCAAAGCGTACCACGAAAATTACCTAGATCCGCCGGCAGGTTGACTATAACGCTCGGCGCCCACTTAAGCGTTCCAGCGAACCCGTCAAGACCTTGGAACGTGAAGGAGCCGCCGCCAACCGAGTCATCAAGCGTGACCTTACCAGTGCCTTGGAAGGCGCTGGCTCCGAACGACACCGCCCTGCCCTTCGCATCAATCGTCGTATCGCCGCAGAACCAGACGGCGGAATTGCTGTCGCCATCAGCAGCGTCAAATGTGCCGTTAATTACCTGGCGCATGGAATTGAAGCGCAGCATCAAGTTCTTGTAGGCTTCCGTGCCGTCTTCGTTCTTCGCGACGAGCGTCAAGATCAGCATCTCGCCGGACCACTTGGAGTCCATTGCAGTCGCATCGACATTGACCGTAAAGACGTTGCCATTCTTCGTGACGTTCAACTGGCTATCCGGCAAAATCGTCAGATGGCTCGAATACGGCACGACTTCTGTCGTCGACTCGGAGCAGGTCAAATCAATCTTGTTGACGATTCCGTATGCGCACTCCATAAAGATATCCTGCTGGAGCAGCTCAATGCCGCAGGCGACGGACGAAACAGAGAGGAATTCCGGCGCGGGCTTCGGCTCACCGATTGTCGTCGTCACAGAGTTTGTGCGGCCAGTGCCCTCGCCATCAACCATGACCGGACAAACGGAGAATGTATACTCGCCGCCCATTTCGAGGCCGCTTGCCGTGTATGTGGTAGTTTCCCCGTGAGTTTCAATTTGGATTGTATTTGCCGCTCCTCCCGCCTTCGCAACTTCAAGTGTGAACCCGGTTGTGCGATTGGTGTAGCAAGGGGCCATGTGCCAAACAAGCGTGACATCATTCGAACAAACCTTTGGCACTGGCTCGAACTGCACGATCTTCTGCGGACGGAAGCCCGTCTGGAAGGAGGCAAGCTTTCCTGAGTATGTGCCCTCCGTGACGGCAGTCTTGAGATTGTCCCAGTAGACGGCGTTGCCGTAGCCAAGATTGAGGTTGATCCAGTCGACCTCGTCCTCCTGGCCGTAGTTCTCCACGGCGTAGCCATCTATGACCATCTGGTGGGCGGCGGTATTGATCTGGATCGGCGAACCCCAGTCGAGGTCGGCCTTGATGGCGTTCCAGAGATTCGTGTAGCCGTCGTTCCAGTAAGTCATGCCACGACCCTTTTCATACCAGTATTCTTCGGCCGTGCCCGCAAGCTGCCGCGTGCCGCCGGAGCCGCCTGGCTTGTAGCCCATGCCCGTCAAGGACTGTGCCCACAAAGATAGCCATGCTGTATTGTAGGTAGCCTCTTTGTCGGCCGCCCAAGGGGTAGAGGCCGGATTCGGTGCAGAAGCCACCACCTTGTCCCAATTGAACGGCACTAGCCCATTAGGACGGATGACGAAATCGCTGTAGTTGAACTGTGCGTCCCTTACGCCATGGGTCGACTGGCGGAACTTCTCATACCTATAGGGCCAACGCCAGTAGCGGAGTTCCTGTCCGGCAGCGGTCGCCATGCAGCCGCAGAAATAGTTGTAGGGCGAAAGATCGTTGAAGGGGGCAGTCTGATTCCATGTAGCGCCCAGCAACGGCGCGACGTATGGCGTATAACCAGTACCGTCGGTTCCAGTAGGCTTCGCGCTCAGCAACGTGCGCTTCTTGGCGACGGGAGCGGTGTACTTCGCCCAGCAGGGATTGTCTTCGAGCGAATCATCCGCCTCCTTCGTTTCGACCATCGTGCTGTCGCCCGTGAGCTTCGCCGCGAACGGCGAGCCGACTTCCGGCTCGGCGAAGTCTGCGGGCGAGAACGAAAGTATGGGCGCGCACTTCGTGGAGCCCGCGATCTCGATGTAGCCGGACGGCTCCAGCGCAACGATCCAAAGATTGCCCCATGCAATGGCCGACGAGACCGAACGGTCAGGCAAAAGCCGTGCGCCGAACCCGCCTGGCTTGATGAAGCCTTCCGCGACCGCCAAGGCTGTCTCCTGCGAAACCGTCTCCGCGACGGCAGAAAACGCAAAGGCCAAAAGCGCCACAGCGGCGATTGTTGTCTTCTTGATCATGCTTTCACCCCCAAACTAATTTCATCTACAGTTAGCACAGCGCTAATTATACCAAATTCCAGCCCAAAATGCCTGTGGCAATTAGGTAAATTAGGTAAAAGGGATTAACGAGCGATTTATGTAAGGAGCCAGAAAATTGATGGCTTTTGAGCATTACGCATATATTGGCGTATATGTGTGTTTGGCGCTGACGCGCGACCACGAACCGCGGCGCATCTGACGCGCGGCTAACGCCGCTTGAGACGACGCGTCTACGCCGAGGTCTAAAGGTCGCGCAGTGGTTCCGTCGGCTTTAATAGGGACAGATCTGTCTATGCGACCTTCGCCCGTCGTCGCCGCGTCATCTCGACCTTCGGTCTGCGTCAGATGCCCGCGACACAAAAGCCGCCTAAAGCGGTGCACGAAAACGCCCACGCGGGCTCCGTTTCGCGGCTCACTTCGTTCGGCCAACCCGACGCTTCGCGCGGGCGCATCTCGTGGGCTTCACGAAAAGGGAGAGCGCACCTTTTCGTGTCATTTCGTGCCCTGCGTAGGCAGGTTTTCGTGTCACGGGGCTTGCCGAGGGCTGAAGGCCTAAAGTTCGCGGCGGCGCGTGGCGAAGGTCGCCCCACTGTAGTGACGACTGAATTGCTCAATGAAGCATCCAGACGACCTTCTGGCCAACGCGCTGCCACGGACTTTCGCGCGGCGGAACGCCGCTCGGCAAGCCTCCGTGGTTCGTGGTTCGCGCCGGTAGGCGCAAATTGCGCGAGGTCCTTGAACGGCTCGGCATTGCTTCCCAAAGGTGGGAATATTCCAGAACAGCTACAATCTGTCTGCTGAATATGAAAGCCCCGGGACTTCGCGCGGATGGTCGCTTGTGCCGAGAACGGGAGTAAAAGTGCCAATCCACTTCCAGCCGCCCTTCTTAGGCAGTGTCATCTTGACGTAGTTCTCACCCTTGTTCAAATGAATCTGAGTTGGCGCGCGGTACCAGTAGTCTTCGTCGACGAGCGGCGTCTCCTTCGGATTGCCGCCGACTCCAGGATGCGCCCACTTCGGCGGCTCAATCTTGCGGCCATTTAGCTCAATCGTCGCACCATGCTTGTTCCATTCGCCAAGCTTCGGTGTCGGTGCGTCGCGGCTACGTCCATCGGAGCGCGAGAAACCTGTCATGCCGATCCATGCGCCGCAGTCGATCTCGCGCTCGCTCGTAATCCACGTCTCAAGCGTCACAACGCCGCCATTTCCAGGCGCATACGCGCTCGCGGGGAACCAGAAATGCCGCGGATAGATCGTTGCCTGCGGAATGTCTTCGGCCAAAACAGCACCTTTTTCATCTGTCATGCGCCAGCGCATCTGCGTTTGCGCGACATACGGGAACGGATGCCGTTGCCCCTTCAAGACCTTGTCGCGCTGGGCGATAGTGCGCCGCTCCAAATCGGCCGCAAGCTCGAAGCGCGGGTCGTCCGGACGCGGCAGCCGCGCATAGAGCGACAGCTCGTCCTTCTCGCGGCCGCGCCACAGATTGTCTGAGAGAAGAACGATTGCCGGATAGACGGCGTTCATGCGGACGACATCCTCTGTGTCGGCAATGGCGTCGTCATGCCACACGCAGACGATCGCACCAAGCTTTTCGTCCTTCTCGCCCCATCTGCATGGCTGCTGGTAGGCGGCGACGGAAAGCAGCTCCTCGGGGTCTACATGGTTGATGTAGTAGC
>Ga0310695_10000787_pt1 | contig 78365 bp, 67 predicted proteins | sample RumenRJG_04DNA_FD_203882 | JGI IMG/M metagenome (GOLD analysis project Ga0310695, IMG submission 203882) | Bovine rumen microbial communities from Lethbridge, Alberta, Canada - RJG_04 (v2) (version 2) | ecosystem: Host-associated > Mammals > Digestive system > Stomach > Rumen | place: Canada... | reverse complement strand
TTTTAACACTTTTTTCGGCTTTTGTTCAAGGTCGATCGGAGGGTGTCTCTGGCACCCCGGAACGGACTATTGTTGTTGTAATGAATTGAAAATTATACAGTTTTTAAATTTTTAACGAAGTATTGTTTTTGTGAGATGGAAAAAAAATGTAATTTTGCAGAGCGTTTGTAATGAAGACCTGCCCGTCATATTCCATAGTTACGGTGACCCGCTCCGAATTCTGGGGGGGGGTATAAGGCGTCCTCAATAAACCATTTACACAACCAAACCAAGCGGACTTCGCATGAAGGGCCGCTTCTTTTCGTGTATCCGGGAAGGAATCTAATTCTCCTATCATTTATGAAAAAACATAGTATAATCACACTTCTGATGGTGATGGTGTTCATGGCCACAGGAGTACAGACCGCTTCTGCCCAGCATGTCACCAAAGACAGTCAACCAAGCTGGTACGTGGGGCTGGGCGGCGGCACGTCCTTCGGACAGGCCACCTTCTCCAGCATCACAGAAGCCGGCGTCCGCAGCTGGGGCATCCAGGGCGGTGTGTTCGGCGGATACAAGTTCAGCCGCCTCGTTTCCCTGGAAGCGGGCTTCCAGTACGGCCAGCAAAAGCAGTACAACCTGACCTGCTGCCCTTACTGGCTCGCTACGGACGGCACATGGAAAGCCACGCAGGTCCTGGACAAGGACGGCTGGTACTTCGATGACCTCACGGTCCCTACCCGCTGGTTCAAGATTGGTCTTCAGGCCAACTTCAACCTGCTGTCGTTCATCAAGAGCAACAACCGCTGGTTCCTGGACCTGTCCCCGCAAATCTCTGCGGTGAACACCAAGTCCACCTGGCAGGGCAACCTTTCCCATGGCCAGGGGTATCATGAAGAGGTGCAGGCGGCCAACTGGCACCTGGGCCTTGGCGGCCAGCTGGGCTTTGCGTATGCCTTCAACGACCTGGTGAAGCTGGGCATCTACGGCGGCGTTACCGCCCTCACCGGCAAGCGATTCGACATGATTCCCAACACGGCCCACAAGACCAACCTCATCTGGGACGCCGGGCTCAAGCTCACCTTCTCCTTCGGGAAGAACAAGAAGAAGGAAGCCGCTGCTGTGGCCGCTGCTGAGGCTGCCGCCGCTGCGGAAGCCGTCCGCTTAGCCGCCGAGCAGGCCGCCAAGGAGCAGGCTGCCCGTGAGGCTGCCCAGAAAGCGGCGCAGGAGAAGGCCGCCCAGGAAGCCGCCGCCAAGGCCGCCCAGGAGCAGGCTGCCCGCGAAGCCGCGGAAGCCGCTGCCGCCGCCGAAGCTACCAGGTACTACCACGGCACCTTCCAGAACGTCTATTTCGCCGACAACAGCATCAAGCTGGGCCCGGAAACGGCCAAGCTGGACGAGGTGGCCCGCATCCTGGAACAGTACCCCAACACTACCGTGGCCCTGTATGGCTATGCCTCTAAGACCGGCGAGGAAGCCTACAACCTGCGCATGACCGAAAAGCGCGTGGAGAAGGTGAAGAAATACCTGGTGGAGAAGGGTATCGACCCCGACCGCATCACCCCCATTGTGGGCATGGGCGTGGACCACGATGCCAAATGGAACAAGGATGCCCGCCGCGTGGAAATTGTGGTTGTAGAAAAGTAACGCATTATGAAGAAAACCTATATATTACTTATTGCTGCGTCAGCGCTCACCCTGGGCGCCTGTACGCACAAGACGCATTTTGAGGTGGATATGCCTCAGGATGAGAAAACGGACAAGTACCCCGCCCCCGATGGCCAGGGCTTCCTGGGCAACGACCTTGCATGGGACGACATTGCCGATGTCAAAAGCGACATCACCCACCTGAAGTACACGGTGACAGGCTCCAATGGCGTCAAGGAAGTCCATGAGTTCAACACCCCCGCCGAGGCCAGTGAATGGATGATTCCGCTCCCGGTGGGAGAATACGACGTTTTGGTAGCCGCCAACATGGACCCGGCCAACGGCTTCGAACTCGGCGAGACCCTTCCCACCAAAGCCGACCTCACCCTTCCGGCCACGTACGCCACGCTCACTGACGCCTCTTCCAATCCCAAGCAGGCCTGGAACGGTGTTGGCCACATCAAGGTGGAGAAAGACAAAATGTCCACCGTCCATCTGGATCTGGACCGTCTCCTGGCCCTGTTCACGCTCAGCATCAAGAACGTGCCCGAGGGAACCACCATTGACGTGAGCATGCGTAACGCTGCCAACTACGTCACGCTCACCGACGAGCGCACGGCCAGCCACTGGGGCCTCCCCAGCGAGGAAATCAGTGACGATATCACCCTGGGCCAGCTCAAGCCCGCCAACGCCTTGTCGGCCATTGACGAGTTCAAGGTGTTCCCCACGGCCACAGGTCTGGAGGAGACCATCATTTTCTTCCATATCCAGACCAGGGAGGGCCTTCAACTGGACTACAAGGCCGTAGCCCCCAAGATGGAAAACGGCAAAAAGTACGTGCTGGACATGGACTTCAGGAAACTGAGCCCGTACATGCTCATTACCGCCATGTCCATCAACGACTGGACGGATGGCTGGGCCATCAGCGGCGAAATCCTCAATCCTTCCAACTGACAATCAAATAAAACAAATGTATAAAAAGATGAAAGCAACAAGAATCATCCCCTTTGTGGCTCTGATGATGGCCAGCGTAGCGTGCAGCAGAGAAGGCGCCGTTTCCGCGGACCAAGGAGCTGCCAAGAACATCACCATCGAGGCCAGCATCGGCGCCATGACCCGCGCCACGACGACGGGCAACACCGACGTGTTCGACACCGGTGACGGTGTATCCGTTTACGCCTGGACAGGCTCGGCCACGGCGGTTCCCGCCGACCTGGTGGTAGACGGCGTCGTCAACACCCTCGGTGCCGACGGCAAGTGGACACCCGTTACGCCCATGCTCTGGGCCGACATGGTGACACCCCACTACTTCCTCGGTATATATCCGGCACGCACGGTGACCGACTTCACCGCCGACCCCTACACGGTGGACAATACCAACTATGAGCAGAGCGATCTGCTCGTGGCCCGCCAAACGAGTGGACTCACCGCCACGCAGAACCCCGTCTCGCTGACCTTCGACCACGCTATGGCGAAGCTCTACGTCAACGCGAACTTTCGCAACCAGTGGGATGCTGCCCCCGAGGTGACTTCCTGCGAGGCTACGGCTGCGGGGAGCTGCACCATCGACTATCTGGCTAATACCTACGCTGCCGGTGAGCAGGCTGCCGTTGCCCTTGTTGCCAAAGATGCTGCCGAGGGCTATGCCCGCAGTTTCAGCGGCCTGATGATTCCGCAGACGGGCTTCCGCACCGTCACGCTCACCATCGGCGGCCAGGCCTACGTCTATACCCACACGGAGGACATCCCCCTGGAGGCCGGCAAGTACACCACGCTGAACCTCATCGTGGGCCGCAACAAGATTGAGCTCGGCGAGGTGAGCATCAACGACTGGACCGAAGGCACCACGCTCAGCGGCGGTCAGGCACTCCAATAGAAAAACAGTATCAAATCAAAATAACAGTTATGAACAGTAAACATTTACTCCTTGCATCGGCCGCCATTCTTTCCCTTGCGGCATGCAACAAAAGCGTGACGGAACCCGTCCAGTCGCAGTTCCCCGAGGACGGCGTGATGCGCTTCACCACCAACCTCGTTGACCCCACCATCGCCACCACCCGCGCCAGCATCACTGGCAGCGACGTGAACCAGAACGGTCAGCAGTTTCAGGTGAAGATTGTCAACCCCACATCGGCCACCTACAGCTACTTCAATACCGTACAGTACGACGGCACTGAGTGGACACCCGTGAACCGTATGCTCTGGCAGAACGACCAGCAGAGCATCACCGTGACCGCCGCCTACAAGCAGGGCAAGGCATTCAGCGACTATGACTTCATCGTCGGTGCCAACCTCACCGTGGCTGCCGACCAGAGCACCGAGGCCAAGCTGAAGCAGCAGGACCTGCTTACCATGCCGACTAAGACCATCGCCAACCCCTTTATCGAGGAGACGCTGATGCAGAACGGCAAGCTGGTCATCAACTTCTACCACGCCCTGACCAAGCTCGACGTGACGCTGAACCTGGCCAACGAGTTCTACAAGGTTGACCCGAAACTGAACAATGCCTCAGACATCACTGAGTTCACCATCAAGGGCACCAACGCCGGCTACCAGTTCAAGGCCATGGAGACCGCCAACGAGAACTACGGCACTGTGACCGCCATCGCTTCGACCCCTGCCGACATCCTCGCTAACCAGTGCGCCTTTACCGCTGCCACCGATGCCGACATGCACAGCTATGCTACCTACGAGGCCATCGTAGTGCCGCAGGAGATTGCCGCCGGTGCCCTGACCGTCTCGTTCAAGATTGGCACACGCTCGTTCTCATGGACCAACACCGAGGCCTACACCCTGGAGCAGGGCAAGCACTACACGCTGCCCCTCACCGTAGGCTATGACACCACGACCCTCAATGCCCGCGCCTTCAGCGTCAGCTCATGGGAAGACCAGCCCGGCGACAACCTCGGCACTGAATAAAAAAGACAGACCTATGAAAACAAAATACACAGCCATTGCAGCCCTGACTCTCTTAGGAGTTTTCGCCAGCTGCCAGAAAGAAAATTTGCGCCCGGACAACGCCGTGAAGGTCTCCGTATCGGTTGGAGCGCTTACAAAGACCAACGCCATCGCCACCGACGACACGCAGCGCCAGTTCAACCAAGGCGACCAAATCAGCGTCAGCACCAACGACCAGGAGGCCGTCCTCTTCCAGTGCACGTCAACCGAAGACCAGACATGGACTGAGGCAGTGCCCAACAAGTTCCTCCTCTGGACACAGCCCATGCTCACCTTCTCGGCCTACTATCCCGTGACCACCGGCACGTCGATGACCACCTTCACCGTGCCCACCGACCAGAGTAGCGTGGAGAAAATCGCCCTCGCCGACTACATGACCCGCCAGCAGAACATCTCCCGTCCCGAGGGCGGCAGCAACATCCAGATGCAGTTGGAGCGCAAGATGGCCCGCGTCATCGTACGCATCAGCGGCTTCGGCAGCCAGTACCGTGATGACCAGAAGACCGTCAGCAACGTCAGCATCTACAGCGAAGCCAGCGGCATTGCCGACGGCAATTCCACGGGCAGCAGCACCGAAATCCAGCCATACGCACAGGGCAGCAACGATGGGTGGGGCTGGAGTCAGAACTCCACCTTCACCGCCCTCGTAGTGCCTGGCTATGGTGACAGCGGCGCCCGCTTCATCCAGCTGACCGACGGCGAAGGCAGCACCCTCCTCGTGAAGGGCATCCCCGAACTGGAGGCAGGCAACAGCTACACCTTCAACCTCGTAGTGGGTAAGAACAGAATTGAGGTGGCAAGCGTCACCGTACAGGACTGGACCACCGGCGAGACACTTAGCGGCGGACAGGCTACGGAAGCAGTGGCGCCGACGGAAACGCTGCTGACCACAATTACGGCAACAGCAAAAGAGCAAGCCAGCTACAGCACGGCGAATGTGGCAACCGTTTCATTCAGTTATACTGCAGGAGGGAGCTCAGCATACCTCGCTAACTGGGGATGGTGGGGATACGGTTGGTCGGCAACCGTCACCGCTGCCGAAGGATATACCATCACCAAATGTATATTCTATGACGACGCCAATCGTACAGCAACAGACAGCGAAGCTCCCTTTGTAGTAGAAACCACAGAAGAGGATAAGACGCCGAGAATAAATGGAACACCCATTGATGGTGGCAATATGTGGAGTAAGGGTATAAAAAAGATTGAGGTGTATGGCTATGTTACGCCTTAAGCATTTGAAATGCGATTTTGCGGACTGTAAGTCCTGATACTCGCAGCAGTCGGATTCTTGCGTCCCTTCGGTAGCAAGCCAGCAGAGCTGGAGCGGCAAATCCGACTGAACCAAACCCAAGGAGGGCGGCCCCGTCGCCACGGCGCACGGACGGCCGCCCTCCTTTTCTTTTGCATAAAGCGGTCACTCAATGTGGCCGCTAGTACCGAACAAGATGACGGGGTAGACTTCCCCCGTGAGTCGAAGACATAGGGCACCAAAAAAGGACCGATTGATCGGTCCTTTTTTATGTGCCCAGAGCGGGAATCGAACCCGCACGATATTGCTACCACAGGATTTTGAGTCCAGCGCGTCTACCAATTCCGCCATCCGGGCTAAGATGGGCGTCTTGCAAAAGACGGAGTGCAAATTTAAGCGAAAAAGCCGAATCTGCAAAATTATTGCTCGTCAATGCCCCGGCGGCCGTCGTAAGCATCGGCAATGAGGTGGCGTTCCATCTGCTTGCGGGCTTTCTTGAGGGCCCAGAAGCAGCCGAGGAGAATGGCGATGGTGATGGCGCCGCCCAGTTCGGGCGTGACTTCGGCCGTCATGGCTACGGTGTCATAAATTCCGTGGGCCAGGACGGGATAGAGCCACATCTTGAGGCCGGCAAGGGGTGCACGATAGCGGTCAAAATGGTTGAGGGAGTAGTAGTAGCCCATAATCACGGCAAAGGCAAAGTGACCGGGGATGGCCGTGAGCGAACGGCCGATGCCCGTGGTTACCCATGCCGATCCGGACGCAAACAGATACTCAATGTTCTCGAACGCGGCAAAGCCCATGCCCACACATACGGCGTATACAATGCCGTCCATGCGCTCATCAAAGTCCCGGCACTTCCGAAGGAACAGCCACAGCATAAAGAGTTTGGCCGTTTCCTCGGGGATGGCTGCACCGAAGAACGCCGTCCTGAAGGCATCGGAAAGGCTGTGGATCTCCTGCGGGAACAGTCCCAGCCGCATGGAAGGCATGGAAATGAGAAGGGAAGCGAACACCGATCCCCATCCGTAGAAGAAGGCTTTCACGATATTTTTCACGGGTTCCCGCTGCAATTTATCCTGCTGATAGGTATAATACAGAAGAATGAGGGCGGGCAGTACCGCCAGTGCTATTACATGGATCATGTGGTTGTCGTTTTCCGCAAAATTACGGATTTTTTCCCTTATCTTTGTAAACTATGTTGAAGGAATTGACGCATATTGCCGATGTCACAGTCCATCTCTCCTCTGAGCCAGAGGTTTACGTGGTGTATGACCGGAACGTGGAGTGGGTAGTAAAGGACTTCCCCTGGAAGGCCCTTCCCATTGAGACGTCCGAGTCCCGCAAGACCCTGGAGACGGTAGAGGGAATTTGCCGATGGCTGGTGGAGCAAAACGCATCCCGGAGTGCCCTCATACTCGCCGTGGGCGGCGGCATCACCACCGACATGGCCGGTTTTGCAGCCAGCATCTACAAGCGCGGCATCCGCTACGCCAACCTTCCCACCACCCTCCTCGCGCAGGTAGACGCCGCCATCGGCGGAAAAACCGGCGTCAACCTGGACGGCTACAAGAACATGCTGGGCGCCTTCCGCATGCCGGAGGTCACCTTCATATCGGCCGATGTCCTTCGCACCCTCCCTCAGCGGGAACTGGGAAGCGGCCTTGCCGAGCTTCTCAAAACCTTCCTTCTGGCCGATGCCAAGGCCTACGAAACGGCCCTTCTTCACGGCGTGACGCAGGAGCTGATCCTGAAGGCCGCCCGCATCAAGGAAGAAATCGTCGGACGGGATCCCTTCGAAAAGGGCGAGCGCGCGAAGCTCAACCTCGGCCATACCTTCGGCCATGCCATCGAGCACGCATCGGCCGGAAGCATTCCCCACGGCGAAGCCGTCGCCATGGGCATCATCCTGGCGGCCCGGCTGGGGGAAAGCCTCGGGATTAGCACCATCGGCCTGTCCCGTCGGCTGAAAGCCGATTTTGAGGCGGCTGGCCTCCCCACAGACTGCCCTTACCCCCTGGAAACCCTGAAGGACGCCATGGCCAAGGACAAAAAGGCACTGGGCGGCGGAAAAGTGAAATTCGTTGTTCCCGTCACGCCCGGGGAAGTGGTTTTCCATGAAATGAATCCCTATGATTTGCACATCGATACAAAATAAAGAACTCTCTGAGATTCAGGAGCTTCTGCCGCAGCTGGAGATGGCCGAAATCCGCCTGGATCGCTGCGCCCTGGAGGACGAAGACATTGATATCCTCTTCGGAGATAGCGACGTTCCGCTCATTGCCACCTGCCGCCTGTCGGAGGAATCCCAGGCTCCGGAGATTCTGGAACGGGCCATCAAGGCCGGCGCCAAGTACGTAGACCTGGAGATGGAGGCACCCGCCGCCGTGGGCCGACGCATCCGCGAGGCCTGCCGGGAGTACGGCACCGTACTCATCCGTTCCTACCACAACTTCGACAGCACGCCTTCCCGCGAGGTGCTCCTTTCCATCCTGGAACGCGCCCGCACCTTCGGGGGAGAGGTGGTCAAGATAGTAACCACCGCCGTATCTGAGGCCGATAATGAGGTAGTCGCATCCCTTTACAAGGAGGCCGATCCCGGAACGCTGGTGGCCTTTGCCATGGGAGAAGCCGGAAGACCCTCCCGGCTGGAGGCCCTGAAGCAGGGCGCACCGTTCACGTACGCTTGCCTGAGCCCGGAAGAAGCGGCCGCGCCCGGTCAGTGGACCGTAGAGGAAATGCAGCAGGCCGTTTATGGGAATTTCCGCTTTGTGAAGGCCGCCGAAATGCCCATGCCTTCTTCCAAGAGTTTTGCCCAGCGCGCCATCGTTGCAGCCGCGTTGGCCAGCGGCACTTCGCATTTGAGCGGTTATTCGCCCTGCGGAGACAACGAAAGTGCCATTTCGGTTGCCAGAGCCCTTGGAGCGCAGGTTTCCGTAGAAGGTAACACAATTGTTATCGCTGGAATCGGCGCAACCCCTGGTTGCCTTAAACTGAGCGAATTACACACCGGAGAATCGGGTTTTCTTACCCGCATGATGATTCCGCTGCTGGCTGTCCTTTCCCCTGAACCAGTGCGTGTTACCGGAGAAAAAACCCTGCTGGAGCGCCCTCTGTCCGATGCACACGACATCATGGCCGCCTATGGCATCCGCCTTTTCCCAGAGAGTAACAAAAATGTTAGCGAGGAGAGAAAGGCCGATTGTTACCTCCCCCTCAAGGTAGCCGGTCCGCTCATCCCCGGCCGGGCCGATATTTCCGGCAAAGGAGGCTCACAGCTCATCTCCGGCCTCCTGGCGGCACTGCCGCTTTCGGAGGGAAAATCTACCGTTTATGTGCACGATCCCCGCAGCATACCCTACCTTTTCATCACGGTAGATGTGCTCAAGAAATTCGGCATCCGCATGAGCTCCGAGATGGAGGGAGATGACGAATTTCTGGAAACCCAGGACTGGAGCCTTTGCACCGGTCTCAATTTCCACGTGAGAGGCGGCCAGCGCTACAAGGCCGCAGACTTTTCCATCGAGGCCGACTGGTCCGGCGCCGCTCCCTTCCTGGTGGCGGGCGCCATCTTCGGAGATGTGGAAGTGACGGGCCTCGACACCACCAGCCTGCAGGCCGATATCTCCATCATGGACATTCTCATGCAGGCCGGCGCCAGCATGTCGCAGCTGGATGAGCCCACAGGCAGCATACACATCAAGCGCGCACCCCTGAGCCCCTTCGAGGCCGACCTCAACAACTGCCCGGACCTCTTCCCCATGGTGGCCGTTCTGGCCGCCTTCTGCCCCGGTGACAGCCACATCCTGGGCGTGCAGCGCCTCCGGCACAAGGAAACCGACAGGGCATCGGCCATCCAGGAAATGCTGCTCCAGATGGGGGTCCCCGTCACTATCGAAGACGACGAAATGACCATTACGGGCATGGGGCTTACCCAGCGCCTCGCTACCGGTCAGCTCCTGAAGGGCGGGCATTACGCTTCCCACGCCGACCACCGCATGGTGATGGCCCTCCAGGTGGCCTCCCTGGGTGCCGACAACCCTGTTGTCATTGACGACGTAACCTGTGTGGCCAAGTCGTTCCCCCATTTCAACGAATTATTTGAAAAGCTATGAATACGTTTGGAAATAAATTCAGAGTCAGCATATTCGGCGAGTCTCACGGCCCGCGCATCGGTGTCACCGTAGACGGTGTCCTTCCCGGGATTCCCCTGAGTGAAGAAGACTTCGCCACGGACCTCGGGCGTCGCAAGGCCGGAGCCCTGGGCACTACTCCCCGCGTGGAGGACGACTTCCCCCAGATTGTCTCCGGCGTGTACGACGGTCACACTACCGGCGCCCCGCTCACCATCCTTTTCCGTAACGAGAACACTCGCAGTGAGGATTACGAAGGCTTCCGTGAGCATCCCCGTCCGGGCCATGCCGACTTCACCGCCAACCTCAAGTTCGGCGGCTTCAACGATCCCCGTGGCGGCGGCCACTTCAGCGGCCGCATTACGCTTGGCGTAGTGGCAGCAGGCGTCATCGCCAAGAAGATGCTCTACTTTGCCAAGTTCCACGCGCAGCTCTGCGAGGTGGGCGGCGTCTCCGATGCCACTGCCTGGCCGGATGCCCTCAAGGCCGCCGAGGCCGAGGGTGATTCCCTGGGTGGAGTTGTGGAGTGCACGGTGGAGGGCCTTCCCATCGGCCTGGGAGAACCCTTCTGGAACAGTGTGGAATCCATGGTTTCCCATGCCGTATTCTCCATCCCCGGCGTCCGCGGCATTGAGTTCGGAGACGGCTTTGCCGCTTCCCGCATGAAGGGCAGCGAGCACAACGACCCCTTCCCGGAGCACGAGTGCTGCGGCGGGCACCACCACGAAGAAGGTGAGGAGCACCACTGCTGCCACGGCGAAGGCGGTCACGAAGAGGGGCATGAGTGCCAGTGCCATGGTGAACATGAAGGCGGCGAGCACCACTGCTGCGGCCGTCACAAGCGCCCTCAGCCCCCTGTGACCAACCATGCCGGTGGCGTCAACGGCGGCATCACCAACGGCAACCCGCTGGTGTTCCGTGTGGCCTTCAAGCCCACAGCCAGCATCGCCAAAGCCGGCATCCCCGGCCGTCACGACGTGTGCTTCGCCCTTCGCACCCCCGTCATCGTGGAGGCCATGGCCGCCATCGTGCTGGTAGACCTGGCGCTGTAGCCCCTCAAGCCCTGCGCCGTATCTTACTTCTTCAAAAAAAAGCAGTATCTTTGTACGATATGTCTGAAGACAAGAAAATCATACAGGAATTTACCAGCGCAGAGTACAAAGAGGGCTTTGTGACGGACGTGGAGCAGGAGTTCATCCCCAAGGGATTGAACGAGGACATTGTGCGCATGATATCGGCCCGGAAGGAGGAGCCCGAGTGGCTGCTGGAGTTCCGCCTGGATGCCCTTCGCAAGTGGCAGGCCATGCCCCAGCCCGACTGGGCGCACTTGGATATGCCGCCCATCGACTTCCAGGATATCATATACTTTGCCGCTCCCAAGAAGGACAAGGACCGTCCCAAAGAGATAGACCCCAAGCTGGCCGAGACCTTTGACAAGCTGGGCATTCCGCTCAAGGAGCGGGACGTGCTGGCGGGTGTTGTGGCCGTGGATGCCGTCTTTGACTCTGTGTCCGTTACCACTACTTTCCGCAAGACGCTCGCGGAGAAGGGCATCATCTTCTGCAGCTTCTCCGAGGCCGTGAAAGAGCACCCGGACCTGGTACGGAAATACCTTGCCACCGTGGTGCCTTCCTCCGACAACTACTTCGCCGCCCTCAACTCGGCCGTCTTCTCCGACGGCTCATTCTGCTACATCCCCAAGGGCGTCCGCTGCCCCATGGAGCTCTCCAGCTACTTCCGCATCAACGCGCGGGGAACGGGCCAGTTCGAGCGTACGCTCATCGTGGCCGATGAAGGCTCGTACGTAAGCTACATGGAAGGCTGCACCGCTCCCATGCGCGACGAGCAGCAGTTGCACGCCGCCGTGGTGGAAATCATCGTGGAGAAGGATGCCGATGTCAAGTACTCCACCGTTCAGAACTGGTATCCCGGTGACGCAGACGGAAAAGGCGGTATCCTGAACCTCGTGACCAAGCGCGGCATCTGCAAGGGGGAGGGCTCCCACCTTTCCTGGACGCAGGTGGAAACCGGCAGCGCCATTACCTGGAAATACCCCTCCACCATATTAAAAGGAGATTACAGCAGCTCGGAGTTCTACTCCGTCGCTGTTACCAATAACCATCAGCAGGCCGACACCGGCACCAAGATGATCCATCTGGGCCGGGGTACGAAGAGCCGCATCGTGAGCAAAGGCATATCGGCCGGTGTGAGCGAGAACAGCTACCGCGGCCTGGTGCGCATGGGAAAGGGCGCCGTCAACGCACGCAACTACTCCCAGTGCGACAGCCTCCTCATCGGCTCCAGGTGCGGCGCACATACCTTCCCCGTCATCCAGAGCCAGCAGCCCACGGCCACCGTGGAGCATGAGGCCACTACCTCCAAAATCTCCGAGGATCAGCTCTTCTACTGCAACCAGCGTGGAATTGACCCCGAAGACGCAGTGGGCCTCATTGTGAACGGCTATGCCCGCGAGGTACTTTCCCGCCTGCCCATGGAATTTGCCGTGGAGGCGCAAAAACTGTTACAAGTATCACTTGAAGGATCTGTAGGATGATGCTCGATACCGTTATTTTTGAACTCGCCGGACGTCCGGTACTTCTCATTGACCTTATTTCCAGCCTGCTGGGACTCACGTGCGTGTTCCTGGCGGGCCGCAACTCCAAATACAATTTCTGGGTGGGATACCTGTACACGGCCGCCCTGTTCATCCTGTTCTGGGACAAGAACCTCTATGCCAGCCTGCTGCTGCAGCCCGTCTCCCTGGGTATCAACATCCTGGGACACTACCGCTGGACGCATCCGAGGGAGGAGGAACAGAGCTCTAAGGACAGCCATTCCCTCAAAGTGAGCCGGCTCACCCCCACGGCCATCTTCCTGTGCATCATGGGCCCCCTCCTGGTGGCGGGCCTCTGGGGCTGGACGCTGGACAACCTCTTCCCCGAAGATCCCCATCCCTATCTGGACTGCATCGTCACCACCCTCATCCTTCTGGCCCAGCTCCTGAGCTCCCTCAAGAAGTGGGAATGCTGGATTGTGTGGCTCCTGGTGAACGTCTCCCAGATTTTCCTCCACCTGAGTGTGGGCAACGTATTCATGCCCATCGTCTGCGGCCTGTACCTTGTAAACGGCCTGTGGTCGCTGTACACCTGGGTTAAACTGTATAAAAACGAGGCCTGATATGCTGTTAGAGATACACAATCTGCACGCCACCGTCGGTGACAAAGAAATTCTGAAAGGCATTGACCTTACCATCGGCAAAGGAGAAATCCACGCCGTGATGGGCCCCAACGGTGCCGGTAAAAGCACCCTGGGTGCCGTCCTCACCGGCCGCCCCGGCTACGAGGTTACGGAAGGTACCATATTATATAATGGTAAGGACCTTCTCTCCATGGCGCCCGAAGAGCGCGCTTGGGCCGGCCTGTTCCTGAGCTTCCAGTACCCCATCGAAATCCCCGGTGTCACCATCACGGCCTTCATGAAGGCGGCCGTGAACGCCAGGCGCAAAGCCGCCGGCCAGGAAGAGATGAAAACCTCCGACTTCCTCCGTCTCATGAAGGAGAAAATGGCTTTTGTCCAGATGAAGCCGGAATTTGCCAAACGCGAAGTGAACGTAGGCTTCAGCGGCGGTGAGAAAAAGCGCAACGAGATTTTCCAGATGGCCCTCCTGGATCCCACCCTCTCCATCCTGGACGAGACCGACAGCGGCCTGGACGTAGACGCCCTCAAGATTGTGGCCGATGGCGTGAACGCCCTCCGCAGCCCGGAGAAATCGGCCATCATCGTGACGCACTACCACAAGCTGCTGGAGTATGTTCGGCCAGACTTTGTGCACGTGCTCAAGGCCGGACGTATAGTAAAGACCGGTGGCCGCGAGCTCATCGACGCCATCGAATCCAAAGGCTTTGACCAGTTCTAGTATGGGCCACGGACATTATATCGCCCCCGCAAAAGGACAGTACCAGGTAGCAGCCGGGCAGGTGCTCGAGCTGCAGTTTGTGGTGCTGCCCGGAGAATCCCGGGACATCGACGTCACCGTAGACCTCTGCGGCCCCGGCGCCGAGGCCCATCTGAAGGGCCTGTACCTGTGCAAGGCCGACGAAAAAGTCAACTTCCGCGTAGTCATGCACCACAAGGCTCCCGGCTGCCACAGCACGCAGCTTTTCAACGGCATTGCCGGCGGCAGCGCCGAGGTAAGCTTTGACGGCACCATCGTAGTGGCCCCCGACGCCCAGAAAACCGAAGCCTTCCAGGAAAACCACAACATTGTCCTCACGGAGACCGCCAAGGTAAATACCAAGCCGCAGCTGGAGATTTATGCCGATGACGTCAAGTGCTCGCACGGCGCCACGGTGGGCCAGCTCAACGAGGACGAACTCTTCTACATGCGCTCCCGCGGCATTCCCGAGGCCGAAGCCCGTACCCTGCAGATGCTCTCCTTCCTGGCTCCGGTCATTCCCGAGGGACGGGAAGAAGAAATAGAAAGGGCTGTGCGCAGCCTGTAATATGCGTATAAGGGACTAAGCGTCCCAGCTCAGCGTCCGGCTTCCGTCGGCATTTACATGAATATTCACTTTGAGGGTCTCTTCCGGCAAGAGGCCTTCAATGTTTTCCGGCCATTCCATGAGGCAGAGGTCTCCCGAGTCCAGATAGTCGTACAGGCCGATGTCCAGCGCTTCCTCCGGCCGCTCGATGCGGTAGAAGTCGAAGTGGTAGATGGGTCTTCCGGCTTCGCCTCTGTATTCATTTACAATGGCGAAGGTGGGCGAACTGATGGCGTCTTCCTGAACGCCAAGCGCCTTGCAGACAGCTGTGGTAAAAGTTGTCTTCCCGGCCCCCATGGGCGCATAGAATGCAATAAGAGAATTGTTCCCGATGGCCTTCAGGAACTCTCCTGCGGCCCGGTCCAGGCACTCAAGACCTGCGATTTGAATCTTGTGCATCATAAGGCAGCAGCAACAGCACGGTTAATGAATTCGTTCAGGCTAATTCCCAAAGAGTTGGCCTTGTCTGCCGCATCGCTATGCAGATCTGATTTCATCCGAAGGACCAGTTTTCCGCTATAGGCTTTTTCCGGCTCTATTCCTTTCTCTCGGCAATAGGCAAGATAATCATCCACTCCTTCTTCAAAATCCTTCCTCAGGCTGTCAATGGAGTCTCCCTCGAAAAGAATGCCGGTACGCTTTAGCCCAAGCACCCTGCCGAAAAAGCAGTTATCCTCTTCTGAGAACTCAACACTCCCGGTATAACCCTTATAATGTAATCTTCCCATATTTTTATATCAAGTTACGTTGTTTCAGTTCCATGCTGATACATTTCATTGCGCCTATTTTCAGTGTGTTGCCCGGATGGGGTTTGTGCAGGGTAATACAATCATTTCCCTTTTGAAAAACGACGCGTGATCCAGAGGTCGACCCTTTATTACTAAGTACATAGCCAAACCCTTTGAATAACCTTACCAGTTCGTCAAATGTGAAATCACTAGGTTGTTGCTTAAAGCGCTCTATCAGCTTTTCTTTCGTTGACATGACAAAGATACTAAAAATGATACTATTTTACAAATCCAGTATATTTCTTCTGTCCAGGAAGCGGTAGAGGGCGGCCTCGGAGAGGTGGGGTGGTTGGATGAAGGGAGAGCCGGCGAGGTCTGCGATGGTGCGGGCAATCTTGATGATGCGGGTATAGGCGCGGGCGCTCAGGCCCAGTTTGTCGATGATGCTCTCCAGAAGGTCCTTGCAGGCGCTGTCCAGGGGGCAGTACTTCTCCAGCTGCTTGCCGTTCATCTCTGCGTTGCAGAAGATGCCGCTGCCGGCAAAGCGTTCGCGCTGAATCTCGCGGGCCTTGAGTACCCGCGCGGCGATATCCCTGGACGGCTCGGCCTTTCCACCCCTTACGAGGGCCGATGTCTCTACCGGGTGCACCCACAGCTGAATGTCGATGCGGTCCATGATGGGGCCGCTGAGTTTGGAGAAGTACGTCATTCGCTGACCGGGGGAGCACGTGCAGCGGTCTCCCTCCCCATAGTACCCGCAGGGGCAGGGGTTGGACGCCGCTACCAGCATGAAGGACGCCGGATACTCCACCTTGGCCTTGAGCCGGGAGATGGTCACCTTGCGGTCTTCCAGCGGTCCTCGAAGCGCTTCCAGCGTGCTTTTTGGCGCTTCGCAAAACTCGTCCAGGAAAAGGACTCCGTTCGTTGCCAGCGACACTTCCCCCGGCAGGATGTTCTCTCCGCTCCCGCCGCCCAGCATGGCAGCCTTTGAGGCCGATATATGCGGCGCCCGGAAGGGACGGGTGCGCATGAAGCCCAGGTCTCCGGAAGCGCGTCCCGCCACCGAATACACTTTGGACGTGATGGCGCTCTCTTCCAGGTTCATGGGCGGGAGAATGCCCGCCAGCGCCTTGGCGATGGAACTTTTTCCGCTGCCCGGAGCGCCAATGAGCAGGACGTTGTGCCCTCCGGCGCAGGCAATCTCCACCCCGCGCTTGGCACCCTCCTGGCCGATGATATCGGCAAAATCCATATAGCTGCGCTGCGGCCCCTTCGACGCTTCCTGCGCCTTCCGGTACAGCTCCGTGTTCCAGATGAGGAGGTCCGACGGGTCTTCCTCCTCCTCCAGGATGCGCAGGACGTCTTCCAGCGTCTCAACCCCGAAGATGTCCACCCCGGTGAAGTCTACCGCTTCCAGGGCCGATTCTTGCGGCAGGATGCAACCGCGGAAGCCCTGGCGGATGGCCAGCTCCACCATGGGCAGCGTACCGGGCACGGGGCGGATGCCTCCGTCCAGGCCCAGCTCTCCCATGATGAGGTACTTGTCCAGCGCCCGCAGGTTCCGCTGCCCGGAAGCAGCGATGATGCCCAGGGCAATGGGAAGGTCGTAGCCACTGCCCTGCTTGTGGAGGTCGGCGGGTGCCAGGTTAATCACAATCTTCTTGCCGGGGATGTGAAATCCCTTGGCCTGCAGGGCGGTTACCGTGCGCAGGAGACTCTCCTTGACGGCGGCATCGGCAAGACCCACCAGATGGATTCCCACGCCAAGCGTGATGTTCACTTCCACAGTTACGGGAACGGCGTCTATTCCCATGCATTTGGCGCCATGAATGTAGACGAGCATAAGCTTATTCGATGTAGATTCCAGTAAAATAGCCGTTGAACGACATGGGATGTTTCCGGTCATTCACTACGAGCAGGTTCTCCTCATGCTCGGTGTCTCCGGTGAGGGCCAGGGCCAGCGTTCCCTTCCGGTGCTGCACGCAGCGCGGGGTGTGCAGCCGGTAGGACTCGTTGGGAAGGCTCACGCTCACCGTATCCCGTATGGCCAGCACAACGCAGTCTTCTCCGTCCAGGATGACCACGGCCTGCTCCTTTTCCCGGGCAAAGATGTCTCCCTGGTGGCGGTACAGCATGCTGTGATGATACAGAAGCGAGTCGGCATCCCGGATCCAGCTGTGGATATTCCGGTTTTCCTCGTGGAAGCCCTTGATGCCCATGGCGCCGTCTACCGGCGTCAGGCGCACCCCGTGCGCCCCGTCCGGAAGCGTGAGCGGGGTAAGGTCCTCGTCCCGGATAAAGCACAGGCGTCCGTAGCGGTATTCCAGCCGATAGACAACGCCGTCCATGACGCGGATGTCGTGCAGCTCGCTGCCCGTGACGGCGGGAATCATTTTCCTGATTTCCCCGCCTTTCATGACCCGGTATTCCCAGATTTCGCTTTCCTCGTCCTTCACGGGCAGGGCATACGAGTAGTACACGCCGGTTCCGTCCCGGCTCAGGGCTCCGCCTTCCCAGTCGGGGTTGGCGCTCCAGCTGAGGACCATTCCCTGCGGGGAGGAGAAGACTTCCTGTCCGTTGATGCGATAGGTAAATCCGCCGCCGGGATGCTGTCCCAGCGTGTGCACCTCCCCTCCCGCGACGAGGAACCCCAGGGGCGCCTCCTCTCCCGGGTAGTCAAAGAAGACATTCCCGTCGCAGGCGATGGTGGTTTTGAAGCCGTCGGTGAACTGGGTCCACAGGTGCCCTTCCTGGAAGGTGTGCCGGTCGGGCTGCGGCTGGTCTCCCGCGTCCAGCATCCTCAGCGGAGCCGTGTCCTTGAAAAGAACCAGCCTGGCACCCTGGGTCTGCCCCTTCCGCCAGTTCACCGAATCGGGAAAGACAATGGCTGTGGAGTAGACGCTCCGGGTGTACCGGGCCGTGTCGGGAGGGGACGGCGGGGGAACGCGCCCGCCGCTTCCCGTACCTTCACGGGCAGGTGTGTCAAAAAGGGGACGCTGGCAGGAAAAAAGAGCGGCCGCCAAGAGGAGAAGGTTGAATAGTTTTCGCATAGAGCAGCACATTTTTATGCCGCCAAGGTGGGAAAAGTGTTTGGAATAATTGCAATGTGGCTAAAAAATAGTGTGGTTTTAGCTGCTTTTTGTTATGTTTTGACCGATTTGTGGCGTATCTTTGCCTCCATGATCTCTAATCCGAACGTAAAAATCAACCTGGGACTCAACGTTCTCCGGAAGCGGGAGGACGGATTTCACGACCTGGAAACGCTTTTCATCCCCTATCCCGGCATCTCCGACTGCCTGGAAATTATTACCGGGGAAGACTGGTCCCGCACCCTGGCGGGGCTTAAGGAAAAGTACGGAAAACTTACGCAGACCGTGTCGCCGGACGGGAAACTCCTCATTACCATTGCCCGCGCGGAAGGCGTGGACTGGGACCCGCTGAAGGACCTCACGGCAAGGGCCTACGCCCTGCTTGCAGAAGATCATGACCTCCCGCCCATGAAGATTTTCCTGGAGAAGCGCTCCCCGGTGGGCGCGGGGCTGGGTGGAGGAAGTGCCGATGCCGCCTTTGCGCTCAGAATGATCTCGGAGCTGGGCGGGCTGGGCCTTGACGACGAAGCGCTGGCCGGCTATGCCGCTCGCCTCGGAAGCGACTGCGCCTTCTTCATTTACAACCGGCCCATGCTGGGAACCGGCCGCGGAGAGGTGCTGGAGCCCTTCGAGGTGGACCTGACCGGTTATCGGCTGGAAGTATTTATCCCCGAAGGGGTGGCGGTCTCTACCGCCGACGCTTACCGCGGCATTGTCCCCGCCGTGCCTGAAAAACCGCTTCGGGAAGTACTGGCACAGGATATTTCCACCTGGAAGGAAGACCTTCGCAATGACTTTGAGGCCACGGTTTTCCAAAAATATCCCGCGCTTTCGACGGTCAAGGACATGCTCTATGGACGCGGCGCGGTCTACGCTGCCATGAGCGGCAGCGGAAGTGCTTTCTTCGGAATCTATAAAGATTAGTACCTGAGCCAGCCCTCCGGATTCTGGGGGGTGCTGCCCTTCCACAGTTCAAAGTGGAAGAGGTCTTCTCCGCCGATGGTGTCTACCGTTCCCACCACCTGGCCGGTGGTGACGTTCTCGCCCACCTTGACGGATACGCTCCTGAGCTTGCTGTACAGGGTGAAATAGGCTCCGTGGTTGACCAGCACGCACTGGTTGTAGCCGGGCAGCACCACAATCTGCGTCACTTTTCCGTTGAAGACGGCCTTGGCCTGGGCTCCCGGGCGTACGGCCAGCGTGACGCCATTGTTCTGCGGCAGTTCCACGTTGGTATAGACGGGATGGTGGTGTTTGCCGAAGTGCTCCACGATGGCACCTTCCACCGGCCAGGGCAGACGCCCCTTGTTGGCGGCAAACTCATTGGACAGTTTGGTGTCTACGGCCGTGGAGGTGGTTTTCCCGCCAGACGACTTCTTGCCGGACGCTCCCTTGGAGGCCTTCTGGCTCTCCTGCCGGATGAGGTCTGCGATCTTCCGGTTCAGTGCCTCTTTCTGGCGGTTTTTCTCCTGCAGTTCCCGCTGGAATTTCTTGCGGTCCTTGCCCAGCTGGTTCACCAGCTTGTTGGCATCGGCCTCTTCTCCCTTGAGGCGCGAGCGTTCGCCCACTACCTTCTTCCGCATGGCGGCCTCCTCTTTCCGGAGCCCGCCCAGCCGCTCTTTTTCCACCGCCAGACGGGCCGATGTCTCCCGGATGCGGAGGGCCTGCGTGCTCAGCTGGGCGCTCATCCCGCGCAGGTATCCGGCGCGCTTGAGTCCCTGGCCGACGGATTCGCTGGAGAGGATGTACATGTACCACAGGCGGCTGTCACGGTTCTTGTAGGCCCCGCGGATGAGGCGGCCATAGTAGTAGGAAAGGGTGTCGTGGCGCTGCTGCAGCCGGTTCATCTCCTTCTGGACCACGGCGATGGAGTCGTCGAGGACTGCCAGGGTCTGGTCACATCCCGCGATGAGTTTCTCCCTGGCCTTGATCTTGCTCCTCAGGAGCGATAGGCTGGAAAGGGCCGCGCTTTTGTTTTTGGAATTCTGCTCCAGTTTGCGGTTGAGGAGCGCAATGTCCTTCTCCAGCTGGGCACGCTGGCTTTCCAGCTTTTTCATGCTGGTTTTCTGGCCTGCCGCCGGAAGGGCGCAGACGGCGAGAAGGGCCAGTATGGTGAGCAGTTTTCTCATTCTCATCACTGCGAGACGCGTTTGGCCATGTTGCGGTAGAGCTGGGCCGAGTCGGTTTCCCCGAGCGCCTCCAGCACGGTTGCGTAGTGCTCCAGGATAACGGCGCTCTCCTTGCCTCCGTACAGCATGGCGTGCTTGAAGAACGGCTTGGCCTCCAGGTCGCGGCCCAGAAGGTGCAGGATCCAGGCAAAGGTGTCCAGGTAGGTTGCGTTGTCGGGCTCGGCCTCGATGGTCTTCCGGGACATGTTGTAGGCTTTCTTGAGCTTTTTGCCCTCGAGACTCAGGTAATAGGCGTAATTGTTGAGGACGGGCGCGTAGTTCGGGTTGATTTTCAGCGCTTTGTCATAGGCTTTGAAGGCCCCTTTTTCGTCCCCTTTTGAATGCATGGCATCTCCCATCATGGCCCAGGCGCCAAGGCACAGGTCCTTGTCCTTGGGGAAGCGGGAAATGAGATACTGGCTGTTTGCGATGACGGCGTCGTAGTCCTTGAGCTCATAGCTGGCCATGTTGGCGTAATCGAGGAAGGCCAGTTCATGGAAACGCTCGTAGCCCGCCATGGCGCGCTGCCGCAGCTCCTCCCACTTTTTCTGCAGCGAGAGATACTGCACGTAGGCGGCCGTCTGGCCCAGGCTTTCCGGGGCGATATCGGCCGATGCCTTCAGCCACTTGCCGGCTTCCTCCGTCCTTCCCGTCGCGTAGTAATAGGTGCCCGCGGAGGTGAGGATGGTGGTGTCGGCGGGGTGCGTGGATGCCGCCAGGACTACCAGCGAGTCAAATCCGGCGCGGTGCAGCTGCAGAATCTTGGGGTCTATGGTGCGGGTGATGCTGCCAATGTACATGCTTTTGCTGGAAACCGGTACATCCAGCGAGGAAAAGAACGGTTCCACCGTCTTGAAATAGTCGGAATAGCGGCGCTGGTGGCGGTGCACTTCCCCGAGGCCCAGGAGGGCGGGGACGTAGCTGCTGTCCAGCGAAAGCGCTTCTTCATAGCGCACCTGCGCCAGGGAGTCCCGGTACTCGTTGAGGTAGTAGTCGCCGGTGACAGACAGAAGGGCGGGTGAGGAATACTCGCGGTTGAACTTTTCCAGCTCTTCCACGGCTTCTTCCTGGCGACCCATGGCCGACAGCACTTCATAGCGGGTGCGGACGACTTCTTCGGAGAGGCCCCGCTGCTTTTCGATATCGTCGAGGGCGCTGAGCGCCTTTTCGAATTCCTTGCGGTTCAGATAGATGTCCAGCAGTTCATAGACGGAGTTGGCATTGTCCGGAAAATCTTTGGCGAGCGCTTCGTATAGGGCGATGCCTTCCTCGGTTTTTCCGTGCATCAGGCACAGGCGGGCCAGCATGCGGCGGTACCAGTAGTTGCCACTGTCCAGGCTTACGGCCTTTCGCAGGGATTCCTCGGCGCCGTCCAGATCCTGGGATACGGTCTGGGTGAGGGCGAGGTAGTACCAGACGCCGTCGTTTTCGGGGGCGGCCACCGACAGGGTTTTCAAGATAGCCTGTGCGCGGGCGGTCTGTCCGTCGCTATATAGCTGAACGGCATCTACCAAATTGGCCTCTACCGATTGGGCAGAGGCAGAAATCGCAAAGGCAGATGCCAGAAACAGGGATAAGAGGAGTCTTTTCACAGTTGCAAAAATACGGGAATTTTTCCAAATTTGTATTTCGGATTACACAAATTCCGGACCTTTTGAAACGTTTTTGGCCCAAACTGCATCTTATTAGTCGGACAAAGGAAGATTCTTCCCCCGATGCTTCGTCTTCGCCGGAGCAGATTTATTCTGCCCTGGCGCCTAAGATGATGGCGGTATGCATGCGTTATATGGGCAGCCGCGAAGATGCCGAAGACGTTCTTCAGGAGGGTTTTATCACTTTGTTCAGTAAGCTGGACAGCTATCAGGGAACGGGTTCCTTCGAGGGCTGGGCGCGAAAGATCTTTGTCAATACTGCACTGATGCATCTCAGAAAGACAGACGCCTTGGGCCTGAGCGACGACATCACCGAGGCCCGCGGCCTTTTCACGGAAGAGGCTTCGCCGCTTCAGAAAATGGGTTACAAGGAACTGATGCGCATGATTGAGGCGCTGCCGCCCGACGCCAGGACGGTTTTCAATATGTATGTGATAGAGGGCTATTCCCACAAGGAAATCGCCGAGCAGCTGGGATGCACGGAAGCTACGTCACGCTCCAAGTTGCAGCGTGCGCGGCTGAGGTTGCAGGAAATGATAAATGAGAACAAATGACAGAAACTGAATTTGATAAATATGTAAAGGACCTCCTGTACAATGCACAGGAGGAAGTCTCTCCCAGGGTATGGGAAGGCGTGGCGGCCGGGCTTCCCGCCAGGCGCCGCGTGGTTCCGTTCTGGGGATGGGCTGCTACGGTGGCGGCTTCTGCCGCAGCCGTCGTTGCGGCCGTTATCCTGCTTCATACGGCATCTTCATCGGCCGTTTCACCGTCTACATCGGCCCTGACGGCCCCTGTGGCCGCTGTCTATACTCCGGTCGAGGTATATGAGCTGCCCATGGCTCCGGAAAGGAAGCAGCCGCAGCCCGTGGAGCAGCGCATCGCTGTCCGGGAGGAGGCCATCCCGTCCGTATCCCTGCTTTCGGGCCGGGTAGAGGCTGCCGCCCCCGGTGCGCTTCGCCAGAGAAAAATGCAGGCTGCCGCCCGGCTCATGGATCTTCTGGCCTTTTCTGAGGACCATCCGCAGCTTTCCGGGCGTGGCCTGTCGCTGGTCGCCGACGGCTCCCTGCAGGGAAACCAGCGGGGGAACATCGGCTCAGGCTCTTTCCGCAGGCCTTTCAGCGCGCCTCCCGTGGGCGCCGGTGAAGGTATCTACAACGAAACCCCCGAGACCAGTTTCATGCTGCCTTTCTCCGTCGGCCTTGGTGTCCGTTACAATTTCACCAGCCGGTGGGCCGTGGGAACGGGAATCCGCTATACCAACTTGAGCCGCACGTTCGTGGCCGACTTCGTGTCCCGGGACGGAATCATTGTGCCCCAGACCGATATCGACAACCACCAGCACTGGTTCGGCATTCCGGTCAACCTGTACTATGACATCGTGAACACGGGCCGCTGGCGCGTGCATGCCTTTGCGGGCGGTGCGGCAGAGCTTCTCATGGCCAACAGCTTCCTCATCCATTATTCCCCGAAGGACCTGCACTATGAACGGAAGGGGACGGTGCCGCAGTGGTCGGTTGCCGCCGGCCTGGGTGTGGAGTTTCGCGTGACGTCCCGTGTGGGTCTTTACATCGACCCCCATTTCCGGTATTATTTCGACGCCGGGCAGCAGCCGCGTTCGCTGCGGACCATCCAGCCGCTCCGCTTTGATATTGAGGGGGGTATCCGGTTCAGTTTCGGGCGGCAGTAGGCTCTCTGTGTTGAAAACCCGGGCGCCCGCGAAACAATTCGGTTTCCTTGGGAGCGGCCCATCTTTAGATAATCACGGCCCTGGGCTTGTTAATGCGGTAATTAACAGGCCCTGGGCTTTTTCTGTTGATAACTTTTTTCACCAAAAATGTGGGAAAGTTGGACGACAAAATCTATCTTTGTCCGCGTGGTTATCCATTACCTTAACTAAACACTGAAACAATTGCCCTATGGTTAAGCGTGTACTCAAGCGCGACGGACGTCGTGTGGACTTTAACAACCAAAAGATCGTAGCCGCCATCCTCAAAGCGATGGACGTAACCGAAGGTGGTGAGGACATTGTCCTCGCGGCCCAGATTGCACAGGACATCTCCAAACTGGACAAGGAGGAGATGACGGTGGAGGAAATTCAGGACGTGGTGGAGAACCACCTTATGAACAGCCCCCGCCAGGAAGTCGCCAAGGAGTACATCCGTTACCGTAACAAGCGCAACATTGCCCGTAAGGCCAAGACCAACGAGATTTTCGAGACCATCATCGACGCGCAGGCCAACGACATTACCCGTGAGAATGCCAACATGAATGCCGACACGCCCGCCGGCATGATGATGAAGTTTGCCTCGGAGGCTACCAAGAGCTATGTGGACGAGTGCCTCCTGAGCGATCCCGTCCGTGAGGCCGTGGCCGGCAACTATATCCATATCCACGACAAGGATTACTATCCCACCAAGAGCCTTACCTGCATCCAGCACCCGCTGGACAAGATTCTCAACTGCGGTCTCAAGGCTGGTCACGGGGAGTCCCGTCCCGCCAAGCGCATCGAGACGGCCAGCGTGCTGGCCTGCATTTCCATGGAAACCGTCCAGAACGAGATGCACGGCGGCCAGGCCATTCCGGCCTTCGACTTCTACCTGGCTCCCTTCGTGCGCAAGACCTATGAGGAGGAGATTGACAAGGTGAGCGAGATGGAGAATACAGACTACAGTGCCCTCAAGACAGCGCCCATCGACGACTACATCAAGCGGGATCTGGTAGGCCTCCAGGGGGCCGAGCGTGCCAAGCAGCATGCCATTAACCAGACCGTGAACCGGGTGCACCAGTCCATGGAGGCTTTCGTGCACAATATGAATACCATCCACAGCCGTGGCGGCAACCAGGTGGTGTTCTCTTCCATCAACTACGGAACCGACACATCGGCCGAGGGTCGCTGCATCATCCGTGAAATCCTCAACACCACCTACGAAGGTGTGGGCAACGGTTCCACGGCCATCTTCCCCATCCAGATCTGGAAGAAAAAGCGCGGTGTTTCCTACCTCCCCGAGGATCCCAACTATGACCTTTACAAGTTTGCCTGCAAGGTAAGCGCCCGCCGTTTCTTCCCCAACTTCCTCAATCTGGACGCATCCTTCAACCAGGACGATGCATGGAAGGCCGACGATCCCCGCCGTTACGAACACGAGGTGGCCACCATGGGCTGCCGCACGCGTGTGTACGGAAATAAGTTCGGCCCCAAGACGTCCATCGGCCGCGGCAACCTCAGTTTCACTACCATCAATATCGTGAAGCTGGCCATCGAGGCCATGAAGGAAGAGCAGGATAAGACCAAACGCCTGCAGGTGTTCTTCCAGAAGCTGGACTGGGCACTGGACATTGCTGCCCGTCAGCTCAACGAGCGCTTCGAGTTCCAGAAGACGGCTCTCAAGAAGCAGTTCCCGCTCCTGATGGCGGGCCTGTGGCTGGGCAGCGAGAAACTGGACGACAACGACCCCATCGAGCCGGTGCTCAACCAGGGAACGCTCTCCATCGGCTTCATCGGCCTGGCCGAGTGCCTTATCGCGCTCATCGGCAAGCATCACGGTGAAAGCGAGGAAGCGCAGGAACTGGGTCTTCGCATTGTGGCGCACATGGCGGAGAAGATTAACGGTTATGCAGAGACCTATCAGCATAACTTTACCTTCCTGGCAACCCCCGCCGAGGGCCTTTCCGGCAAGTTCACCAAGCGCGACAAGAAGACCTTCGGCATCCTGCCCGGCATTACCGACAAGGATTACTACACCAATTCCAGCCATATTCCCGTGTACTACAAGTGCTCTCCGGAGCACAAGGCCAAGATCGAGGGCCCGTACCACAAGTATGAGAACGCCGGCCACATCTTCTATGTGGAGGTAGACGGAGACGCCACGCACAACCCCGAGGCCATCATGAGAATCGTAGACCTCATGGACAAGTACGACGTAGGTTACGGCTCCGTGAACCACAACCGCAACCGCTGCATGGACTGCGGCTACGAGAACGCCGAAAAGAATCTCACCGAGTGCCCGCACTGCCACGGACATCACATCGACACCCTGCAGCGCATCACCGGTTACCTGGTAGGTACTACCGACCGCTGGAACTCCGGCAAGCTCGCAGAGCTCAAGGACCGAGTGGTACACAAATAGCCTGGCGGCTATTTGTGCCCAGAGGGCTTTCTACGTTACCCCTCCCCGAAACCCCCTCCCTCGGGGAGGGGACTTTTCATATGAAAATTAGAGTGTTAGATATCATTGAACAGACAATGGCCGACGGACCCGGATTCCGTACGGCCATTTACTGTGCCGGCTGCCTTCATGCCTGCCGGGGCTGTCACAACCCCCAGAGCTGGGACTTCAATGCCGGCCGATGGATGTCCACGGACGATCTCCTGGAGATTATCAAGGCCGATGACCTCTCGGACGTCACCTTCACCGGGGGAGACCCGTTCTATCAGGTCGAGGCCTTCACCGAGCTTGCGCGGCGCATCAAGGAAGAGACCACCAAGACCATCTGGTGCTGGACCGGCTTCACCCTGGAGGAGATCCAGGCATCGGCCCGCCTCTCCCAGCTCCTGCCCTACCTGGACGTTCTGGTGGACGGCCCCTTCATCCTGGAACAGCGCGACACCGACCTCCTCTTCCGCGGCAGCCCCAACCAGCGCATCATCTACCTCCACGGCGAGCCCCCCTCCGACGACATCCCCGGCACCGTGGCGCTGGAGCCCCTTCGGTGAGGCTGGTTTGCGCACCAAGGCTAATGTCTTGTCTATTAACCATTTGGCTTTTTCTCTTTAGGCTGCTCTGCCTAAAGAGAAAAAGCTATTATGCTGGTAATCAGCTACTTATCTCGTGTTCGCGATTTGGGCCGATGGTACACAAAAAAGCCAGCCCCGAAGGACTGGCTTTTTATATAAAGGTGTGGGATTACAGGTTGGCGTTCATCTTCTTCCAATCCTCGATGGCGGGGACGATGCCCAGGGAGACAATCTCGTCGCGCATCTTCACCAGGTGCTCGTAGGAAGCGTCCAGAGCGGCCATTTCCTCGGCGGTACCCTGAGGAGCGGTGAAGTGGCAGCCCGTAGCGTCAATCACAGTGGGCATAGCCATCATCACGTTCTTGTACTTGCCTTCGTTCACATAGGTGCCGGCGGGCCAGGTGAACTTGTCGCCACCCATGGCAGCCTCGATCATCTTAACGGCGTTGTAAGCGGGGCTCTGGAAGGAGCTGCGGCCACGCAGTTTGATGATGTTGGCACCACCCTGGATGGTGTTGTGCTTGATTTCCTCCCAACGCTCGGCGCTGAGCTCCATCTCTGCGAGGGGCTTGCCGTCAATCTTAACCTGGGAAGCGAACACGGCCATAGCCTCGCCGTGACCACCGTAGGTGTGGGCGCCGGTCACGGAGCACTGCTGTACGCCGAACTCCTGGGCCAGAGCTTCCTGCAGACGGGTGCTGTCAAGAGCGGCCAGGGAAGTGAGCTGCTCGGGCTTGAGGCCGGAGTGGATGAGGGCGGTGAGAGCGGTTACATCGGCCGGGTTGAAGATAACCACAACGTGCTTTACGTCGGGGCAGTACTTCTTGATGTTGTCACCGAACTCGGCAGCAATCTGGCAGTTGCCCTTGAGGAGGTCCTCACGGGTCATGCCTTCCTTGCGGGGTGCACCGCCGGAGGAGATGATGTACTTGGCGTCGGAGAAGGCGACTTCCGGGTTGGTGGTGGCGGTGAGGTTCACACCGGGGAATGCGCAGTGGTCCATCTCGGCCAGTACGCCCTTGAGACCGGGCTCGAAGATATCGTACAGGCAGATGTTAGGGGTAAGACCCAGCATGCAAGCGGTCTGAACCATGTTGGAGCCAATCATGCCGGCAGCGCCAACAATGACAAGCTTTTCATCAGTTAAGAATTTCATGATGTGTGTGTATAATTTAAGTGTTCTCTTTCGTTTGAGCCCACAAAGATACGAAATTCCCCGCAAAGATTTGTTTTGCAATTGGAAAAAATGAGTTATCTTTGTGCCGTAAACTTGTAACGAAACGTATGGAGCCTCCCAGTCAGGTTAAATCCAATCAGTTAACGGGCGTCGGTTCAGACGACCCTCTGTCGCGATTATACCCCACTAATAACTGAGAAACCCGGTGCCTTTAAGGCATTCGGGCGCTTCCTTATTGCCGTTCGAAAACCTATATAATGGGACTTTATTTAAAAAAGAAACTTGAAAACGAAGCCACAATAGGTGTGTGGCAAATCACAGAAACGGAGGAGGAACTCATTGCCCTGAGTGCCACCCCCACGGACGAGATGGAAGAAATCTCGTTCATCAAGAGCGAATCCCTTCGCAAACAGCGGCTGGCCGTGCGTGCCCTGCTGAACGCACTTTTTGAAGAAAAAGTGTACCTGAGCCATCACGACAATGGCAAACCCTACCTGGAGAACAATCCTACCAATATCTCCATCACCCATACAGAGAAGTATGTGGCCGTTATCCTGCACGACGAAAATGACTGCGGCATAGACGTAGAGTCCCTGGACCGCGACTTCTCGGCCGTGGAGAAGAAAGCGCTGAGCGAGGACGAAATTGAGGACCTCGAAGACGAGAAGAGAAACGAGCAGCTGGCCATCTACTGGTGCGCCAAGGAGGCCATCTTCAAGCTCCTGAGCCGCTACAACGTAGATTTTGCCGAGCAAATCGAAATCGAGCGCTTCCGTCCCCGCGGCGAAGGCGAGCTCGAAGCCACGTTCATCGACAAGAACGAGGACGAAGAAGAGTTCAATCTCGCATACATGACCTTCGACCGCCATGTCCTGGTGTGGGTCGTAGGTGACTAAGCCAATAGAAAATCCATCACTCGTGCCAGTCCTTCCTGAAGGGCTGGCTTTTTTTGCGCGCCATCGGCCCAAAACGCGAACCTGGGATAAGTCGCTGATTCCCAGCAATGTAGCTATTTTTCTTTAGGCTGTTCGGCCGAAAGAAAATAAACTAAAACGCTGAGCAACAGTGGATTAGGGCGAGTGCGCTAGAGCGGCCAGAGGAGCAGGCCGATGCGGTAGGCGGCGAAGGCGAAGACCCAGGCAACGAGGATGGTGTAGAGGCACAGGAGGATTGCCCACCACCAGGAACCGGTTTCGTTCTTGGTGGCTACAAACGTGGCAATGCAGGGGAAGTACAGCAGCACGAAGACCATGTAGGCCAAGGCTGCGGCTACGGGGATATCGGCCTTCAGCGCAGCCTGGAGGGCGGTGTCTTCTGTGTCAGCGCCAACCGCCGCCTCCGCCTCCGTCTCAGAGCCATCCTGCGCGTACATCACGCCCAGGGAGCTGATGACCAGTTCTTTGGCGCCGATGCCGGTGAGGAGACCCACGTCCATCTTCCAGTTAAAGCCCAGGGGCTCCATGGCCGGCTCAACCGTTTTGCCCACCATGCCAATATAGGAATGTTCCTGCTGATAAGCCCCTGTGGCACCCTCATGACGCGGGAAGTAGCCCAGCGCCCAGATGGCGATGGAGAAGACAAGAATGGTGGTCGCCATCTTTTCCAGATACTGTTTTCCCTTTTCCCAGGTGTGCCGGCCGATAGCGCGGGCGGTAGGTACGCGGTAAGGCGGCAGTTCCATCACAAAAGGGAGGTCGTCCTCCTTGATGAACTTGCCGATGATAAGGGCCGATAGTATGGCCACCACAATTCCCAGCAGATAGATACCCAGCAGGGCCGTAGCCGGATTCTCCGGGAAGAACGCCCCCGCAAACAGCACAAAGATGGGCAGGCGCCCGGCACAGGACATGAACGGGATGATGGCGATGGTAATGAGCCGGCTCTTCCGGCTCTCGATGGACCGTGTGGCCATAATGGCCGGTACATTGCATCCGAATCCCATCACCATGGGGATGAAACTCTTGCCGTGCAGCCCAATCTTATGCATGAGCTTGTCCACGATGAAAGCCGCGCGGGCCATGTACCCGCTGTCCTCCATGATGGAAATGAAGAAGTACAGGATAAGGATGTTGGGCAGGAACACCAGCACGCTTCCCACGCCTGCGATGATGCCGTCCACCACCAGGTCCTTGGCCCATCCGTCCGGCATCCAGGACGCCACTTTCTCTCCAAACCAGGCCACCGCCGCGTCTATCCAGTCCATGGGATACTGGCCGATGGTAAACGTCGCCCAGAAAATGAACCACAGAAGCAGGATAAAGATGGGGAACGCCGCCCACTGGTTGGTTACGAGCGCGTCAATCCGGTCTGTGAGGGTGCGTCGGGGACGCTCCTCCTGATACCGCTGATAGGTCTCGGCCAGGGCACCCTGGATGAAGGCATACTTGGCATCCACGATGGCACTCTCCAGCGAGGTTCCCATCAGGGTCTGAATGCGCTGCTGCTCGTCGGAGCGTGCATTGGCAATGTCCTGGATATTGCTGCAATCCTTCTTCAGCAGCTTTTCAATATCTTTGTCACCTTCCAGGTATTTGATGGTCAGGTATCGGGTGGAGTACTGTGCCTTGAGTTTCTCATTGTGAGCAATGTACGGCTGCACATGCTTGATTCCGAGCTCAATCTCCGCTCCGTGGTTGATGTGGATATGCCGCGCCAGTTTGGGATCCTGGTGCTCATAGATCCTGATAACGGTATCGAAGAGTTCGGAGATTCCTTCCCCGCTGCGGCTTACCGTGGGACACACCGGCATACCCAGAAGGTATCCCAGCTGCACCGTGTCCAGCTTATCTCCCTTGTGGCGGAGCTCGTCGTACATATTGAGCGCCATCACCACGCGGAGGTTCATGTCAATGAGCTGTGTGGTAAGATAGAGGTTGCGCTCGATGTTGGAAGCGTCCACCACATTCACCACCACGTCCGGCATGGTCTCCAGGAGGTTCTTTCGAACATAAAGCTCTTCGGGGGAGTAGGCCGACAGGGAATACGTGCCCGGAAGGTCCACGAGCGTAATATCGTAGTCCTTGAAATGGAATTTTCCTTCCTTGGCGTCTACCGTGACGCCGGAATAATTGCCCACGTGCTCATGGGCGCCCGAAGCAATGTTGAACAAGGAAGTTTTTCCACAGTTGGGGTTTCCCACCAGGGCTACGCGGATGTTGTGGTGCCGTTCCTCGGCCACATGGGCCAGGGCTTTTTCCAGCCGCTCCGTCTCTTCGAGGTCTGCGGGCAGCGCCTGCAGGTGCTCGTCGCTCACCAGGGCCTCGCGGGCCTCCTTCTCGGTGACCACCTCAATCATGCGCGCCTCTTCCCGTCGGAGGGAAACTCTGTAGCCGATGATTTCGTATTCGATAGGATCCCTGAGCGGCGCGTTCAGCACCACCCGTATTTCCTTACCCTGGATGAAGCCCATCTCGATGAGGCGCTTGCGGAAACTGCCGTGTCCGTGCACGCGCACAATGACCGCCTTCTCACCGGAGGCTAAATCTGCCAATATCATGATAAGTTAGATTTTCGTCTGCAAAGGTACTGCTCTTTTTCTCTTCCGGCAATCCCTATTTGTGAGGATTTTTGTAAATTTGTAAGTTATGAACAAACGAGTAGAATCTGTAGATGTCCTCCGGGGCCTTACCATGGCCTTCATGCTCATCGTAGACAACCCCGGCGGACGCATGTTCGCTCCCTTCAACCATGCAACCTGGAACGGGTTCACCCCCACGGACTTTGTGTTCCCCACCTTCGTGTTCGTGATGGGCGTCTCCATGTTCCTGAGCCTTCGCAAACAGGAATTCAAACTCTCCTGGAAGGTGCTCAAACGCTTTCTCCTCATCCTTGGCATTGGCTGGCTGTGCAACTGGATCAGCAAGTGCGTCTGGGGCGGCGGCATCGTGGGCCTCGAAAACGTACGCCTGTCCGGCGTGCTGGTGCGCCTGGCCCTCTGCTATGGCTTGTCGGCCCTCATCGTTTGTACTGTCAACCACAAATGGCTGGGCTGGGTGGCCGGCGGCATTCTCGCCGTTTACTCCGCCATCCTTCTTCTCGGAAACGGCTACGTCCACGGTCCGGAGAACATCCTGGCCCGGGTGGATACCGCTGTCCTGGGGCTCAACCACATGTATAAGTCCGACAACGGAGTAGACCCTGAAGGCCTGCTCTCCACTCTTCCGGCTGTGGCTCACACCCTTATCGGCTTCCTCATCGGCAAGCTCCTTGTGGAAAAAGATTTCCGCAAGATGGACGCCGTGGGAACCCTCATGCTGGTGGGCGGTTTCCTGCTGGGATACCTTCTCCCCGTTAACAAGAAGGTATGGTCCCCGTCCTTCGTGCTGGTTTGCTGCGGTGCGGCTACTCTTCTTCTGAGCCTCTTCCACTGGCTCATTGACGAGAAGGGCGTGTGGAAACACACCGGCTTCTGGAAGGTATTCGGCTCCAACGCCATCCTGTGCTTCCTCCTGTGCGACGTCCTGGTCTGGACCATGCACCGCAGCGGCGGCTTCAAGGCCGTCATGGACTTCCTGGGCCGGAATGAGTGGACCTCGCTCCTTTATGCCGTGGCGGGCGTCATGCTCATCTACCTGATTGTCCTGCCCCTTTACAAGAGAAAAATCTTCATTAAACTATAGTACTATGAAAAAAATCATCATTAGCGTGCTCTCTGCCGCCCTCTTCCTCATCGGAACCCAGTCCCATGCTCAGGTCCTTGCCGGAGCAGGTTATCTTTTTGCCTCCGAAAAAACCAGCGGCTTCGACGAAACCACTCCTTACCATGGCTTCTATATCGGCGCCAGCTACAACATCCATCTGGTGAAAGGCCTCAGCGTAGCGCCCGGCCTCTATGCCAACTTCCTGGCTCACAGTGAAAGTGCCGGTGCTGGCAGTGCCAAAGCCAATTTGTTTCTCATGGGTACTACCCGTGAATTTGCCCTCAACCTGCCCGTTAAACTCCGCTATTCATTCCCCCTCGGAAACGACAGGAACATCTTCGCCTTTGCCGGTCCCGTTTTCCAGCTGGGTCTTACCAACAAAACCACGGTGAACGGCTCCGTGAGTTTCATGGGCCGTACCATTGGTGACGGTACCAAGGTAGATAACTACGACTCCAAGGACGGCACCGCCAACCGCTTCAACATCTACCTTGGCGGCGGTGTGGGCCTGCAGCTCGGAGATATCATCTTCCTGGTGGGCTACGACCACAACCTGCTGGATGTTGACCGCCTGGAAAACTACAAAACCAACCGCAATCAAATCAAAGTGGGCATAAGCCTCGATTTCTAAACTGTAAGACATGGCCATCAACACCGAGCCGCAGCAGCACCGGGCCCCCAGCAGCCGCAAGATGAACGGCTGGCTGGCCCTGAGCCCGCTCTTTGTATTCCTTGCCGTCTACCTGGCCGGTTCGCTGGTGGCCCATGACTTTTACAAAGTACCCGTAGCAGCCGCATTCATCGTGGCGTCGGGCTATGCTCTCCTCATTACAAGGGGAGTAGACAAAACCGACGACAAAATCTCCATCTTCTCCGAGGGCGCCGGCAACAAGAACGTCCTCATCATGATCTGGATCTTTGTGCTGGCAGGGGCTTTTGCCTCCACGGCCAAGGACATCGGCGCCATTGACGCCACGGTGAACGCCACGCTGCACATCCTGCCCGGGAACCTTATCTATGCGGGCTTTTTCCTGGCAGCCTGCTTCATTTCCATGGCCATCGGTACCTCTGTGGGTACCATCGTGGCCCTCGTTCCCGTCGCAACGGGCATTGCCTCGGAAACCGGCATCGGCCTTCCCTTCATGACCGCCATCATCGTGGGCGGCGCCTTCTTCGGGGACAACCTGTCTTTCATCTCGGACACCACCGTGGCCGCCACCAAGAGCCTGGGCTGCTCCATGAAGGACAAATTCCGCGTCAATCTCTGGATTGCCGCACCGGCCGCCATCCTCGTAACCCTCATCTACGTATTTCTGGGCCTCTCCGTTGAGGCTACGCCGGCGGCCGCCCCTGTTCAGTGGGTGGGACTCATCCCGTACCTCCTGGTCATCGGCCTGGCCCTGGCCGGAATGAACGTCGTCACCGTACTGGTGGTGGGAACGGTGGTGAACGGCATCATCGGCTGGTGCACCGGAGCCTACGGCTTCGTGGGCTGGATGGCCTCCATCGGCAGCGGCATCGGCTCCATGGGTGAACTCATCATTGTGTCGCTCCTGGCCGGCGGCCTGCTGGAAATCATCCGCTACAACGGCGGCCTGCAGTTCATCATCGACGGCCTCACGCGCCGCATCGCAGGCCCCCGGGCCGCCGCTTTCTCCATTGCCGGCCTGGTCTCGCTCGTGAACGTGTGCACGGCCAACAACACCATCGCCATCATCACCGTGGGCCCGCTGGCCCGGCACATCACCGAGCGTTTTGGCCTGGATCCCCGTAAATCGGCCTCCATCCTGGACACCTTCTCCTGCCTGGTGCAGGGCATCCTGCCCTACGGCGCCCAGATGCTCATGGCGGCCGGCCTGTCGGGCGTATCGGCCCTCTCCATCACCGCCAACCTCTACTATCCCTTCGCCCTGGGCCTTGTGGCCTGCGCATCCATCATCTTCCGCTTCCCCCGTAAGTATTCATGAGTAAGATTCTCCTTCACGCCTGCTGCGCACCCTGTTCCAGCGCCATTGTAGAATACATGATGCAAAACGGGATGCAGCCCGTCATTTTCTACTCCAATTCCAACATTTATCCGCGGGAGGAGTACGACCACCGTCTGAACGAGTGCATCCGCTACGCGAAAAAGTGGGGCGTGGAGATTGTGGACGACGTCTACGACCATGCCGACTGGGGAAAGTGCGCCGTGGGGTTGGAGAAGGAGCCCGAAAGGGGAGGCCGATGCCTCCAGTGCTTCAAGTACCGCCTCCTGCGGGCGGCAAGGTACGCGGCAGAAAACGGATTTGACACCCTTACCACCACTCTCGCCAGCTCCCGCTGGAAGAACCTGGACCAGGTGAACGAAGCCGGACGGTGGGCCTGCGCGCAGGTAGAAGGCGTCACCTGGTGGGACCGCAACTGGCGCAAGGGAGGCCTGCAGGAGCGCCGCAATCAAATCATAAAAGAAGAAAATTTCTACAATCAATTGTTCTGCGGCTGTGAATTTTCGCAATGATTTTGTATCTTTGCGTCCCAAATGAAAGCGCAAACTTCCCAACCGGTCCTGAATACGGCGGAGTTCTGCATTGATACCAGTCGCCTGCAGGACATTCTTACATTCCTCCGGAAGAGCCATCGCTACTACATGGATGTGATGGTACCCAATCTTGCGGCCAGCCTGGAGCGCCTTACAGAACCTTGCTCTGAGCACCAGCGCCAGACCCTCTGGAAGTTTTTTTCCGACTACAAAGAAGAGCTCATCACCCACTTTTCCTATGAGGAAAATGTGGCTTTTCCGTATATAGAGGCCATGCTGGCCGGTGAGCGCAGCTGTCAGTATTCCATTGAGGAGTACGAGCAGAACCACAGCAACATCCAGGAAAAACTGGACGACCTCAAGAACCTCATCACCCGTTCCCTTCCCAAGGAATGCAGCCAGGAAGACGCCACCCAGGCGCTTTACAACCTCTACAACCTGGAAATGGATCTCCAGAAGCACACGTTCATCGAGGACGACGTCCTCATCCCCGCCGCCATGCAGCTGGAGAAGAAAATGGAGCCCGTCGCGACGGGAGCCGATGAACTGAGCGCCCGCGAAAAGGAAATCCTCGTCTGCGTGGCCCAGGGCATGCTCAACAAGGAGATTGCCGACAAATTCAATCTCTCCATCTACACGGTCATCACCCACCGCAAGAACATCACCCGCAAGACCGGTGTCAAGACGGTGGCAGGTCTCACGGTGTATGCCCTCCTGAACAACCTCATTGACATGAATACCATAGAGTAATTATGAATTATAGCGATTTTATCAAATTCTATCCCGACTTTCCTATTAAGGGCGTCAACTTTGTGGACATCATTCCCTTCATTCAGGACAAGGAACTGTTCAGGAACCTGTGCAACGACCTCGCCGCCATGTGCGATGCGCCCAACGTGGCCGCCCCCGAGGCCCGCGGCTTCCTGTTCGGAGCCGGCATGCTCTATGCCGATACTCCCATCCGCAACCTCATCCCGCTGCGCAAAAAAGGTAAGCTCCCCTTCGCCGAGGGAGACCTGGTGCAGGTGGAAATCATGAAGGAATATGGCCCCGACCACGTGTACTTCCGCCGCAGCGACCTCGCTGCCGGTGTTCCCGAAGGCGGCGTCCTGGAAGTAACCTTCTTCGACGACATCCTGGCTACCGGCGGTACCGCCCGAGGACTGGCGCAGGGTCTCAATATGCAGAAAGTGGTCATTGACGGAAAGACCTATCCCGTCAAGGTGAAAGATTTTGTGTTCCTTGTGGAAATTGACGACTTACCCGGCCGCAGCAAACTGGAAGAGATTGCTCCGGTGAAGTCCCTCATCCACGTAACGGAAGGCTAACGGCTCCGTTTGTAGTCAAAGCCGTTTCCGTGCCAGGTCCAGGAATGGAGGGTTTCCCCTTCCCGAATGGAGACCACCTGGCGGAATACCCGGATCTCTTTCCCCTGAACGGGATCTATGGAAGCGGCAAAGACCCAGCGGCCACCGGAGAGTGTATAGAGGGTGAGCCCCACCAGGGAATTGTTCCTGCGGGCCACCACCAGATTCGGAACCCGGTTTCCGGTGAAGTCGTGGACGCCTACCACCACTTCCCCGCGGCCCCCTTCCAGGGCGGAACCTCCCACAGAGACGTCTCCGCCGTCCACCGTAACCTGAAAAACTTTACCATCGGCCCGGAACTCCAGCGTGCCGGTGCGGCCATAGAAATAGCTGTCCAGCCCCACCACGAAGGTGCCCGACGCATTGTCCGCATAACTCCTTGTCTGAGCGGCGGCTAAAAGGCACCCAAAGGCAGCCAGAAGTGTGAAAAAAAGCTTTTTCATACCCCACAAAGATAAGGAAAATATAGCTAACTTTGCAAAAACCCTGATATATGTCCTTTGTAGATGACAGAATTGCCATGGAAGGCCTCACATTCGACGATGTCCTTCTCATCCCGGCTTATTCGGAGGTGCTCCCCCGCATGGTAGACCTCCACACCCGTTTCTCCCGTAACATTTCCCTCAACATCCCCATCGTGTCGGCCGCCATGGATACGGTCACCGAGGCGCCCATGGCCATTGCCCTGGCGCGCGAAGGCGGAATCGGCGTCATTCACAAGAATATGAGCATCGCCGCCCAGGCCGGTGAGGTACGTAAGGTAAAGCGCTCGGAGAACGGCATGATCTCCGACCCCGTTACCATTGACCAGGACCAGACCGTGGCCGATGCCCTTCGCCTGATGAAGGAAAACCACATCGGCGGCATTCCCGTCACCGACGGCGGCCGTCGCCTGGTGGGTATCGTCACCAACCGTGACGTCCGCTTCCAGCTGGATCTTTCCGTCCCCGTGAGAGATGTCATGACTTCCGAAGGTCTTGTGTGCATCCCCGCTACCCGCACCGACCGCGAGTATGTGAAGTCTGTCCTGCAGCAGCACAAGGTGGAGAAACTTCCCGTGGTAGACGACAAAGGCTTCATCGTGGGCCTCATCACCTATAAGGACATCATGCAGGAGCGCCGTTATCCGGCCGCCTGCAAGGACGCCCAGGGCCGCCTCCGGGTAGCCGCCGGCATCGGCATCACCCCCGATGCCCTGGACCGCATCGCCGCTCTGCGCGCCGAGGGCGTAGATGCCGTGGTGCTGGATTCCGCCCACGGTCACAGCAAGGGCGTGATTGACCTCCTGAAGAAAGTGAAGGCCACCTACCCGTCCCTGGACGTGGTGGTGGGCAATGTGGCCACCGAAGACGGTGCCCGTGACCTGGTGAAGGCCGGCGCCGACGGTGTGAAGGTGGGCATCGGCCCCGGTTCCATCTGCACCACCCGTATTGTGGCCGGTGTGGGTGTTCCCCAGCTCACCGCCATCTACAATGCCTCCCAGGCCCTGAAGGGCACGGACGTGACGCTCATCGCCGATGGCGGCCTGCGCTACTCCGGAGACGTTGTGAAGGCCCTTGCCGCCGGTGGAGACTGCGTCATGTGCGGCTCCATGTTCGCCGGCACCGAGGAATCACCGGGAGAGGCCATCATCTACAATGGCCGTAAGTTCAAGGCCTACCGCGGCATGGGTTCCATCGACGCCATGGCTGCCGGTTCCAAGGACCGCTACTTCCAGGACGACAAAGCCGAGCTCAACAAGCTGGTTCCCGAAGGCATCGTGGGCCGCGTTCCCTACAAGGGCACCCTGGCCGAGACCGTCTACCAGCTCATGGGCGGCCTGCGCTCCGGCATGGGTTACTGCGGCGCCGCCAACCTGGAGGCCCTCAAGAAGGCCAAGTTCACCCGTGTGACGGCCAGCGGCATGACGGAAAGCCACCCGCACGACATCACCATCACCAAGGAAACCCCTAACTACTCGCGCAGTGAATAAGATCCTCATCCTCGATTTTGGCTCTCAGGTAACGCAGCTCATCGGCCGCCGGCTCCGGGAGCTGAACGTTTACTGCGAGATTTATCCGTTCAACAAGGCTCCCCTTCCCGACGAAACCGTGAAGGGAGTCATCCTCTCCGGCAGCCCGTGCTCCGTGCGGGATGCCAACGCCCCGCAGGTAGACCTTACCCCCTACAAGGGAAAGCTCCCCCTGCTCGGTATCTGCTACGGTGCCCAGTACCTTTCCGCCAAGTTCGGCGGCAAGGTGGAGGCCTCCAATACGCGTGAATACGGCCGCGCCATGTTAAAGGTGGTGGCCGATTCCCCTCTTCTGAAAGGCGTAAGCAAAGAGTCTCAGGTGTGGATGTCGCACGGAGACACCATATCGGCCCTCCCGGAAGGGGCGGAGGTCATTGCCTCCACGGCCGATGTTGAGAACGCTGCCTTCCAGTTCAAGGGCGAACAGACCTATGCCGTACAGTTCCACCCGGAGGTGTACCACACCGCCGAGGGCTCCCAGATGCTCGCGAACTTTGCCCTGGGCATCTGCGGCTGCGAAGGGGACTGGACGCCGGATTCCTTCATCGAGACCACCGTTGAGGCGCTCCGGAAGCAAATCGGCGACGAGCAGGTCATCCTGGGCCTGAGCGGCGGCGTAGACTCCACCGTGGCCGGCGTGCTCCTCAATAAGGCCATCGGCAAGCAGCTCACCTGCATCTTCGTGAACAACGGCCTGCTTCGCAAGAATGAGTTTGAGGATGTGCTGGCCTCCTACCAGGACATGGGCCTGAATGTGATAGGGGCCGATGCTTCCAAGGAGTTCCTGGAAGAGCTCAAGGGCGTCACCGAGCCCGAGGCCAAGCGCAAGATTATCGGCCGTCTGTTCGTTGAGACCTTCGACAAATACGCCAAAACCATTGATAATGCCCGCTGGCTGGCCCAGGGTACCATCTATCCGGATGTGATCGAGAGCGCCGGCATCGAGGGCATTGCTTCCAAGATCAAGAGCCACCACAACGTGGGCGGTCTTCCCAAGGAGATGAACCTCAAGATTGTGGAGCCGCTCCGCATGCTCTTCAAGGACGAGGTCCGTCGCGTGGGCCGCGCCCTGGGCATCAAGGAGGAGCTCGTGGGCCGTCACCCGTTCCCGGGCCCGTCCCTCGCCATCCGTATCATCGGAGATGTCACGGAGGAGAAGCTGGCCGTCCTGAGGGAGGCCGATGACATCTTCATCCGCGGTCTCCGCAGCTATGACTGCACCGGCATGGGATTCCCTTCCGCCGCCGATCCCCGCGTCATGGCTACCAACCTGTACGATGCCATCTGGCAGGCAGGTGTGGTGCTGCTGCCCATCAAGAGCGTGGGCGTAATGGGAGATGAACGTACCTACGAGAACCCCGTAGCCCTCAGAGCCGTGGTTTCCACCGACGCCATGACCGCCGACTGGTTCCCGTTCCCCTATGACTTCCTCCGGAACGTTTCCAACGAGATTATCCGGAAGGTTCGCGGCGTCAACCGCGTCGTTTACGACATCTCGTCCAAACCGCCGGCAACTATCGAGTGGGAATAGATATCCGTAGGATATTCACAGTTGAAGCAGGCAAGGCACATTCCGGTGTTTTTGCCTGCTTTTTTCAGGCCCTCTTCGGAGATGAAGGCCAGGGTGTCGGCGCCGATGAAACGGCACACTTCGTCCACGTTTTTGCTGGCCGAAATGAGCTCCTTGCGGGAGGAAATGTCTACGCCGTAGTAGCAGGGGTTCTTGAGGGGCGGGCTGGTGATGCGCATGTGAATCTCTGCGGCACCGGCTTCGCGCAGCATCTGGATAAGCTTTCCGGAAGTGGTGCCACGCACGATGGAATCGTCAATCACCACCAGGCGTTTGCCCTTGATGAGGGATGTAACCGGTGAGAGTTTCATGCGAACACCGTTCAGGCGCATATCCTGCGTGGGCTGGATAAAAGTGCGGGCCACATAGGCATTCTTCACCAGACCCATTTCCATGGGAATGCCGCTTTCCTCGGAATAGCCGATGGCGGCGCTGAGGCCGGAGTCCGGCACGCCAATCACCATATCGGCCTCTACGGGGCTTTCCCGGTACAGGAGCTTTCCCGTTTCGCGGCGGAAGGCATGCACGTTGATGCCGTCTATGTCGCTGTCGGGGCGGGCAAAGTAGATATATTCCATGGCGCAGGTGGCGTGGCGCATGCCGGGGGAGTAGGAGAAGCTCTCCATGCCTTTTTTCGAGAGTTTTACAATCTCTCCAGGCTTTACATCGCGTAGCTCCTTTGCTCCCAGCGCATACAGGGCGCAGGTTTCACTGGCAGCGGCATAACCGTCGGCCAATCGGCCCACCGAAAGCGGCCGCAGGCCGTACTTGTCGCGGCAGGCGTAGAGGGCGTCGCGCGTGAGCACCAGGAAGGAGAACGCGCCGTCCACCTGGCTCAGCACGCGGGCGAGCAGCTGCGCGTTGACATCGGCCCCCATCTTCAGGGACTCGCCGATGAGCGCCCCGAAGAGCTCGCTGTCGGTGGAGGAGGAGAAGAGCACGCCGCGGGCCGACAGGGCTGCCGTGAGCTCACGGGCGTTGACGATGTTCCCGTTGTGGGCCGTGGCATAGGCGCCGCTCTGCCGGCGGAAGACAAACGGCTGCACGTTCTCTACGCCGTTGCCGCCGAAGGTCCCGTAGCGCACGTGGCCGATGGCGTTCGCGCCTTCCCAGGCACTGGCCTTCCCTTCAGGAAAGACGGCCGATACCAGCCCCAGGCCCTTCTCCAGGGTTATTTCTCCGTTTTGGTCGGCACAGGCGATTCCGCATCCTTCCTGGCCGCGGTGCTGCAGGAAGGTGAGGCCGGTCCTTACGATGCCGGCGGCTCCCGGGACGCCGAAAACGCCCATGACGCCGCACTCTTCGTGAATCTGGGAGGTCATATTACAGGTTGGCGACAAAGTCCATGAACAGCGGGTGCGGGTCCAGCACCGTGGAGGAATACTCCGGGTGGAACTGCGTGCCGATGAACCATTTCAGCGAGGGTACTTCCACAATTTCCACCAGGTTGCTCTTGGGGTTGCGGCCGGTGCAGAGCATGCCGGCTTTCTCGAAGCGGTCCAGGTAGTCGTTGTTAAACTCGTAGCGGTGGCGGTGACGCTCGCGGATGCTTTCTGTTCCGTAGATTCCGATGACCTTGCTGCCGGGCTCCAGCGAGCAGGGATAGGCGCCGAGGCGCATGGTGCCGCCCAGCTGGCTCAGGGCCTTCTGGCTTTCCATGAGGTCTATCACGTTGTGCGCGGTGTCGGGGTTGATCTCCGCACTGTTGGCGTCTTTGTAGCCCAGTACGTTGCGGGCATACTCGATCACCATCATCTGCATGCCCAGGCAAATGCCGAAGGTGGGAATGTCGTGGGTGCGGGTATAGGTGATGGCTGTCATCTTGCCCTCGGTCCCGCGGGAGCCGAAGCCCGGGCAGATAATGACTCCGTCAAAGGGCGAAAGGGTTTCCTCGACGTTCTCCTCGGTGAGGTTTTCGCTGTTGACGTAGGTGATTTCCACCTTCTTCCCCGTGTGGATGCCGGCGATGTGGAGGCTCTCGCGGATGCTTTTGTAGGCGTCCTGGAGGTCGTATTTGCCCACCAGGCCCACTTTCACGGTGTCCTTGAGCTCCTTTTCTTTTTTCACGAAGTCTTCCCACTGGGCCAGGGACTGCTCGTGGCCTTCCAGGTGGTCCATGCCGAATTTGGCAAGGATGGACTTGTCCAGGCCCTGCCTGTGCATGTTCAGCGGCACTTCGTAGATGCTGGGAAGGTCTTCGCTCTGTACCACGCAGCCGGGGGCTACGTTGCAGAAGGCGGCTACCTTCTGGAGGATTTCCTTCTTGAGGTGCTTCTCGGTGCGGAGGATGAGGATGTCGGGCTGTATACCCAGGCTCTGGAGTTCCTTTACCGAGTGCTGCGTGGGCTTGGTCTTCACCTCTCCTGCGGCCCTGAGGTAGGGAACGTACGTGAGGTGGATACAAAGGGAATCGTTGCCCAGTTCCCACCGAAGCTGGCGGATGGCCTCCAGGAAGGGGGCACTCTCGATGTCGCCGATGGTGCCGCCGATTTCGGTGATGATGAAGTCGAACTCGCCTTTAAGGGAATTGGCCTTGATGCGGTCCTTGATCTCGTTGGTGATGTGGGGAACTACCTGGATGGTTTTACCCAGGTAGTCTCCACGGCGTTCCTTGTCAATCACGGCCTGGTACACTTTACCCGTGGTGACAGAGTTGTTCACGGTGGTACGGATGCCGGTGAAGCGTTCATAGTGCCCCAGGTCCAGGTCGGTTTCCACGCCGTCCTCGGTGACGTAGCACTCTCCGTGCTCGTACGGGTTCAGGGTGCCGGGGTCTATATTGATATAAGGGTCAAACTTCTGAATGGTAACCTTATAGCCGCAGGTTTGCAGCAGGCGGCCAATGCTGGAAGAAATAATACCCTTCCCAAGCGACGAGACTACACCTCCCGTCACAAAAATGAATTTTGCCGATTTCATTGTCTTAGTTGATGAAGAGAATCTCGCGGTACTTGGGCAGCGGCCAAAGGGCGTTGTCGGTGATTTCTTCCAGTTTGTCGATGCTCTCGCGGAGGGTTCTGAGGATATCGGCGGCTTTCTCTGCGGCTACGGCCTTGGCGTAGGAGTCTTCCTTGGACTCGGCTACCTTTTGGGCGTCGCTCAGTTTATCGGCCTTCTCCTTGATCTCGGAGAGCAGGGCGGAGCACTCGCGGATGAGAGTGGTCTGGGTGGCGGCGAGGGTTTCGTAGTCCTGGGGGAAGTTCTGGCGCATGAGGTTGAGGTCCTCCAGGAGGCGGCGCTGGTATTCCATGCCGGCGGGCATCACGTGGTTGATGGCCATTCTCACGGCCATGCGGGCCTCGATGAGCACTTTGGTGGAGTAGGTGTCCCACTTGACCTCGTTGCGGGCCTCGAGTTCCTTTTCGCTGTAGATGCCCAGCTTTGTGAACATGTCCACGGAAGCGGGGGCGGTGAACTGGCAGAACATCTTGGGAACGCTGTTCTCCACGTCCAGGCCGCGCTTTTTGGCTTCCTTCTTCCAGGCGTCGCTGTAGCCGTTGCCTTCGAAGCAGATGGTGTCCAGTATAGAGGCGATGAGGGGTTTGAGGGTGTCCATGACGGCCACTTCCAGGGTTTTGCCTTCATTGAGCGCTTTGTCTACATCGGCCTTGAAGGCGGTGAGCTGCTGGGCCACGGCGGCGCTCAGGACGGTGAGGGCACCGGCGCAGTTGGCGCTGGAACCGACCGCACGGAACTCGAAGCGGTTGCCGGTGAAGGCAAAGGGGGAGGTACGGTTGCGGTCCGTGTTGTCCACGAAGATTTCGGGGATTTCCACAGCTACGCGGCGGCCTTTTTTGCCGGCGATGACGATGGGGGTGCCGGAGGGTACTTCGAGGAGTTTGCGAAGGACGTCGGTCATGGTCTGTCCCAGGAAGGCCGATACAATGGCGGGCGGGGCTTCCTGAGCGCCCAGACGGTGGGCGTTGTTGGCGCTGGCTACGCTGGCCTTGAGAAGGCCGTTGTGCTTCTGGACGGCGGCCAGTATGTTCACGAAGAAGGTGACGAACTGGAGGTTGCTCCTGGCGTCCTTGCCGGGGTTGAGGAGGCCTACGCCAGTGTCGGTGCCCAGGGACCAGTTGTTGTGCTTGCCGCTTCCGTTGATGCCTTCGAAGGGCTTCTCGTGGAAGAGCACCACAAAGCCATGCTTGCGGGCGATGCGGGTCATGGCGTTCATGATCATCTGGTTGTGGTCGTTGGCCAGGTTGGCTTCTTCGTATACGGGGGCCATCTCAAACTGGTTGGGGGCTACCTCGTTGTGACGGGTCTTGAGCGGAATGCCCAGTTTGTAGCCGGCGGTTTCCACGTCTTTCATGAAGGCGGTGACGCGGGAGGGGATGGCGCCGAAGTAGTGGTCGCTCAGCTGCTGATTCTTGGAGGAGGAGTGACCCATGAGGGTGCGGCCGGTGAGCATGAGGTCCGGGCGGGCGGCGAAGAGGTCTTCGTCTACCAGGAAGTATTCCTGCTCCCAGCCCAGGAAGGAGTACACGCGCTTCACTTTGGGGTCGAAGAGCTGGCACACGGGAACGGCTGCGTCGTTCACGGCTTTGAGGGCCTTCTTGAGGGGTGTTTTATAGTCCAGTGCTTCTCCGGTGTAGGAGATGAAGACGGAGGGGATGCACAGGGTGTCGTCCTGGATGAATACGGGGGAGGAAGGGTCCCAGGCGGTGTAGCCGCGGGCTTCGAAGGTGGCGCGGATGCCGCCGTTGGGGAAGGAGGAGGCGTCGGGCTCCTGCTGAACCAGGGATTTGCCGTCGAACTGCTCAATCACGCTGCCTTCTCCGTCGGGGTTCATGAAGGAGTCGTGTTTTTCTGCGGTGCCCTCGGTGAGGGGTTGGAACCAGTGGGTGACATGGGTGGCGCCGTGCTCCAGCGCCCATACCTTCATGCCTTCGGCTACTTTGTCGGCGGTTGCGGCGTCTAATGGTACACCTTCATCGATGCAACGGGTGAGCTGGGCATAGGTTTTACTGTCCAGATACTTGCGCATGTTGCTGCGTCCGAAGACGAGAGAACCAAAATAATCGGAAGGTTTACCAGCAGGAGTTTCTGTGACGACAGCCTTCTTTTTGAAGGCTTCCTGCACGACGTCGAATCTGAGATTTCCCATATGATTTATAATCAATACGGGATACAAAGATGGCGCATTTTCGCGGGATATGCAAATTTTTTAATATATCTTTGTTTACTTTTGACAAGGATTTTTCCGGCCTTAAAAGGCGTATACTATAATATAAAAGAGCATGACGCCGCAGCAGGTGAGTTTAAGCCCCGTTCCAAAGATGAACCCCATGAATGCCCCGAAGGCCGACTTGAGCGAAGTGGCCGTGTCCTTCCCGCCCATGAGGAGTTCTGCCAGGAAGGCGCCTGCCAGCGAGCCCAGAATCATGCCCACCGGAGGGTAGATGAGGCCCACGAAGAGGCCGCCGATAGCGCCCCAGCTTCCGTACTTGCTCCCACCCGTGAGTTTGGTGAAATAGGCCGGCACCACGTAGTCCAGCAGGCTCACCACCAGCACAATTCCCAGCCAGATGAGAAGAAGGCTGGTACTCATGGGCTCTCCGGCACTGTTGGTGCCACTGCCCCAGATATACAGGATGGCCAGCCCCACCCAACTGAGCGGCGGCCCCGGCAGTGCAGGCGCCACCGACCCGATGATGCCCACAACGCCCAACACAATGGCGATAATGGCAATGAACGTTTCCATACGCTTTCTGTTTATGCCGTAAATATAGCCAAATTCTGGTGATTATCCGAACCTGCGCCATCCATTGCTGAACCTGCGCCAGAAGAGAACCTACTTCTGCATGGAAGCCTCTACGTCGTCGGGGCTGGCGGGGAGGCGGCGGGAGCCCAGGCGGCGGGCGCCATCGGCCGTAATGAGAACGTCGTCCTCGATGCGGATGCCGCCAAAGTCGTAGTAGGTCTCCAGCTTGGCGTAGTTTACGAAGTCATAGCCCAGGCCCTCCTTCTTGAACTTTTCGATGAGGGCGGGGATGAAGTAGATGCCGGGTTCGTCGGTGATAACGTGGCCGGGAACCAGGCGGCGGGCCATTCGGAGGGAGCCGAGGCCCAGCTGCTTGGCGCGGGTCTGGTCCGGGTCGTAGCCCACTTTGTTCTCGCCCAGGTCTTCCATATCGTGCACATCCAGGCCCATGTTGTGGCCCAGGCCGTGCGGCTGGAACAGACCAGCGATGCCCTTGGCTACCATCTCGTCCAGGTCTCCGTGGACCAGGTCCAGGGCACTGAGGCCTTCGAGCATCTTGCGGGCCGTGGCCAGATGCACGTCCCGGTAGGTGATGCCGGGTTTGGCCAGGGAGAAGGCGAGTTCGTTGCAGTCGTAGACAATCTGGTAAATTTCACGCTGCTTGGTGGTATACTTGCCGCTGGTAGGGTAAGTACGGGTAAAGTCGCTGGCGTAGTGTTCGTTGCTTTCCACACCGGCATCGATCACCATGAGTTTTCCAGGTTCAATAACGGCCGCATGACCGTGATTGTGCAGGGTCTCACCGTGCTGGGTGAGGATGGTGGGGAAAGAAACGCCCCAGCCCTTGGCCAGGGCAACGGCCTCCATCTTACCCACGATGTCCTGCTCCACGATACCAAGCTCGATGGCATCACGGGCCGCCGAGTGCATCTCGTAGCCCAGGTCACAGGCGTAGTCAATGGCGGCAATCTCTTCCGGTTGCTTGACAAGACGCATGGAGATGATAGCTTCGGTGAGGCTGGCCGATACGCCATCGGCCACATTCTCCTTGCCCGTGAGCTGCATCAGGCGCAGCGTGTTGAAGTAACGCGAAGGGTTGATGTAATGGATGGGACGGCCGATGTTCTGGGCGGCGTGGACGTCCGTATCCAGCATGGAATAGGGCTGCGTAAGGCCGATGCCCACAGACTCGGCCTTGGAACGTACGCTGGGCTGAGGGCCCATCCAGATGATATCGTCAATGTCTACGTCGTTGGCGTAGAGGGTCTCCGCGCCCGACTCGATGTCCAGGACAGCCGCCATGAGGGGCTCATCCAGACCCATATAGTAAAGCCAGGTACTGTCCTGACGCCATTTATAGCAATTATCCTTGTACTGGGCCGGTGCCTCGGCATTGCCGATAAGGAGGATGATGCCTTTTTCTCCGGCCGCGCGCATCTTGGCCAGAAGGGCTGCGCGACGTGCTACATATACTTCTTTCGTAAACATGGTTTTCTCGTTTATATCCCTTCAAAGTTAGCAATTTTTTACGGTTTTGGCAATGGTGGTAAACAGATAGGGCCGGTTTCGAGGCCGATGGTGCAGGTTCAAGGCTAGGCGGTGCAGGTTCCCAGGGTGGATGCGCAGGTCAGGGGCCGAGTGGCGCAGGTTCAGCAATGGATGGCGCAGGTTTCGTTTTAGGTAGGGAACCTGCACCAGCAGAAGTGCGTGGAAGGCCGATATGCGGTGCAGGTTCCGGCCCTGTTTTGGAACCTGCGCCGCCTAGCCTTGAACCTGCGCCAGATGCCCCGGAACCAGCACCGTTTGCCCCGGGACTTGCGCCAAAAGCCCCGTAACCTGCGCCGTAACCCTCACAGGCAATAGGAAAACCGCAAGGATTTTCGTATCTTTGCGGCCCTATGGTAAGTCACATCAAAGATATCAGTCTGTGGGAGAGCGGTGAACTCAAGCTCAGTTGGGTCCGCAGCCACATGCCCCTGCTCGATGGAATCGAGAAAGATTTTCTCAAAGAACAGCCTTTCAAGGGCCTTAAAGTGGCCCTGAGCGTGCATCTGGAGGCCAAGACCGCGCATCTGTGCGAGGTGCTGGCGGCCGGCGGTGCCGACATGTACATCACCGGCTCCAACCCGCTCAGTACCCAGGATGACGTCGCCGCCGCCCTGGTGCACGAGGGCCTCAACGTATTTGCCATCCATGGCTGCACGGAGCAGGAATACTTCGACGACATCCGCAAAGTACTGGAAGTGGGCCCCAATATCATCATCGACGATGGCGGAGACCTGGTGACTACCATCCACAAGGAATTTCCGGAACTCATCCCGAACGTGATTGGCGGCTGCGAGGAAACCACCACCGGCATTCTCAGGCTCAAGGCCATGGATGCCGCCGGGGAGCTCAAGTTCCCCATGATGCTGGTAAACGACGCCGACTGCAAGCACCTTTTCGACAACCGCTACGGCACGGGCCAGAGCGTGTGGGACGGTATTAACCGCACCACCAACCTCATCGTGGCCGGCAAGAGCGTAGTGGTGGCCGGATACGGCTGGTGTGGCAAGGGCGTTGCCATGCGCGCCAAGGGCCTGGGCGCCGAGGTCATCGTAACCGAGATCAATCCCATCCGCGCCATGGAGGCCGTGATGGACGGCTTCAAGGTGATGCCCATGCTGGAAGCCGCCCCCCTCGGAGACTTCTTCATCACCGTTACGGGTTGTGCCGATGTCATCGGCCCGGACGCTTTCCTGCGCATGAAGGACGGCGCCATCTGCTGCAACGCCGGGCACTTCGACGTGGAGGTGGCCGTCGCAAAGCTCAAGGCCATGGCGGTTTCCCATCGGCCCGCCAGAAATAACATCGAAGCCTACACCCTGGAAAACGGCCGCACCATCTATATCATCGCCGAGGGCCGATTGGTGAACCTCGCCGCCGGAGACGGACATCCCGCCGAGATTATGGACATGTCCTTCGCCATCCAGGCCCTGAGCGCCCGCTATCTGGCCCAGAACCGCGGCAAGCTGGAAACTATGCTCAACAACGTTCCGGCCGTCATTGACTGGGAGGTCTCCCTCCGCAAACTCAAGGACTGGAACATCCATATCGATACGCTAACCCCCGAACAACAAAAATACATTTTTGGCTAATAAGATGGCACTCATTCCCATTTACTGGTGGAACAAAGAAGTCCGCAACTTTAAGATTTCCCAGGACAGCTTCCGCAAACAACCCTGGGCCAATGGCGTAATCCTGCTGGCCTGCGTGGCCGTGGCTATGCTGCTGGCCAACCTCCCCTTCACCAAGCACCTGTATCACAATTTCCTGCACACGGAACTCACCGTCCACGTGGCCTCGCCCGACGGCGTGATAGACTGGTTCTTCCCGCACGGAATGACCATGGAGAAGTTCATCAACGACATTCTCATGGTCGTTTTCTTCTTTACCGTGGGCCTGGAAATCAAACGTGAAGTGGTGTGCGGAGAACTTTCTTCCTTCAAGAAAGCCATCCTTCCTGTGATTGCCGCCTTCGGAGGCGTTGTCATGCCGGCCCTTATCTTTGCCATCGTCAATCATGGTACGCTCGCTTCTTCCGGCTGGGGCATCCCTACCGCTACGGATATCGCCTTCGCGGTAGGCATCCTTTCCATCCTTGGAGACCGGGTTCCCGTTTCCCTGAAAGTGTTCCTCACGGCCCTTGCCATTGCCGATGACCTCATCGCCATCCTGGTGGTCGCCCTCTTCTACGGCGGCACCATCAACCTCACCCTTCTGGGTGTGGCCGTGGTGGTGGTCCTGTTTGTGGCCCTCATGAAGCGCCTCGGAGAAAAGCGGCTGGGCTTCTACTTTGTTCCGGCCATCATCGTGTGGTTCCTGTTCTACTACAGCGGTATTCACGCAACCATGACCGGTGTGGTCATGGCCATGCTCATCCCCATGGAGGCCCGCTACAACCAGGCCAAATGGCATCGCAGACACAAGATCCTCTTCGAGGGTCTCCAGGAGGCCGAGGCTCTCCATACCGGTGAGGACTTCCCCAACGGTCCCGAGCGCCACTTCCTGCGCCGCATCTCCAGCCTCACGTATAAGGCCATTCCGCCGTCCTATCGGCTTGAGCATCGGCTCAATCCCATCGTGAACTTTGCCATCATGCCCATCTTCGCCCTGGCCAACGCCGGCGTGGAGATTACAGATCCTTCCTACTTCAACGTGTTCAAGGCCATTGACCCTGTCACGGGCAGCGTGGGACTGGGTATCTTCCTGGGCCTTCTGCTGGGTAAACCGCTGGGTATCACCGCTGCTTCCTGGCTCGCCATCCGCTTCAAGGTAGGTGCTATGCCCTCCAAGGCCAGCTGGCCCATGCTCTTCGCTGTGGCCTGCCTGGGCGGTATCGGCTTCACCATGAGTATTTTTGTGGATACGCTCTCCTTCGCCGGCCCCGACATCGCACCCGAGGTTACCCAGCACCTGAGAGACGCCGGCAAGATTGCCGTACTCATGGGCTCCCTCAGCGCCGGCATCCTGGGATCTATCCTCATCAGTTTAGTTGCAAAGATTGAAAAGAAAAAATAGTATGGAACTGTTAAAAGACAAGGTGGCCCTCATTACCGGTGCCGCCAGGGGTATTGGCAAAGCCATCGCCCTTAAATATGCCTCCGAAGGCGCCCACATCGCCTTCACCGACCTCGTTATCAACGAAGCCGCTGAGGAAACGGTCAAGGAACTGGAAGCCTTCGGCGTAACCGTGAAGGCCTATGCCTCCAACGCCGCCGAGTTCGAAGCTACCCAGACCGTCGTGGACCAGGTCGTGAAGGACTTCGGCCGCATCGATATCCTCGTGAACAACGCCGGTATCACCAAGGACGGCCTTGTGATGCGCATGAGCGAGCAGCAGTGGGACGCCGTCATTGCCGTGAACATGAAATCGGCCTTCAACTTCATGCACGCCGTGGTGCCTGTGATGGCCCGTCAGCGCAGCGGAAGCATCATCAACATGGCTTCCATCGCCGGCCAGACCGGTAATCCCGGCCAGGTGAACTACTCTGCTTCCAAGGCCGGTCTCATTGCCATGGCCAAGTCTGTAGCCAAGGAAATGGGCTCCCGCGGTATTCGTGCCAACGCCATCGCTCCCGGCTATGTCATCTCCGAGATGACCGAGGCCCTGCCCCAGAGCGTCCGTGACGAGTTTGTGAAGATGATTCCCCTGGGCCGTGGCGCCTCTGTAGACGAGATTGCCTCCGTGGCCCTCTTCCTGGCCTCCGACCTTGCCAGCTATGTCACCGGCCAGGTCATCGCCGTGAACGGCGGCATGTACTGCTAATCGCTGAGTGTCAGCGTTTTATGAATTGTCGGGTGCACCGCGCGGTGCACCCGACAATTCGTATCTGGCTATGAGCTAGCTATTTACGCTTCACCCAGCTAGCCCCTCAGCGCCCGCATGGCGTTGAGCACGGCCAGCACCGTGACGCCTACATCGGCGAAGACGGCCATCCACATGGTGGCGAGGCCCAGCGTAGCCAGAACAAGCACCAGCACTTTGATGCCAATGGCGAAGATAATGTTCTGCCGGGCAATCGCCAGCGTGCGACGGGCAATGCGGACGGCCTCGGCAATCTTCGAAGGCTTGTCGTCCATGAGCACCACGTCGGCGGCCTCGATGGCGGCGTCGGAACCCAGGGCGCCCATGGCAATGCCGACATCGGCCCGGGTGAGCACCGGCGCGTCGTTGATACCGTCTCCCACGAAGGCCAGCGTCCCCTGCGGCAGCAGCTTCTCCACCTCGGAAACCTTGTCGGCCGGCAGCAGCTGGGCGTGGAACTCATCCACTTTGAGGGCCGATGCTACCGCTGCGGCAACGCTTTCCTGGTCGCCGGTGAGCATGACGGTCTTCGAAACGCCGGCAGCTTTGAGGGCGGCGACGCCTTCGACGGCATCGGCCTTGATGCGGTCGCTGATGACGATGTGGCCGGCATATGCGCCGTCAATGGCTACATGGATGATGGTGCCGCTGTGCTCACAGGGATGCCAGGCTGCGCCCAGTTTGTCCATAAGTTTGCTGTTGCCCACCGCCACTTTCTTGCCGTTCACCGTGGCAATGATGCCGTGGCCGGCGGTCTCCTCGATGCCTTCTACCGTGCAGCCGTCCTGCTCGTTGGGATAGGCGTTCCTGAGAGCCATGGCAATGGGGTGCGTGGAATGGCGCTCTACATGGGCGGCCAGGTGCAGGAGTTCGGTTTCGCCGATGACCTCCGGATGCACCGCCGTCACTTCGAACACGCCCTCGGTGAGGGTGCCGGTCTTGTCAAAGACTACGGTATGGAGCTTGGAAAGCTGGTCCATGAGGTTGGAACCCTTGATGAGGATACCCTTCCGGGAGGCTCCGCCCAGACCGCCGAAGAAGGTGAGCGGCACGCTGATAACGAGGGCGCAGGGGCAGGACACCACCAGGAACATGAGGCCGCGGTAGATCCAGGTGGCCCACTCGCCGGTGATAAAGCCGGGAACCACGGCTACCAGGATGGCCAGCGCCACGACAATAGGGGTGTAAACCCGGGCAAAGCGGGTGATGAAGCTCTCGCTGCGGGACTTGCTGGCGGCGGCGTTCTCCACCAGGTCCAGGATTCTGGCGGCGGTGGAATCGCCAAATGCCTTGGTGGTCTTTACCTTGAGCACACCGCTCTGGTTCACGCAGCCGGAGAGGATTTCGTCTCCTTCATGCACGCTGCGGGGGACACTTTCGCCGGTAAGGGCTACGGTATCCAGGCTGGAATGGCCTTCCAGCACCACACCGTCCATGGGCACTTTCTCGCCGGGCTTCACCAGGATGACAGAACCGGTTTCCACTTCTTCGGGCTTGACGTCCTTAAAGGTATCTCCGCTCTGAACGTGCGCAATGTCCGGGCGCAGGTCCATCAGATGCGAGATGGATTTGCGGCTCCGGCCCTCGGCCACCTCCTCGAAGAGTTCTCCCACCTGGAAGAACAGCATCACAAAGACCGCCTCCGGGAACTGTGTCTCCGCACCGGGCATAAAGCCGATGCCCAGCGCGCCCAGCGTGGCCACGCTCATGAGGAAGTCCTCGCTCAGAGCCTCGCCATGGGCGAGACCTTCGGCGGCTTCCTTGAGGGTGTCCCAGCCCACGACGAGGTAGGGCACCAGGAACAGCAGCAGGTACTGCCACGTGGCCCAGTCGGTGTATTTCTCAATGACAACGGCGACACCCAGCAGGACGGCCGCCGCAATGACCTTTACAAGGCGTCCGTGGCCTTCTTCCTCCTCTTCGCCGTGGTGGTGATGATGGTGATGTTCGTGCTCGTGCTCATGATGATGGTGCTCATGCTCGTGCTCATGATGATGGTGTTCATGTTCGCAGTGTTCGCACGCATGTTTGTGATCTTCGTGTATCATAGTGCATTCTGTTATTTTCCGAATGCAAAGGTACACGGCGCTCCGTGCAACCCGGTTGCAAAGTATTGGAATGTCGCTTCTTTGTAAATGTCTGAATATTAATACTCTGACTTTTTCTCTTTAGGCCGCCGTGCCTAAAGAGAAAAATTTAAATACTTGATTAACAGTCTTATACGTCGTATTCGAACTGTTCGTCGTTTCCTCCACAAGAGACGGTGTTAACCTGAGTCATCAGTTCTAGCACCTTCTGCCTGCAACGTATAACGCGTTTTTCCCGGAAAAGTGCGTTATAGGTCCCGGTCGAGGAGGACGTATAACGCGAAAAACCCGGAAAAACGCGTTATTGCTCTTTCAAATGCGTGCAACCAACCCGGATGCAAAGGCAACCTAGTCTTTCGCGAGCCGCACGGTGCCCCAGGCCAGGAGGCTCTGCGCAACCAGGTAGGTGAACATGATGGTGAACTCCTGCAGGGGGAAGTTCAGGACATCAAAGGTGCCGGCCGCGATGAGGGAGTCGGAGAAGGTAAAGAGCACCGAACCCAAAAACAGAATGGCCCAGGTGCCTTTTTCCGGCCGGCGTACCAGCCCGCAGAAGGTGCTGAACATGAGGATGGTGAGCACAAATCCATAGATGGCCATGGGCGCCAGCAGGGCCCCGCTGATCCGCAGTACTTTGACAAGTCCAAAGACCAGCCCCAGCATCACCACAATTCCCATGGCCCAGGGCTTCCACCCCATGCCCCTCCAGGATTCACGGCCGAAGATGCTGATATAGAACAGATGACCCACAAGAAACGCTCCAATGCCGCTGGCAAACAGCGGGAAGCTGCTGCTGATGAGACAGATGTCCCCCACGCAGCCAAAAAGCTCGGCGCAAATGAGGAGCGTGAGCTTGCGCTTGTCCAGCCGGCGGGAGATGGCATAGACCAGCACCGCCATGGCCAGAAGCGGCAGAAGGGCCGGTTTCACGGCCGACGACATACGGGGAATGTCCCAGATGCGGCCCGCCCAGTTCACGAGGCAGGCGATGGCAAAGAAATAGGCGGGAATGTTCTTTCTCATGGCTTATTCCATATAACGTAAATAGACGGCTTCCACGGCGGTGACCGCAGCCGTCTCGGTTCTCAGGCGGGATGCGCCCAGGTGGATGGGAATGTACCCGTTCTCCAGGGCCAGACGCGCTTCTTCGGGAGAGAAATCTCCTTCCGGGCCGATGAGCACCGTCACCTCCGTGCCCTGGAAGCCGCTCAAGGCAGCTTTGATGCTGGTGCGGAGCGTTTCGCCCTCGAAGCAGTAGGCGATAAGGCGGAGGCCATCGGCCGGCCGATGGAGGAACTCCTTGACGGAAACCGGCTCCTCAATGGCGGGAATGCGGGCCTTAAGGGACTGTTTGGTAGCCGACAGCGCTATGCGCGCCGCACGGTCTGTCTTGTACACTTTTCGCTCAGAGCGCTCGCCGATGAGCGGGACAATGCAGTCTACGCCCAGTTCGGTGGCCTTTTCCACGAACCACTCAAAGCGGTCGTTGTTCTTGGTGGGACAGCAGCCGATGGTAAGGTGATAGGGGTGGGCGTTCCAATCGGCCCTAACCTCCAGCACCTGCGCCTCGGCCCCCTTGGGGCTATCGTCCGTGAGGCGGCAGTGATACAGCGTGCCCAGGCCGTCAATCACGTCTATCTCGTCCCCGGCCCGGTGGCGCAGCACGCGCACGCAGTGGCCGCTCTCCTCCGCGTCCAGCCGGCAGTATCCGCCGTCCACTTCTTGTGCATAAAACAGTTCCATCCCTACAAATTTACATGCATTGTCCTTTATTTCCAAAAATATTCCCTAGGCCTGGATGACGCGGCTAGTCCTGCACCACCGCCAGCGTAGCCACCGAAATGCGCTGCGTGGGGTCCAGTACCTCCCGCAGCGCATTGTAGCATGCGGCGAGGGTGGCGCCGGTGGTGAACGTGTCGTCCACCAGGAGGATGTGCCTGGCCTCACGGGGGACGCGTCGGACCCGGAACACGCCCGCCACGTTTTTCATGCGGGCCGATGCGTCCAGCTGCGTCTGGGTATGCGTCCTGCGGGAGCGGGACAGAAGGCGCGGGGCACAGGCCGCCCCCAGTTCCCGGGCCAGCTCGCGGGCAATGACATCGGCCTGGTTGTATCCTCGCTGCCACTTTCGCATCCAGTGCAGCGGCACGGGGACGACGAGGTCTACGTCGGCAAAATGCGCCGCCCCGGAGAGAAACCGGCCCAGCATGGCCGCGAAATGCCGCCCGGCCTTGAGGTTCCCGCCATACTTGAGCGCACGGGGAATGGCTTTGTAGGGGTTCTCGTGATGGTAGAGAAGAAGCGCGGCGGCGTAGACGTAGGGGAGAGACTCTCCGTCGGCCCGCCCCCTTTCCAGCAGGGCGTTGAGCTCGTCGGCCATGGGATTGTGCGGCTGCTCCCAGTTCCAGGTGAGGGGCATGTCGGAGCGGCACCAGATGCAGAGGTGCTTCTCCTGCGCCCCCAGCTGCCGCCCGCAAGTGAGGCACGTGCGTGGCATGAGTAGGTCTGTCAGTTCCCGTATCATGTAACTAAGGTAAGGAAAATTTAAAAAAAATGGGTATTTTTGTAAGTTAAAGAAGAAAAAGCCATGGCCAGTCTGTTCAACTTTGGATTTTTTGGCAACCAGCCGCACAGGGTATTCAACTACAAGCCCCGGTACTACAATCCGGAGGAAGAGGAGCGCCGCCGCATGTTCGGAGACGTGGACGGCACCAACGAGAAAGCCCGCGAGAGCGGCGAATATGTGCCCGGCAGCAGCCTGCGGGGCGCTTTCCGTAATGGTAACTACCAGAAAACCCGCAGCTCCATGAGTACGGCCCACACCATCATCACCATCGTTACGCTGGTGCTCATTGTGGTGTCCCTCATCTACATGGCCAAGTTCTTCGAAATGCTGTAATGGAACTCAGGATCTTACCGAAAAATATCGCCGATATGATTGCGGCGGGGGAAGTCGTCCAGCGGCCCGCCTCCGTCGTGAAGGAGCTCATGGAAAATGCCGTGGATGCCGGCGCCACCGACGTGAAGGTGGTGGTGACCGACGCCGGCCGAACCCTCATCCAGGTCATTGACAACGGATGTGGCATGACCCCCGACGATGCCGTCCTGTGCTTTGAGCGGCATGCTACCAGCAAGCTCTCCTCGCCCGAGGACCTGCATCATATCCTTACCTTCGGCTTCCGCGGAGAGGCCCTGGCGTCCATCGCCGCCGTGGCCGAGGTTACGCTCAGAACCCGTATCGGCAGCGAAGAAGCCGGTGTGGAGGTTGTCATGGCCGCCTCCGAGAACAAGGGAACCCGCGAGGTGTCCTGCCCCGTGGGAACCAATATCGCCGTGCGCAATCTCTTTTACAACATTCCCGCCCGCCGGAAGTTCCTAAAAAGCGACACCGTAGAGCTCCGGCACATTGTGGAAGAGTTCCAGCGCGTGGCCCTCACCCGGCCGGACATTGGCTTCACCCTCACCCACAACGGCAAGGATGTCCATGTGGTGAAACCCGCCAAGAGCTACAAATTCCGCATCCAGGACCTGCTGGGAACCGGCATTGTGGGAGACATCGTGGATATATCGGCCGATACCACCATCGCGTCCCTCCACGGCTACGTGGGAAAGCCGGAGAGCGCCCGCAAGACCCTCGGCAACCAGTTCTTCTTTGTCAATGGCCGATATTTCCGCAGCGCCTACCTCCACAAGGCTGTAATGAAGGCCTACGAGAACCTGGTCCCGGAGGGAAGTACGCCTTCCTACTTCATTTACCTGGAAGTGGACCCTGCCACCGTGGACGTGAACATCCATCCTACCAAGGCGGAAATCAAGTTCGAGGAAGACCAGCTGCTGTTCCAGACGGTGTTCGCCGCCGTGAAGGAGGCCATGGGCCGAAGCTCCGTGGCCGGAGCCATCGACTTTGACAATCCCGTAGCGGCCGATGTCCCCGTAGTGGGCGCGAGCTTCGAGGAATATCGTCCTTCCAGCATCCCCACGGCCGGGATAGACCCTACGTTCAATCCCTTCGAAGACCTGGGACCGGCGGCCGCGTACATGGAGCCGGCCTACAAGGAACCATCGGCCTTCCCCGGTTACGCCTCCCATGTGGAGAAAAGCCAGAACTACGGTGCCCTCTTCGAGGAGCGCACGCTTCCATCGGCCCAGATTCTCATTGTCCAGGGCCGATATATCCTCACGCAGAGTGCCTCCGGGCTCATGGTGGTGCACATCCGCCGTGCCCGCGAGCGCCTCTTCTACGACCGCTTCCTCAAGGCGCTTACCGCCGAGGCCCACGTCACCCAGACGGCCCTTTTCCCCGTGCAGGTGACGGTGGGGGTGGAAGGCTGCCTTACCTTTTCCTCGCATGCGGAGCTCCTTCGGAAACTGGGCTTTGACATTACGCCTTTCGGAACAGACACCGTGGTGGTGAACGGCGTGCCCGAAGGCTATTCGGCCGAGCCCGGAAAGGCCGAGACCCTGGTGGGAGACCTTCTCCTCATCCTCTCCGACGACCATTCCGCCCTTCCCGGCGTGATGGAGCAGGCACTGGCGCAGAAATTTGCCATGCTGGGTGCATCCGGCAGTGCCCGCCTCTCTTCCCCGCAGGAGGCCCAGCGTCTTGTGGACGCACTCCTGCAAAGCGATAACCCCGAATTCACGGCTGCCGGCAAGCGCATCCTTTCCATCGTGCCGGCCGACGAACTCGAAAAAAGATTTTAAACCATGGCCCGATACAATCCCATAGACAACATTCCGGTGGTTACCAAGAACCTCCTTTACCTGAACGTAATCATGTTCCTGGCAACGCTCGTGAGCCCCGCCTTCATGAAGGACACCTTTGCCATGGCCTTCCCCCTGAGCACGGAATTCCGCTGGTGGCAGCCTGTCACGCACATGTTCATGCACGACGGTTTCCTGCATATTTTCTTCAATATGTACACGCTGCTCATGTTTGGCATGGTGGTGGAACGGGCGCTTGGAACCAAGAAGTTCATCTGGTTCTACCTTATCACCGGATTCGGCGCCGTGCTGCTGCATACGGGCGTAGAGTTCATTCAGGTGCAGAGTCTGCTGCACACCTATCCCAACGTGGATCCGCAGCTTATCTATAACAGCATTCCCGGCGTGCTGGGCGCTTCGGGTGCCGTGTACGGCGTGCTGGTGGCGTTTGCCATGCTGTATCCCGAGGCCCGGCTCACCCTCATCTTCCCGCCCGTTACGCTGGACGCCAAGTGGTGGGTGCTCATCTTTATCGGCATTGAGCTTCTCACCGGCATTACCGGCACCCAGATGGGTGTGGCGCACTTTGCCCACCTGGGCGGCGCGCTCTTTGGCTTCCTTCTCATCCGCTATTGGCGCAAGCATTAGCCCATGGCCAAAGCGCAAAAACGGCACTGGCTGTCCCGGCTTTCCTTCGGAACGGTTTCACTTATAGCCTCGGCCCTCATGGTGCTGGGCTATCTGTCGGTGATCATCGACCCGGCCAAGGCGTGGTTTTTCACCCTCTTCGGGCTGGTGTATCCGGTGGTGCTGCCCCTCACGCTGGTGCTGTGGGTGTGGTCGCTTTTCCGCAAGTCTTCCATGCGCGGGCTGCTTACCCTGGTGCTTCTTCCGTCGCTCTTTTTTGCAGGCCGATACTACCGCATCACGCGGCCTTCTCCGGAAAAGGAGGCGACGCTCAAGGTGGTTTCCTACAACGTGGGACTTTTTGCCCATGGCCCCGAGGGAATGGGCCGTCTGGAGCTGGCCGATTCCGTGAGCCGTTACCTGGTCTCGCTGGATGCCGATGTCATCTGCCTGCAGGAGTTCTTCCTGCCTGCCGGCCATCCGCTGGATGTATGGCTCATGCGCCATTTCCCGGGGTATAAGGCAGAGTTCTATGTGCGGAATGGAAAGAGCGGCCATTTTGGAAACTTGACTCTGAGCCGTTACCGGGTGGCGGACAAGGGGAAGATCAACTTCGAACATTCTACTAATATGGCACTCTGGACCGATATCAAGCTGGACAGCAGCATTGTGCGTTTCTATAACTGCCATTTCGAGAGCTACAACATTTCGCTGCCCGGCCTTATCAAGAAGGACCATGCCGTGGAGGAAACAGAGAGAAAGATGCGGCGCTCCATTACCGAGCGTCCCAAGCAGGTGTCGGCGGTGCTGAAGGATGTGGAGGGCGCTCGGGTGCGGTCACTCGTGGCCGGGGACTTCAACGACACGCCGCTTTCGTATACGTACTTCCGCCTTCTTCACGGGAGGAAGGACAGTTTTGTGAGAGGAGGACATGCCTTCGGGTCCACGTACAGTGTACTGTGGCCCTGGCTTCGAATAGACTATATCCTGTATCCGCAGGACCTTGCGGTGGTATCCTACGAGGTTGAACGGGTACGTTACTCAGACCATTATCCCATTATTGCCACTTACTATGAAACCGGAAGAGATTCTCAATGAAGCACTTAAGACGCTGCGTAACGGCGGCACCATCCTGTATCCTACAGACACGGTGTGGGGCCTGGGCTGCGATGCCACCAACCCCGAGGCCGTAGCCAAGATTTTTAAGATTAAGCAGCGCTCCGACAGCAAGTCGCTGGTGCTTCTTGCCAGTGACCTGGACATGGTGGCCAAATATGTTAAGGAGATTCCTTCCATTGCCGTAGACCTGGTGGAGGTGAACGATGCGCCCATGACCATCATCTATCCCGGTGCCATCGCCGGCGAGGAAGGCGCTGCCGGAGACCGTTGGCATCTTGCGCGCAATACGGTAGCGGCCGATGGTACCGTGGGTATCCGCATTCCGCTCATGGAGTGGTGCCGGCAGCTGGTTTTCAAGCTGGGACGGCCCATCGTGAGTACATCGGCCAATATTTCCGGCGAGCCCACGCCGCAGCGGTTCTCTGACATTCCGCAGGAGATCAAGGACGCCGTGGACTTTGTGGTACCTCCGTCCGTGGATACCGAGTCTACCGGAAAGGCCTCCCAGATTCTCAAGGTGGGCCTCAGGGGTGAAATCGAAATCATAAGGAAGTAGCGCGCTATGGTGGATTTCAGGATTGGTAACGGTTACGACGTACACGCCCTGGCTCCCGGTCTGCCTATGTGGCTGGGCGGTGTCCAGATTCCTTCAGAGACCGGCTTTGTGGCGCACTCGGACGGCGATGTCGCCATCCACGCGCTCTGCGATGCCCTGCTGGGCTGCCTGGCCCTCGGTGACATTGGCCATCTGTTCCCGGACACCTCCGACGAGTGGAAGGGAGTAGATTCCAAGCTACTGCTGGAGAAGGTGGTAGCGCTGGTACTCTCCAAGGGCTATTCCGTTGGCAATGTGGACATTACCATTGCCCTGCAAAAGCCCAAGCTGGCACCTCACATTGCCGCCATGCGTGCAACCCTGGCCCCCATTCTGGGTGTCTCCGAGGATCGCGTCTCCGTGAAAGCCACCACCACCGAGCGCCTCGGCTTCGTCGGCCGCTGCGAGGGCTGCGAAGTGTGGGCCACGGCGCTGATCGTGAGGGAGTAGGGGGGGTAACACCCTGGCCGCGTTGACAGGAAATCGGCATTCTGTGCATTCTGCGTGTCGACGCGGCAAGCATTTGGGCGAAAACGGCGCAAAACCCGGCCGCGTTGACAGGAAATCGGCATTCTGTGCGTTCTGCGTGTCGACGTGGCAATGCTGATGGCTTCAGCAGCGGCACTGCGGAGGGAGGAAGACCCGCCCGGGGGACTCCGTTCGCATGGGAGGTCAGGGCGCTTCGCTCCCTTCGCTCCCGTTGCTCACTCCGGCCCCTCCCACCGTTTCCTGCGTCCACGCTTCGCGTGAACTTGTCTCCGGCGGGCCCCTCCCCCTGCCCTCGTCCGGGGGTGGACAAGCCACCCGGGCGGGTCTTCCTCCCTCCGCAGTACCGCTGCCGCTGCCTTATATTGTGGTTTCAGTGTGGCTCTGCCCTGTTTGCCGTAGCATGCTTCCACCTGCAACGTTACGCTTGTCAACCTGCAACAATCTGATGCGAATTCAAATATAATTTGTATCTTTGTACTCGAATTAATTCAGACAGATATGAATCTCAGAGACATCAAGAAAGACATTCAGTATGTTGTGGGCGCTTTCATTGACGATTGCACCCTGTTCCTGAATATGAATCCCGGCAAGAACGCCGACGAAATCACCGGCCTCATTGACAAGGCTGTAGACCTCTACAATGACCTTCGTGACAAGGTAGTGAAGGGCGCAGAGGCCGAAAAGGCCAAGGCCTACTACCTCGCCGTTCGCAAAGAACTCCTGGAGAAGACCGACGCTCTGTACGACGAACTCAGCGCCTGCGTCAAGAAAGGCCTGGGTAAATAGTCCGTGGCAGCTAAATAGCTGACTACTAATAAATTAGAGTAACTGACGGGTGCCATTTCGGTGCCCGTCAGTTACTCTAATTGGCTGTATATTAACGGGTTGTTGCCGCGTTTTTTGATATATTTATTTGTATATCAAATATAAAACGCTATTTTTGCCACATAAGCAAGATGATATGCCGCGTTATTTTTCTCACTGCATTTTGTTGTGTATTGTATTCTTGGGAATTACATCTTTCCCGGGATTGTGCCAAGACATCGATTCCACTCCATCTCACTATTCTGTAGTTGGAGAAAAAAGTTTTGGCGTCTGGGATAATGTCAAAGACACACTCCTAATTGATACCCTGTATCAAAATGTCAGAATCTACAGCGATATGCTGTTTGAGTGTATGTTTGACACGTATACGAATGATGCCGGCGAAGCAATTACTCTCCCGGGGCCCATCGCGGAATACTATGATACAGAAGGGATTGTAACGAGCCGCAATTTCGACTTAATGCTTAATGCATCCACCTTCCCATATGACACTGCGACAGAATACGCAAAATGCATGGGGTTCAAAGGTCTTGAGGCTGCCATTAAGTTTAGGATCGGAATGGATTATGAAGACAAAGGGATGCGACGAGAAGCCATGCAAAGTTATGCATCGGCATATCGAACCTACCCTGAAATGAAAGTGGCTAAAGAAAGAGCTTTGGCCATTAAGCACAAAATGCAGGATGAGCAGCAGGCCATTGCATGGAAAATCGCCGAAGAACATAGGATTGAGGAGCTTGAACGAGCACAACGTGAGGCTGCCGTCAACGCAATATCCGCATCTCTGAATGCAGCAGCAGGTGCTATTTCCCAAATACAGGCACTTCAGAAGCGCCAGGCTGCGGCACGTACGAGGGCTGCTGCAGTTGCTACGCATAGCCATTCGCACGTGGAAGAACACCATGCCACCAGCGCTAAATCGAGGGCGAATAACTCAAAGGCGAGTAAGTCCAAAACAAAGAGCGAAATTGACGACATAAAAATTGAAAACGCTAAATGGTGGTGTGTAGATAAAAAACCTGTACAATGTACTCTATGCCGTGGTTCGAAGGGATGTAACTGGTGCTCTGCCCTGGGAAGGGTAGGGTCAAAGACGTGCAACTATTGTCATGGATCGGGAAAATGTACTCGTTGTGGAGGGAGCGGTACCATCATCGATTTTTAACCATTAATTAAATCAAACTAACATGCCAAAAAACATCGTTCGAACCATTCTGGTATTATTGGCAATCGTACTGGGCACCTGTGTTCATGTCCAGGCACAGACCAGCCCCAACTATCGTAAAATGAACAACAAGCAGAAGAAGGAGCGTACCCAGGAACTGCTTCAGATGCCTGTTGATATGGATTCACTTCTGGAGATGGACGAGGATGAGATACGTGCTCTAAAAAAGGAATATCAGTATTTTAGGGCCTATTACAAAAGAAAGTCTAATACTCTCCTGTACACCGGCATCGGACTTACCGTTGCAGGTATAGCTGGTGGTATTGTTGGTGGCGCCAAAAAGTCACTGCCCATTACCCTTGGGGGTGTGGCAGTTGGTGCCGGGGGTATATTCGTTATAGTTAGAAGTGCCATTTACGGTGGATATGTTGATGGCCTGGAACGCAAATCTCATGATATTATCATTGCCTCCAACTTTGAACCCATTAAACTGGATCTTGCTTCAGCCAAACTTTCTGCCGGGTGCAGTATAAGTACCAATATGATGAATCAAGCCGTTGCATTCGGGCCTAGCATCACACTGAATTTTTAATTCGTTCAAGATATGAAAACCCTTCGTTACTTTTCTATCATTATCTCTTTAGTCATTGTCTCACAACAGATTGCATCTGCGCAGCGGGTTATTGGCGAAATGAGTGCATCTGAGCGAAACGAGTACATCCGTGAGCTGTATTATGCCGATTATGAGGACCTGAACCTTTCCACAAGTGAAGCAAAGGCTCTTAAACAAGATTTGAATACCTTCGGTAATTATCTGGTAAAGAATGGAAAAGGACTTGTGTCTGCCGGTCTGTGGGTTGGACTCGGTGGAGGTATGGCCTGCGCAATTGTTGGTGGAGCAACTAAGATTATGCCCATCGTCTACGGATCCGCAGCATTCTTGGCCGGTGGGATTGTTCTTACCACGATTGGCTTCGTGCAAAAAAGCAAGGGATTAAAGTTGCTGGACTATTCCCGTATGGTCATAGCTGACGCATCGGTATACCCGGTTCAGTTCGATAATCTGGCCTTTGGTTTTAACGTCAGTGTAGATGCCGCAACCCACTTTCAGCAGTTCGGCCCGTCTATCGCAATCAGATTCTAGTTAGCTTTGTTACGATACAGCGTTGTGGTCGTGGCGGCTAAATAGCTGACTATTAATAGATTAGAGTAACTGACGGGTGTCGAAATGATACCCGTCAGTTACTCTAACTAGTTGTATTACAATGAGATAAGCGCCACGCTCCACGGGGGCCTGCGCCGTTTGGGCCGGAACCTGCGCCATCCACGGCGGAACCTGCGCCGTTCAGGCCGGAACCTGCGCCATCCACGCCGGAACCTGCGCCATAGGACTTTTTACCCCCAAAAACCGCATCGAAAGTACTTCCATAAGCCAATAATTCTTCGTATATTTGTTTATGCGTAAGTACTTCTTTTTAACCTTGATCTGCGCCCTTGGCGCATGCACCGGACATGAGGCTCCGGAACCTGTATCTTTTGTAAATACCCGTATTGGCAGTGGAGGCCATGGCCATGTTTTCGTTGGCGCCAGCGTGCCCTTCGGCATGGTCCAGCTGGGCCCTACCAGCATCCCTGAGGAATGGGACTGGACGTCCGGCTACCACGCGAGCGACTCTACGGTCATCGGCTTCAGCCATACCCACCTGAACGGTACCGGCATCGGAGACCTGTTTGACATTACCGTCATGCCCGTCACCGGACCTGTTACCCTGAGCCGCGGAAGCGAGAACAATCCCGAGAGCGGCCTCTGGTCCTATGCCGACCGCAGCCGGGAGTTGTCAGAACCCGGCTACTACAGCGTTCCGCTTACCCGTTACGGAATTGTAGCCGAACTCACCGCCACCGACCGCGTGGGCCTGCACCGATACACCTTCCCGGCTTCCGGCGAGGCCGCCATTGTCTTTGACCTCGAAAACGGAGGCTGCTGGGACAACGCCACCGACACCGGCTTCCACGTCATTGACAGCGTAACCGTAAGCGGCTGGCGCCATTCCAGCGGCTGGGCGGCAGACCAGAAGCAGTTCTTCTATGCCGTCTTTTCCAAACCTTTCCGTGCAGAAATCACCGAAAACTACGGCCGCTTCAACTTCGAAACAAGCGAAGGTGAAAAAGTCCTTCTCAAAGTAGCCCTTTCCGCCGTGAGCGAAGAAGGCGCCGCCAAGGCCCTCAGGGAAGAAGACGCAGACTTTGACTCGGCCCGTAAAGCCGCCCGCGCCCGCTGGAACGAGGCCCTTTCCAAGATAGCCGTCGAAACCCCCGACGAAAGCGCCCGCGAAGTCTTCTACACCGCCCTTTACCACACGATGATTGCCCCCTCGCTCTTCTGCGACACCGACGGCAGTTATCGCGGGGCCGACGGAAACGTCCACTCCGCCGCCGGCAACACCTACACCACTTTCTCGCTTTGGGACACCTACCGGGCCGCCATGCCCCTTTATTACATGATTCACCCGGAGCGCCGCGCCGACATCGTGAACACCATGCTGCGCATCTTCGACGAGCAGGGCAAACTCCCCGTGTGGCACCTCGTCGGGAACGAGACCGACTGCATGGTAGGCAATCCCGGCGTCATTGTAGTGGCCGATGCCATCGTCAAGAACATCCCCGGCTTTGACCGCGAAAAAGCCTACGAAGCCTGCAAAGCCTCCGTCATGCTGGATGAAAGAGGCCAGAACCTTCGCAAAAAATACGGCTACATCCCCTGCGATCTCTTCGGAGAAGCCTGCGCCAACGATATGGAGTATGCCATAGCCGATGCCGCCGTCGCCCATGCTGCCGCTGCCCTGGGGCATGTTGAAGATGCCCGCTTCTTCACAGGGCGCAGCCACAGCTGGCGCAACTACTTTGACCGAACCACGGGTTTTGTCCGCGGCCGCACCTCCACCGGCGGCTGGCGCACCCCCTTCAACCCCTTCTTCTCCCAGCACCGGGCCAACGACTACTGCGAAGGCAACGCCTGGCAGTACACCTGGCTGGCCCCCCACGACCTCAAGGGCCTCATCGAAGGCTTCGGCAGCAAACCCGCCATGCTGGAGCGCCTGGATTCCCTCTTCAAGGCCCCCCAGGACAATGGCGAAGGCGCCTCCCCCGACATGTCCGGCTTCATCGGCCAGTACGTGCACGGCAACGAGCCCAGCCACCACATCACCTACTTCTACACCATGGCCGGACAACCCTGGAAGACCGCCGACCTTGTGCGCGACATCCTCTCGGAGCAGTACAGCGCCTCCGAAGATGGCCTCGCCGGTAACGAAGACGTAGGCCAGATGTCGGCCTGGTACATCCTCTCCTCCCTGGGTTTCTATCAGGCAGAACCTGCCTCCAACCGCTTCTGGTTTGGAACGCCCCTCTTTGAGAAAGCCTCCATCCAGGTAGGAGACGGAAAAATCTTCACCGTGGAAGCCCCCGGCACCAGCGACACCCGGCGCTATATCAAAAGCGTGCGTATAAACGGAAAACCCTGCCTGCGTCCTTTCATCACCTGGGAAGAGATAGAATCCGGCGCCACCCTCACCTTCGAGATGAGCGATGAACCCGCCGTCTGGTACTGCCCCGAGGATTTCCTGGGAGACGGCACCTATCCGCAGCGCCGCCCGGCCCCGGAAAAGCGCTCCTTCACCTCCGGCGCCGTAGAGAAGACGGTAGCGGAAACCGCCGCCCTTCTCACGAATCCCAAACTGCGCCAGATGTTCATCAACTGCTTCCCCAACACACTGGATACCACCGTGCATCCCATGGAGGACGAAAACGGGAACCCGGACACCTACGTGTTCACCGGTGACATCCCCGCCATGTGGCTCCGGGACTCCGGCGCACAGGTTTGGCCTTATGTCGCCCTGGCTAACGAAGACCCCGCCCTGGCCCGCATGATTGCCGGCGTCATCCGCCGCCAGTTCAAGTGCATCGGCATAGACCCTTACGCCAATGCCTTCAACGTAGACCCCATCGGCGCAGCCTGCGCGAGCGACCTTCCCAAGGCAAACCCCTACGTGTTCGAACGTAAATGGGAAATCGATTCCCACTGCTATCCCATCCGCCTGGCCTACGAATACTGGAAGAAAACCGGAGATACCTCCGTCTTTGACAACCACTGGCTCACAGCCATCACGAGCATCCTCACGGTCCTCCGTGAACAGCAGCGCTATGACGGCCACGGCTCCTATACCTTCCTTCGCGTCACCGACCGCCAGCTGGACACCAAGTGCGTAGTGGGCCGCGGCAACCCCGTTCGTCCCTGCGGCCTCATTGCATCGGCCTTCCGCCCTTCCGACGACGCCACCACCTTCGAGTTCCTCATCCCCTCCAACTTTATGGCAGTAAGCGCGCTCAAGAAAGCCTCCGAGATTCTCGCCGATGTCAACGGAGAGAAGGATCTGGCCGATGAATGCATTGCCCTGGCCGGAGAAGTGGAACGCGCCCTCAAGGAGAACGCTGTCGTGGAGCATCCCGTCTTCGGCCCTGTCTATGCCTTCGAGGTAGATGGCTTCGGAGGGCATTTCCTTATGGACGATGCCAATGTCCCGTCCCTTCTGGCCATGGCCTACCTGGACCCCGCCATGCAGGAAGACCCCATCTACCGGAACACGCGTAAGATGGTCTGGAGTGAGTATAATCCGTATTTCTACCGCGGAACGGCGGGAGAAGGAATCGGAGGCCCCCACATCGGGATAGAGAATATCTGGCCCATGAGCATCATGATGCGGGCCTTTACCGCTACCGAAGACAAAGAAATTCAGGAATGTATCCTGCAGCTTCTGAGAACCGACGCTGGAACCGGCTTCATCCACGAGTCCTTTAACCGGAACGACGCCTCCGACTTTACCCGCGAATGGTTCGCCTGGCAGAATACCCTCTTCGGGGAACTGATCCTGAAACTGATTGAAGACGGGAAGCTAGAGCTTCTCAACAGTATTATATAGAAGGATGGCGGCCAGCGGCAGATAATCCTTGAGCGAACGCCGCATGGTTGCAAGCCCGTTCTGGATTTCCCGTGTAACCGTACGGACGGGAATCCCCAGGGCCTCGGCAATTTCCTTATAAGTTTTGCCCTCCACCCGGGATGCGTAGAATACGCTGGCCGTCATGGGGGGCATTTTCTGCAGCTCCCGCTCGAAGATAGTGACAATCTCATCTTCGAACAGCTTCTGTGTGAGGCTGTCGTTTTGCAGAATTCGGACTTTTGCGTCCATGCAGGCCTGTTCGTAAATATTGAATGTGCGTTTCTGGGAACTCTGGCGGGAACGGAGATGGTCCAGGCATTTGTGCTTGACGATGCCCAGGATATAGGCAGGGAGAGATTCCGGCAATTCTGCCGTCTCACGGGTGTCCCAGAAGGTCATAAAGCTCTCAGAAACCACATCTTCGGCCTCCATGCGGTCTTGCAGATAGGACAGGGCAATCTCTATGAAGCGGGCGCTGTATTTCCCATACAACGTAGTGAATTCCTGGAGGGATATGATAGAATTTTGGGACATTTCCGCTGCAAATATACAACAAAAAGAAGAGATAAAAAAAGGCGCCGCACTGAGAGTTGCGGCGCCTTTTAAAAAGTTAGTTCTTGTAAGTGACTTTAATACCCGTCAGATACGTGTTCGTAGAGTTGGTAAACGTTACGGTCCTGGCGTTACCTGTCCAGGTGTTACCGGAATACTCTCCGGAATCCGGAGTGAATTTGGTGCTGTAGTAGGAGGAGTAAGGCGTGAAGACAATCTCCGAAATGAAAATTCCTTCCGGAACGGAGAAGGTCATGACACCGTTTGCACGTACATTCATATACCAGGAAGAATAGCTGTTGTTGCTTCCCGTGAAGGTAACATCCTCGTAGGTAAAGCTAGCCGATGTGGGCAGGAACGACACCGTTGCCAGCACGTTGACGGTAACATCGACAGACTGCGTGAAGCCGTTGGAGGCGACCGTGAAGGTGACATCTCCGGCACCCACCAGGTTCACAAGGCCCGTCTTCTCATCCACGGTAGCGATGGTCTCGTCGGAGCTCGACCACACGGGATCCAGTACGCCAAGGGCATCGGCCGGGTCCTTGCGGACGCTGAGCTGGAAGCTGTCGCCTTTGTACACCTTGCCGGCGGGAACGCCGCTGATCACAAGACCGGTCATATCCACGTTGACGGTAAGGTCGATGGAAGAGGTGACATCGCCAGCCTTCACGTAGATGGTGGCATAACCGCCCATGCGGCCAGTCACGACAGCCTTGGTGGGATCACCGGCATCGGCCGCAACCGTCGCGATGGTCTCGTCGGAAGACGTCCACTTGATGCTGTACGGAACATTGATATCGTCCGGGCCGATGGTGACGCTGAGGTCACCGGTAGCACCCTTCTCGATGGTGAGCTCGCTCACGCTGGGAACGACGGAAGTAACGGGAGAGCTAACCTTGACCAGGCACTCGACGCTCTTTCCGGAGGCCGATGCCGTTACAGTAGCCTCGCCGGCGCCCACGGCCGTCACCACACCCTCTGCCGTAACAGAGGCCACGGCGGCGTCGCTGCTCACCCAGGACACCTTGGCGGCACCCTTGGGCGTTACGGTAGCAACCAGCGCTTCCTGGTTCCCTTTGACAATGGTAATCTCGGCCTTGTTCAGGAAGAGGCCGTTACCGTCGGCGGTACCGACGATTTTCTCTTCCTTCTCGCAGGAGGCGAAGACTGCCGCGCAGGCAGTCAGCGCAATCATATAATGAAATACCTTTTTCATAATCTTTACCATTCAAGGGATACGTAATCAAGAGACTTGGTCTGGGGATAGAACTTCGTGGGCTTCTTGAGCTCACAGCCGTAGATAGCCTTGGAAAGGATATTCATGGCATTCCAGTCACGCTGCAGGTTCTTGGAATCGTTCCACAGGGAGAAGATCATCCAGAGACCGTAGTCGGAGGCCATCCACTGGGAAACCGTGCTCTCGGTGGGAGTGGATCTCCACTGGGCAAACTCGCTGGACTGGTAGGATACCTGTGCATTGGTCATACCGGAGTAGGCAACACCGCGACGGCCGTAGTCACCCACGGCCCATGCCATGTACTCGCCGGGCTCCACACCGTCCACGGCGGCATTGCCCAGGGCGCTGCCATACTGGTAGGACATCATCTCCTTGTCGGGCATGGCCTTCCAGGTCTCGTAGTAGAGGCGGTTGCCGGCAGCCTGGGAACGGCTGGTGAACCAGGGAATGGAGAGGTCGGGGCTGTTGGAGTACTCGTCGTCGTAGTTGACGCCGTCAAAGCCGTAACCTTCGCAGAGGGCCTTCATCTCCTGGGCAAAGGCGCGTGCGCCTGCGTCGGAGAGCTGGGCCAGACCGGATGCATCGTGGTTGCCCAGCACGGAGATGAACACTTTCATGCCTCTTTCGCGGAGGGGACGGACAATCTCGTTGTAGTGGTCCAGGATGTACTGGCACTGCGGGTTGGCAAAGCAGTACACCTTGCCCTTCTCTGCATCGTAGTTGATGTTGTAGGCAAACAGCACCAGGTGGTCGATGAGCAGATGACCGTCCTCGGTCTCGAACTGAAGCATGTTGAGCGGGTTGGTGTTGTTCACCTCAATCCACACATTGACCTTCTTGCGGGCAGGGTCGTCGGTGGACACCGTCGTCTGGAAAGCCATGTTCTTTACAAGGTAAACCACCCTTTCCTCCGACACCTTCACGCCGCCGGCGGAGGTGCTGGCCTTCAGGGGAAGGAGATACGTCTTCTCCTCCTTGTCGCCAAGGGGGCTCAGCGTAACGTCCAGGCTGCCGGAACGGGTCTTTTTGGCCTCGACAGTCACCTCTCCGTTATCCTGGATAGCCACCAGCTCGGAGGGGAACAGCTCGAAGCTGGTTCCGTGCTTTTCGTTATACTCTCTCAGGTATTCGGCATCAAGGGCAACCTTGACCTGGACATTTGCAGCAGCGGCTCTCGGGAGCGCGAAGACAACCGAACGGGTAATCTCCTCACTGCGGATCTCCACCACCTGGGAGGTCTTGTTGGTAGAGAGGTCTCGTAAGCTGCCCACCAGCGTGCCCACATTGGCGTAGGCGGCCTCGTCCACGTGGTCTACCGTGATGGCTTCTTTCTCACAGGAGACCAGCGTGCAGGCGGCAATGGCAGCAACAGTAATAAATATCTTTTTCATATCCGTTTCCTTTATTATTCGGGAAGTGAAACCTTAGGCCACTGAGTAGCCGAATCAAGCGTAAGGTCGTTTCCGTTGGGAGAAGCGTCCTTGAGAACGGTACCTGCGCCGTCATCCATCTTCCAGTAGGCGATGAGGCCCTCGGAAGCGGGATCTACTGCGTAGAAGTGGGTGTCCTGGTTGATTTCCTCTTCGGTGAGGCAGTGGTCCCAGATGCGTACCTCGGCCAGGTCTCCGTCCAGGTAGCGGTTGCTCTCATAGGAGTAACCCAGCCAGAAGTAACGGCCACTGGTCTCGCCCTTGTCGTTGCCATAGGCACCCCAGGTAACGCTGCTGCGTCCGGCATTGGCGGCATCCAGAACCTTACGGCCATCGAAGTAGACGGTGGACCTGCCGTTGTCGAACACGCAGGCTACGTGGGTCCACTTGCCCAGTGTGAAGGTCATATTGGAGTTGCTCTGGTTCTGCGAGGAAGCGACCTGCAGCTGTGTGTCGGGAACACCGGCATCACCGATACGGAGCAGATAGTGACCTTCCACACCCATGATGGTGGAGATGAGGCGGCCGGCAGCGTTCTGGCGGACCAGGGCTTCGGCTGTGAACTGTCTCATGTTGGTGAACTTCTCGGGGGTCTTCCAGCTCTGGGCGCCGGCACGGTTGTTGGCCATGTTGCACACCACGTTGATGAGAGCGGCACCCTTGAACACATAGTAAACCACCGTCTTGGACGCAATCACGTTGATGTCGGTGACGTTCTTGAGCACCACGGGCATCACGTAGATGAGGTTGCGGTTGAGGTTACCCAGGTTGGTGAAAGTGATGATGGCGGGAGCCGATGCATTGGACCCCTTCAGGATCTTCACCTCGGGATTGTCAATGTTGCAGCAGGAGAGCGGCAGGGCCACGGCATCCGGCTGGGCATACTCGGCCTTGTAGCAGTCCAGGTATGCGGGATCTGCGACCAGGACGCCGTCCAGGTCCTCTTCCACCTTGAGGGCGGTGCCGATGCTCAGCGTGCGCATGATGTCTCCGCTGCCGGCCTTCACCAGGATTTCCTCGGATACCGCCTGGGTGTTGATGTAAAGCTTGTTTGTGAAGTGGTGCTCTTCCATGGCCTCTTTCTCCGTCTGGCAGGATACCCATGCGAAGGCGGCGGAAAAGAGGAGAAGTGCATATCTGTTGAGTTTCATGATGGTTCCTCCTTATTTCAAAGGTGAAGGGTTCATAGTGGCGATGGCAGTATTGATCTCACTGTACACATTCTGGATGTTGAAGTAGTCAAACTGCGCGTGATTCACGCAGATGCCTTTCTTTCCAAAGCTGGCATCGGGCGTGACGGCCCAGCGGGCGGCACCGTCAATGGCCGAGATGTTGCCGGAGAAAAGGCCTGCGGTAGCCGTCTCGTCGGTCACGTCAAAGGCGGTGACACCTACGACGAACTTGTCGGCGGGAACACCTTCGCCGGAAGCCATGTGGACGGCAAAGTTAAATCCTTCGAGGCTGGTGACAGTCTCGGCCGGAACAATGATGTACTTGGCCGGAGTGAGGACATCGGCTTCCAGAAGCAGGTGATTGGGATTGCCCTGGAAGAAAAGGAGTTTCCCGCTGGCGGCATAGGTAAGCACCGGGCCGAAGAAAGCTTCCTGGAGTGCGATGACCTTCTCGGACTCGCCGGATTTGAGGCCCAGCGGGTTCTTGCCCACGTAGGAAACCATCACGCCGTCAAGGCACAGTTTCGTGGCCGTTCCGATGAACGCGTTCACTTTTTCTCCTATCCAGGCAACCTCGTCCTCGAGCGTAGGCTCCGTCTCGGACTCAAGGCCTTCCAGATAAAGGGCATATTCCTTCTCCAGGGCATCATAGTCCAGGACAATGAGGGTCTGGATTCCCTTCTTTTCCTTCACCTCGGCTACCTCGGAGAGGATGGCCTCGCTGATGGTGCTGTAGTTGTTGAGGACAACGTAGTCCACGCTGTCGGGCAGGTTGCTTACGTGGTCGGCACGTCCGGTGAGGGCGCCGGCCTTGTTGTCGAAGCGGGCGATGAGTACCTGATGCTCGGTGGCATGGTAGCTGCGGACACTTTCCAGGTAAGCCTCATAGAGAGCCGGATTCTTCTCCTCGATAGTGACGTAGTTGAATTCCAGGGCTTCCTGCTGCGTCCACTTGCTGCATGCACCGGCGCTGAGGATGACCGCCGCAAGGATGGCAATGTATTTAATGCTATTTTTCATATTCTTGTCTCCTCATTATTTGCAGTCGAACCAAAGTCTGGTAGCCATCTGGTCGGGACCACCCAGGTACTTGGAGATGGCCTCGCTGAGGTTGGCTGCATTGCTGGTATACTCTTCCTGAGGGTACTTGATCCTGCGGGGACCTTCGTTGGGAACGAGTCCGCCGGAGTTGTTGGCCGCGTCGGTGCAGGGGAGGATGTGCGGATAACCGGTGCGGCGGATATCGGCCCAGCTCTCATTGCCCAGCGGGAAGTTGGCAATCCACTTCTGGATCATGATTTTTTCCTGCTTCACCTCGGCGCTGGCGCTGTCGTCCCAGGCTACCGAAAGGTTGGTGAGGATGTTGTTGTAGTCGTTGGAACCGGCCGGGTCGGAGTAGGTGCCCGGAACGGAAGTCATGTCGGCGAGGTAAGCGTCGGCACCGTTCACGCCCCACTGCTCGAAGCTCAGGCGCACGCCCTGCTCGTAGAAGTCCTTGGCGCTGCCGCCCATGTTCCATCCGAATACGGCCACGGCCTCAGCCTTGAGGAAAGCCGTCTCGGCCGGAGCCATGAGGACGATGGGGGAATTGAGGCGGTCAATCTTGATGCCGGAATACTTGTGGCCCACCGTCTTGTGGTCGGGGATCACAATGCCGTGACGCAGACCCACGTACTCGTAGCCGTCCCACTCACTCTTCGTGAAGTAGGCGCTGCGGCGGGGATCCTTGTAACCGTTCATGTAGAGGATGATGTCGGCGGCGGCGTGGGAGTCACCGGTGGTGATGCAGGCCGATCCGTCATCGTGCGTGGACACGCGGTTGTAGTTAACGGCTACATAGAGAGGGTTGCCGTCGTTGCCGAAGGCCAGGAGCTGCGCAATGTCATCGGCCGATGCCATGCCGCCAATCTCGTGAGCGGCCACTTCCTCGGCCTTCTGCTGGGCATAGGCGGGGTCGGCATAGCTCATGCGCATGGCAAGGCGAAGCTTGAGCGAGTTGGCATAGCGGCACCATTTCTCCACGTTACCGCCGAAGATGATGTCGGAGGAGGCGGAGAAGTTGTTGGTACGGTTGCGGGTGAGCACCTCGATGGCGGCATCCAGTTCCCCGATCATGGTCTTGTAAACGGTCTCCTGGGAGTCAAAAGGCACCTGGAGAGAGCCGTCGTCGGTGATCTTGGAATAAGGCATGGGGCCATAGGTGTCGGCGATGCGGTGCATGCCGGCCACTTTGATCACGTTGCCCACGGCCAGGATGGTCTCGTTGGAAGTGACCTGCTTGAGCTGGCGCAGGTTGGGATAGATGCGGGACGGGAAGTCCTCCATGAGCACCTTGGTCCAGTTGTTCGGCGGGTTCAGGCGGCCGATGGAGTTCTGGTTGAAGCCGGCGTTGGCGTCGGCGAGATAACCGGCCATCGGACCGCCCAGGAGGGCTTCTGTGAACTGGGTGGTGTTGACGTCGAGGGCAATGATACCGTCGGCGAGGCCCAGCAGGGCGGATTTAACGTTGTATCCGTCACGGGCGAGCTCTTCCTCCGTAGCTCCGTAGGGGTCTGTGTTGTACTCCTGGAAGTTGCGGGTACAGGCGGCCGCGCTCACGGCAGCTGCGAGTATCAGAGTATATTTAAAGCAATTTTTCATGTAAGTGTCCTCCTTAGAAGTTAATCCTTACGTTGAAACCGAAGTTCCTGGTGTTAGGAGTCATGAAGTAGTCCAGGCCCTGATAGAAGTTGTTGGTGGTCGATGCCACGGCTTCCGGATCGAAGGGGGCCTTGCAGTAGATCATCAAGAGGTTGCGTCCCACCAGCTGCAGGGTGATGTCGCAGACATTTCCAAGAGCCTTGCGGGGGAAGGTGTAGCCCAGGGAAACCTCCTGCAGGCGGACGTTGGTGGCGCTGTAGGTATAGAACTGGGGCACGGTGTCGGTACCGGCGATGGTGGTGTACCACTTGTTGGCGTCAATCAGGTCGGAGCCGTTGATGACAACGCCGCCGGCATCACGGGCGTCGGCGGAATTGGCCGATACGCCGTACCAGTCCAGCTTGGCCTGGGTGTTGGAGTACACGATACCGCCCAGACGGGCCGTCACCAGGGCGCTGGCGTTGAAGCGGCCCAGCTTGAAGTCGTTGCGCCATGCCATGTTGGCCTTGGGCAGTACGCTTCCCAGCTTGATCATGTCCTCGAACTTGGTGAGGGTGCGGGTGGCGATGTTACCGTTCTCGTCCACATAGATGTTGCCCTGATTGTCGCGAACCAGGTCGGAACGGGAATACAGGTCTCCCAGGGTGCCGCCTTCGGTGAGGAAGAAGCGGGCATTGGCAAGGCCGCCCTTGGCCAGGTTGTCAAACGAGACGGTCTCTCCGGTGACGGGGTTCTTCACGTTCTCGGCCAGGCTCACCACCTTGTTCTTGTTGGTAGAGAAGGTGTAGCTCGTGTCCCAGGAGAAGATGCCCCAGGTGTGGCTGTAACCGAAGGAAAGCTCGATACCGGTGTTGAGGATGTTACCCGTCTGGATGAAGGCCGACTCATAACCGGAACCCGAAGACAGGGGAATCTCGAAGGTCTGGTTCTTGGTGTTGGTGTAGTACCAGGTGAGGTCCAGGCTGAAGCCGTCCAAGAATTTGGACTGCAGGCCCACCTCCCAGGAAGTGGTCATCTCCGGCTTCAGGTCCAGCGGATAGTTGGCGTTGGTTGCGTAGGAACCGGTGGTTCCGTTGTAGGAGTGGATGGGGTTCGCGATCAGGCGCTCGAAGGCCGAGCCCACCTGGGCGAAGGAACCGCGCACTTTCAGGTATTCGATCTGGCGGGGGAGTTCCAGGGCCTGCGAGAGGACCACGGAAAGACCGGCAGAGGGATAGAAGAAGCTGTGCTTGGTGCTCAGCGGGCCGAACAGGGAGGAATCCCAGTCGTTACGGCCGGTGAGGGTGAGATAGTAGGCGCCCTTCCAGCCCACCTCGGCCTGTCCGTAGACCGACTGGGTCTGGTGGCGGCTCTGGCTCTGTCCGGGGGACATGAGGTTCTGGTCCAGCATGTAGAGGTTGAACTTGTTGGCCAGCTTGCCGGCGGCGATGGGGCCGCCCAGGCTGGTGCTGTACCAGTACTGGTCGTTGATGGAAGCGCCCAGCTGTGCGTTCACGGACCACTCTCCGAAGGAGCGGTTGGCGCTCAGGAGTGCATCGGCATAGGTCTGGCGGTCATTGGCCTGACCCTCGCTGTAGGAACCGTTGATGGAACCGCCGGTGAGCTGGGTGTTGGTGGTGGCGAAGTTCTTGGACTCGTCGGTGATCCGGGAATTGTCCACGCGTACGCGGGCGCTGGCGGTGAGCCAGTCCAGGATCTGGTAGGAGAGGGTGCCGCCCAGGACAAAGCGGTTGCGCTTCTGGGTGGTGAGGTTGCGGTAGTTGATCCAGTAGGGGTTCTGCATGGTGATACCGGCATCGCCGGCAGGCCAGTACTGGGTGTGGAGCTGGCGGGTGTTGTCCCAGCGCTCGAACATGCGGACATCGGCCCATTCACCGCCGCGGGGGAACAGGTAGGCGCCCACGATGGGGTTGTTGTACAGACCCTGGTTGCGCATGTTGCGGTGGTCCTGCATGATGTACTCGGCCGATACGTCCAGCGTCATCTTGTCACCGAAGAACTTGGTGGTGTTGCGGAACTTGACGTTGTAGCGGTTGTAAGCGCTACCCGGAATAATAGCCTTGTTGTTGACGGCCGATGCGGAAAGGTACGTCTGGTTCTTGTTGTTACCCGTAGAGAGCGTGAGGGTCTCGGTCCCGGTGAGGCCATACTGGAAGTAGTCGCTGCGGGGATCGTAGCCGTAGTTGTTGCTCTCCTGGAGCGGAAGGCCCCAGCTGCGGACGATGGAACCTTCGCTGGAGTTGAGGTCGCCGGTTCCGTAACGGTTCTGGAACTCGGGAAGACGGGCTACGCGGGAGAACTCCGTGTTGGAGGAGAAGGAGATGGTGGTCTTCTCGGCCGAGCCTTTCTTGGTGGTCACCACAATGGCGCCGTTGGCAGCGCTGGAGCCGTAGAGGGCGGCAGCGGCTGCACCCGTCAGGACGGAGATGGACTCGATGTCCTCGGGGTTGAGGTCGGCGATGGGGTCGGTCTGGCCGGAGGAGCCGAATTCGGTTCCGGCGTCCTGTACGGTGGACGTCATGGGAACACCGTCAATCACATAGATGGCATTGTTGCTCTGCGAAATGGACTTGGCACCACGCATGACAGCCTTGGTCGCACCACCTACGCCGGCAGAGGAACTGTTGAGTACCAGACCGGCTACCTTACCGTTGAGGGTATTGACAAAGTTGGCGTCCTTGGCGGTAAGCAGGTCCTCGGCCTTCACTTCCTGCACGTTGTAGGAAAGGGCTTTCTGCGCACGGCGGATACCCAGGGCGGTGACAACCGTACCTTCCAGCATCTCGGCCTCTTCCTTGAGGATGACGCGATAGCTGGCGCGGGCGTCGATGGGAAGGGTGACCGTGGTGTAGCCCAGGCTCGAGAACTCAAGGGATGCGTTGGCATACTCCACAGGAATAGTAAACTCAAAGCGGCCGTCGATGTCGGCGCTGGCACCGATGGAGGTGCCTTTGATGACGACGGCGCCGCCGATGATGGGCTCACCGGAAGCGTCCACGATGAGACCCTTTACGACCTTGGGACCATTCTCCTGCTCTTTGGCCTGGGGCTTCGGAGCAATCACGATGGTAGAGCCCTCGATCTGATACGCAACATGGATGGGCGTAAACACGGCGTCCAGCGCCTCATTTACGCTTTTACGTTCCACCTTGGCGGTTACTCGCTGCCGGGTGTCTACGTTCATGTTGACAAACAGGTAGTTGGTTTGTTGCTTGATGCTCTGGATGGCCGTTTCCACCGTAGCCTCCTTGAGGTCCAGGGAAACCAGCTGTCCCTGCGCGCGGAGCGGTCCGGCGCAGAGAGTCATCAGCAACGCCAGGAAAACCTGGCAGATGACTGTTTTCTTCATGATTTTTTTAGTGGGTTAGTGTATAATGGTCCTAAAATCCGCAACTATCATCCAATACACGATTAAGGGTAGATTTATGAGTCGTTAGTAGCAGCTTTCAGTAAAAAGCAACAGCACAACATCAATATGTAGCCACCATCCCCTTACCCCACGAT
>Ga0310695_10000785_pt1 | contig 78536 bp, 61 predicted proteins | sample RumenRJG_04DNA_FD_203882 | JGI IMG/M metagenome (GOLD analysis project Ga0310695, IMG submission 203882) | Bovine rumen microbial communities from Lethbridge, Alberta, Canada - RJG_04 (v2) (version 2) | ecosystem: Host-associated > Mammals > Digestive system > Stomach > Rumen | place: Canada... | reverse complement strand
CTTGATGAGTACAACTCTCTCATGGAGACATTATATCTTATGTCTTCCCGTGATACTATGGCAGATATTCGCAAAGCCGAGCAAGACATTAAAGAAGGCAAAGGAATAGAAGTAAATCTTGACGAACTATGAGATTAATCTTTTCTCCTTTGGCACTTGAGCAATGGAACGATTGGAAACGCACGAACCCACAAGTAGCGAAACGCATCAAGAAACTACTTGAGGATATATGCGCACATCCATTTACTGGTATAGGAAAGCCTGAGCCTCTAAAGTTTGATCTTGCAGGAAAATGGTCTAGAAGAATCAATAGCGAACATAGAATTATCTACAAGGTATCTGATGGAATTATAGAAATTGATGTATTATCAATGAAATATCACTATCCTAAGAAATAACAGACTTCAATGATGCGAATATAGGCATACGAGATACATACCAAGAGCATTCTCCAAGTGAGGATGCTCTTTTTCGTGAGAATATTTGGAGAAATCAGATATTTTAATTATTTTTGCACACAAGAAAGTAATAAACTCTATATATTAACCACTTAAACTTATATAACAAGAAACAGAAAGTACATTTTAGAATAAACTCAGACGAGCGGTAACGCTTTCCCCATGCTGATGATAGTCTCAGACATTCTCAGCAAATAATTAAACACTTATTTATTAACTTGGGTGAGCGACTACCGATTCACTCGAAATAAAATATAACATTGAGCTTTTGCTCTTGTTCTCTATCTTCTAAATCGCCAATTTAAGAACAACGGGAACAAGTAAGCGAAAAGTTCCATGTCCGTTTAGGGCATGGGCTTTTCCGTAAACTTGTCAGTTGTGCGGTGTTTGGCGATACCTGAAGATAGGACGAGGATTTCGGAAAGTCTGCGCCCTTTTATTTTTGTTATCATGAAAAAGGTTTTTACACTTATTGTTCTCTGTGTCTTTTCCTTATGTACAATCCATGCGGAGATTACATGGAATCTGTCTGATGATGGCACATTGACCATATCAGGAACGGATATGCCTGATTATAATTATAGTAGTAGTACTCCTTGGTATTCTCAACGATATAGGATAAATAAAGTAATAATTGAAAATGGAGTGACGAATATAGGAAATTGTGCATTTGAATATTGCGAGAATATTACCTCCGTCATTATCGGAAATTCTGTAACTCGTGTTGGAAAAGAGGCATTTTATGGCTGTTACAATCTCAAAAAGATTACGATTGGAAAATCTATTGAGAGTATAGAAAAAGATGCTTTCAGGGAATGCTATAATATCCAGTCTATTATAATTAATAATCCAGAACCTCCTGCATGTAAAGGTTTATCAACATTTGCTTGTCCCAAAAGTGGTTATGTGCGTGATCAGTATGATGTTTACACTTACGCTACGATCCACGTGCCAATGGGAAGTAAAGAGGCATACTCTTCTGCGCACGAATGGCGCTACTTCAACAAAATAAAGGAGGATATGGAAATTGATGGTAAGGTGTATTATGCAAAACTTGCAGTAAAGCAAGGAACAACAGGCTATACGGAGCAAGCAGTAAAGGCTGATGAAACATATACAATCTACATAGGTGCTTTGGGCAATAGTAAGATTAATGCTGTGACATTCAATGGTGAAGATGTTACAGACAAAGTGAAGGATGGATATTACACCACTCCTGCGATAAAGGCGAAATCAGTTCTGTCAATCTCTTATGAAGATATTAATACTACTAATGTCAAGGAAATAAGTAATCCTGACTTAAAAGTGACTGGTAACGAAGGAGAAATAAGCATTACAGGAGTTGAACAGCCTACAAATGTGGAGGTTTACACCACAGATGGAAAACTTGTTGAAACAAGAGGCTCTGTATATGGTGAAACTAATATCCAAGTGAAAGAGGATAATCTTTATTTGGTGAAAGTTGGTAAACGAGCAATCAAGATTGCTATGTAATAAAAAAATTCAAAGAGTTTGAAGAGGGGGGTGCACTTTTCGAATTTTAACGCATTTTCCTTCTGATTATCAATGTGTTAGACAGAGTGCACCTCCCCTCAAAACCAATTATGCTTCTTAGGGGGAGGTGCACTCGTTATTTTCAGTTGATTATCAATGTGTTATATACAAAAAGAGGTGAAAGTGTACCCCCCTCTACAAAAACTTTCGCGAAAAAAAATGCACTTGTAATCCAAACATCGCAAAATCTGCCTTCGCATTTTTTTAGAATTAAACGCCAAACACGCACAGGTGGATAACAACGCTTTGAAAAAAAAAGAATTTTCACATAACTCGTCAACTCGTCACCCTCAACGCTGCAAGTTATTGTGACTCTTCGGGTTACAGCGGTGATTCATTTTAAAGCACTCGTCACCCACTCATCACCAAAATCTTTGTATCTTGTTGAGAATGTGGGATATAGAAGGTTGATTCTCTCGTCACCCACTCGTCACCTTTTTAGGGATGACGAGTGAATTGGCTATGCAACTTATTCTATTTCAGCATGATATACCACATAATGGTGATGAGTGGGTGACGAGTGAAACAAAATGAATCACCGCCGCAACTTATTGGCATATAAAACCTTACAGCGTTATGGGTGACGAGTTGCAGAGTTATGTAAAAATTCTTTTTTTTGAGGTTAATTTCAACTTTGCTGCAAGTCCCAAGTAATTCCCTTGCAAATCCCATGTAAGTCCCATTTTCCTCCCATTATATGGAACGGACTTACAACGGATTTACAACGGACTTGGAACGGACCTAGAAGGTAGAACGAAGAATGAACAGAATAAGAAGAACAAAAAAGAAAAACTCTACACCTTCATGAAATAATAATAATCATTTCTATGGTGTAGAGTTTTCTGCTAATTATTGTTTCTTTCCTTTTCCGAAGATGTCGGAATGGGTTCCTGTATTTGTCATAAGAAGCACAAGTTCCGTATCATTCTGTTCCCATACAAGAAGCCAGTCAGGCTTGATATGGCATTCCCAACAACTTACATAGTCGCCAGATAGTTTATGAGGGTGGTAGGTGGCGGGAAGCGTTCCTGTCTCAGCAAGCAGAACCATTGCCTCTTTGATAAGCCGCATATCATAGCCACGTTTTTCACAACGCTTCAAGTCCTTTACGAAGCGCTTTGAAGGTTTGATTGCATACTTCATACGTTAATGCCCAAATCCTTAAACATTGCATCAACAGAATCGTATGACTTCAATCTGCCATGCTTCATGTCTTCGTGCGCCTCCTCGATTGCCTTCATAGTTTTGTCATTAAGATACTCGCCTGTCTCAGGATCGTAGAGGCGTGGCTTTTCAACCTGACTCTCCTCACCAGCCATAGTATATGTCCAGCCCATCTTCTTTATCATCTTCTTGAAGAAGCTAACATCACTATTGGGAATATTTATGGTAATTGCTGTCATAAAACATTGTTTTTGTTATTTCGATGCAAATTTAGTTAAAAATTTCGATATGACGAATAAAAAAGGAGGAAAAATATAGAAATCCTACAAGAACGCCTTGCAATGCCGATTTAACGGACTATATTATGTTCTATTCACGATATTTGTCGGAGGCATATATAAACGGAAAATACCGCTAATGGAAGAAATTATCCATAAGCGGTATTCAGTTTTGTGTAGAATCAAACCTAATCCTTATATATAAGGGTTTAAGTGAATATTTTAGTTGTTCTCTGGACGGAGCTTACGAACTGTCTCAGCAGTACGCCACATCTCAGAGTTGTGGAGAGCTGCAAGTTCCTTCTCGAGGCCTTCACGATAGTCAGGCTTAGAGTTAGCGTCGATAGAGATCTGTGCCTCGTTACCAGACTTAACAGACTCGTAAAGCTTCTGAACTACTGGCTTGCAAGCGTCGTGGAAAGGACCCATCCAGTCGAGAGCACCACGCTGAGCGGTTGTAGAACAGTTTGCATACATCCAGTCCATACCCTTCTGAGCGAAGAGAGGCATGAGTGACTGTGTGAGCTCCTCAACAGTCTCGTTGAATGCCTCAGATGGAGTGTGACCGTTCTCACGGAGAACCTCGTACTGAGCAAGGAGGAGACCCTGAATAGCACCCATGAGTGAGCCACGCTCACCTGTGAGGTCAGAAGTAGCCTCGCGCTGGAATGTAGTCTCGAACAAGTAACCTGAACCGATACCGATACCGAGAGCAAGTGTACGATCGAGAGCACGACCAGTAGCATCGTTGTAAACTGCGTATGAAGAGTTCAGACCGCGGCCCTCGAGGAACATAGTACGGAGTGATGTACCTGAACCCTTAGGAGCAACCATGATAACGTCGATATCCTTAGAAGGAACGCAACCTGTGCGGTCAGACCATGTGATAGCGAAACCATGTGAGAAATAGAGAGCCTTACCAGGAGTGAGGTACTTCTGGAGAGTTGGCCATACAGACATTACTGCAGCATCAGAAAGAAGACACATAACGATAGTACCCTTCTCAGCAGCCTCCTCAATAGAGAAGAGGGTCTCGCCTGGTACCCAACCGTCATTCTTAGCCTTCTCGAAGGTCTTGCCCTGACGCTGACCAACGATTACATTGAAACCATTGTCGCGAAGGTTACAAGCCTGTCCAGGACCCTGAACGCCATAACCGATAACAGCAATAGTCTCATCCTTGAGAATCTCACGGGCCTTCTCAAGTGGGAATTCCTCACGTGTCATTACCTCTTCGATAACGCCACCAAAATTCATTTTTGCCATTGTTAATACTAAATTTTATAAAAAATATTGTTATATAATAACTTATTCTTTCTTATTATGTCGAAGGTTAAAGGACTAAGGAGCAAGGCTTCCGACCTTTGACTTTTGACCTTAGACTTTTGACTTCATTCCGACTGCAAAGATACTAAATATTTCTGAACAATGCAAGAAAACACGCATATATTATACGTTTTGCAATAATTTGTCACGTATGCCGCGTTTTATCTTTCACATTGAAAGTATTTAGCCTTTTCGAAACTCCATCTTTAACCTGCTAAGCTCCACTTCCTCGTTTTCCTCAGGTCGGGTTATACGGAAGTAATGATTCTGTTCATCTTCCTCGAGATGATAGATTCTGAGAGTTTCGTTCCAATGTCCTTCCGCCACATACGCAATCTCGACTCTCCTGATATCGTGAGTACGTAGGAAATCGAGAGGGAAGGTATTCATTACATGGTCGAGATAGCGAACGGAATTGAGATGTCCGTTGACATCAAGATCCGAATACTCCACCTTGAACTCCGTGTATTCCGTCATCTCAGGAGTCTTCACGCGAGAGACATCCTTTATAGGACATTCCTTCTCTGCATGAATGTAATCAACGATAGATCCATCATTGACCAAAAGGATGTTTTGAGGCTCACGGGTGACTGTATCAATCATAGCCCAGATGCTCTTGGCATATCCATACACCTTCTTTCCGTCCTCAGAGAGTATCTCCCAGTTACGCTTGGTGAAATACTTCATAGCACTCTCCACCCACGTAGTAATCGTGATGTGGTCATGCTCACGTGGCATATCCTCAAGCTCGATGGCAAGACGCGAGAGCACCCAGGTCTTGTTCATCGTATTGAGATACGACATACCGAAATGACGGCTTGTAGAATGTATGTCAGCAGCATTGAGCAGGTCGTTTCCGAGATGCCCAAGACACAACTGATGCTTGAAGTCACAATGGAAGGCGTCGGTGGCTATGTGAAGAGTCTCTAACTTATCCATACATATTAAAACTACAGCCCCTCACCTGCCCTATGGGCATCCTCTCCCCAAGGGGCGAGGAAAAAGTTACCTTTTATCGCTTATAAACGATTATTACTATCCCCTCGCCCCATGGGGAGAGGGTGTCACAGAGTGACGGGTGAGGGGCTCTTTTACTAACTTGCCATTTCCTCTTCCTTTCTCTGGGCAATATACTGATCAAGTCTCTCTATGCAAGACCTGGTGATAGCTATACGACCAGAGCGAACAAACTGGAGCACACAACCTAAATCATTGAGCTGATTGAAGTTATCAAGTACATCAGTAGATATACCTGTCTTCTCAACTATGGTATAGGTTGGGTTCACCTCAACGATACGGGCATCATGACGACGAACGATTCGGCTGATCTCCTGATTGGCAAGTACCATAGGAGTTGAGAGTTTCAGAAGAGATGTCTCAAGGATGAATATCTCATCATCAGCAAAGCAGTTTGCCTGAAGAACGTCAATCTTCTTCTCTATCTGCTTTGTAAGCATCTCAGCCATTTCCTGCTTGCAATAACAGGTAATGGTATATTTATGTACACCAGGAGTAGAAGAAGAGCATACGTTGAGTGATTCTATATTGACCTGTCGGCGAGTGAATACGGCAGTAATCTGATTCAGAATACCGGCAAAGTTCTCTGAATAGATGATGAGGGTATAGAGAGGAAGACCGTCATGATTGAGCTGAGCGCCCTCCCATGCAGGAGTAACAGGACGCGCAACGGCATTTCTCTTGAAAGTCTCATGCTGAGGAGTTCCATTGTTAAAATGCTTCTCAGCAGCCTTACGCTCACGGGCAAGATTCTTCTCGAAAGAGTTGCGATCTATGGCTGCAGCAGCACGTACAGCGGCATCAAAGAGGGCTGTTTCCTCTTCCTGCAACTGCTCGTCGCACTTACCACAGGTATTGCAATCGCCACACTCGGCAGCGCCATAGGAGGTCAGGCCCCCCTCCGTCTCCCCCGAGGTGGAGAGATTTTGGTTTGGCTTATTGTTTATATTGTCTTTATTCATCTTTATATCCTTGATTGGAAAAATGTATCTAAAGTCCCCTTCCCTCGGGAAGGTCGGGATGGGGCCCTATTCTACCTCAAACAGCATTTCATCTACATTTCCTCCCGGAGGTGTCATTGGAAGCACGTTATCCTCTTCCTTAACAGCACATTGGAGAATGTATGGCCCCTTTGTATCGAGCATCTCACGGATTGCGGCATCAAGATCCTTACGGTCAACAACCGTCTTGCAAGGAATACCGTATGCCTCCGCAATCTTCTCGTAGTCAGGGTTCACCATTGGGGTGAATGAGTAACGCTTGTCGAAGAACATATACTGCCATTGGCGAACGTTGCCAAGGAAGTTATTGTTGAGCATAATCATCTTAACAGGGCATTGCTGCTCCATGATTGTTCCGAGTTCCTGAATCGTCATCTGGAAACCACCATCACCAGCAAACATACATACGGTTCTATCAGGAGCACCAAAGGTTGCACCTATAGCCGCAGGAATACCGAAGCCCATAGTACCACAACCGCCAGAGGTAATGACTGAACGCTCCTTTGTGAACTTGAAGTAACGGCAACCGAACATCTGGTTCTGGCCAACATCAGTTACAAGAACAGCCTCATTGTTTGCAGCCTCACTAACCTTACGGACAACCTCACCCATCAACAGAGGTCCTTCCTTCGGATTAAGAGCAGCATCAATAACAAGGTTATACTCCTTTTCTGCATATGGCTTAAAACCTTCAATCCATGTCTGATGCTTTGCCGGCTTTACAAATTCAGAAACGCTTGCAAGAGTCTCCTTACAATCACCAACAAGAGCAAGGTCAACCTTTACGTTCTTGTTTATCTCAGAAGGATCTATATCGAAATGGATAATCTTTGCCTGCTTAGCGTATGTCTTGAGATTTCCTGTGATACGGTCGTCAAATCGCATACCAACGGCAATAAGCAAATCACACTGGTTGGTCATGAAGTTTGGAGCATAGTTTCCGTGCATTCCGAGCATACCCATGTTCAGAGGATGATCGGTAGGAGCAGCAGAAAGACCGAGAAGAGTCTGTCCGAATGGAATCTGTGCCTTCTCACAAAGCTCAAGAAGTTCCTTGTGAGCTCCACCAAGCTCTACACCCTGTCCTACGAGCATGAATGGCTTTACAGAATCATTGATCATCTGTGCAGCCTTCTTGATAGCTTCCTGACTTGGATGATGCAGAGGCTTGTATGAACGGATGAAATCAACGGTCTGAGGTTCATACTCGAACTTGGCTGTCTGGGCGTTCTTTGTAAAATCGAGAACAACAGGTCCCGGACGACCAGACTTTGCAATATAGAATGCACGAGCAACAGCCCAAGGAATATCCTCCGCACGACGAATCTGATAGTTCCACTTTGTTATTGGCTGAGTTACACCCACAACGTCAACCTCCTGAAAGGCATCTGTTCCAAGCATAGCAGCTCCTACCTGACCGCAGATGACGACAATAGGAGTAGAGTCAATCATAGCATCAGCCACACCAGTAATGGTATTCATAGCACCAGGACCGGAAGTAACGATACAGCATCCAACCTTTCCGCTTACACGAGCATAGCCCTGAGCCGCATGAACAGCCGCCTGCTCATGACGAACGAGTATGTGATTAAGAGTTTCCTTATGGTCATACAAAGCATCGAATGTTGGCATAATAGCACCACCCGGATATCCGAACAGCGTCTCTACGCCCTCATGCTCCAATGATCGCATCAGTGCCTCAGCACCAGTAATAAGGCCCCCCTTCGCCTCCCCCGAGGGGGAGAGGTTTGAGTTACCTTTTACGCTATTATCTATATTGCTCATATTTGATTTTTTCTAAAACGGCTTCTATATTGTATAGTATTTCCTCATTTGTGAAACGAATCACCCTATAGCCTTGCTTTTCCAGCCATTCAGTTCTTTCTTCATCACTTATCTGCTGTTCTGGCAAAGAATGATAACCACCATCGATTTCTATAATCAACTTAGGAGACACGCACGCAAAATCAGCAATAAACTGACCTATTATATGTTGCTGTCTATATCTTACCCCCATCTGACTTGCACGAAGATATTTCCACATAAGAGATTCTGCTTCTGTAGGAAATTGTCTGTGCTTTGCAGCAAACGCCTTAAGCATCCCGTACAATACGGGATCGGCAGTCTGATAAGGTCTGTTCATTTCACAATGTATCTAAAAACCTCCTCCCCTCGGGGAGGTCGGGAGGGGGCCTTTAATCTATAATCCTCACACCACCCTTATCTGCACTTGCCACACTCTTGGCGTATGCACGAAGAGCCTTGCTGACCACGCGATTACGCTTCAATGGCTGCTGTGGACGCGCCTCAAGTTCCTCATCAGAGAGTTTCACGTTGATAGAGCGTGAAGGGATATCAATAACGATGATATCGCCATCCTTGATCTTACCAATATTACCGCCAGAAGCAGCCTCTGGAGAGATGTGACCGATTGAAAGGCCTGAAGTACCACCAGAGAAACGACCGTCGGTAATAAGAGCACATTCCTTACCCATGTGCATAGACTTGATATATGATGTTGGATAGAGCATTTCCTGCATACCAGGACCACCCTTAGGACCTTCGTGAGTAATGACAACGCAATCGCCTTTCTTAACCTTGCCACCAAGGATTCCCTCGCAAGCATCCTCCTGTGAGTCGAATACAACAGCAGGACCTTCGAAGTGCCAAAGCTCAGGCGCAACACCTGCGGTCTTTACCACACAACCATCCTTAGCAATATTACCGAATAATACAGCCATACCGCCATCCTTTGTGTAAGCGTGCTCTATATCGCGGATACAACCATTAGCACGGTCGGTATCAAGACTCTCCCATTGAGCATCCTGTGAGCCCATCACGTTAGAGAACTTACCACCAGGAGCTGAATGATAGATACGAGATGCCTCCGGATCAATATTCTCCTTGAGGATAGAATACTTCTCAATATCCTCACCAAGAGTAGCGCCATTCACGCGCTTGCAAGAGAGGTCAAGGAGATTGCCCTTAGCCAACTCACCCATGATACCGAGAATACCACCTGCACGGTTCTCCTCCTGAATAGAATATTTCTGCCAGTTTGGAGCAAGCTTGCAGAGGAATGGCACCTTACGAGAGAGTGCATCAATATCAGGCATAGTGAAATCAACCTCAGCCTCCTGAGCAACAGCAAGGAGATGGAGTACGGTATTTGTTGAAGCACCCATAGCTATGTCAAGAGTCATAGCGTTGAGGAATGCCTGACGAGTAGCGATAGAACGTGGGAGAACAGAGTCATCACCATCCTCATAATATGCAAATGCGTTCTTCACAATCTGCTTTGCAGCATCCTTGAAGAGCTGAATACGGTTCTTGTGAGTAGCAAGGATAGAGCCGTTGCCTGGGAGTGAGAGACCAAGAGCCTCTGTGAGTGAGTTCATAGAGTTGGCTGTGAACATACCAGAGCAAGCGCCACAACCTGGACAAGCCATCTGCTCAACCTCAGCAAGTTCCTCATCGCTTACGGTTGGATCACCACCCTTGATCATAGCTGTGATAAGATCGGCATTCTCTCCCTTGTACTTGTGTGACTCCATAGGACCGCCAGAAACGAATACTGTTGGGATATTAAGGCGCATAGAAGCCATAAGCATACCAGGAGTAACCTTGTCGCAGTTAGAGATACAGATCATAGCGTCAGCCTTGTGAGCATTAATCATGTACTCTACAGAGTCAGCAATAACATCACGAGAAGGCAATGAATAGAGCATGCCGTCGTGGCCCATTGCAATACCGTCATCCACAGCAATAGTATTGAACTCTGCTGCATAGCATCCCATAGCCTCAATTTCCTTCTTCACAATCTGACCAATCTCGTGGAGGTGTGTGTGACCAGGAACGAACTGTGTGAATGAATTTACGATAGCAATGATTGGCTTTCCAAACTGCTCACGCTTCATACCATTGGCAACCCATAGGGCACGGGCGCCAGCCATACGTCTGCCTTCTGTGCAAACGCTACTTCTCAACTGATGTTTCATATTGTTGTTTTTGTATATTTACCATGATTTATCGGGGAAATTCCCAAATTGGCTACAAAATTACTTATTTTTTGACTAAAAACCAACGATTTACTTATATTTTTTGTTAAATTCGAGGAAATTCCTTACTTTTTGTCAATCAAACTAAGGGAAATACTTATAATCCTAAACTATAAGGATTGAGAGAGCAAAAGAAAAAAATCATAGGTAGCTTACGCTTCCTTACTACATCTTCACAACTGTTTTGTTTCTCCATAGATACTACATCATTTGTCCATAGATACTCCATCGAAACGATGGACTTGCGATGGAGTAACGATGGAGTATCTACGGAGGAAGAGCGGACATATAGCGGACATATAGCGGTATCACTTATAAGTGAAATGCCTTGTTTTAGGGAAGGAAAAAGCATAGACGAAAAAGTCCCGACAAGAGAACCTGTCGGGACAATTATTATATACTAAGAGAATAATTACTTGTTGAGGTCGGTGAAAGTAGCAACACGGTTGAACTCTACCTCATCGAAGAGTTTATCTGTTGCGCCAAGTCCCTCTGTCTCAAGGCGATCAGCAGCAATCTTATACTTCTTAACGAGTACATTCTTAACAGCTTCTGCACGAGCCTCAGAAAGTCTCTGGTTGAGCTCAGGATTACCCTCTGGAGAAGCATAACCTGAAATCTTCACCTTAGCCTCTGGATGCTTCTTCATATAGTTGGCAATGAGGGAGATATTAGCCTCCTGGCTCTTCTCTACAGCACTCTTACCCTGACCGAATACAACTGTTGGTTGGAGGTTAGCTGTCTGCTTAACAACCTGCTCGACAACCGTTGTAGGCTTGTTCTGGCACTCCTCAAGTTCCTTCTTCAGACGGTTAATCTCTGAATCCTTCACAGAGAGAGCACGATTGGCGTTAGCCTCAGTAGCAGCAACAGTGCTGCGAAGGTCATTGATCTTAGCATTCAAGCCGTCAATCTCAGACTGGTCGCGAAGCTGCTCGATAGAGAAGTTATGCTTGCCATTAGAATTCATGAACTTGTAGTTCAAACCAAGTTTGAAAGACAAATGTGCACGATCATTATGGTAATCCAAAGCGTTGAGAACCTCTGTGCTACCAAGGAGATCCCATGTGATAGATGGTTCTGCATATACCTGAATATCCTTGTCCTTACCAAGATTTATAGCGAAATCAAGGCCAATCTTAGATGTGAGAGCCTCAAGTTCAAAGTTACCATATCTGTGCCCCCATCCGAAACCGCCGAGACCGATAACCTCGAAACTGCGTGGCTCGCCCTTATAACCGCCAAACAGATTTGAGAGATTTGCAGTACCAAGAAGAGAAATGTTAGTGTTATCTACGAAAGTCTTTGTGTCAAGCTTGTAATTTTCGCCATACAAGTTATAAACCTTAGGAGAACTTGCGAAATGCATGTCGGCATCAATTGCCAAGCCGAATACCGTACTGAAATTCTTTCCGAAACGGATACCGAACTCTGGAGTGAGATTACCAAATACCTTATAGCCCTTGAGTGGAGTTGATACGCCAAAGTTTGCACCAATATAAATGTTATCACCGGCTTTATTTGGAACGATAGCTGTTCCCTGAGCAAATACTGATGCTGATACAGCAACAGCTGCCATAGTCATTAAGATTTTTTTCATAAGTTGTACTATAATTAATGTTGTATCTTTTTACCTAAAAATATCCTTTTCGGCTGCAAAGCTAAAACATTATTTCCAAATTGCAAAATATTTTAACTAAAATAAATTGTTTCCGCACACAATTTTGATATTTTATACTTTAATACAGAAAAATCGCACTATAATTTGATAATATGAACCAAACTATAGTGCGGTATTCCTTAGGCGTTTTTTTACAATTATCTATCCAAAAGATCGGGACGTAAGGCTTTCGTACGAGCCAAAGCCTGTTCCATTTCCCAATCCTTTATCTTAGCCTCATGGCCAGAGAGTAGGATTTCAGGTATCCCCCATGTCTCTTCCGGATTATCTACAGGATGATATTCTGCGGGACGGGTATAGCAAGGAGGTTCAAGAAGATTATCCTGGAAGGAATCGCTCAAAGCCGACTCCACATCCCCAATTACACCCGGAATTATTCTCACTACGCTATCGGCAATAACGGCAGCTGCAAGCTCACCACCCGTCAAGACATAATCGCCAATGGAAATCTCGCGAGTAATGAGATGCTCACGAATACGATAGTCGATCCCCTTATAGTGCCCACACACGATAATGATATTCTCCTTTAGCGAAAGGTCATTGGCAACCGACTGATTGAAAGTCTCGCCATCAGGAGCGGTAAAGATAACCTCGTCATAATGACGTTCCTTCTTTAAGGCAGAGATACACGCATCAAGAGGCTGACATTGGATTACCATACCCGCCTTGCCTCCGTATGGATAATCATCCACACGCTTCCACTTATCTGCGGTATAGTCACGCAGATTATGAATATGAATCTCGGCAAGTCCCTTCTTCTGAGCACGTCCCATGATAGATTCGTTTACGAATCCCTGCAACATCTCAGGCAATACAGTAATAATATCTATTCGCATCTTTACATTTACAATTTTATGCAAAGGTACTACAATTTCATGAGATTATAATGTTTTTCAAAATTTTTATTCAGTTTTAAGCAAAAATCTCTCCTTATTACATTATTTTTAGTATCTTTGCAAAGGATAAATCGCAAAAAAGTTAATGACAGAACAAGAACGCATACTCCAGCTCAGAAATGAGCTTCATGAACATAATCATCGCTATTATGTACTTAACCAGCCTGTCATCTCCGATCAGGACTTCGACTTCCTAATGCACGAATTGCAGGATCTCGAGGCCCGACACCCAGAGATGGCAGACCCGAACTCTCCATCCGTCCGTGTGGGAAGCGACTTGAACCAGAACTTCCGACAGGTGGCTCATCGCTATCCTATGCTATCGCTTGCCAACACATATAGCGCAGATGATGTGCGTGAATGGTATGATCAGGTTTCACGAGGACTTGAAGGCGAGCCGTTTGAGGTGTGCTGCGAGATGAAGTATGACGGTCTGTCAATATCCCTTACATACGAGGACGGAAAGCTCGTTCAGGCTGTTACACGTGGTGATGGCGTGCAAGGTGATGACGTGACGAATAATGTCCGTACAATCCGTTGTATTCCGCTCCAGCTCTCCCCCTCTAAGGGTATTCCCTACCCTCGTTCTTTCGAGATTCGCGGTGAGATACTTCTCCCTTGGGATAACTTCAACCGTTTGAATGCCGAGCGTGAGGAAATTGGCGAAACACCATTTGCCAACCCTCGTAATGCGGCTTCTGGTACTCTCAAGAGCCAGAACTCGCGTGTAGTGGCAGAACGTGGACTCGACGCTTATCTTTATTATCTCCTTGGAGATGAACTCCCTGCCGACGGCCATATAGAGAATCTTGATATCGCCCGTTCATGGGGCTTCAAGATTTCAGAAGGAATGAAGAAGGTAAACTCACTTCAAGGCATTCTTGACTACATCAACTACTGGGATAAGGAGCGTAAGAACCTGCCAGTTGCCACAGATGGTATCGTATTAAAGGTAAACTCCCTACGACAACAACGCCATCTTGGATTCACAGCAAAATCCCCACGATGGGCAATAGCTTATAAGTTCAAGGCAGAACGTGCTTGTACCCCTCTCATAGAGGTTACATATCAGGTTGGAAGAACAGGAGCAATAACCCCTGTTGCCAATATGGAGGCTGTCCAGTTGGCTGGCACTACCGTCCGTCGTGCAACGCTTAACAACGAGGACTTCATCCGCTCCTTCGACCTCCACATAGGCGACTATGTATATGTGGAGAAAGGTGGAGAGATTATCCCCAAGATTGTAGGTGTTGATGTGGAGAAACGCAAGGCTGATGCCGAACCTGTGAGGTTCATAACCCATTGTCCGGAATGTGGTGCTCAACTCGTCCGCTATGAGGGAGAGGCAGCTCATTATTGTCCTAACGACACAGGTTGTCCTCCGCAGATCAAGGGAAGAATCGAGCATTTCATCGCCCGCAAGGCTATGAACATCATGTCGCTCGGTCCTGAGACCGTTGACGAATATTTCCAGAGAGGACTCATCCACAATATAGCTGACCTCTACGACCTTACCATTCAGCAGATAGACCCATCCGGCAACAAGAGGAAGTCGGCACAAAATGTGATAGACGCGATAAATGAATCACGCAACGTGCCATTCGAGCGTGTTGTCTTTGCCCTCGGAATACGCTTCGTAGGTGTCACTACGGCAAAGCTCCTTGCTCGTCATTTCAAGAATATTGACTCTTTGATGAATGCCTCACTTCAAGACCTTCTTGATGTGGAGATGGTTGGCAACGTGATTGCCGAGAGCATCATATCATACTTCCATAACGAAGAGAACCTTGCCATTGTTCAACGACTTCGTGACAAAGGCTTGCAGATGTCACTCTCAGAAGAACAAACTGCCGGACAAACCAACATCCTTGAAGGAAAGTCGATCGTTATTAGCGGAGTATTCACCCACCATAGCCGAGACGAATACAAGGCTCTTATCGAACAGCATGGAGGCAAGAATGTGGGTAGCATAAGCGGAAAGACATCCTTCATTCTCGCAGGAGACAACATGGGACCATCAAAGCTCCAGAAAGCAGAGAAGCTTGGAGTACAGATTGTTAGCGAAGACGAATTTCTTGCGATGATTGAGGACAAAGAAATGGCCTCTTCTACCGCATCTCCCCGTAAAGAGGAAGCCACATCCCCAAAAGCCGACTCTACCCAAGGTCCTATTCAACTTGATTTATTCTCATAAATGATCATGAAAATCGGAATAGACGTAGGCATCAGCACAACAAAGATTGTAGGTATCACTTCCGACCTTCAAGTCGTATCACCTACACGCATCAAGGCTACAGATCCAGTAACATCACTATATGGTGCGTTCGGAAAGTTCCTTTTCGACAATCATATCTCTCTTTCCGACATCGAGAAGGTGATGATAACAGGTGTAGGAGCAGAATACATAGAAGGCGAAATCTACGGACTTACCACTATACGCATTCCCGAGTTTGAGGCAGATGCACAGGGGGCGAAGTTCGGTTCTGAGCTCTCTCGGATGATTACCGTTTCTATGGGTACAGGTACGACTATAATCCGTGTGGATGGCGATGATGTGCAACATCTTGGCGGACTCGGCATGGGAGGCGGTACGCTCATAGGCCTATCCCGACTCCTTCTCGGAACAGACGATATACATCACATAGTTGAACTTGCTTCCAAAGGCAACATATCAAATATCAATCTCAACATAGGCGACATATCACCTCGTCCTCTTCCCGGACTTCCTCTTGACACCACAGCCTCACTCTTTGGAAAGGCAGGTCATGACACAAAGAAGGAAGACATAGCCCTCGGAATTATCTGTACCGTCATACAGACCATCTGTTCAGGTACCGTTCTCGCAAGTAAGGGTTCTGACATCAAGGACTTCGTGATGATAGGGAATCTCACACGACTTCCCCAGACGCGAGAGATATTCAACGCAGTAGAGAAACTATATGGAGTACGTTTCATAATTCCCAAGCACTCCGAATACTGTACTGCTATAGGGTGTTGTGTTTAGAGTTTAGAATTTTGTGTTTAGAGACTATAGCTAATAAAACGCAAAGACGCAAAGATACGGAAATACCCCTGTATCTTTGCGTCTTTGTGGTTTAACGATTTATTGTAATTGTCAAGAGAGCTTCCCTAATGCCAATTCTCCGACTTTATATACATATCTCAAAGCGAGAAAAAAAATATTCGAATACACCCCATTTTCCTTTAATGCCTTTTGGTGATCACGATTGATTTGCCTATGACTGCTTGCCCCACTATTGCTTGCCCCACCAGAGCGCATTGTCACGAAATCCTTACTGATATAATGCGTCTTGATTCTCCCTACGAATATAGTCCTGACAAGAAACTCAAAATCGGCTGCAATCTTATACGATGTATTGAAGTAGGCACAACTTGCATTCCCCTTGAAACCTTCAATCTTGGTAGCGTCAAGCTTGAAGCGCTCGTATGTCGCTTTCTTACAATAGAATGAGGGATGGGCAGGCATGAATCCGAAACGCATCCAACTCCGTCTGAACATTCTGCTTGAGTAATACCTCACAAGTTTTGAAGTATCATCAAATTTCACATAATGAACATCACCATAGAGGGCGTCAATATCAGGAGTCTCTTCAAATTGACGTGCAACGGTTCGGAGAATATCGTTTGATGTATAGAAATCATCCGAGTTCAATATGCCGATAACCTCACCCGTAGCTGCATTTATCCCTTGATTCATGGCATCATACATCCCTTTGTCGGGAGCAGACAGCAGTTTCATACGTCCCTCAAACCTCGGTTCATACTCACGACAGACATCCAGAGTATCGTCCGTTGAGCCTCCATCCTTGACTATAAGTTCATAGTCAGAATAATCCTGTCGAAGAATACTCTCCAGAGTATCCCTCAATGTAGTCCCGCTATTGTATGTTGCCGTGATAACGGATATCTTCATTTAAACCCTCGCTTGAGTTTCCAGAACTTATAGTAAAGTCTCCACAACGGACCGCAAATCCAATCCCATCTGTCAAAGCGCCAGTATCTCAGGTTTCTTATGAAGAGAAGCCAGAAATGCCCGTAAGCCTCCTTTTTCTTCTCATTCAGTTCCTTGTCATTACGTCCGAAGTTGCCACTCCTGACTATCTCCTCAAACAGGAATCTTCCATTCTTCTCGTTTGGTTCGCAAAGAAGTTTTTCATCTTCCAACAGGAAAATACCGCTCATTATCCACATCAAGGCAGCCGTAAATCTCTCCATACCGAGGTTTCTCACAATCCTCATCATCTCTTCCCTATCCTCCTTGCTTCGGAGAAGTACGAAGTAATAGTCCATTAGTTGTCTGATACCTATTCCTTCAGTAAAGAGATGCAGACGTATATGCGCCAATTGATGAATGATATTAAAACGCATCGTCACCCAGTTCACAGGTTCATTCTGTCCGAAACAAGCCTCAGCCTCATTTTCGAAGAACTTCTGAAGACGTGCATTATAGATGAAGTTACGGATGATGAAAGGGCGATAGTGAACCTCAACCACCACGTCTGGGAAAGCCTCGTATTGAATCTCAAGCTCGTTGACCTCCTTGGTTGGGCATGTCTTCTGCACGAAGTCGTTAACCTTCTCAAAGCCACCTTCCACCCACAGGTCTATATCACCGCAACTTCTTGCATCAGAGAGCTCGCCATAGAGTCGGGCATTGCCCTGTCCCTTCATTATAGCCGTGCGGAAGCCTGCTTTTCGGAAGTATTCTGTCACCTTCGTGCATTGTCCGTTCATTGCCTCGTTATGCTGTTTGATAGCCTCAGACTGTCCGTGAAACAGCATTTTTACCCTCAACGGCGGAAACTGTTCCTGAGGTAATCGTTGAATGCCTTCAAAGATTATTCCTTGCATTGAGTGGTCAATGGACATCTGCAGCAATCCATACCACTGTTGTTCTGTCGGCATCTCGCTCAGACATTCAGCTCTTCCGAGCGCCACCTGCATGAGTTCGATGAAATATCGTGCGACCTTGGTCATTCTATTCTTGGTTTCTTTTTTCGGCTCCCTCTACCTCCCCATTCTTGCCCTATTGGAAATAGGACTTGGTTGGGATTTACATAGGACATGCATAGGAGTTACCTACTTCATACTTCGTTCTTCTGTCTATCTGCCTTATCCAATCCTCTGCTATTTCTCTGTTCCGGAAGCAGAGCCATAACGGAGGCATAGCGAAGGCATAGCGGAGGAAGCTCGTACTTTTTTATCTGGTGCAAAGGTACTGATTTTCTCCCATGCGTGCAATAGTTGTCCGATAACTTGTAGTGTATTTGTCCGCTATTTCATGAATCTTACAGTTCTTACAGATTACAGTTGTCAGAGACGCACCATATCATGAAAAACCGAGTCAAAATTTAAATATATATAAAAATTTATATATATTTAATTCTTCTTTTATTGTTGTGTGAGCGGAAATCTTACACTGTAAGACTGTAAGAACTGTAAGATTTTGAATCACGGCAGACTGATTCCCCAACTATCATAAATGTACTTCTTTAAGGCTTGTTTACCCTCTAATGACTCAGCGTTTAAGCCATTAGTTTTCAACCACTTTCTTACCTCAAGAATCTTTGCATCAACAAGTGTGCGATACCACCATCCTTGAATGAAAGCGAACAAGAAGCCTTCCTTTCCGTCAAGAAATCCGCCTCGTAAGAAATAGCGATAGATAAAATAAGCGAACGAGCGCCAGAAGAGAGGTTTCTTGGCATAAGCATGCTTCTTTTTTCTCTTTTCTTCAGCCTGAGCACTTATCATCTTATTATTGTCGGTGGCAGCAAAACCCGCAAGATTCAGTTCAATATCAAGCATATCAACAGCTTCTCTGGCTGCATAATCAACATGTTTATGACAAAACCAAGAAACATCATGGATATTTTCATCACAGAAATCATGCTCAAACTCCACGCTCTGTCCTTCAAGCAACTGAATATGCTCATCCATAAGCCTCTGCTCACATATTGCTTTTTTGTATCGGAAAATCCTAAGAAGCTTAACAGGATAAATGCCTCCCTTCATCCATTTTCCCATGAAAATATGCCTTCTTTTTAGCACAATTCCTGTTATTTCATCACCAAGTGAAGGGATTTTTTGTTGCATTTCCTCTACCAAATCCTTCATGGGATACTCATCGGCATCCAATCTCATCACCCATTTAGTGGTGATAGGAGCATTTTCCAATGCCCAGTTAAACTGTCCTGCATATTTTGTTGCAGGCCACTCATGCTGAAGAACATGAACATTGGCATATGACTGAGCTATCTCCACCGTCCTATCCTTAGAGAAACAGTCAATCACAAAGATATTCTTAGCAACAGGACTTATAATATCCAGGCAACGTTTTATATGTAGTTCCTCATTTCCTGTAAGGATTATTACCGACAAGTCTAACATAGATTATTGTTTTTTATCTTATTTAACGACTCTGTTCTTTATGAACTTTGCAGGATTACCTCCCACTATAGTCCAAGCCTCCACATCCTTATAGACACTTGCAGTAGCACCAACAACGGCACCTTGACCAATTGTGACTCCCATTCCGACATACGCTCTTGCACCTATCCAAGCCTGATCCCCAATAACAATGGGAGCAGTAATAAGAGGATTGAGCGGATTTGTTATATCATGACTTGCAGTACAGAGATATGCACCTTGTTAAACTGTTGTATTGGCCCCAATAGCAATAGGAGCAACATTATAGCATTCTACGTCACTTGCAAGACATGAATATTCGCCCATCGTAAGGAAAGGAGGATAATACACTTTTGCAGAACTATACACATGAGCGGTCTTTGCAATTTTAGCACCAAACAGTCGCAAAAGGAAGTTCTTCCAACCCTTGGCAACACTTCTTGGAAGCCAACTTGCACACAATGCCCATGTAATACCCCACAAAAGCCGAATCAACTGATGCTTACGCCCCAAGTGATTCTCATATTTGGATAGGTCTATTTTTGTATCAGCCATATATAACTTTATTAATGTTTAGTCTTTTGCCGCAGACTTACAACTTGGAATATATATTCTTCCCTACAATAATGCGAGCCAACGACAATCAAACGAAATTGCACAAAGCAAGCATAGTGAGACTATCAAAAACGAACTGAATATCGCCCAAAGAATGGCTGACTCATCAAAAGCAAAGAATGGAGCATTATTTTTGTAGCAACCGTAAACAATGGAGAGTTTTCCAAAACATTCAGTTTTTCAGATACCATTCTACTCAGAACTAATCTGTCGAACCTTTATGAATTTTGCAGGATTTCCACCAACTATCGTCCATGCTTCTACATCCTTGAACACAGCAGCACAAGCTCCAACCACGGCTCCTTCGCCGATCGTGACTCCCATACCAATGTATGAATTTGCTGCAACCCACACTTTGTCAGATACAACTATCGGTGCTGTGACAAGTGGCAGAATCATATTTGTAGTATCATGTCCGGCAGTACATAGGAAACAACCCTGAGAAATGACAGAATCATTGCCTATGACAATCTTATCCTTATTGTATATATTAGTATTTGGACCAATACATGCCCTACCACAAACAAGATTCCAAGGCATAAACACCTTACATGAAGGATATATATACGCATCCTTGTCAATCTTAGCGCCAAAAACCCTAAGTAAACCATGCCTCAACCATTTAAAACCCCGTCCAATAGCAATTCTGAACAATGTCACATTTAACATCATCCATACAAGCCTTTTAATATAATGCGGCTTTTCTTCCTTGTAATTCGAAAGATCCATACTAATATCTATACAATTTATACAAGAATCCGAGATACTTCTTTACATAGCGCGATGTCTTGCTTGTCAAAATTATACCATAGCGCTTTATCCAAGGCATATTCAGTACCTCCTTACGAACTCTGTCAGCCTCATAAAGTCCTAAATCTTGATTCTGACAACTAATCCCCGTTATATCAAAAGAAGATATGCAAATTGGAAGTTTAAGAAACGTTTTTCCCTTCACAACAGCCTGTAGAGTGAGTTTGTAATCAGCCGCCACTTTATACGTTTCATCGAACATAATGTTATTATCACGAAGAAGCCCTAAACGATAAAAGATAGACTGATGACTGGCAAACATTCCATACCAAGCCCTTTCGTGGCTATAGCAGGGAATTTCCTTCTCCAACGCAGAATCGCCAGACTCTCTATAATTACCATAAACCATATCAGGAAGCTGCGACTCTTTTCTTATAGAATCCACGACACGTTCCAAAACATCATTTGTAGCGAGGCAATCACCAGAATTTGCGAATATAACAAAATCTCCAGAAACGACACCCAAGCCTTTATTCATTGCATTGTAGATACCCTCGTCTGGCTCACTTATTATTGTATGAAAACATTCACGATAAGGTTCTACGACTTGCATTGTCTTATCCGTTGAGGCACCATCGACAAGAACATATTCAATATTCTTGTATGTCTGAGATATAACACTCTTAATGGTACGCTCAATCTCTCTTTCACCATTATATACAATAGTGACTATAGATATCTTTATTTCATCAGTCATAGACAAATTCCAGTTTCTCTCCACCATTCAACAGCCACTCATATAGTTTCAAAGTCTTACGAGTGACATTTCGGTAGTCGAAGTTTTCATAAATCATCTTGCTTGCCTTCTGTCCCATATCATAAAGTTCTGTTGGATTCATAGACAAAGCCTCACGAAGAGCACGTTCAAGATTATCCACATTAAGGTCAATACACCAACCCGTCTTTGTGTCGTTAAGAATATTCCAAGGACAATTAGTCGTTGTTATTACAGGGGTTCCGCAAGACATAGCCTCAGCAATTGCCATTCCGAAGTTCTCGCTATATGAAGGAAGACAGAAAAGTGCCGATTCCTGGTAAATTTGTATTTTGTCATTTCCGAAAACAGGAGGAAGGATCTTGATACTCTCCTTCAAACCTAAACACTCCACCCTATTCTCCAAGCTATGGATATATTCAGCCTCGCCATTACCAATAACAAGCAACTGCCAATCTTCATAATCAGGATGAATCTGCTTCCAAACCTCAAAAAGGACTTCTATCCCCTTCTTTACATGCACGCGACTGAGAAACAACACTTGCTTCTTGACGACATCAACAGAAGTCTTGCATGGATAGCTATCAGTCTCTATTCCATTTGGAATAACAGCCTTACAGGTCGTAATACCAAGATTAGTGACATGTTCAGCCTCCATCTTAGCCGTTGTGAACACACACACAGACTTCTGCACATCATTACGCTGGTACAGCCACCAAGCAAGTTTCTTTTTCCATTTCTTTTGCGAAAGACTCCAAGGCTCAAGCATGCCACGAGGAGTAACGATATAAGGGATACCCAGTTTGCGAGCTTCAACCATCACCTTATGATATGGCCAATCCCACATACTCTGAATCTGGATCAAATGGTATTTCTCATCCTTAAGATACTGGGCGATTTCCTTTCGAGTAAAAGAAGGTTCAAGTACCTTCAATCTAGCAGTCGTTCCCTCAAGAGCATGGACATTCATGTTCTTAGAGCGGATAGTCATGAGAGTAACATCCACCCCAAATTCAACCAGCCCCTTGACGAGCATTGGAACACTCCGGGAAGGACCTCCTGAGTTAATATCGAGAGAAGAAATGAAGGTCAGGATTTTCATCATACAAAATTGTGGGGCAGAGGTTACCCATTAGATTTTAGGTTTTCATACAATGACATATATTGTCCTACAATATGCTTCAAGGAAAAATGATCAGCATTGTTGATACCCTCCTTTATCAAGGATTCTGAGTTTTCCAAGGCATATACAATTCCTTTAGTGATTGAGTCTACAGAATATGGATTAACCAGTACGGCTCCTTTTCCTGCAATACTGCTCATAGGCAACAAATCACTTGTCACTACAGGTCTGCCTATAGCCTGTCCTTCGATTATCGGCAAGCCAAACCCCTCATATAAAGAAGGAAAACAAACTACATCACATTCTTTATAAGCCCATAATATCTCTTCATCCGAAACATTACTATCAATCCTCACATCAATTCCATATTCATCGATTTTCTTCCGAAGGTCTTCAGAGACATTGCCTATAATATGCAACGTACAAGAAATAGTAGAAACAGCCTCTATCACCCTTGACAGGTTTTTGTTTGGCTTTGTACCCAAATGAAGAATTATCGGTTTTTCCTTATTGATGTTTTTTGGGGAAAAAACGAAAGAAGGATCAACAGGATTGTATATTATCGACTGTATTCTTTCCGGAAGTTTTATACAATCACATGCCTCTTTGAAGCTTTTGTCACTTATATAAGTAACATGTTTTGCATATTTTAGCGGACGAATAAAGAACAGATATAATAATTTCTTTTTCAGTCCAGTTGTAAAGCGTGTATAAAAACCAAGATCATGAACAGTTACGATTGTCCTATACTTGCGCAAAGGCCATATTAGATAGTTCACATGACCTGTTATATGTATAATGTCATATTGTTTACCTCTAATATATTTTTTTACAAATTGTATGTTTCTGAATATATCTATAGGAGATGCTGTAGCTATCGGCAAATAGATAGAATCCAATTGACAATCCTTTTTCAATGCATTTTCTATCGGTTCAAACACCCTACGTATCGAAGGACCTGAATCTTTGCTCCTATATATATAAAGAATCCTCATTTTTTTCGCGCAAGAAAGAACGAAGTCACTTTTATTAATATAACAATAGGTATAAATGTCAACAAACGACCGATGCCGCCATCAGCAGTTTCTTCAAATGCAGACATAGCAGCCACAAGAAACAGCATGTAATACATTATGGCAAGTGGATTTTTGGTATTCCGCAACAGGAAGTTATTATAAATGGACATAAAATATCCTGTCAATATAGCACACAAAAGCAATCCTACAGGTCCTCCCCATAGATAAGATCCCCCAACCAAGCCTGCATAAGTATAACATGAGGCTCTACTTTTATCATTCATCACTCCTGTTCGCACATATTCTGTTGCCATCATTCCAACATTATTATATGGCTTATCTGGATATATAATTTTTGGAATAGAGACTAATATAGCCTTCACAATGAGTTCTGAATGGTATTTATTCTTACAATTTACATCCTTATAGAAAAAAGCATTTACTGGAACTGCATCTTGTCTATCCAACAATGTATTGGTTTCTTCTTTATCCCCGCCATTATCGCTTTTCATATAATTAAATACTTCTGCTAGAGAATAGTCGTTTAACCCAGCATCCAACTCAACCGAATAGCCTGCAACAATTCTCTTTGCACCCATAAATGGGAAAACAAAACCATTGACGAGAATAAAAGAAGATATACACAAAACAAGAAAAGGCTTAGTTAGCACTTTTTTATTTTCATTTTTATGCCAAACGACCCAAAATACCAAATAAAAAACTATTGGCATGATCATATACACTTTATAGAAAGTGAACAAACCTGCATATATAAACTCCGCAATACAAAAAAGGACAAAAAAGAAATGCCTAATTCGTGTGTATTTGTACGTACAATTAAACAACAAAAGAATAATGGATAGATTACCTATATTATTCAATAATGCCATAATTGATTGACTGACATCCAAGAATACGAGCAAATTATTAACAACTCTAAACGGAAAAGAAATTATATATATGGCTGCAACAATTAGAAATACATCATATTCTTCAAATAGAACTCTCAGTTGACCACCTAATGATATGTTATTTGACTTTAGCTTAAAGATTGTATAGAATATGATATGGAATATATTCATCCACACTATAGTAGGAAATGCGTAATCACTGACATCACTATTAATATATATAATTTTTGAATCATTGAATATCATCCATGATGTAACAAACGAAGGGATTACGAATCTAAAAACGCAACCTACAAGATAGACTATCTCCAAACTAAGGTCGCGACTCGTTTCCCATTCATTTTTAAGTAACATATAATATGAACCTGCAGATAAACATGCATATATTAAAATCGCCACAGGTTCCATCTCCAGCCCCAGTTCGAATATGAGCAACAAGAATAGAACACTCACACAAATATGTGAAAGCAATAGCGTTTGTATGTTTCCTGCTATGTTTCTGATTTTCATTTAATCAATTTCCTAAAATTCATGATCTCCGTTCTTTTGAAAGAAAAGACCACTAGCAAATATATTAATGGATATATAATTATTGCAAATATGATTTTTAAATAATCATTTTCAATAAAGAATTCGAAATAATAGGACAATGCACCAGCTCCCAATGCAAATATCATATACCAGATGATACTTCTCAACTGATCAAGCAATCCTATATTTAAGACTTTTCTCGCCACCATAGTCGTAATAAAATATGCAGCCATTGACGACAACGCATCGGCTATCGCCACTATGTATATATCAAAAAACAAAGCAGGGAGAATAAAGATAGCCTTGACTGCCATTTTACGTATCTGCTGTTTTAGAAACAAATCACTTCTACCAACAGCATTCAACGCCTGTTCTGTGACATTAGAAACGGGGAAGAGTAGCCTTCCGATACAGAACACCTGTAGAAAAGGGACTACCTCAATCCATTTTTCAGTTAATACTAATCTTATAAAAGGCTCTGCAATAACCACCAGAATAACAAAAACAGGCATTGATAATGCAGACATGATCTTGATAATTGCATTATATATCTGCTTGAATTTGTCTTTATCATCTTTTACCAATGACAACGTAGGAAAAAGGACAGAAATGATTACATTGCCGATACTTGTAGAAGGTAATACCGAGAATTGGGTGGCTCTTGTATATATACCGAGATTATAAGGCGAGAACACCTTACCTAAAAAGAACGAAATTCCTTCTTCTGTAATCTTGGTCAGGCATGAAGCCGTTATAAGATTAATGCCATAGCGATATAGTCTTATACACGATTCCTTATAGAAAACCAACTTGGGAATCCATTTACTCATTACCACTAAGAAAGACGCCTGAAGGAAAGATCGTGCCATTACCTGCGCAATCAATGCCCATATACCATACCCATGATATGCCATAACAATAGCAAGTATTCCACTTGCTACAGACGAACACATATTGGAAATGGCAAGAGATTTGAAATTCAGACTTACCTTTAATATCGCCGTAGGAACTACAACAAACGCATTAAAAAGTATCGTAAACGAGATTATCTGAAGGTATAAAGCGAGATTCTCTAATTGGTAAAAGTTTTCAATTAGTGAAGAAAATAAATATATTAATAGCATCAAAAAGATGCTGATGAATATATTCATGCTAAATGTAGTACGTAAATCTCTTTCCTTTAATTCATTATAATATATCAAGGAATTGCCTAATCCACTATCTACAAATACAGATGACACATTGATAAATACCATAAGAATTCCCAAAACTCCATATTCAGATGGTGTCACCAATCTTGCCACAACTATTCCTATGATAAAGATGACAAGTTGGGAAACAACTCTCTCAATAGCAGTCCAAGAAAAACCTTTTAGAACTTTACCAGAAAGTGAATTATTCATTTACACGACTATTGCATTATTATAGTCTTTATAAGCAGGATAGAAACCTTGCTTACATTTTATTACCAGTGTGTCCTTCGCTATATATCCGCTCTAAAACCGCGAAAACGCCTATACATGTGGTTTGAATGGGAATATCACATAGGATAGGAATTACGTCCCTTTCTTCCCATCAAGCCAGTTCTGATAAACTAGCCACCAGCCCTTACGCTCAAAATGAGTATGAAGGGCATAGAATTTAAAGCCTCTGCTCTTTCTCAATCGTATAAGAATAAAATATGTACCCCAGACGAATACCACGCCAGAAAGAATGACAAGATACAACTGTATTTCTGCAGAGAAATCGAGCCAATAGGCAATATTACTTGTCAAGAATACCACCAAACTGATAATAATCTCGCTAACAGCCGTAAAGACATGGCTGAAACCACAATCCACAAAAGCATGATGAAGGTGTGTTCTGTCAGGTGAGAACGGACTCCTGCCCTGAATCATTCTCATTGTCATTACTCTGAGAGTGTCGAAAACAGGAACACTTAAGATACTTACAGAGTTGGCTATAGGACAGAGACCGCCCGGAAGTCCTCTCTCAACACCATAGAATGATAGATAGCGAATTACGAACCACGTGAGCAATATACCCATCATCATAGTTCCGGCATCGCCAATAAACATTCGTGACTTCGAGCCAAAAACATTGTGAACAAGGAATGGCATCAAGGAGAATGCCATAGTAAAGGCTACCACAGAGTTAGGTATGTCATCAAGATGAAAATAGTTCGCACCAAAATAAAGGCTACAAGCGATACAGAGTCCAGAGGACAATCCGTTAATGCCGTCTATCATATTGATGGAATTGATAATACCGACTCCAGCAAATACAGTTAGCGGTACTGCAATGGTCCATGGAATCTGATATATTCCCCAAAGACCATTGAAGTTATCGATACACATTCCACTACCATATATAAGCACAAGAACGGCAAATATCTCCATTACAATACGGAATAAAGGCGATAGTCCTGTAAGATCATCAAGGGCTCCAATATATAACATTGTCGCCATCATCATCACAATCGGGAAGATAAGGGTAAGGTCGGCCATAGTACAGGCCATTCCAAGTCCGCAGATCACCCCCATGAAGACCGCAATTCCCCCAAGCATAGGAACAGGATGACGCTGCAGTTTCCTCTCTCCAGGATTGTCAGTCAGATTACGTGCCTTGGCAATCCTCAGTATCTTGGAATGTACCTGTGATACCGAGAACAAAGCAACTAGTGACGATAATATGATGATCAGCAAATCTCTCATTTTGCCTATGTAAAATGTTTCTTTCTTAGTCGTTTTATAATTCCCACTCTGTCGCACTATCCAAGAATAGACGACAGAGTGGAATATAATTAGTCTCGCTTAAAAATATCGCGGGTATATACCTTGTCAAGTACATCATCAAGAATTGAGTCATAACGGTTTGCTATGATTGCCTTTGATTCTGCCTTGAACTTTGCCATATCATTCACGACCACAGATCCGAAGAATGTGCTGCCATCCTCAAGTGTAGGCTCATAGATGATAACATTCGCACCCTTGGCCTTGATACGCTTCATAATACCCTGAATAGCAGACTGACGGAAGTTGTCTGAATTTGACTTCATCGTCAGACGATATACACCAATAGTACATTCCTTCTCCTTACTTGCATCCCACTGGCCGTTCTCGCTATAATATCCAGCCTTCTTCAATACTGCATCCGCGATATAGTCCTTACGAGTGCGATTTGACTCTACGATAGCCGTCATCATGTTCTGAGGAACGTCCTGATAGTTGGCGAGAAGCTGCTTTGTATCCTTTGGCAGACAGTAGCCACCATATCCGAATGATGGGTTGTTGTAGTGTGTGCCGATACGTGGATCAAGTCCGATACCTTGGATAATAGCCTGAGAATCAAGTCCCTTAACCTCTGCGTATGTATCAAGTTCGTTGAAGTATGACACACGGAGTGCAAGGTATGTATTGGCAAAGAGCTTAACAGCCTCAGCCTCCTTCATTCCCATGAGGATTGTGTCAATATCTTCCTTGATAGCACCTTCCTGAAGAAGTGATGCAAAGGTCATTGCAAACTCCTCTGCCTCTGGGTTGCCTATTGCCTGAATAGCAGCATTCTCCTCATCCCATTTCTTGTCCTTATCTGCAGGCAAGGGCTTAGGGAAGCCCACGATGATACGTGATGGATAGAGGTTATCATAAAGGGCCTTGCTCTCACGAAGGAACTCTGGAGAGAACAACAGGTTGAAATGCTTACCCTTGAGAGCAGGATCCGTGAGGAACTTGAGGGCATACTTAACATAGAGTGAACGTGTATAGCCTACAGGAATAGTTGACTTGATAACCATCACAGCATCAGGATTGACACTAAGCACGAGGTCTATTACATCCTCTATATGGTGTGTATCGAAGAAATTCTTAACAGGGTCATAGTTAGTAGGTGCAGCTATGACAACATAGTCAGCATCTGCATAAGCACTCTTTCCGTCAAGAGTGGCGGCTAGGTTCAGTTTCTTCTCTGCGAAATACTTCTCGATGTACTCGTCCTGAATAGGCGAGATACGGTTATTGATTTTCTCTACCTTTTCAGGTATAACATCAACAGCCGTTACCTGATGCTTCTGTGAAAGAAGCGTCGCAATACTAAGTCCTACATAGCCTGTTCCGGCTACTGCAATCTTAAGGTCTTTGTAATCTCTCATTGTTTTTTGCTTTTTATACTATAAATCTAAATTTTACATAATGAATTACACAGCAATATCATAAATATCACTGTGTCTCAACTGGTTATTTGTATCGAATTAAGCTACTTGGGAATTTTTCCTCTGAGCATAATTTCGGACAAAGGTAATGCTTTTTTGCGAGAAAAAAGCATAATCTATGAGAAAAAGTGGCTTTCTTTCAAAAATAAAGTTCAAATGAATGTTTTTTCATGGATAAATTAGGATATATCATTTATTTATCGTATCTTTGCACTAAGATATTAGGAGTCGGGCATCGTTTTATAAACGATATGCCCTCTTTTCTTTGTGCGGCTCCAAGTCTGCACATCAATTTTTCAAAAAGGTAAAGAGAAAAGTCAAAAGAAAAAATGTTTAGCAAAGAGACTTACATAGAACGTCGAGCTGTTCTGCGCGAACTTGTTGGAAATGGAATCATCGTACTTTTCGGCAACAACGAATCCCCTTGCAACTATCCGGCAAACGGCTATTATCCTTTCCGTCAGGATTCATCTTTCCTCTATTATTTCGGTCAGAAAGAGATAGGGCTGATTGGCGTCATTGATTGTGACAACGGTCAAGAATGGCTTCTTGGCGATGATGTGGATGTTGAGGATATCGTGTGGTATGGTTCTGTACCTACCATCTCCGACCTTGCCTCTGAGGTTGGCGTAAGCAATTCCGCTCCTTGGAAGAAGATCGAGGATATTATTGCCGAAGCAAAGCGCACTAATCGCAAGATTCATTTCTTGCCCCCTTATCGTCATGACAACCAGATTCAGATTATGGATCTGCTCGGCATACATCCATACAAGCAGAAAGAAGCATCCTCACTTGAGCTTATCAAAGCCGTAGTGAAGATGCGCTCAAAAAAGACTGCCGAGGAGATAGAGGAACTTGAGCGTGCAGCCGTAATAGGCTATGAGATGCACACCAAGGCTATGCGCATGATTCGTCCGGGAAGGACAGAGAAGTTCATTGCCGGTCAGATAGATGGCGTGGCTCATTCTCTTGGTTCACACGTCAGCTTTTCCACTATATTCTCTCAACATGGCGAGATAATGCACGGCAGTCCTTCTATGGATCCACTCGAAGATGGTCGTCTGGTGCTTTGCGACTGTGGTGGTGAGACTATGGATCATTACTGTTCGGACAATACGCGTACTATGCCAGTAAATGGCAAATATACCCAGCGTCAGAAAGAGATATACGACATCGTAGATGAGTGTCACGACTTGGCCTTGAGCGTTGCAAAGCCAGGAGTTAAGTATTTTGACGTGCATCTGGCTGTCTGCCGACTGATGACCGAGCGACTTAAGGAAGTAGGTCTAATGAAAGGTGATGTAGATGAGGCCGTTGCTGCTGGAGCTCACGCTATGTTCCTGCCTCACGGACTTGGTCACATGATGGGTATGGATGTACACGACATGGAAGGCCTTGGTCAGATCTATGTAGGCTTCGACGAAGAGACACGCCCAAATCTCGAACAATTTGGCACTAACTGTCTCCGCATGGGCAGACGACTTGAAGAAGGCTTCGTTGTAACGGACGAGCCGGGTATCTACTTCATCCCAGCCCTTATCGACGACTGGCGTTCAAAAGGCCATTGCAAGGACTTCATCAACTTCGAACTGCTTGAGACCTACAAGGACTTTGGCGGTATCCGCATCGAGGACGACCTTCTCATAACCAAAGACGGCTGTCGTTTCCTCGGAGAAAAGCGTATTCCATACCACACAAAAGATGTGGAGGAGTATATGGAAAGAAACAAGGAATAAACTTATAGGATAATAAACGCTAAGACACAAAGGCGCTAAGAAAAAAGAAAATAAAAAACTCTGCGTCTCAGCGTCTTTGCGTTTGAATTAAAAACATAAATATTCCCCAAAAGAACGTAAGAATAACATAAACGTAATAAAAAAGATATGAAGAAAATTTTATTTCTCGCCGCTATGGCAACTCTTTCTCTTGCTGCCAACGCAGAAGAGGCAAAGAAGGATTCGGTGAATCCTAACAAACCGGTATTTACAACTATCATAGAGAATCCTATCACGAGCATCAAGAACCAGGCTCGCTCTGGCACCTGCTGGAACTACTCTACCCTCTCCTACTTCGAGGCAGAGATTCTGAAAAAGACGAAGAAGACATACGACCTCTGCGAGATGTTCGTATGCAACAAGAACTATATGGATCGTGCCATTCTCAAGGTGCGTATGCATGGTGATGCCCAGTTCTCTCAGGGCGGTTCCGCATACGATGTGCTCTACGTCCTCCAGAACTATGGTATCTGTCCGGAAGAGGCTATGCCTGCCCCTGGCTCCCTCTATGGCGATACTCTCAACAACTTCAATCAGCTCTTTGCCGTTATGGAGCCATACGTCAAGGCTGTTGCCACAAAAGACGTGAAGAAACTCAATCCAGCATGGAAGAACGGTCTTCAGGGTATTCTTGACGCTTACCTCGGCAAGTGTCCTGAGAACTTCAAGTACGAGGGCAAGCAATACACCCCAAAGACCTTTGCTGCAAGTCTCGGACTTGACTGGAACGACTATGTATCAATAACATCATACACACACCATCCTTTCTACACAGCATTCCCTGTTGAGGTACAAGACAACTGGCGTCAGCCTGCTTCTTGGAATCTCCCTATGGATGAGATGGCTGAGGTTATCGACAATGCCGTTCGTCAGGGATATACCGTAGCATGGGGCGGTGATGTTTCAGAGGATGGCTTCACACGCGACGGACTTGCACTTCTCATCGACACAAAGTCAACCGACCTTGCCGGTTCTGATATGGCCAAGTGGCTCAAGCTCTCGGCTTCTGAGAAGAAGAACAAGCTCAAGGAACTTGGTGTGAACGTGAAGGAAGAGACTCCTACACAGGAGAAGCGTCAGGAAGAGTACGACAACTGGACTCTTACCGACGACCACGGTATGCTTATCTATGGTATAGCAAAGGATCAGAATGGCCGTGAGTACTATATGGTAAAGAACTCATGGGGCGAGACTGGCGACTACAAGGGCATCTGGTACATGTCTAAGAACTTCATCGTTGCAAAGACAATGGACTTCATGGTTAACAAAAACGCCATCCCTGCCAAGATCCGTAAGAAGCTCGGAATATAAAAGAACGGCCCCTCACCCGTCACTTTGTGACACCCTCTCCCCAAGGGGCGAGGGAATAGTTACCTTTTATCGCTTATATGAGGGCTTATTATTCGCGAGCTCATCAGTTTCTCAGTTTCTAACTTCCCCCTCGCCCCTTGGGGAGAGGATGCCCGAAGGGCAGGTGAGGGGCCATAATTATATATATGAAAAAAATCATAACATTTTGCGCTTCATTGATATTCTCTCTCGTGTCAGCCAATGCGCAGGATCTTGATGCGAAATACGGTGTTGACCTCCTCAAGCCGGGAACCGCAGCTCCAGAGATTGTTATCAACAGGGACGGCGGAAAGATGAATCTCCTTGAAGAGAACAAAGGCAAGTATCTCGTACTTAACTTCTGGGCTTCTTGGTGTGGCGACTGCCGCAAGGAACTGAAATATCTCAGAAGCATAAACAGAACCTATGCCGCTACCGACAGCATAGAGATCATAGGCTATTCCTTTGACAATGAGAAAAGCGCATGGAAGAAATGCATCAAAGATAGTGCCCTCGTTTGGCAAAACTATCTCAGCGAGATCCCTATGCGAAATTCTCGCGTGAAAAGAGACTATCACGTTGGGTGGATTCCTACTACATACATCATCGACAAGGAAGGCAAGGTCATTCTCGCCACCGTTGTAATAGAAAAGGTAATAGCAAAACTCAAGGAAATAGCTCCTAACGTTCGTCCTGACTACCTCCCACTTGAGTCTCTCATAGCTCCAGAGAAGAAAAAGAAGAAATAGCTTTTCAGAAATCTTTTGGAAAGTAAATTCTCTGTAAATTGTAATCAGTAAATTAGGAAGTGGCATCTGCCACAAGATATTCCCAACAATAATGGATATAATTTACTTCTAATTTACTTTCTAAAAGCTTTCCCCATAAACAGATTGCTGTTGTATTTAATGGGTGTAATAGTTGGTGTAATACTATTTTTCAAAAAAGTTTTTAAAGCCGAGTATTACACTTTGCAGATTTATGCACACTAAACCATTGTATATCAACCCGTTTACTCTGGTGTAATACCCCCAAAAGTATTACACCAGTATTACACCAAATCATAAAAATTGGTGTAATACTTTCAAGGGTATTACACCGCACTTAACGCGCTGATAATCAACAAAATTTCTGCACATAATATCAAAAGGTGTAATACTCGCTCTAAAAACTTTTTATTTTTTACATTCACACCTTTTTCTTGCCTCTACTCTAATACCGTTCCACCTCCGTTACAAATCCGTTATAAGTCCGTTCTCTATAACTATAGGATCATGGGAATTACATAGGACTTACAAGGGAGGAAGAAGGGAGTTGCTATGAGCATGTGTTAATGGCTTTACTGGATGCTAACAATAAAATTCAAGGCAAAAAGCAAAAAAAGTAATAATATTTTCTTGTTTTCATGATTATTCTGTATCTTTGCGGTCATAATATCAATGTTAATGATATAAGAAATTATTTTTCGGATAGTTTAATCAAATTGCGATCATTTCCAAACATAACTAATAACTTTAAAAACCTTTTAACTATGGCAACAACAAATCTAGAAGACTTACTCAAAAAAGTCGAACCTAAAGTTTCGTCTTTTTATAATATTGCAAGAGAGTTGTTTAGCAACTATTACATTTTGAAAAAATACGATAATGCAAAAGGCTCTGGAGAAGACATCTATTATTTTCAAGAAATAGAATTCTATCTTTATACCAAAGAGCACAAAGATGATAAGAATGTATATCCCAGAATATGCAAGACTGGACAATGGTTTGTGCATTATAGTGGCGTAGATATTGCATTTGAAACCCGACTCAATGGAAAAGAGGTAAATCAATGTGGAGGCATATTAATTAGAGCTCTAAGAAAAGAAGGAACCAATGAAATAATAGCAGGGCCTCTACGATGTTTAATGGAGTTATTCAATTATAGCAACACATTCCCGAGTATTGTACAGATGAAAGATTTTGTGTTTTATGATAAAGACCTCCAGAACACACATAGAATTGGTTTTAAAGAAAGTGAACCTAAAAGATATCGTTTCTATATAAATGAAGAAAACGACAAACATATTATTAAAGATGTTCCGCAATACAAGAAGGATGATATTGTAATTGAGAACAAGAAATACACATATAATTTTAAACAAGCGGATAATAATACACAATAATCATCTGCTAATTGAAACTAGAGCGTAAGGTAAACTGTGTTAGACTACAATAATAGTAGTCTAACACAGTTTACCTTACGCTCTCATTATTTCCAAATATTCCAAGTTATACAATGAAGACCACCACCATTTCTGACAATATCCCTCATACGGAAACCTCGTACAATACATTCAGGATTAGCCTCACGAATATACTTTAAGGCTTGTTTGTCTTCTGGTATTCCAAATGTTGGAACAATTATCTTATTTTCCACACGTAGATAATTAATATATGCCCAATTGAAGTCTCTATTTGGATTTGGTACGTCAAAAAGCATTTCCGTTATTTTATATCCGACTTCTTCCAATCGACGTTTTATTTCGTCAGCTTCCTCTGGGTGGAATTCGCGATGATTTGACATGAGAATTTTGTTTCGTCCAGTCCATTTCACTAGACCATCTGCATGTCCATAGACATCTGAATATTGATTCTCTGGATTATCGCAATGCCAGGGCAGATAAATAACCTTAGATTCCATGACATGTTGTATATGCCGACAAAACTCCATGTCATATAATTCTTTGCCATTCTCTATAAAGACTTTATCTGTAAGTATTATATAATCTGCACACGAAACGACATTTCCTCCGTCTAAAATGATTCCAGAATCTGTTAATTCACAGTCATGCAACACTCCTTTGTAAATTGATTGAGAATCCGTAAGATACTTTTTTTCTGAATCTTTTATATAATCCGGATCATATTTATAGACGAGGAAGTGCTTTCTGGATAGTTGGATGGGCATATAGTCACGAATCCATATATCCTTCGTGTCTTTTACCTCTGCCCATTCTATTTCCATCTTGTCAAATAGTTTTGTTAAGCGAGTATATGTTGAAGGATAAAATTCTTTCAATTTATCTGATATATAAACGAAATCTGTCCATGTATCACTTAAGTTAGGAAGAGGAGGGGAAGAGTATAAATCTGGATTTTCATTCTCCTTTGCCAATCTTTTCATGATTTGCCTCTCTTCTTCATGTTCTTTAAAACTAACAGGTATCACAACTTCATCATCATCAAGAGTTGCTCCAGGAATCTGTTCTATCCAGTCGAACATTATGTTAACAATATCTGCAATTTTATCTACAGAAAATACAATATGTTCTTTTTTCAACCAATTTGAGATAGAGCTTACCGCAGAATCTAAGTCCGTCCTTCCACCATAGCCAACTTCTACATTCCAGTAATTACCAAATGCATCGTCAATGGCATCCCAGACATTTTTTGGCAGCTCAAAGTTGATACCATTTAATACTACCTTATGCATTATTTCTTGTGTAAATGCATTTGGTGCTTTGGGGTCTAATAGATACTTTTCCATAATAGTTGTTTTTTTGATTACAGGTGCAAAGATATAGCTATCCCACATCAAATCCAAATTTTAGGAGCAGAAAAAGCAATTCTATTAACGCTATTTAACTCGCTGATTTTTAATATTTTATTTATATATTTTTATATAAAAATACAGGGGTAAACCCCTGTTAAAAATATAATAAAATATAAACGAGAAAACGAGATTAACAAATTTTAAGACTATATACGGGACTATTGCAGAAGCAAAACAAAATGCCGCTCAAAGCATTCTAAAATAGAACCTTTGAGCGGCATTACTATATAAAATCTCTCCCCCTTGGGGGGATGGGGGGCTTTATTCATCCAACAGGATCTTCATCATCTCTACAGCAGCCTTGGCTACTGAGGTACCAGGACCGAAGATAGCGGCAACGCCAGCCTTATAGAGGAAGTCATAGTCCTGTGCAGGAATAACGCCACCTGCAATAACCATGATATCTTCACGTCCCATCTTCTTGAGTTCCTCGATAAGAGCCGGAACAAGAGTCTTGTGACCAGCAGCAAGCGAGCTGACACCAACGATATGCACATCGTTCTCTACAGCCTCACGAGCAGCCTCCTCCGGAGTCTGGAACAGAGGTCCCATATCAACGTCGAAACCGCAATCGGCATAGCCTGTTGCAACAACCTTAGCACCACGGTCATGACCGTCCTGTCCCATCTTAGCTATGAAGATACGTGGACGACGACCTTCCAACTTCGCAAACTTCTCAGTAAGCTCACAAGCCTTCTCGAAGTCGCTGTCATTCTTTGATTCTGAACTATACACGCCTGAAATTGTTCTGATTACTGCCTTATAACGCCCTACGACCTTCTCGCAAGCGTCAGATATCTCACCCAATGTACAACGAACCTTTGCTGCCTCTACAGCAAGAGCAAGGAGGTTGTTCTCCGACTTCTTGCCATCAGCAAACTCCTGTACGCAAGCTGTGATGGCTGCAAGTGCCTTCTGACATGCCTCCTCATCACGCTCAGCCCTCAGTTTCTTGAGAGCTGCCTCCTGCTGAAGACGAACAGCAGTATTGTCAACCTCAAGGATATCAATAGGATCCTCGTGCGCAAGACGATACTTGTTAGTTCCCACGATTGTCTGAACGCCAGAATCGATACGAGCCTGAGTACGAGCAGCAGCCTCCTCAATACGCATCTTAGGCACACCTGTCTCGATAGCCTTAGCCATACCGCCAAGCTTCTCAATCTCCTGAATGTGCTCCCAAGCCTTGTGAACAAGTTCGTTGGTGAGAGTCTCTACATAGTAGGAACCTGCCCAAGGGTCGATCTCCTTACATACCTTTGTCTCATTCTGGATGTAGATCTGGGTATTACGGGCAATACGAGCAGAGAAGTCGGTTGGAAGTGCGATAGCCTCATCAAGAGAGTTGGTATGGAGCGACTGAGTATGTCCGAGGACAGCAGCCATAGCCTCAATACAAGTACGACCGACATTATTGAATGGGTCCTGCTCTGTGAGTGACCACCCAGATGTCTGAGAGTGAGTACGAAGAGCCATTGACTTCGGATTCTTTGCACCAAAGCTCTTCACGATCTTTGCCCACAGCAGACGACCGGCACGCATCTTTGCAATCTCCATGAAGTGGTTCACGCCAATAGCCCAGAAGAAAGACAGACGAGGTGCGAATGCATCGATATCAATACCGGCATTGATACCTGCGCGGAGATAATCCATACCATCGGCAAGCGTATAGGCAAGCTCGATATCGGCTGTTGCTCCAGCCTCCTGCATGTGATAGCCGGAGATAGAGATACTATTGAACTTAGGCATCTTCTGTGATGTGAATTCGAAGATGTCTGCGATAATCTTCATAGAGAATGATGGCGGGTAGATGTATGTGTTACGCACCATGAACTCCTTGAGGATGTCATTCTGGATAGTACCGGCCATCTCCTCAAGTTTTGCACCCTGCTCAAGACCTGCAACGATGTAGAATGCCATGATAGGCAATACGCCACCGTTCATAGTCATAGATACAGACATCTTATTCAATGGGATTCCGTCGAAGAGCACTTTCATGTTCTCTACAGAACAGATAGACACACCAGCCTTACCCACATCACCAATCACACGCATATTATCAGGGTCATAGCCACGATGCGTAGGGAGGTCGAATGCCACAGACAGACCTTTCTGTCCGGCAGCAAGGTTACGACGATAGAATGCGTTACTCTCCTCAGCCGTAGAGAATCCGGCATACTGACGGATTGTCCAAGGTCGGAAAGGATACATCATTGAATAAGGACCACGGAGGAATGGCGGTATTCCGGCTGTGAAGTCGAGATGCTCCATGCCCTCAAGATCCTCCTTGGTATATACAGGTTTAACATCAATCTGCTCTGGAGTCTTCCAGTTATAGTTGATGCCATTCTCTTTCTGCCAATCAAAACCATTTCTCGGTTTAATGCAAGCAGATATATCGATATTGTTGAAATTCTTTCTCATAACGTTCTTTTTTAAAACGCTAAGACGCTAAGACGCAAAGTTTTTAATAATAAAAACCATTTACTCTACGTTTTATCCCATCTCTCAAAAGAGGAACATTGAAGTTTATCAAGAGTCCAAGTTTTTTATTTGATAACTTCAGATAACTGACCAATTGGACTTCGTGTATAGGCTTAAGTTCATCCACAGATTTAAGTTCAATAACTATTTCATTCTCAACAAGAATATCAATACGAAAATTCTTATCCAATAGCTTTCCCTTATAATACAAAGGCAACTCAACCTGAGATTCAGAATGAATACCTCTTAAAGCCAGTTCCTCAATCAAACAAGTCTCATAAATAGACTCTAACAATCCAGGTCCCAGTTCCTTATGGACATCAATAGCAGCACCAATGATTCTATTAGTCAAATCATTCAATTTATTTAATTCTATGATCTGCTCTTTTGTCATAAAAAACTTTGCGTCTCTGCGACTTTGCGTTTATTTTTTATTATTTGATACCGAGTTTCTGATTAAACAGTTTCAGGGTCTCTAGCTGATTTACCTTCACATGGATGAAATACTCAATGCCGGCAGCCTTCAAGTCCTCTGAGCAAGCTGGAGCACCTGCAACTACGAACATTGCCGAATCACCCGTTGCATGATATGCAGGAATAGCATATTCTGCATACTCATCATCAGAAGAACAGAGAACGATGATATCAGCACCTGCCTCCTTGGCAGCAGCAACACCTTCCTCAACGGTTGCAAAGCCGAGGTTATCGATAACCTTATATCCGGCAGCAGCAAGGAAGTTGCAAGAGAACTGGGCACGTGCCTGACGCCAAACGAGATTACCGATAGTAAGCATGAATGCCACTGGCTGCTTCTTTGCCTTCTCTGTTGCCAGACGGAGGTTCTCAAAGTCGGCTGCGAGTCGTGTGCTGTTGATGCTCTTGATGCTTTCAGCCTCTGAACCGCAAGAATTCTTACAACCTCCAATAGGCTGCTTGCCCTCTGATTTCTCGGTAAAGTTAGGGAACTGGTTAGTACCAAGGATGAACTCACGACGCTGAGCAGCATGCAAATGGCGCTTCTCATTAGTAGCGTTGATATCATCCTGAATTGTTCCGGCAAGAGCAGCAGCAAGGAAACCGCCCTCTTCCTCAACCTTCAGGAATATCTTCCAACCCTCAGCTGCAAGCGAAGTGGTCAGCTCCTCTATATAATAAGAACCAGAAGCAGGATCAACAACCTTATCGAAATGACACTCTTCCTTCAAAAGCAACTGCTGATTGCGTGCTATACGCTCAGAGAAATCATTTGGAGTCTCATAGACAGCATCGAATGGAGTCACCACGATTGAATGAACACCCGCAATAGCAGCCGACATTGTCTCTGTCTGAGAGCGCAGCATATTCACATAGGCATCAAAGACCGTCATATTATAAGATGTGGTAACAGCATTCACGCACATCTTACAAGCGCAATCGCACTTAGGCTCATACTGCTTGACAATCTGAGCCCAGAGCATACGAGCTGCACGGAACTTTGCAATCTCCATGAAGTAGTTCTCTGAAATACCCATATTGAACTTAATCTTACTTGCCGCAAGAGTAGGATCAACACCTGCATCAACCAGTTGCTGAAGATACTCGTTACCCCAGGCAAGGGCATAGCCGAGTTCCTGAACGATATAGGCACCTGAATTGTTGAGCGATACTGAGTTTACTGAGATACAACGGAAATTAGGGTAATCCTTGAGAGCATCAATAAGAGCAGGACCAAGTTTGAGTATAGCCTGAACATCGTGTCCCTTTACCACAATCTTCTCAATAGGGTCCCAGTCGATAGAACCAACAACCTTCTCCTTATTATATCCCTTCTTCTCGAAATATGCAACAAGAATCTGGGCAAGTTCCACGGAATGACGCTTACAGGTGTTGAAATTCACCTCCACGACATCACAGAGAATGCCATCAAGCAACTGCTCGATGAAATCAGCACTTACAGAATCACCTGGGATTGTAAAAGAAAGGGAGTCGATACCCTTGTTCAGAATGTCGAGAGCCTTTGCATTGGCAGCCTTGGCATCAGAAGCGTCGATTTCCTGACGCACATACCACAAATTGTTGTCTTTCTTGTTTCCACGAACGAATGGGAATTCGTCAGGCATGGCATTAGGAGTCTGCAATTTCTCTACGTCCTCACGGCGGTAGAAAGGCTGCACACTAAAGCCTTCATTTGTCTTCCATACCAAGCGTTTCTGGAAATCCGCACCCTTGAGGTCAACTTCGATTTTGTCAAGCCACTCTTGGGTGGTAGGCGCAGAAAACTCGGTAAAGAGTTTCTCTTTGTTATTAGCCATAATTTTACGTATATTGTTTAAGTATATTTTGTTTTAGTCTATATTGTGTATTAATTTCAAAGTGCAAATATAGCACATTTTTTTGTTATATGATAAGAATTGGAGCAAAATTTTCGAATATCGACGGAAAAAAGTATGCAAAAGGCTTTTTTCGTGATGTCTGCTTATCAGTTTTCGGGAAATGCCGAAGAAACGTTGATCCTCCTATGATCCTTCGCTCTTCCTTCGCTCTTCCTTCGCTGATCCTATAGTTCCACAAACGGAGGAAGAGCCTTTTTATAGCGTTGGCATAAGGGAGGCATATCGTTTGATTCTGATTTTTTCTGATGGTAGCTCTTCATTTCCTCATTTGTTCTCCAAAATATATAAGAATAATGCTTTAGGATTAGTTGATAATATGCCCATCCAATATGCAAATATAGTTTATTTTTTCGTTATCAGGCAAGAAAAAAGGCAAAAAAAAAGTTTTGTTGAAAAAAAATGAGAAAAACTGCATTATAATAATGTATTTTTATTAACTTTGCAGTTATATTTCTAAAATTTCACAAAACACAATGGATTGGATTATAAATCTTTTCACTAATTCAGAGAGCGTAGCTCATATCGCATTGCTCTATGCACTTGTCATTGCAGTTGGCGTATTGCTTGGCAAGATGAAGATTGCGGGCATCTCACTCGGTGTGACTTTCGTTCTCTTCGCCGGTATAGTAGCCGGCCACATTGGATTTACCGCTCCAACCAACATTCTGACATTCGTACAGGATTTCGGTCTTATCCTGTTCGTCTTCATGATTGGTCTTCAGGTAGGTCCAGGCTTCTTCGAGTCCTTCCGTGAGGGAGGCGTGAAGCTCAATCTTCTCGCAGCATCAACCATAGTCCTCAACGTACTGGTGATGTTTGCATGCTATTACATTTTCTTCGACACCTCAAATCCTGTCAACTTGCCGATGATGGTAGGTACGATGTACGGAGCTGTCACCAACACCCCTGGTCTCGGTGCTGCAAATGAGGCACTTACAGCTATCTTCTCCGACGGAAATGTTCCAGCTATCGCTAACGGATATGCCTGTGCCTATCCTCTTGGCGTTGTCGGTATCATCTGTGCGACTATCGCTATCCGCTACATCTGCCGCATAAAGCTTGAGGAAGAAGAGGAAGAACTCAACGCTCATGAATCAAATGCTGCGGCAAAGCCATATCTCATGCACCTCATCGTGCAGAATGAGTATCTCTCAGGTCGCACAATCCTTGAGATTCACGATTTCCTGAAGCGTGATTTCGTATGTTCTCGCATACTTCGCGGCACAGAGCTCATCATCCCAAAGAGCAGCACGACAATCGAAATGGGCGATAAAGTCTATGTTGTTTGTGCTGAGGCTGACGCAGAGGCTATCATCGCCTTCATAGGAACAAAGACCGTAGTTCCTGAATTTGAAGAGCAGGAGAAGAACAAGCAGATGGTCAGCAAGCGTATCGTTATCACAAAGTCTTCTATCAACGGTAAGACCCCTGCACAGCTCCACTTCTCAAGCGTTTATGGCGTAAACGTTACTCGCGTAACTCGTCAGGGTATGGAAATGTTCGCTTCTTCCGACCTCCCATTGCTTGTAGGCGACCGCATAATGGTTGTAGGTGAAGAGGTTTCTGTAAACCGCGTGGCAACCCTCATGGGTAATGCGATCAAGCGTCTTGACCATCCAAATATCGCGACTATCTTCATTGGTATCGTCATAGGTCTTATCTTCGGTAGCATTCCTTTCGCTCTCCCAGGTATGCCTGTTCCATTGAAGCTCGGTCTTGCTGGCGGTCCTCTGATTATTGCCATTCTCATTGGACGCTATGGATATAAGGTAAAGCTCGTTACCTATACCACAACATCAGCCAACCTTATCCTTCGAGAGATAGGACTCGTGCTGTTCCTGTCGAGTGTGGGTATCAAGGCGGGTGCCAACTTCTATAATACTGTCGTTGCCGGTGACGGAATGCTGTATGTACTTACAGGCTTCCTCATCACCATCATTCCAATATTGATAATTGGTCCTCTGGCACGACTCCGCTATAAGTTCAACTACTTCACAATCATGGGTATGCTGGCAGGTACCTATACCGACCCACCGGCATTGGCTTACGCCAACGCATCATGCTCTAAGGACGCTCCTTCAATCGGATACTCTACAGTATATCCGCTGAGTATGTTCCTCCGCATCTTTGCAGCCCAGATAGTGGTGCTGTTCTTCTGCTAAGAGCATAAAAGAAATAAACGCGAAGACACAAAGGCGTGAAGTATTCGCATCATGTCTTTTTAATTTTCTGAACGCTTTGCGACTCTGCGTCTTTGCGTTTCCCTATTCTATTGTACATCGTACATTAAAGCCTTTAATCATTCAACCGGAATCACACACCTAAGAAACCTGAATTGACAATAAATACAATACATTTATAAACTACTTAAACAATACACAAAGCATCATGAAAAAATTTGCGTCCATACTCGGTATGTTGCTTATGGGATGCACTTCATTGATGGCACAAGGTGCCAAGAATATCAAAATCAATGAGGTCGTTACTCATAACACAGCCAGTATCCAGGATGAGTTCGGAAAACATGATCCGTGGGTAGAGCTCGTAAACACAGCCTATTCTTCGTACAACGTAAGAGGCATGTACATCACCACGGACAAATCCGTTCTCAATCCCAAGATGAGTGCTCCTGAGCGTATGAAACGTATGACAATCATCCCTAACGGAGAGAGTCGTACCGCTTTGTCTGCCCGTCAGCACGTAGTATTCTATCTCAACAGCAACCCAGCAGAGGGAGGTCTGCATCTTGCCGTCAACGCAGACAGCACCACTCAATGGATTGCTCTCTATGACGGTAATGCCATAGACCTTATTGACTCTGTGTCAATCCCTGTTCTCAAGGCAAACTACTCCTATGCCCGTGTGAAGGACGGTTCAAAGGAATGGACCATAAAGACACCAGACACGGTGACGCCTGACATTGAGAACTACACTATGGTTACAGAGTCGAAAGTGGATATGCTGAAGCGTGACGATCCTCACGGCTTTGGCATCACCGTACTCTCCATGGGCATCGTATTCACTTGTCTTGCCGTTCTCTATGTATTCTTCTCTATTCTCGGATGGGCACTTCGCGACAAAAGCAAGATCAAGAAGGTGGCAACCTCTACCCCACTCAAGCCTGTTGTCAAGCCAGTAGTAAAGACTGGTGAGGTTATCGCTGAGGTCGGTCATATGACCAATGTCATCCTTCAGGATGGTCTCAAGTCGAAAGGTATCTCCAAGGAAACATATATCGCGGTTATCGCAATGGCACTCAAGCAATATGCTGATGACGTACACGATATAGAGAGTGGCATTATCACTATCAAGCCACGACAGACATCATGGTCTGCCCTCGGAGCAGGAACACCTATTCCAGAGAAAAAGACCCGTCCCCAACCCCTTCCATAAAGGGCAGGGAATGATTTCCGAGATAAACATTCAATAATCGTAATTTCTAAAACCCGCACACCAAGCGCGGCCTTTGTGAAGGATTCACACTATAAACATTCTTCCCCTTAGGAAAGCTTGGTTAGGCTATTATGGCAAAATATCAATATACAATACAAGGTGTTGACTACGATGTAGAAATCAATGAGGTAGAGGGAACTCTCGCCAAGGTCAACGTAAACGGAATAGACTTCGATGTTATACTTAAGCAGCCTATCTCCACAGGCAAGCAAGTAAAGAAAGTAAAGGTAGAGAAACCAGCAGCTGCGCCTGTAGTAGGCTCTGCTCCTGCTCCAGAACCTGCTCCTGCACCAATCCAGGCAGGTAGCGGCACAAAGGTATTAGCTCCTCTTCCAGGCACAATAACAGAAATTCCTGTCAAGGTCGGTGATGCCGTAGCTATCGGAGACACGGTTATCGTACTTGAGGCTATGAAGATGCAGAATAACATCGAGGCAGAGACTTCTGGTACAGTTACTTCTGTACTGGTTAGCAAGGGCGATACAGTAATGGAAGGTGCAGTGCTTGTAACCATAGGATAAAGCGGCCTTACTGCCTCTTCCCCCGCCCTGACACATACTCCGATGTTATCAACATAGGATTTCCCCCATAGGGAGGGAGCTGGAGGGCAAAAGTGACTTCTATAAAATAACAATTAATCTACAAAAACCGTACACCAAGCGCGGCCTCTGTGAAGGACTATTACAATAAAACATCCTTCCCTTTGGGAAGGCTTGGTTAGGCTTTATGACTTTTTCAGAATTCATAGTAACGAACTTCAACGAGTTCCTTACATATACAGGCTTCGCCAATGCTTCTTGGGGCAATCTCATTATGATCCTCGTGGGATGCCTCCTGCTCTGGCTTGCCATTAAGAAGGATTTCGAGCCTCTGCTGCTCGTTCCTATTGGCCTGGGCATCATATTGGGTAACATCCCATTCCGTGCTGCCGGATTAGAGATTGGATTATACGAGGACAATTCCGTGCTTAACATCTTCTATCAGGGTGTGCGTCAAGGATGGTATCCTCCACTTGTATTCCTCGGCATAGGCGCTATGACAGATTTCTCTGCGCTAATCGCCAACCCGAAACTTATCCTTATCGGAGCTGCAGCACAGTTTGGTATCTTCGGCGCATATATGGCAGCTCTTGCTATGGGCTTTGAGCCTAATCAGGCTGCGGGTATTGCCATCATAGGTGGTGCAGACGGTCCTACGGCTATCTTCCTTTCATCGAAGGTGAGTCCTAACCTCATGGGTGCTATTGCCGTCTGTGCATATTCATACATGGCACTTGTCCCTGTAATCCAACCTTTCATCATGCGTATTCTCACCACAAAGAAAGAGCGTCTCATCCGCATGAAGCCAGCTCGCCAAGTATCAAAGACAGAGAAGATTCTATTCCCTATCCTCGGATTGATCGTGACAACATTCATCGTACCATCAGGTCTTCCATTGCTTGGTATGCTCTTCTTCGGAAACCTTCTGAAAGAATGTGGCAAGACAAACCGCCTTGTGGATACAGCGACCAACTCACTCAACAATGCCGTTGTCATACTCCTCGGCCTTACCGTTGGATGCTCTACACAGGCATCTGAGTTCCTGACACTCAGCACAGTATTCATCTTTGTTGTAGGTGCTTGTGCATTCATCATTGCAACAGCAAGCGGCGTTTGCTTTGTAAAGATAATGAACATCTTCCTGCCAAAAGACAGCAAAATCAACCCTCTCATCGGTAATGCCGGTGTTAGTGCCGTACCAATGGCAGCACGTATCTCAAACAACCTCGGCCTTGAGTACGATCGTAAGAACTTCCTGCTCATGCACGCCATGGGACCTAACGTAGCAGGTGTTATCGGCTCTGCCGTAGCAGCCGGTACGCTTCTCGGTTTCCTCTCATAATTGAGTCAGGAGTGAAAAAGAAAAGAGTGAGGATTCTTAGCAATAAAGAATCTTCACTCTTTGTTTTATATCTATTGGTATGTTACTTGAAGTAATACCACCAGTAAGTGCCGAAGTAAGCGGTTTTAAGGGCATTATCATGCTCTGCCTGGGTTTTACGCTTTGAACGCATAAGCTTCTGGAACTCCTTATAGTCGGTCTCTGTAGCACTATTGGCATACACCAGCTCCCGTTGCGAGAAGAGATGCGTGTAAAGCACAAGAGCCTCACGATAGTGCTTTGGAAGCATGTCTGGCGATTTCATCTTAACACCGGAAGGAGAAACAGCCTTTGGCATAGGAATAGAATCATTAGCCTCCTGTTCACCTATAAGACGGGCGAGTTTCTTGCGTTTCTTCATTATATCCGCCAGTTCCTCATCCTTCTCCTGCTGGGTTCGGAAATCATACACCTTTACAATTTCTCTTGCAAACCCTCTAAGATCCTTGTCAAGGAGACAGGCGGTAAGGATATAGTCATCAACACTTGGACGTGCAATATTCTGTCTCTGAAGCACACGAAGGAATTGTCTGACATCCTTTACTTCTGCACGTGGATATCCTCCTATATTACGCCATATAAGACTGTCAGGCATAAGCATTGTATGAACGTTCCTAGATGGTAGCAAGGCATGAGAGCCACCAGAAACAGGATACTCAAACAATCGTTCACCAAGCTCATCCTGTCTGCTAAGAGCGTATGCACGAAGCATAGTCATAGAGGCATTTCCGTCTGTTGAAGCCTCTTCAAGCGCAGACTCATAATGTCCGTCCATAATGTTATGCTCCATCCTAAGTGCGGAATGTAGGTAACGGTCATTGTTACCCATACAGAAGGTAACGAAGAAGAGCGTAGCAAGCAGTCCATAGTTATACCATGCCACAAGCGAAACCACCGATGTTCCACCATGCAACTTGCTCTCGCATGGTGCATAGTCACTTAACAGTTTCATAGCCACAGCCACAATTGCCAGTAATATACATGCAACGACAGCTGAGAAGACAAAAGAAACTGAATTATCCGGCTGTAACGTTGCACTCGACAACACTCCGAGTAATATCAGCGATGGGGCAAAAGACAATGAGAAGGCACGATGCGGTAGCCTTACGGCAGCATTCACTCCCACATGAATGAGATAGAGCACAACCGTGATAAGCACTGCACCGATCAATGAATTATAATGTGTCTCACCTCCCGACCAGACATGCTGAGCTAATGCCAGCATATCAGACAGATAGCTGTACACATACAAAAATACAAATATCAGAAACATAATAGCACACACCACGCGTATCGTGGTGGTGCTACTTTGATTACTTTTTGCCATAAGAGCCTAACCAAGCCTTCCCTAAGGGAAGGATGTTTTATACACATAGCGTGTAATGCCTTTCCTAAAAGAAGGCTTGGTAATTAAAATATTTAGCTAAATTTACTATCTAACATCCTTCCCTTTGGGAAGGCTCGATTAGGCTTTTAATTCTTCCTCAATACCACAGCAGATCGTGCCGGTATATAGAGTTTAAGCCATTCCTTCTTTTCCTTCACATACAGCTCATCATAATTGGTGAGATGTATGACGGAATCATCAGCAAAGCCATTGCCACCAAACTCCTTTGCATCGGTATTGAGCACCACGCTATAGGATCCTGTAGGAACAAGGAATCCATAGTCGGTGAACGAGGTGCAAGGTGAGAAGTTGAACACGAATACCAAGTCGCCACGTGAGAAGGCAAGCACCTGATCACCGTCGTTATGCCATATCTCAATCACAGGAGTCAGGTTGAAATTCTTCTCGCTCTTTATCACCTCCATCATCTTGCGGTCAAAGTCGCCAAGCCAATGATAGCAAAGTTCCTTATTGTCCACAAGATTCCACTGACGGCGAGCATACTTGTAGCTCCATCCGTTGCCTTCACGTGGGAAGTCTATCCATTCTGGATGCCCCCATTCGTTGCCCATGAAGTTGAGGTAACCGCCATTGATAGTAGAGGCTGTAACAAGACGTATCATCTTGTGAAGGGCAATTCCACGTGTGGCAACATCATTCTCGTCACCCTTCTTAAAGTGCCAGTACATATCGGCATCAATAAGACGGAACACTATTGTCTTGTCGCCTACAAGTGCCTGATCATGCGACTCTGCGTAAGATATCGTCTTTTCATCCTGACGGCGGTCAGTCAGTTTCCAGAAAATATCAAATACACCCCAATCCTCATCCCTCTTCTCCTTGATCATCTTGATCCAATAGTCAGGGATACCCATAGCCAGACGATAGTCGAAGCCCATACCGCCATCAGCAAACTTTGCTGCAAGTCCCGGCATTCCCGACATCTCCTCTGCAATGGTAATAGCATTCTTGTTTACCTCATGGATGAGTTTATTTGACAGAGCAAGATAGCACATGGCATTATCATCCTGACCTCCGTTGAAATAGTCGCCATAGCCGCAGAAATCAACGCCAAGACCGTGGTTATAATAGAGCATAGAAGTCACTCCGTCAAAGCGGAAACCATCGAAATGGAACTCTGTGAGCCAGTATTTGCAGTTGGACAGCAGGAAATGGATTACCTCATGCTTGCCATAGTCGAAACAGAGAGAATCCCACTGGTTATGCTCCCTTCTGTCGCCAGGATAGAAGAACTGGTTAGGATCTCCGCAAAGGTTGCCCAAGCCCTCGTTCTCATTCTTTACAGCGTGAGACTGAACAAGATCCATAATGACTGCTATACCGTTCTTGTGGGCCTCATCAATGAGAGCCTTCAGTTCCTCTGGAGTACCGAACCTGCTTGAAGGTGCAAAGAAGCTACTTACATGATAGCCGAAAGATCCATAGTATGGATGCTCTTGAATTGCCATCAACTGAAGGCAGTTATATCCAGCCTTGATAACACGCGGGAGTATCTTATCCTTGAACTCTGTATATGTGCCGACCTTCTCCTCGTCCTGCGCCATACCGATATGTGCCTCATATATAAGCAGAGGAGTGGTATTAGGCTTGAAAGATTTCTTCTTCCATACATATTCCTGTTCAGGAGCCCACACCTGTGCAGAGAATATCTTTGTCTCTGCATCCTGTACCACACGACGGCACCATGCAGGAATACGCTCTCCCTGACCACCATCCCAATGCACGGACATCTTATACAACTGTCCATGAGACAATGCCTTGGCAGGAAGCTTCAGTTCCCAGTTACCGGTATTCTTCACACGCTTGGCAGCAAACTTTGCATCTTCCTTCCAACCGTTGAAATCACCTATAAGATATATGGCTGTAGCATTAGGTGCCCACTCTCTAAATATCCACTTGCCCTTGTCGTCACGATGCAGACCATAGTATTCATGACCGTTTGCGAAATCCGACAGAGACATCTTACCCTGATTAGTAAGCTCTTTCTCCATCCAAACAGCATGATCATGACGTCCACGGATAGCATCCTCGTAAGGCTCAAGCCACGGATCGTTGGCCACAATGCCGATATGTTTTGGAACAGCTACCTTAGCGGTTGTTTTCTTTGTTTTTGCCATAAGAAATATGTGTTTTTTTGGGGGGGGAATGGTATATTACGCCTTCACCTTGAAGATAGCCTTCCTGAACTCTGGAACGTAGGAAATGCAAGGAGCATGACCGTCTTGCGGGAAGAAGATAACCATCATGCCCGGACGGCATGTGATATAGCTTGAACCCGGCACGTCAGGATACTTTGTAATGTCCTTCTCTGCGTTGTATTCTGCCTTTGGAAGGTCATCCAATGGAAGATACCCGTAAGTTTCCTCTTCATCGAGAGGTATCTGGATATCAATCATATTGATATGAGTCTCCATCACAGCCTCGTCAGGAGTCTTGCCCTTGGCTGTTGTGATGTTGACAAAAAGGTCATTTCCCTTGATCATATATTTGCCATCTTCCATAGAAGCCAAGTCATTTTCCTCGATGAACTTAACCACATCTGCGAACAGAGGGTTAACACCAATATAGTTCTTTAGATTTTCGATTGTATCAATTACCATAGTTGTTATGTCGATTAAAGATTATTCTCTTCATTTCTTATGCCCATATCGTATGTTCCACGAGCAGTTACCTTTCCGTTACGGTCTTTCTCCACAAAGGCTCCGTTGCGCTCATCATTCACGTAAGAGCCTTCAAAACGCTTGCCATCCTTGTCTTCCTCGATAGCCTTGCCGTTTCGCTTACCCTGACTGAACATGCCACGGAACTTATTGCCGTTGGCAAAATGGATTATTATCTCACCGTCAAGCTGACCGTTCTTGAATGTGCCGTCAAAAACGTCACCCGACTTCTTTGTCATCTTACCCTTACCTTCCTGACGGTCGTTTTTCCACATTCCGACGTAGGAATCGCCATTGCGCCATATAAATGCACCATAGCCGTCCTTGTCGCCATTAGAGAAATGACCGCTGTATTTGTCGCCGTTGGCATATTTGAAGATGCCCTCGCCGGTACGCTCGCCCTGCACGTAGTCCCCCTCATAGACATCGCCGTTCTGGAACTTATAGATGCCTCTACCATCCTGCATGTCATTCTTCCACATGCCATTGTATGAGTCTCCGGAGGCGTATGTAAACTCGCCCTTGCCGCAACGCTGGTTGGCAACCCACTGGCCTACGTATGTAGTGCCGTCGCCCCAACTGAACACGCCCTTGCCCTGCTTCATGTCAGCATTCCAGTCGCCTTCGTAGAAAGCACCGTTGGCGTAGGTGTATCGTCCCCTGCCCTGTCGCTTGTCCTCGAACCATGCGCCCTCGTATTTGTCACCATTGTAATAGTACATAGTGCCCTGTCCCTGCTGATAGTCACGGAACCAAAGCCCTTCATATCGGTTATTATTGGCAAAGTAGTAAGTACCCTTGCCATGCTGCTGATCCTGAAACCACTGGCCTTCGTATTTCTCGCCGTCAGTAAACTGGTATATGCCGAAGCCCTGACGCTTGCCTTTAACGTATTCCCCTTCGTATGTATCGCCATTGGCGAATTTCACGTTACCCTTGCCGTGAGGCTTACCAGCCACCATCTCGCCCTGATACAACCCCTCATCATGGGTATAGCATGAACCGAGCGAAATCTTCTGAGCGCCTACATTAAGTGAAACGGTCAATAGCAATATAGATATTATATTTGTTTTCAAAACTATTTCTTTAATTTGATTAATTAGGTCTAAGGTCTAAGGACTAAGGACTAAGGTCTAAGGACGGCGGATAAGACCTTTGACTTTTGACCTTTGACCATTGGCCCTAAAATGACTTTCGCCTTCAAAATTACAAAAAAATCCCCGAAAACTAATAAACAACGACTTATTTTTTCGATTTATTAGAGAAAAACGATTTACATCAATTTGTTTTTGCAATTTATTTACTATCTTTGCAAAGATTAAGAAACTCAAATTTCGGAAGTACAAGAAGTACAAGGAGTATCGCTCCTGACGTCACTTAAGTAGTACAAGACAATAGTATTGTTCGCTAAAAAGCGTACGCGAGCCGTTATATCCAGACATTCGTCTTGAACTTCTTGACTTGCGTAGCTTGATGAGCCTTGCGAATAACTCCATATACTCCTTGAAGTGAGGAAGTTATGAATCTTCCGAAACTTCAGTTAAAAAAGAAAAAGAAAATGAAATTCATCGGAATAATCCCAGCGCGTTACGCATCTACCCGTTTTCCGGGGAAACCTCTTGCCATACTCGGTGGCAAGACGGTCATTCAGCGTGTGTATGAAAAAGTAACATCATGTCTTGAAACGGCATACGTGGCAACCGACGACCAGCGTATCTTCGACCATGTAAAGTCATGGGGAGGCAACGTGGTTATGACTTCTCCAAACCACAAGAGCGGCACCGACCGCATTGAGGAGGCTATTGAGAAAATCGGCGGCGACTATGACGTTATCATCAACATACAAGGCGACGAGCCATTCATCGACCGCAGTCAGATCGAGGAGGTTTGCCGTTGCTTTGATGATGCTGATACTCAGATAGCTACACTAGGAATCCCATTCAAGAAAGACATCGAAGTCATTCAGAATGCAAACTCTCCAAAGATTGTCACCGACAACCGAGGCTTCGCCCTCTATTTCTCCCGTTCGGTGATCCCGTTCATCCGTGGCAAGGAATCAGAGGAATGGCCTGAGCACTACCCATTCCTGAAGCATATCGGACTCTATGCCTACCGTCGCGAGGTGCTCAGGCAAGTCACCTCCCTCCCACAGTCAAGTCTTGAGATTGCAGAGAGTCTCGAACAGCTCCGCTGGCTACAAAACGGCTACAGAATCAAAGTCGGCACCACCAACCTCGAAACAATCGGTATTGATACTCCCGAGGACCTCGCGAATGCAGAGAAATACCTTCGGGAAAGACAATAATCTCCAGCATTACAACAACAACCCTTCCAAGTCAAATTGCAATTGATTTGGAAGGGTTGAGTTTTATCTATATTTGGGAACAACAAATTACTGTTTATATTCCTTGGATAATTTATCTACCTCTTCGGCAGGAATATACAATTTCAAGGCCTCTATAAACGGATTTAAGCCAAAACATTCATTCAGCACCTTGCCTTCAGAATCAATAATGACAAAGGCTGGGAATCCAGGAACATCATATTTCTTGAGAATCTCACGGGCTAATTTAAAGTCGTTCCAATCGTGCCAACTCACCTCTCCTAATGGTTTCTTTTTCCACTCTGGAAGTCGGTCAGCTGAGATAGTTATCATTTCAAACTTATCCTTATATTGCTTATAGAACTTTTCAAGCGTTGGTTTTGCCATCTGACACGGACCACAGCCTAAAGAACTGAATTCCAGAATAGTATATTTTCCTTTTCCCAAGAACTCATTCAGATGATGAGGGTTGTTATCATAGTCGTACAATTCAAAATCAGCCATCATATCACCTTCTTTTATATAATCGACTTTTACTATCTCTGTCTCTGGCTTTGTTTTGCTTCTATACTCCATATCATTTTTATACTTGAATTCACGAGCCTTTTCCATCTCGGCAACATCAACCTTTGGCTGTGCATCAAGATTACTTATGTCATATGCCCAAATGTGAGGTTCTTTTTGATTACGCGTAATATTGTCATCAGAGAACAGAAATAGTCTTTTTCCATCCTCCGATAGCATAATACGCTGACCATAATGGTCAAGATAAAGAATATTCTTCTTGTTGCCGTCCCAGTCGTATAGCTCTATTGTATTTCCGTAAATAAAGAATGAAAAGTTATCAATAGGCAATTTCCCATAAAAACGTTCATCGGGATCAGAATCAACGAGAAGCAAAAAAATATTCTTTTCATTGGTGGCAACACGCAATTCCTCCGAATTTCTTGACAATGTAACATAGTTCTGACCTTGTGCTTTATAGTCAGAATACACTTTATATAGTTCCTTTACTACATTGACCTTATCCTTATCTATCGTGAAAATGAACGAGTACCTTTCCCTACCGCCATTGAAAAGGAAACGTCCCTTACCATTGCTATATAGTTCACTATTAGCCGTATAAATACTTGACTTCACAATATCTGGAACATTAACGCCATCTTCTGGCCAGTAGTCTAATGGGATGACCTTCTGGTTCTTGTAATCTATGACAGAAAAAATATGTCTATAATCTTCTTTTGGAGTACCAGCAATAAGAATTGTGGAATCAGATGCAGAAACAAAAAAATTAGACCAGTCATGAAATGTTCTCAAACGTGATAAATCGTACCTCTTCCAAGTTGAGAAATTCCTTATATTCGCAACGCTTTTCGTATTGGGAATAACAACCATTTCCTTTAAAAAAACAAAAATACCGCTTTCACAATTCAATGCAAGAATGGAATTTGAAGGTCCTTTGGCAAATTTAGCAGAAGAGAAACCATTCTCGGCATCTCCAATCTTAGCGAAATGCTCTTCTTTTGTAAGTCCTGTGTCAGTTAATTCCGTGAAATAAAGGTTGTCCCTGTCAGAAGCAATAATTCTATTCCCGACTTGATACTTTGTATAGATATCCTTACCAGAAATGCTGTATTTCACTTCCTTTCCCGTCAGTTTCACACCACGCACATTCTTATCATTGCTTCCTGCACATAATGGCAGAGCAACTAATGCACAAACACTTAATATGATTAGTTTCTTGTTCATTTGTTTAGTATTAGGTTTTACACGTCTACTCACCTTCTATTGTTCGGCAATCCCTGTTTGGCTCGTCATTATCTTTTGTCATAGCAATGTCACAATCACAGCTCCCTTCAAAGGTCGTTTCTGCGAACGGACTTACAACGGATTTACAACGGACCTGTAACGGACCTACATCGAACCGACAAAGTTTCCTATATTTCTTAGATTATAATAGTTTTTTTGTATTCTTGCTGCAAAGATACGAAAAAGAAAAATAACATGCAAATTTATCGTGTGTATTTTTGTATCCCGCAATCAAATGGGGGGGGCAAATACAGCCCCCCCCTTGCATTTTCTGACTTGCCTTAGCTCGTTGAGCTTCAGCAAAAAACATCAAACAATCACTTAACCTTGATTATATTCGACCATTTCTCGGCAAGGCTATGATTAAGCAAGCTTATCATTGTTCTTTTGGCTTATTGAAATGGTTGGATTTCATCCTACCATTTCTCGCCAAGGCTATGATTAAGCAAGCTTGTCATTGCTCTTTTGGCTTATTGAAATGGTTCATAATATCCTTCAGCGCAGAGCCGAAGATGATATACTGGGTGTTACCGGCAATGGTACCCTCATTCTGTCCCCAGAGGAATGGCCAGTCGTCGAAGTTCTCGAAATGGTCAGGCTTTCTGAAGAGCAAGCCCGGAGCCACGTTACCCGGAATGAATGAGAAGTCGGCGCGGTTGTTGCCATAGAACACCTGCTTTGGACGGGTAGCTCCCACAACAGCCACAAACGAGTAGTTATGATATGGATGACAGCCATAGAGCCAGTTTGCCACACGATATACCTCGTCCTTGCTCACGATGTCAGGATAGTAGATGTGAGCATAATTCACCGTGATGCCGAAGCTAAGCACAGCGTTCACACCAGCCCAGTTGCCGAGTCCGATAGGCACTCCGTAAGGATTCTCCTTGTCGAAGCCCTTGATATAGTCGTTGAACTTCACCACGTATGGGCGCAGCTTCTTCTTGTATGCCTCGTCCATGTAAGGAATTGCATCAAGGGCTATCTGCATGGTGAACGACACGTTGCTGTCGAGTGCTGCCCATATTGCCTTCTCATAGCTGTCGCGATACTGCTTCTCCTTGGTTGCTGCATAGAGCTGCAGGTTCGTGCTTATGTCCCCGTTATTGAATCGCTCATAAGGGCGAGGGCGCTGTGGACGCTTCTTCATCAGTTCAGTAGCCTCCTGTCTCAGCCGTTTTGACTGTGTCAGGGCTCTTGCAGCCAAATCGTCGTTATATCCTGTAAGGGCACGACTGGCTGCTGCGAACATCGTGGCTGCCTGGAAGTCGAGACTTGGGTTTCGTGTGGTGAAAGCCCACATATCATCTGGCGTACCGCTTCTCTTGCCGTCGGCACTCACCTCGTATGGCTTCAGACTTGGATCATAGTGAAGACCATCTGTAATTGAGGCTGCATCTCCCAGATGGTGGTAGTTGTCGAGCACGGAATTCGAGAGCGTAGAAGCCATGTGGCCTATCTGCTCTGCCTGTGCTATGAGGTTCAGCGTGCCATGCTCAATGAACTGCAGGATATCGGGCACACCGTCAGGGCGGTGCAGCTCCACATAGCGCTGCTGCTGACTCACGAAGGTCTCGTCGCGCTGTGGCTTGAACAATTCCCAAGCACGGATGAAGTTCTGAACCACATTGATATTTGAACCTGTCTCGATGTCGAAGTCACCAGCATCGAAGAATCCACCTACATTAAGTCCCGGAATAAGCTCCAGAGGCTTATATTTTGTATCAGTCGTTTCTCCCTGCCTGTGCAAGTCGAAGTGATCGCTTGGAGGAGCCTGAAGATAGCCTTCCTTGAACGGCTCACCATGCCATGTGCGATACCCCTCGGTAACATACATGTGATTCATGTGGATTGGCACCCACACATCTGTCGTTGCATCGGTAATTTTGTCATATACGCTCTCGTCAATAAGGAAGTTATTCGTCTTGGTATTACCATATTGAATATAATATATACCTGGCTTATTGACGCTCGTGAAATCGAACTTCACATAGTTATACTTGAAGTAATTGCCCCATGTCTTGATATCGCCCTTGAAAGCCTCCTCTGCGCTTCCGTCTTCCTTGATACGCATAAGAGAAGCAGTAGCCTGTGGCTTGTCCTGTTTGTCAAGTTCAATAACGGCAACCTTCGGCTGGTCGGGCACATAGCCTATCTGTGAGAAACCGATGTTTGGCTCACGAATCCAACCCTGTATGGCATTAGGCTCAACGGTCCATGTAATGACCTTACCCGTCTTGTCCTTTGGCAGAACGCTGCGCAGCACGAACCATCCGTTCTGTGCCAGCATACGTCCGTCATACAACTGTAGCTCGGCATCATCGCTACTGATGCTAACCATTCTGTCAGGAGCATCCATAGCCATAGTGATCTTGTGGCCGCTCTCTATCGGACACGGATCCACGAAGCGGTCGGTGCCACGGTCGTCGTATGTCTTGAAGCCCTTGAACTGACGAGGTTTCTCCGCATTAGGACGTGTGACCGTCTGACTTGTGGCATATCGAGGGAAACGGTTCAGGCGTCCGTCCATCATGAATGTCTTCAGCCAGTACTGCGACGGCAAGAACTCAAGGTTGAAGCCCGCATCGCCAGCCAGTTTTTCAGGAACAGGCTTATCGAGCCATACGGCAATCTCCACAGCCTTACCCTTCGCCATCACAACCACACGGCTGTCAAAGTCGTAGTCGTCATAACGCATCGTAACCTCGATACTTCCATTCTCACGGTTCACCTTACGGTCCGTCATCTTAGGTACCAAGTCCCACTGCTCTGGAGTCTTGCTAAGCCTCACAGCACCACCTTGAATAGTACGAACTCCGTGATGGATAATCTCGATACCTGAATTCTTCTCGTCGTTAAACCCGCCATTAAACGAGTTGCTAAACACCAGCACATTCACGCCCTGACGTTCAAAATAATCCAATTCATTTAGTTTCAAGTCCTGAGCCGACACCACGGCACAAGAACCCAAGAAGATAGTCGACAATAATGATTTCTTCATTTCTTAATCTTTATTTTTTCAATGTAATGTTTAGGCACATATTTAAGTGAATAGTGAATTTCTACATTATTCACGTTCCATTTTTCATTTTCCTACGGCCAAAATTATTCGCACGAGTGCAAAGTTACTCAAAAAAGAAGAGAAAACACATAATCTGCGTATCAAAACGAAAAAAGCGGTTCTTTATTCACCTTTTATTTTTTATTTTTCATTTTTCACGTTGTATGGGGTGTCTCTAAAAAATGTTTGACCATTTGACCATTTGACCTAAAAGATTATCATGTCTTGTTGCTTGGTCAAATGGTCAAATAGTCAAACGTTTTAAACAGACACCCTATATTTTTCGCACTTCTTATTCAATAATATAATATATTATAAATAATATATTATATTATTGGCTTGAACCGAGGAAGAAAAGGGGTGTGTTAAAAAAATGTTTGACCATTTGACCATTAGACCATTTCAAGGTCTTTTGTGGTCATAAACAAAGCCCACCCAGTCCCTCACGACCCCTTTTCTCAACCCTTTCCCCATAAAGAGGCAAGGGAGGGCAGCTCACGGAAGGCAGAAGATGAGTCCGATTCACCTCCGTTCCACCTCCGTTTCAAGTCCGTTACAGGTCCGTTCCAAGTCCGAAGCCCAAAGGGGGAGTTTGTTAGATAGTACTGCAGGCTTTTGAACAATCAAAGGGAGCAACGGCATTCAAACAAAAAGGATTCAAACTTATGATTTAATTCACTGATATTCACTATAACACCAACGAGCGTTAGGTCAAATGGTCAAATAGTCAAACATTTTTTAGAGACACCCCCATACGAATTGGAAAATGAAATGTGACTTGCATAGCTTGTTGAGCTTTAGCGAGAAAAAATGAAAAATAAGCCATAATAAATCTTTGTAGCCCACGAAGAAATGTTAATAACTAAAAATTAAGTCAGAATAACTAAAAATATAAGTTAAAATTTCGTTTCCACATCATTTTATATACTAAAAGTTTCGTTAATTAAAAATTTAGTTGTAATTTCGCACCCAGATAACTAAAACATTAGTTGAATATGAACAGAAACAAAGACAATCAGACTCTCACCAGAGTGGAAATGGAGATTATGAATCGCCTGTGGGCAAAAAACAGTAATTCTGCAAGTGTACGTGAACTCCTTGCAGATTACCCAGATCCAAAGCCTGCCTACACCACCCTCGGAACATATATGAAGATCCTCACGCAAAAAGGGTTTGTTAAGCCAGAGAAGCATGAGGACGATGGAAAGACATTCTTCTTCCGCCCTATCATCACTCAGGACGAATATCGCAAGAGAGTGATGAAGGACGTTAAGAATACCCTATTTGGCGGCTCAATGAGATCACTCGTGAATTTCTTCGCGAAAGAAGAAAAGATACCCGATGACGAAATACAGGAATTATTAAACCTCATTAAAGAGTAGTCCCCAAGCCCAACAGCCCCTCACCCGTCCTACTGACACCCTCTCCCCAAGGGGCGAGGGAAATATTAGCGAGATAAACAGCTACAACTTATCGCTAAATTATCAAGCAGACAAATGTAACTTTTCCCTCGCCCCTTGGGGAAAGGGTGCCCATAGGACGGGAGAGAGGCTCTGGCTGGACTTTTAAACCATTAAACTATGCTCGCCTACGCAATAAAATCAGCTATATTCCTCAGCATTATGTATATTCCATATATGCTGATACTCAGGAAGGAATCATTCTTCCACTTCAACCGCATACTGCTTGTCAGCATTATGCTGTTGTCGCTCATTCTGCCTTTGTGCGATTTCCATTTCCTCTCTATTGCCAATAACCCAATACAAGAGGGAATGATTATCATCGGCACCCCGACAGCTGTTATGGAGAATGGTGGAAATGCCACAATGTCAGAAGACATCAACTGGTTCGCAATTATATTCTACATCTATATAATCGGAATGGCTGCAACCTTCATCTGGAAGATGGTTCAACTGGCTGTTCTTTATGGAACAATTCACAGGGGCGTTCTATGGAAGGATGAGCAATACGGAATAACAATTTATTGTCACGCTCAAGATATAGCTCCTTTCAGTTGGCTTAACACCATTGTGATAAGCGAGGACGACTATAACAATAACGCTACCGAGATATTGCGACATGAGATGGGGCATATAGAGCATCGCCACTCATTTGACATCATACTTGCGAACATTGTTCAGACAATACAATGGTGGAATCCGCTATCTTGGATTCTCGCATCCTCACTTCGTGACGTGCATGAGTATGAGGCAGATGATGCCGTACTTACAAGTGGCGTGAACATTCATCAATACCAGACGCTCTTGATAAGAAAAGCCGTTGCAAATACCACCTATACCTTTGCCAACAGCTTCAATCACAGCCTGTTGAAAAAACGCATCACAATGATGGTCAAAGAAAAGTCCAATCCTTGGATGCGCACAAAGGCTCTGTTACTTATTCCTATGTCAGCCATTGCCCTTTGTGCCTTTGCTACTCCAAACCTTAACGTACTTGCAGAAAAGGTCATGGAAACAAATGAAAAGATCATCCGAATTAGAAAAACTCTTGCATATCTGCAAACGCTGAGGATTTCGCCCTATGAAATTGCCAGGATTCTTGCAGAGAGGAAAGAAAGTGAAAAGAAGTATGTCGAAAAAATAAAACAAACAACAAAATTGAATTCTGGGGAGGAAAGCAAAGTCTATGACGTTGTAGATGAGAAAAACCAAGTCTTGGACGTGGCAGACGAAATGCCAGAATTCCCTGGTGGAATACAAGCTTTGATACAATATCTCACAAATACAGTAAAGTACCCTGAAGAATCAGAGTCAAAAGGTGAACAGGGACGCGTTATTTGTACTTTCGTGGTAGAAGCAGACGGAAAGGTCAGCAACACTATGATTGCCAAGGGGGTTACCCCGGCTCTTGACAAAGAAGCAGAACGTGTAGTCAGATCTATGCCTAAGTGGACTCCCGGGAAAATGAACGGACAGAATGTAAGAGTAAAATACACTTTGCCATTAACTTTCAGAATCCAGTAGTCAAAAAAATATAAATTCGTACATATAAAATGTTACTTTCAACAGGCATATTCATGCTTGTTCGGGCAACATTTGTCCATAAACTTACATACAATCACTAACTTTACTTCAATTAATAGAACCGTATGAAAAGAAAAATTATCACATCGTTGTTTGCACTATGCGCTATAGCAAGTCAGGCACAAAACACTAAAAACTCAAACTCTGCACTTCTTGACTCTGTTATCATTGAAGGTGTTGTAACATACATGCCTGATGGCGCACGCCTTAATTATTTACAAAAAGGCGTAAACGCAATGCAGGAAACCATTGTCAAAGACGGAAAATTCCGTATTGCAATTTCCCAAAAAGAGAAAGAATCAGTCCTTCATCTTATACAATTTGGTCCTAGTCTTGACATATACACAGAAATAGGAAAGAAGATAAAGGTTATAGGTGATGATACACATACAGTTACCTATTGGCATGTAGAAAGCGACAACTTTAATCAGAAAGAAAATAATGCCTATAATCTGTTCATTCAGGAAAAATTACCCGAATTTTATGAAGCAGACAATAAATCTAGATTGGCACAATCAAAGCTAACAGAGAAGTCAATGAGCGGTACGCTAACACAGGAAGACCAAGAAAAGGTAATTCCAGAGCTTCGAGCATTAATTCAAAAAGTTGATGCATTGAGAAAAGAAAAGTACAATGCAGCAATACTTGATTTCATGAAGGACAGACCTTTCAGTAAGCGAATGATTGATGAACTATGGGGGATATCTATTTATGACCATACCCCATCTATCGTAGAAAAAGCGCGTGAAATATTCAAGAAGATCCCACAGGAAGCTATGAATGAGCCACAAGTAGTAGAGACAAAAGCGAAACTGAACGCCGACAGAGTGCAAGTAGGAGAACAAATGAAGGACTTTACCCTCTTTGATCGTGAAGGCAACAAACATCAGCTTAGTGAATTCAAGGGGAAATACACGATCTTGGAGTTTACTGAACGCGGCTGTGGCGGTTGCATATTTATAAAGCCATTCCTTGAAGAATTCTACAAGCGCAATAAAGACAAAGCAGAAATTATTGCTATTTATTATGACACGAAAGAGAACTGGATAAAAGAAGGACAAGAACGCAAGGTAAGCTATCATGAATGGAATGACAACACACGTTCTGCAGAGCCTGTTGCTGCCTATGACATAAAAGCATATCCTACCTTTGTTATCATTGACCCTAATGGTAAGATTCTTGACATTAAAACTGGTGGTAGCGGTTTATTAAAGGCTTTGGAGTACATCCCTGATGCCGAAGTTGAGAAGAAGCTAAAAGAGGCACTCAAATCATAAATATTGAATTCTCTTTGCAAGCAACTTTCAGAATCCAGTAGTCAAAAAAATATAAATTCGTACATATATAATATTACCTTAAACAGGCATATTTATGCTTGTCAGGGTGGAAAATGCTTAAAAAAAATTACTAAAAAATTACCACTATGATGAAAAAAACTAATTCATGGATGCGTACAAAGGTTTTGTATTTCATCCCAGCAGTTGCAATCAGCTTTTGCGCAATCGCTTGTTCTGACTCTTCTGAATCATACAACACGAATGAAGTGTATGAAAAAGTAGAAATCATGCCAGAATATCCCGGTGGGATGGAAAGTATGATGAATTTCATGAAAAACAACATGAAATATCCTGAGATTGCTATGAAAAACGGAGCAACAGGAAAAGTGATTATAAGTTTCGTCGTTGAGAAGGACGGAAAGGTCAGCGATGTAAAGGCAACCGATTTCAAAGCTGATGGTGGAGTTTCTGCAGAATGCGAGGAAGCTTTCAAAGCCGAAGCAGAAAGAGTTGTTACAAGCATGCCATACTGGAAACCCGGGCAACAGAAAGGCGAGAATGTCCGTGTGAAATACACCATGCCTTTCACCTTCCGACTACAATAAAAAATCATAAAGTTTCTAGCTACACAAAAGAATTCTAATAACTGAACGTAAACAATATGAAGAAAAATTTGTTTTGGATTTTATTATCCGTCTTGTTCTGCGCATGTTCAGAGCAAAAAACAAATACTTGTAACGAATACTTCTTGAGAGGACAGGAAGTAAAGTATGATTCTACGAATGTGGATCTATGGCCAGAGTGTATATATGGAGATGCCATGATTGCGAGGTCCCCTAATATGAATTACTATGTCGGGAAAATAACCAAGGACGAATGGCAGAAAAACGAGATATTCCTAAAGAATGATGAACATAATGAGGTGGAGTTTCTAAACTTTTTCCAAGGCAATAACGGAGAATTGTTTATGTTAAATCAACCTATGTCAGGCATGGTGTTAAGCTCCCTGACAAAAAATCCAAATGCAGACAACACAGCAGCTATCTTGGATCAAACAAAATGGAAAACATACGATTTAAAACAAATGCAGGGAGCAATGTACGTGGCTAGTAGTAGTGCGGTTCTATCCGAAACTACCATTCTCACAGCTATCAATGATACGAACGATATTAAACGTCTGTTTTCTATTCTTGACTTTAAGAATCAAAAGACCATTCCTTTGGACTATTGGTCTAAAGACGAATCGCCAAATGATATGGTTAGATGGTATAATAATGTGGCTAATTGCACCATATTAGGAAATGGGGAAGGACATTTTTTGTATAAAAACCATTCGGCAAAAGATGCTTTCATATTCAGTATAGAAGGCACACACGTGAATGTTTTGGACACATTATATTCATATACCTATCCCCCAGGTAAATTTACAATTGAGCGATTGTCCTGTTGCGCGAATAGCGACAGAATCTATATGCTTATATTGGACTCAAACAATAAAGGAGAAAAATTAAAGGAAAGTGATACCCAAGAGCCACATCCATATCTGTTTGGCAATACCGTGGAGGTATATGACTGGGATGGGGTAAAGCAGCAGGTCATTCATCTTGACAATTATGCTCAGAGAATCATGTTATCTGGCGATGGCAACACATTATATCTTTTTGCACAAACTGATGAAATCATTAAACCGGCAATTTTCTCTTACGACATTAGCAATCTAGAGGACAATCCGATGATTGATTCTGTCGAGATAAAGAAGATTTGCAAGGCAAATCTGGAAAAGACTCTGGAAAAATACGGCAAGAAGAGAGAAGATTATCTTGATGAAGGTGACATGATGGTTGATTTCGAGCTATATGACTATGATGACAAACCGCATCATCTCAATGAGTTCTTGGGTAAGAAAAAATACACTATCCTTGAATTCAGCGGATATGGTTGCGGACCTTGTCATGAAGCAAGACCACATCTTGAGAAGTTCTACAAGCAAAATAAGGGCAAGTTAGAGTTGGTAACAGTTTCAGTCGATAAGCTATCGGAATGGAAAAAGAAACCATTAGGAGAGGTTAGTTGGCATGAGTGGAATGACCATGATCTCGCTATTGACATACAGAAGAAATACGATGTGCAGGGGATTCCGACTTTCATTATCATTAATTCAGAAGGCAAGATTGTAAAGAAATTAGAAGGCTTCAATGAAGGGAGGATTGAAGAGATGAAGGAAATTATCTCTAAAAAGAAATAATACTCTTAATTTAACTTTCACAATTAACTGACAAATACAATGAAGAAAAATTTGTTTTGGATTTTATTATCCGTCTTATTCTGCGCATGCTCAGAGCAAAACGTAGGGAATGAGTACTTCCTGAGAGGACAGGAAGTAAAGTATGATTCCGCGAATGGGGACCTATGGCCTGAGTATATGTCTGGAGATGTCATAGTTGCGCGTTCGCCCGATATGAATCACTTTATAGGGAAAATAGCCAAAGATGAATGGCAAAATCCTGAAAAACTAAATATGGAAGAGGCTGACGGCCTTTTCTTTACACAAGGTAATAGTGGAGAATTACTTATACTAAATCATGCATCGAGAGAAAAAGAGTCGGGCAATTTATTATCTCTGACAAAAGTTCCTGATGCAGATATTAGGAATCGGACAAAGTGGGAAAAATACGATTTAAAACAGGTGCCAGACATTATCTATTTATCAAGTAGTTATGCGGCTATGTCTGACACAACCATTCTCGTCTCTGGATTGGTTAGAGATGATATTAAGCATTTGTTCTCGATTATAGACTTCAAAAATCAAAGTGTCAAGCATCTGGACTATTGGCCAGAGAATTCTGTATTGTCAGATATGGATATATGGTATTGCTATTGTTTGAATAGTTCTATATTGGAAAATGGTAAGGGACGTTTTTTGTATAAAAACGGTTCTGCAAAAGATGCTTTCATATTCAGCATAGAAGGCACACACGTGAATGTTTTGGACACGTTATATTCATATAGCTATACCCCTGGAAAATTTACAATTGAGCGATTGTCCTGTTGTGCGAATAGCGATAGGATTTATATGCTTACATTGGACTCAAATAATAAAGGAGAAAAATTAAAGGAAAGCGATACCCAAGAGCCTCACTTATATATATCAGGCAATACCGTGGAGGTATATGACTGGGATGGTGTAAAGCAGGAAGTCATTCATCTTGACAATTATGCCCATAGAATCATGCTATCTGGCGATGGCAAAACGTTATATCTTTTTGCACAAACAGATGAAATCATTAAGCCGGCAATTTTCTCTTACGACATTAGCAATCTCAAAGATAATCCAATGATTGATTCTGTCGAGATAGAGGAAATCTGCAAGGCAAACCTGAAAAAGACTCTGAAAAAATACGGTAAGAAGGATTTTCTGAAAGAAGGTGACAGGATGGCTGATTTTGAGCTATATGACTATGATGACAAACCGCATCATCTCAATGAGTTTTTAGGCAAGGGTAAATACACTATTCTTGAATTCAGCCAATATGGCTGCGGTCCTTGTCATGCGGCAAGACCTCATTTTGAGAAGTTCTACAAGCAAAACAAAGACAAGGTTGAGATGATAACTATTTCCGAGGATAAGGTATCGGAATGGAAAAAGAAACCATTGGGAGAAGTGAGTTGGCATGAGTGGAACGATCATAATCTTGCTATTGACATAAAAAAGAAATACGATGTCCATGGTACTCCGACTTTCTTTATCATTAATCCAGAAGGCAAGATTATAAAGAAGTTAGTAGGCTTCAATGAAGGGAGGATTGACGAGATAAATGATATTATCTCTGGAAAGAAATAAAGGTCTCCTTCGGAAACAAAACCGTTCTAAGTCCGCTCTTCCTCCGTAGATACTCCATCGTTACTCCATCGTTACTCCATAGCAAGTCCATCGTTTCGATGGAGAATCGATGGACATGATATGGACGAACGATGGATATACAACGGAAGAAAAAGTACTTCAGATTCATTTATTCGATAACTATAAGCGAAAATAAAATAAATTAATACTCTTACTATTACCAATAATCATACACACCTGTCGGGATGACAGGTGTGTACAAATCTTAAAAGCCTATGTATAAACTGATTTTTACATCTTTATTCCTTATGCTCCTCTACCCTATCACAACAAAGGCAGAGGACAAGGATCTTGAAGTCCAACAAAGAGCGTTGGCCGCAAAAGGAGATAGTTGCGTGCAGACATTCGACTATTTTCATGCCTTGCAGTATTACAAGCAATTAGACACGACATTCGTAAACAATAACCTTCCCGTTGTTAGAAATATGGCAGAGATATATCATCGAACAGGAAACAACAAGGCTTGGTTTAAAACGCTTGTCCGTGTCTATTCGTCACAACCAGACAGCATGACATACAACGATATGCGGTCGCTATTTTTTGCCAGCAGAAGCATAGAGTGGGAGGATTTTATAACAATGATCGGGAACAAGATACTAAAGACCAATCCCTACGACAGCGAGATTGTTGTTTCTATGGCATCATACTTCAACGATACGGAGCATCCCGACAAGGCTTTGGAACTCTGTGGAGACTATATGCAAAGGGATTCTACGAACCTCGGGGTAATGAGACAATACGGATATGCCACATATCTTCTTGGCAATTATGAGGATGCAATTAAAACATACAAGAAACTTGAGCTAAATGGTTTTGAGAACTATGAATCTGCCCTGATAATAGGTTTTTCACTTCTCAAACTCGATAGCGCATGGAATGCACGACCATATCTCAGAAAGGCTGTTGAGAAGCGAAAGGGCAAGGAATATTCATCTTACCTTCATCTTGGAAATGCGAATATAGCCTGCGGAGAATACAGGGAGGGTATTGAGAATCTTGAAAAAGTGATAGAGATAATCACACCTGATAATGAATTGTATTACTCGATATATAATAGCATTGGCGAGGCTTACTACAAACAAAAGATATACGAGAAAGCCGCAAAGGCATTTCTGGAATGCACGAAATACAAATCAGATAATCCTCTCGTCTATTACAACATAGCACAGATGTGTAAAGGCATGAAAGACGAGAAGAGGGAAATAAAATACTCCAAGAAGTTCCTCGACATCTCGCATCATCTTGAAGATACTCCACAGAACAAGGAATTGATCCAGAGCGTAGAGGAGCGTGTGGAATATCTCTCAAAACATGCCACAAAATGATGATAAAATAATGAAAATAAAAAATTTTATGAACGAAATCTGATCTCGTGTGTATTCCTATATAGACAAAGACGGATACCAAATTCCAAAGAAAATGCGGAATATTTAAATCTATTTTTCGAGTATTACGTCTTTATAAGTATAAATGGTTGATAAAACAGTAAAAATAATTTATAACAAAACAAACTCTATGAAGAAATCGATTATTACTTCCATGCTCATGATATGTGCCATGAGTGGTTGGGCACAGGGAACTAAGACCCCTGTCAATGATTCAATTTGTGTGTTTGATGGAATTGTGACGGGAGTTCCAGATGGTACAGTCGTATATTTATGGCTTCCCAATCCTGAATATCCTGAAGCCATCATACCAGATACAATAACTACTGTTAAAGGAGGAAGATTCCACTTCGAGAAGGCTATTACAGCATGGAATGAATGTGCTGTGTCAATAAACCGATACAATTCAGGAGGGAGAATCAAGATAGCCCCTGGCATGAAGACTGTGATAACGGGCAATGGTACAGATGCTACGGTTTGGATGGCAGAGAATGACCATCCAGACCAGAAAGAAGCCAACATATACAAAAGATACAAGCAAGAGAAACTGGCTGATTACCTTGCATTAAATGCTCAGATAAATGCAGCAAATGCAAAGATGTATGAGGCCCAGTATGATGCAAAGGATGAAAAGAAGGCAAAAGCAGCATCTGATGAAGCCAATAGAATAGCAAAGCAGCTAAGGCCATTGAGACTCAAATATTTTAATGTCATGTCTGAATTCCTCAAGAACAGGAACTTCAGCCCAAGTTACGAGTCGGAACTTGCAATGATTTCACAGGATGCGTATTATTCTGATGATGAGGAGAAAATGAATATTTGCCGTGAACTCTTTGCAAAGATTCCAAAGGAACACGATAGTCAAAATATGTATTTTTTGAAGAAATATCTCTACCCAGATTTCAAGCCTCTAAAGGCTGGTGATCAGGTAATGGACTTCACTCTCAACGACCATGATGGGAAGCCTCATAGCATCTTAGAGACACTTGGCAAGGGTAAATATCTGTTGCTTGAAACTGCACGAAAGGCTTGTACGGGTGAAATATTGGATAGACCGAAGGAATACTTAAAGGAGATCCACAAGAAATATGCGGATAAATTTGATATCGTTACCCTTGCAATCTGTCAAAAAGCGATGTTTGACGATAAGGAGTTTCCACGCGAGGATTGGCTGGAACTCGGATTAAATGAGACATCCCCATTTGAGGAGATTCAAGGAACATATTTCCCAAGGGAAGAGCGTTTCATCTTCATTTCACCAGAAGGTAAGATATTGGCTAAATGCCGTCCGGACAAACTGAACGAAGAAATCAAGAAGTGTTTTCCATTCATTGAGTAGTGGGAGGTGTTTCTGTGATAGAGAACAACAATAGACGGTGAACGAAACGTTCACCGTCTTTGTTTTGTGTTGGGTTATTCTATGCCAGTAATCGTGAGGATATTGCCGTTGATCTTGAACTTCACATCACCTTCCATACCCTTTAAGTATTCCACAACCCCTCGTTAGCATCATCCCTACCCCAACCTATCCTCATGGTAGGTAAGGTAGGTATCATTTTAAGCCAGTATCCCACGGAGAGAGTAGAAGCGTTGATTTACCCAACACACTGAGTATAAACTCATTACACACCTTACACAGCAAACCCAGCCATATCATCATTGTTTCAGCTATACATACCTACCTACCCAAGGTAGGTAGGTGAGTATATAGAAGTATAATAAAAATTATATCATTATTATATATATATATTCCTAACAATTACTGTGCTATTTTTCATATCGAGATTATATACACTTACCTACCTTGGGGTAGGTAGGTATGTGAAGAATATATGACATATCTGTCTGTATATCTGCAAGTTATGTACGTACCATCAAACCTACCTACCTAACCTAGGGTAGGTGAAGATAGGTAAAAGTAGTGGTTTTCGCCCCGAATTGCCTTCGTCGTACCTCCGATATGCCTCAACACTGCCTCCGTTTCAAAAGCGCCAAACGCACAAATCCCTTGTGTTTAAAGCGAATTATTAGCGGATTCATAGCGGAGTGAGTGCGAAGGTGGAGGTAATAATAAACTATTGCTGTCTGGTAAAAACAAAAAACAGAAAAACACATTTATGTTCTAAAAGGCTTTCAGCCTTCATAATATATTGCTTGTCTGAAAGCCTTTGTAAGCCTTTGGGGCTTCCAGTCTTTCATCCAACCAATCCATTCCCCTCTGCGAGGGTTGGAACATAAATGAAAAAAACATAAAAAAGCCAATCAGTTAACATTAATAATTAACACTTGCGAAGCTTGATGAGCTTGCGAAGAACTGCTAAGCTGGTGAACTTGCGAACAATTAACATGCGGCTTTTTCCTGTTTTTACCTTAATGTCTTGCCGTAGGCCTGATATGTGGATTTGTTTTTTCGGGAAGCCCAAGGGCTTACCAGAAAAAAGAAATACGCATAGCAGCTAGAGGCGAGGAACGAGACTCTAAGACATTAAGGGGTTTTTATTGTTTTTGTATTATTCATAGGCTTACCAAGATTCAATTTCTTGATGGAAGGTAAGTTACAGAGGTTTATCGGACAGTAATAATAATAACCCCACCCTTTCTTGCGCTGGGGACAATAAGCAGGTGTACATAATTATTTTTACCGCACACCTATAATATTTTACCGTGAGTTCGACGACTTGCTTCAGCTTGGTGAGCTTTGCGAACAATTCAAGACTGCGAGGGCTGAACGTCGAAGAGGTCGGCGGCCGAAGGGAAAGCCAAAGCCCGACACGAAGATTATGGCGTGGGGACCTCTCGGCGGACAAGGCGTAGAGGGCATAGTGAAGAGCGAAGAACTAACTGCCATTGGTACGAAATACAATAAGAGTGCCGCACAAGTGGCTTTACGCTGGCTCACCCAGCGTGGCATAGTCGCTATACCAAAGTCCACCCACAAGGAGCGTATGGCACAGAATATCGACATTTTCGATTTTACTCTGACTGACGATGATATGGCTCAGATAGGCAAAATGAACCAGCACGACTCAGGCACCATCAATTTCAACGACCCGAAGTTTGTGAAATACCTAATTGAGAACTACGGCTGATTATTTCCCTAAGAACTCGCTTGGCGTTATGCCTGTTATGCGTTTGAAGAGACGGGTGAAATGATGTGGGAAGTCGAAACCGAGAAGACGAGATGTCTCGCTTATGTTATGACCGTTCATCAGCAGACTCTTGGATTGGTTGATTACGTATGTGTGTATGTAGCCTATGGCAGTACCGCCTGTCTCCCTATGCACCATATCGCCAAAATAACGTGGGGAATAAGCCAGTTCAGAGGCACAATAGGTTACGGTGGGCAGACCGAGAGAGAGCTGGCGGTTCTCACGGAAATACTGTTGCAGCAGGTTGTGAAAGCGTTTCAGTATGTCGTTGCCATCCTTGTCTTCTTCAGAGATCTGACGCTGATAGATGCGGTTGCAGTATTCCAAAACGAGATGCAGATAGCCCAGCAGGATGTTTCTTAGTGAGGGAGAATCGTCGTGCGATGTCAGTTCCTGGCGCATCTGTGTAACCAACTGCGTTATGCATAGCCATTCGTCAGGCTGCATACGCAGGGAATCGGTAAAGAAATAGGAGAAGAACTGGTAGCGGTCTATCTGCCGTTCCAGTTCTGAGCCGTGCATGAGTTCGGGCGACCAAAGAAGCACCCATCCGCTCAACGATATACGCTCGCCATTATCTTCCAGTCCGCCTATCTGCCCTGGTTCTACGGCTATGATAGAGGCATCGCTCACCTGTAGCGTCTTCATGCCATAGGAAAGGATGCAGGGGAACTGACGCTGGATGAAGAGCCCATACACGCCATAGTTGTTTAGGCTGTGGCGGAATGGGGCAAGCTCGTCATAATGGATGATGCTTAACAACGGATGCAGCACGGGAGCATCAACAAAGCGTGCATAGTCGTTTGGGTTGTCAACTTTCAGAATCTTCTTCATACGAAGTATAAATTATAAATGACTCAAGTTTCGCAAGTTGAGAACTGTCTGGAAGACAGTACTATGAGTAACCCCGTACATACGAGTGAAACGAGGATGTGCGGGGATATAGTGCCAATCCCGCCTAACTGCCTGGAGGGCAGTACATAGATAATCAGGTACAGCCTTCCAGGCTGGGAATGTAGTTGTTGTTTGCTATCCGTGGGCATCCTCTCCTTCGTCGAGTATGCCTACGGTTACGTATAGTGCTGTCTTCCAGACAGTTCAGAGCTTGCGAAACTTGAATAAATGAAAAATGAAAAGTGATGAATTTAAGCTACGATTTTATCGAGAAAAAGTCATGAACAACCATTAACGACAATACAAACTTAAATTCTTCACTCTTAGTTCTTCACTTTTCACTTTTTCCATGCAAAATTACAAAAAAGATGCTAAAAAGGGTATATATTTTATGATTTTTAAGCATTTTCTGCGAAATTGGTATAATTACAGCCAATTTATGTAATACTCATTTTGAAAATTATCACTAATTTTGCACACAGAAACAATAAGTTAGTGCATAGTGCATAGTCCATAGTTGGTTGGCACATACGGATCAACTATGAATTCTGAACTGAATAAGACTATGCACTATGAATTATGAACTAAAAAAAAGAGACTATGCTAGGCAATTTTACATTCCACAATCCTACGAAGTTGCATTTCGGTGAGGATGCGTTGAATAAACTGAGTGAAGAACTGAAGCAATACGGCAAGAAGGTGATGCTCTGCTATGGCGGTGGCAGCATAAAGCGTAACGGCATCTACGATCAGGTGATTGTTGAGCTGAAGAAGGCAGGTTGCGAGGTGGTTGAAATATCAGGCGTTATGCCTAACCCTACTATAGAAAAGGTACTTGAGGGTGCTCGTACAGCTCGTATGGAGAACGTGGATTTCATCCTCGGTGTAGGTGGCGGTTCTACCATTGATTACTGCAAGGCTGTGGCTGGATGCGCTTGGTATGACGGTGATCCATGGGAATATTACTTCAAGAACTGGCAACCTATGACATGCCGCTGGATTCCTGTGGGATGCGTACTTACTATGGCAGGAACAGGTTCAGAGATGGACAGCTGCTCTGTAATATCCAGTCATACGGAGAACCGCAAGATGTTCTATAACTTCCGCAATCCTGACTTTGCCATTCTTAACCCACGCTTCACGTTCACCGTACCTAAGTACCAGATGGTGGCTGGTATCTACGATATCATGAGCCATATTCTTGAGCAGTATCTTTCTGGTACTGATGATAATACAAGCGACTACATTGCCGAAGGACTGATGCGCTCGCTCATCGTCAGCTCACGCAAGGCTCTGTTAAACGCAGAGGACTATGAGGCTCGCTCTAACATTATGTGGACTGCCACATGGGCACTCAACACCCTCATTGACCGTGGAAAGGCTACCGACTGGATGGTTCACATGCTTGGACAGGCAGTTGCAGCTTTCACAGATGCCACCCACGGCCATACGCTTGCAGCCGTAAGCGGTGCCTATTACCGTCTGCTCATAAGCAAGTCACACGATGCGGTACAGAAGTTCAGACGCTTGGCTGTTAATGTATGGAACGTATGTCCTGACGGCAAATCCGACGAGAAGATAGCTATGGAAGGACTTGAGACCATGGAAAAATGGATGCGCGAACTGGGACTGGCTATGAACATCACCGAATGTGGCGCTAAGCCAGAGCTTATCGAGGGTATGGCTGATGCTTGTCCTATCTGTCAGGGCGGCTACCATATTCTGAATCGTGACGAGGTAATACAGGTATTAAAAGACAGTCTATAAGTTATGAAACATATTCTTTTACTACTTACAACTATGCTGCTCTGTTGCTGTTCTTCTGACAACGAGGCTATGGCTGAGGAAAAGTCGCCTATCAATGAGATTGGCAAGACGCTTGTGGTATATTATAGCTACACAGGCAACTGCCGCGAGATTGTAAACGACCTTACAACTCAGATTGAGGCTGACGTGCTGGAGATTCAGCCAGCAGAGAAAGGATTGAAATATGAGGCTAACGGATATGCCCTCGGCACACAGTTGCTTAATGCCATAAAGGCCAATCCTAATGATGCAAGCAGCTATCCTGCAATTGACCCTGTAACGATTTCCGCAGACGGATACCAGAATATCATTATCGTCACACCTCTTTGGTGGAGTCAGATGGCAGCTCCTATGCAGACATATCTGTTCAACAACGGTTCAAAGATGGCAGGAAAGCGCGTCGGACTCATCGTTTCAAGTCATTCGAGCGGTATAAGCGGAGTGGTAAACGATGCAAAACGACTACTGCCTGACGTTACTTGGAGTGGTGATGCCCTATGGATAAATGCAAGTAATCATGCCAACCGTTCCGTGCTAACCGGAAACTGGCTTGACAAGCAGAATTTCAACAAAAAGCAAAATGCTATGAACAAGATGTATATCACCATCGATGGAGTGACCAAGAGCGTGACTCTTATGGATAATGCCGCAACAAAGGCTTTGGTGGAAAAATTGCAGAATGCCCCGATAAACGTGTCGCTCAACAGTAGCGGAGGTTTCGAGATCTGGGGGGCGCTGGGATTTTCTCTCCCCAAAAGCGACCAGCAGACAACGGCTCAACCTGGCGATGTAATACTGTATAATGGTAGTAATATCTGCATGTTCTACGACACCAACTCATGGAGCTATACCCGACTTGGCAAGATTGACGGACTCTCGGAAAACGAGCTACGCACATTCCTGAAGGCAGGAGAAAACAATATCAGCGTTACGCTATCGCTATCTTCAGTCACAACCGCCATCCAATCGTCTAAAATCACTAATGTCAAAGAGGATAAATTCTATTCTCTTAATGGCAATGTGACAACAAATGCGCAACATGGCATATACATCAAAAACGGGAAAAAGGTAATCTTATGAGAAAAACAATATTAGCCGCAGTTCTGATGGGCGGAATGCTCATAGGCTGCACAAACAAAGAACAAACTAAAACAGAAGAGAATATGACAACATTGAATCTCACACAGGAATGGGACAAGGTATTCCCATTGAGCGAGAAAGTGAACCACCGCAAGGTGACGTTTGAAACACAATATGGTCTTACTCTTGCAGCAGACCTCTATACCCCCAAGGCTGAAAACGGAAAGATGCCTGCCATAGCTGTATCTGGTCCTTTCGGCGCTACCAAGGAGCAGTCGAGCGGTCTTTATGCCATGCAAATGGCTGAGAGAGGCTTTGTAGCATTGGCTTTCGACCCTTCATATACCGGTGAGAGTAGCGGCACTCCACGTCGCACGGCTTCTCCCGACATCAACACAGAGGATTTCATGGCTGCTGTTGATTTCCTGTCAAAACAAGATAATGTGGATGCCGACAAGATTGGCATCATAGGTATCTGCGGATGGGGTGGCATAGCCCTTAATGCTGCGGCTACCGACACTCGCATCAAGGCTACCGTTGCCTCAACCATGTACGACATGACTCGCGTAAGCGGTAATGGCTACTACGATAGCGACGACAAGGAGGAAACGCGCCACGCAACTCGCGAATCTCTCTCAAAGCAACGCCTTTCCGACCCTATGGCTATGGCTGGCGGTGTTATTGATCCCCTACCCGACGATGCTCCGCAATTCGTTAAGGACTACTACGACTATTACAAGACTCCACGCGGCTACAACGAGCGTAGCGGAAACTCTACCGACGGATGGCGCACAATCGGCACTTTAGGCTATTCAAACAGCCGTTTCCTCTACTACATCAACGAGATTCGCTCTGCCGTTCTCGTTATGCACGGAGAGAAAGCCCATTCTCGCTATTTCGGTGAGGCTGCTTATAAATATATGGTAGAGGGCAAGGCTGAAGGCTACAACTTTATCGGCAAGCCTAATCCTAACCCAGCCAACAAGCAGTTGCTCATCATTCCTGGAGCCTCACATTGCGACCTCTACGACGGCGGTTATACTGAGTTGAAAGGCAAGGGACAGCCTAAGAACATGATTCCTTGGGATAAACTGGCTGATTTCTTCAAAGAAAACCTAAAAAGTGAAGAGTGAAAAGTGAAGAGTGAATAATTTAAATTACATTTTATCGCGAAAGGCTATGAACAACCATTAACGGCAATACTAACTTAAATTTTTCACTCTTAGTTCTTCACTCTTCACTCAAACAAGCAAGCATCCATGAAGCGATTCAAGGCAACATTTTTTACTATGGTATTAGCCACAACAGTATTTGCACAGGAGGTGATAGACGTACACAGTCACATCATCCCACAAGAGTTCGTGTCATCCCTTGAAAAAGAAGGACGATTGATGGACGAGGGATTCCCCTTACCTAAATACGATGTGGAAAACCATCTGAAATGGATGGACGAGGCTGGTGTCAAGACCTCTGTGCTGACATTGGCAGCTCCACAGCCTACATCGCCCGATGTGGTAAGAAAGACCAACGAAACAGCCGCACGCTTAAAGAAGAAACACACAGACAGATTCCTGTTCTGCGCTGCCCTACCCCTTCCTGATGTGAATGCGGCTATCCGAGAGGCGAAGTATGCACTTGACACTCTGGGTGCTGACGGAATAAAGCTGGCAACAAATGTTGACGGGCAATATCTTGGCTCTCCTGAGCTAGACGAGCTCTTTGCCGTACTCAACGAGCGTAAGGCTGTCGTCATTCTGCATCCTCATCGCCCGGAACCAGTAAACCTTAAGGTGATGTCTCAGACACCTCTCGCCATGCAGGAGTATCTTTCAGAGACCACACGTGCCGTTAGCAATATGATTAGCCGTAATGTCCTGGCACGCTATCCAAACGTCAAGGTGGTGGTGCCTCATTGCGGAGCATACCTTCCCTTGGCTGTGCCTCGCATGAAATCGCTTACCCCCGTGATGCAAGCCAACAAACTGGTTGGCGAGATCGACTGGGATGCTAATCTTCGCGCCCTCTACTACGACCTCGCAGGAGCACACTCGCCAGAGGTCATCCGAATGATGCTTACCATCACCTCTCCCGACCATCTGCTCTATGGCTCTGACTATCCATACGTTGCCCCGCAGGTACTCACCCAGAGCCTTGCAAGGATGAAGCAGTATCTGTCGGAAGAACCTGACCTTGCACCTTTCAAGGATATGTTCTTGTGGAAGAATGCCAAGTGGCTGTTTGGTAAGACGGAAGAAAAGCCTAAGGCTGAGACAACGGCTCACAACATGATTGTACGCATAGCTGAAATTGAGGTTTATCCACAGCATCTGAAGGAGTATCTGGAATATGCCAACGAAGTGGACCGCCTAAGCATCGAGCGTGAACCCGGTGTGGTTTGCCTATACCCTATGCAGAGTGCCGAGGACTCATGCCAAATCCGCATTCTCGAAATATATGCATCGGAAGAAGTATATCAGAATCATCTGAAGACCGACCACTTCCAGAAATACAAGCAAGGCACGCTCCACATGGTGAAGAGTCTGAAACTCCCAACTATGAAGCCTCTCGACCCTGAGACGATGAAACTGATATTCAGAAAACAGAGATAAATATGAAGAAAATAACAATTCTGCTTGCTGCGGCATTATTCATGATGGCGCTACAAACAAAAGGACAGAATATGGCACTTACAACTAAACAGCAGGCTCTCGTGGCAATAGCAGCCAACGAGGCTAAGGGTGATCTTGAACAGCTCAGAGCATCCATTAACAAAGGATTAGACAATGGCCTTACCGTTAGCGAGGCAAAGGAGGCTCTTTCACACCTCTACGCCTACACAGGCTTTCCGCGCTCGCTCAACGCTCTCGGCATATTGCAGCAGGTAATAAAGGAACGTGCAGAAGCAGGACTCCGAACTGATGAAGGTAACGAGGCTGCCCCTCTGCCAAAGGAGTACGATGCCCTTAAACAGGGTACTGAGGTACAGACAAAACTCTGCGGAGGCAAACCGTTCACCTACACCTTCGCTCCTCAAACCGACTACTATCTGAAGGCGCATCTCTTCGGCGATATCTTCGCCCGCAACAACCTTTCCTTTGCCGACCGTGAGGTAGTGACGGTAAGTGCCATCTCTGCCCTACCCGGCTGCGAGCCACAACTGCAAGCTCATGTGTCTGGGGCAAGAAACATGGGCGTTTCCGACGAAGCTCTCAAGGAAATGCCAGCCTTGCTCGAAAAGAACATAGGTATGGCAGAGGCAGAAAGACTGCGTGGTGCCTTAGCTGCAATTCTTGGCGGCACTCACACGCCTGTGCAAACTGTTGATTTCTCCGTATGGCCTAAGGGCGAGCCTAACACAGCATACGCCAAGTATTTCACAGGCAACAGCTATCTGGCTCAGATGGAGGGCGGAATGGCTAACGTAACCTTCGAGCCTCGCTGCCGCAACAACTGGCATATCCACCACAAGCAGGTTCAGGTGCTGATTTGCGTTTCAGGTCGCGGATGGTATCAGGAATGGGGCAAGGAAGCTGTCGAGATGACTCCAGGCACAATAATCGCCGTTCCTGCCGAAGTAAAACATTGGCACGGAGCAGCCAAGGATTCTTGGTTCCAGCATCTCACCTATCACAAGGACGTGCAGGAAGGAGCCTCAAACGAATGGCTTGAACCTGTAACGGATGATGTTTACGACAAGGTGAAAGATTAGTTACAAGTCCGTTGTAAATCCGCTCTTCCTCCCATGTAAATACCATTATAATACCATAAACTATTGTATTATTAAGGTAATTTAATGGTAAGGTTTTGGTGTTTTATTTGGATTAACGTGAGTTCGACGAAAATTAAAAACGCTTGCGCTTTGCTTTGAAACATTAATTAAGACGTAAATTAAAACATTAATTAGGACAAAAATTTATGAGAATTTAAGCCGTAAGGCTCATTAATGTCACAATTAATGTTTCATTAATGTCCTAATTAATGTTATGCGACAGCAAAAGTAATTTCATCGAATTCACGTT
>Ga0310695_10000783_pt1 | contig 78556 bp, 65 predicted proteins | sample RumenRJG_04DNA_FD_203882 | JGI IMG/M metagenome (GOLD analysis project Ga0310695, IMG submission 203882) | Bovine rumen microbial communities from Lethbridge, Alberta, Canada - RJG_04 (v2) (version 2) | ecosystem: Host-associated > Mammals > Digestive system > Stomach > Rumen | place: Canada... | reverse complement strand
GAGCCGATTTTTTTATTTCAATAGGATAAAGGATATTATCTTTTTCAATGACTAAATCTATTTCTCTTTTGTCCTTGTCGCGGTAAAAATAAATTTTTTCGGTTTCATGCCCGGCATTGTAGTATGATTTGATTATTTCGCTGACAACGAAGTTTTCAAAAAGCCCGCCTGCCATAGCTCCGTTCATTGCGACTTGTGCAGAAGTCCAGCCAACAAGGAAGCAAACTAGACCTGTGTCCATGAAATATATCTTTGGAGTTTTTATTGCCCTATTTGAAACATTCTTTTCATAAGGTTGTAAAAGTCTGATTACGCCGGAAGATTCCAGTATGCTTGTCCATTCTGCAATAGTTTTACTTGTGACACCAACATCACGGGCAAGACTATCCGCATTAAACAGTTCTCCGACACGAGCGGCTATACATTGCATGAAGTTGTGGAATTTAACGAGATTTTTTGCGGTTATAATGTCAGCCACATCCCGGTCAAGATAAGTGCGGATATAAGACCGATAAAACGGTTCCCATTCGATTGAATCATCAGCTAATTCCGGCATACTTCCCCGCCAGATATGATTCCACAGGTTTTCGTACGGTATTACTGATTTCTTTCTCATTTGTATATAGTCTGTTGTTGGGAGAAATTCAGTATTAAAGTCAATGTTGAATTTTTCTCGAAGAGAAAGAGCTGCCATATTGATGATGCAGACTCGGCCAGCCAAAGAATCGGCAGCTTTGCTCAACAACTTGTAACTTTGTGAACCTGTAAGAATAATTTGTCCTTTTTCTTTTGAATTGTCAGCAAGGAGCTTTATCTGAAGAAATAAATCAGGGGCACGCTGCACTTCATCAACAATGACAGGAAGAGGATGGTTTTTAAAAAATAGTACGGGGTCATTTTGAGCGAGCGATAGCTCCGTTAAATCATCAAGGGTTACATATTCATATTCGGGGAGTAGTTTTTCTTTCAATAATGTTGATTTTCCAACCTGTCGAGAACCAGTAACCAGAAGCACTCGGAATTGATTTTTCATTCTGCTCAGATATGGCAGTATATGACGATTGATATACATATAGCCCCCTTTAAGTATTTCGACTAATTTGGAGTCTAACTCCAAATTAGTCGAAAGTCAATTGTTTTTTGAATTCAATGTCTCGAATATATCGTTGGTCAAATCAAGTTTTTTGAGGTATTATATAAATATGAATGATCATAACTGGGGTGGAGCTAGAAAAGGGGCCGGACGAAAGGCAACAGGCAAGAATACGGCAACAATCACGCTTACGTTAACAAAAGACCAGGCTGAAATGCTCAGACTGATTGCAGAACATGAAAATAAAACGGTAAGCAAACTTGTTGTAGATAAATTCCGACTGCCGAAACCAGAAATCACCAGAGAAGAACGATAAAGATAATAATGCTAAATGTTGAAAAAATGTCCGGTAGCAGATATTTGAAGAATAAAAAGTTTCAAAGTGTTTAGGAGCATTTTATTCGAAGTAATCCGTCTTTTTGCGGACTTCGTATAGCAAATTGTAAAGACATTGATGTTTTCAAAACCGAGAGCCTGCATTTCGGACGCTACATTTTTCATTGTGCCGCCAGTATCATAGAAATCATCAAACAGGATTATTTTTGATTTTCGGTCTATATCTTTTAATAACTCGGAATCCGGAACATAGTAGTGATTGAATTTCCGAGATTTTGCGTGCTGATTGTTAGCGACTGGAGTTGTTGTATCAATAACAGCACAGGGAATCGCATCTTTGATATAAGTCATATTAAAAGCTTCCGCCAATGCTTCTGCAAGCATTTCAATTGGCTGTTTGGGACGTTCTCTTGAAGGCGGTATTGAAATAAGAAATCCGCCTGAAAGAAATCTCTTGGCTGTGTACTTTTTCCTAATAATTGCAGTAATTTTCGGGATAACAGAAAAATCATTCCGATATTTCAAATCATGAAGGTATTGCGTTATTTTGGGCTTCTTTGAAAAACTGGAAGCCTCTATTTCGACAATGTTTTCAGTGCAGGAAAATCCATAGGCTTTATTCCAGCAGGAGTCTTTCTCGGCAATTCTAATCATATGAGTATTAAATCTCCCCGTACCTGCTCAACAGACTGATGAAGGAGACCGGCTGCTTTTGAAATGGTTATCAATTCATTACTGAGCGCATTGTAGACTAAGCGGTTAAAGCGGTTTGAGCTTTCCTGCTGATATATGCTTTGCTCAACCATAGTCTTAAAAGAGAGATTCTTATTCTTCTGGATGCAATAAGTCTTATATCTCTGTTCTGAAATAATTCCGTAAGCTTTTGCCTTGTACATCAGTGCATCACAGGAAATACCATATTGCATCTGGATAGCTCGGAGTTCTTGATATGAAATATCATGCCGGTGTTCCCCAAACAGATGCTTGAAAACAGATTCCAGAATGAGCATTTCATTTGCAAATATATTACAGAAAGTTTCTTCTTCATTTTCAGAAACGGAAGAATCAAAGTTCAGTATAATATGTCCGAGTTCATGAAGTGCAGTAAAGCGCTTTCGTTCAGAATTGAAATTCTTATTTAGGACTACGACCGGATATATGTCGTTAACTAAGGAACTCAATCCGTCAAAAGAAGCTGGAGCATCAATTTCCATAACTTTTATACCGTGTTCTTCTAGTAAATCAATTACATTTACTATTCCATCAGTTCCTATATTCCACAGTTCTCGAAGAGCAAGGGCGGCTTTTTTCACCTGCTCAGAAGAATTTACAGTATTCTTAAACGGTGAAGAGAATTTTACAGAGGCATTGCATATTTCCTCAATGGTTATATACCTTTCAACAAGATCAGAAATATTTTCCTTTATGCTGTTCTCTTGCTTAGTTGCTAGTTTGCTTTTTTGCTTACGGAATTTTATAGATTCAATCTGCATGGTAAAAGGACGGAAAAAATAATCTACAGGTTGTTCAAGAGCCTTTGAGAGAGAAATAAGCACTGAGCTGTTTGGCTGGAGCTGGCATTTTTCATATTTGGAGATAGACATTTTTGAAAGTTTGTTGCCCATTGCTGCAACAAGTTCATCCATTGAGAAACCTTTCATTACACGCGCATTCTTCAGGCGTTGTGCGAATATTTCGTTTTGGGTCATTGAAATCTCCTTGTTTACAAATATAGAATTATAAGTCTATTTTGTAAACATAAATATTCAGATAATGAACGTATTAACGGTGGGTCTCGCTGTGTTCAACTTGAAAAAATCATTGACTTATTCAAAAACCGACATTATATTATAGGCATAAACACATAAAAATCCCGAACAGGGTAAGGAGTGCCTATGACAATGGACGAATTCAAAAAGGATTATCCGAATCTTGCGTTTGTAAAATCGAAGATACGGATAGAAGGGCAGGGCGGAATGAAAGATGAGAACTTCATCTTTGACGATGATACGCCGACTCTCGTGAAAAATGCCACAACGGTAATGCCTCTGAGCATTACAGACTTTCCCGGTGTTCTTAAATCAATGACCGCGATGGAAGCAGGTGTTTGGGCGGTAACTAAATGCCAGGAACAAGGATGGGAAATTACAAGAGACAACATTGAATCTTGTCTTTCAAATCTTGAAATGGATTTTTAGGGAAGGGGAGTGTAGCGTATGAAAAAAACATTTGCGGCAGCTTTTGTGATGGTGCTGGTTTCGTTGACTTCCTGTGCAACGGCAAAGGGGATTTTCGGCAGGGATTATACAGTTCCAGTAACAGAATCTCTTGAAACAGTGCAGGGAAGGGCAGAGTCGGAAATCAGTGATGGTTCATATCTCAGAAAGTTCAGCACGGTGGATAAGATGAACAGACATCATGAGGTAATATTCCTTGATGAGCAGTACATTTCGATTGACAGTGAGCTTTATGCTTTCAAGTTCAATAATCTGATGTACTACGGTCTTGCTCTCAATTTGGGGTCAGATAGAACCGTTACTTTGGACGGAACGGACAAGGTTCTCGGAATCCAGGGGTATGCGACATCTGTTAAAAATCCTGAGCTGACAATCGGATTTATCTTTGCACGGAAACTTTTTGCACAGCCAGGCTACAGCAGTATGTATGAAGCAACTAGAATTGGCGGAGTTTCGTTCTATGCACCGAATGTAGATGATGGATATGTGGACGATTTCGGCAAATGGCACAGATACACATATTTCGATTACTTCGACAGCATATTCAAAACAACAAAACAGGATGTTCGGACTGAAATGTACCAGGCAATCCAGCTTGAAAGGTCGTAGTTTATGATTCTTACAATAGTTTCTGCGATTGTTGCAATTCCTGTATTGTGCTTGCTTGCCAGATACTGGTGGGTACTGCTTGCTCTTGGAATCTTTGTAATGGCGAGTCCTCTCGGAGCTTTGCTCCTGTAATTCAAATCAAAAAGAGGTCAGCAGAATTACGGTTAGTGACTTCTTTCCTTTTCAAATCTTTCAAAAATCAATAAGTCAGGTATTATTGGTCTTAATGTGATTTAAAAATGAGATTAAGACCCAAAATAATATTGCTATTCCAAACCTTTAAACAAATCATTCAGAACAACCTGATTTGTAACACGGCTGCTGTACATATTCTTTTTTACACCGTATGTAGTAACAAATGTGAGTTGAATTGATTTCTTTGTGCCAGAAACATCTATGAAGCGACTGATTTTCCTGCGAAGATTCTGCTCATAATCCTTATCAATGGTAAATTCATCCTGTGAGAACTTCATCTCACAAACATTTACAACATGATCCCTTCGGTCTATCAGCATATCAATTTGGGCACCATCATTCTCTTCGTCGGCTTTTACAAACCATGCAGATTCATTTGAAAGAACTCCTGAAATTCCTAATTTCTGTTTAATCTGCTGGATATGGTCTTTGCACATCTGCTCAAATGTAAAACCTCTCCAGGCTTTTGTTGAAGAATTGTCATAGGAGTTTGCCCAGAAGTTTTCATCATGTCCGGCGTTTTCACGCAAGAATTTAAAATAGAACAATGTATAATAATCACAAAGCTGGAATAGTGTCTGTTTTTTCTTATTTCCATAAAAAGGATATGAGCGTACGAATCCGGAGTACACAAGATTATCAAGGATTCTCGACAGTTTACCGTTTGCTGCGAGTTTTGTTTTTTCTGATATTTCTTGTCTTGAATATCCGATTCTCTTAGTTGATAACAACTCCACAACTTTTATATAAGCTTCACTGTTCGAAAAAAGAGTATGATACAAGTGTTCAAACTCATCCCATAACTCTCCTTTTTTCTTAAAGAAGATGTTATCAATATTCTGGCTTACAGAGAACTTCGGTTTGAGGAGATTAAGATAAAATGGTATTCCTCCCATAACCATATAACATTCGGCAATATCATAAGGAGACCAATCAATATTCTTTGTTAAGAGGAACTCTCTTGTTTCATTCAGATTAAAAGGTTCAAGATAAATCCTGCTGTTCTGCCTGTTGAATAGTCCACCTTTATTATGGTCAATATTATCAACCATCCAGGATGTTGCTGAACCACACACAATGCACACCAAATTATTCTGTGCGCAGCCCCAGTCATTCCAGAACCATTCAAAAGCCGGTAAGAAATCTGATTTCTGAGTATCTAGCCATGGAAGTTCATCGAAAAATATGACAGATTTCTTTGACTTATCTTTTTGATTGGCAAGTGAACGTTTTAATATATCAAAAGCATCAAACCAGCTTGTTTGTACTTTGAGATTTAATTGAAAATAAAAATTGAGAGCTCTTGTAAAAGCTTCAAGCTGGGTTTCCTTTGGCTTATTATATATACCTGTAACTTTAAATGAAAAGTTATCATCAAAGAACTGATTTATAAGAAATGTTTTTCCGACCCTTCTTCGTCCATACACTATAATAAGCTGGGAAGTGCTGGATTCTAAACTTTCTTGAAGAGTTTCGCATTCTTTCTTTCGGGCAATTATATTTTCAACCATACTGACATTATACAACATTATTGCTAAAAGTAAATTATTCTGGGTCTTTATCTGCAATTTTTTTAAGATTAAGACCTAAAATAATTAATCCATATCCTTTTGATTCTCAAATAGACTGTACCAAGAAGTTAATCCAAAAATAGCGCAGTTTAAGTTATTTAAAATGCTAAAATAGCGCAGTTGAGATTATGAATATCTAATAGGATTTATTGCACTCGCGCAAACAATCGCTTGCAATAGTTTCCCGGATAGGGTATACTAAAACTATAAAAAAACCTAATTCTATATAAAATATAGAATTAGGTAGACAGAATCCTTATTATGGTAAGTAAAGTCTATATCTTGTGAACCGAATATCTTACACGCCCGATTACGATAAAATCATCACTTTCTGAACTTTCAAACATTGGCTCATAAATCTTATTGTCACTGATTATGTTTACGCCGTTTTTGGTTGGCTGGAGTCGCTTTACAAATCCTTTTCCGTTGTAGATGATTGCATATATACCTTCATTTCCATCATAACCATTGGTGTCGTAGATAATTATGTCTTCATTAAAAAAGGTAGGCTCCATTGAATCGCCTCGAACATAGGCAGCACGGATATTTTCACCCAGATATTTTAACGAATTCGGAACAGCAACATAGTCCTTTGTTTCCACATAATCATCAGGAACATACTGTCCGTGACCTGCAGAAAAATACTGTTCGCTAACCGGGATATTCCGGATTCCGTCTTTTGAAGTTAGATTTGGATAATGCTCGAATTCTTCCCATGTAAGATTTAATGTTTTTAAGATAGAAAGTGTGTCTTTTAATGAAGGAAGTCTGTCGTTATGGATATTATTTCGGAGAGTTTGCACAAGTAGCCCGGAATTAGAAGCAAGCCAGTCCTGCTTTTTATCCAGTTCTTTGAGTCGCTTTTTAACCTTTGTCCAAAATTCTGCACCTTCCATTCAAGCTACCGAATTGCATTATATAAAGTGGGGAAAAAATAATCAATAAAGTTATAAGAAATACTAAAAAAAGTATATTTATTGACTAGATATTTAATTTAAATTACTATTACCTTTCACACTTTTATTGATTCATATAGGTTAGGACAAAGATGGTTGTTGGAAATTCTGTAAAAATACTTGCACAGGGTTATACATCAAAAATTAATAGCTTTAAGGATATCGATTTTGACATTTCATTTCTTGAAAAGAAGTCAGAGGAACAGAGAGAAAACGAATTTCATTTAGAACAGGAAACTTTCAACAGTGCGGAACTTTATAATAAATCGCTTCGTGATATGTCTGGCACTTTGCCCTGCTATAGCTTTCTTGATGTAAAATCCACATTTTCTACGACTACATTTATTACATATAAGTTTTCAGAAATTCGGTCTGTAAGTGAATATTTGTTAAAAGTGCTTTCTGTAATCGACTCTGTTTTGACAGGATTTGTTCAGGTTAGGAAATCATCAATGCTTTCACTGACGAGTGAACAGCATGTCTCTGAAGCAATGCGTGAATTTGAGAGATCAAAACATATGATACATGGACTTATGTCGCTTTTCTCAGACGTGCTTTGTACAGCTTCTGATTTGGAGTATGACAAAAACAATATTAGAATTGATAAAATTATTTATGAGGTAAAAGAATTCCTCAGACTTTCTGTTGCTGTCCGATACATTCCGGATGAGGCTGTTCCTGATATAAATTCTATCTTTCCAGCGGTTACTCTTTTTCGGGCAAGTGAAATCCCATGTAGTGGATATATTAATGATTTAAGTCTTCTTTACACTGATTTTCGTAGAATAGAAGAACGCCTTATGCAAGTCCTGACCTTTTTTGTAAAGGGTCTCTTAAACCAATTTTCGTTTTATGTCACACCAGAATCTTTCCTGAATAACCCGATGGGAAGGACTATTTTTGTGGTGCCTATGAGTTTATACAAGCAGTTTGGATTTCAGAACAGCGGGCTTTATAAAATGGAGTGCCCGCAATATGAAGGATTTTCTCTGGATTACATTATACGCAAGCAGAGTTCATTTCTGAACGAATTGAAAACAATTTTTGGAGATATATATGAACAATCCGAAAAACTTCTCTTCGAATCTCATGGAATTACCAACGAATTTTGTATTTGTGATTTTATAAATATGTATCTGAAAAAGCATCCATCTGAAAGATTTGACAGGATACAGACATTTGTAAAATCACCTATTGTTTTTGAAAAATTGACAGAGGTTTTGTTGAAAAATTATTCGGACATGATAATGGAAGCAAAGTCTGGAAATAATCCTTGGATTCCAAAATATCACAGTACGGACAAACATAGAGATAAAGACTTGGTTTACTTCCTGCTTCGTTTGTATGACTTAAATCCGTGTGGGCTTAAACGCTTCCCTCAGTCAGAATTACTAAGACTCTTTAATATATTCAGCTATTCCAACCAGCCTGTTAAGTGCATGAACGCACATGTACGGAAATACTATGAAGGGAAATACAAGGTTTCAAAGAATTACGAGAAGAACTTCGGAGTAATTTTGAAAAGATAGAATTGCAAGGCAAGGGAACAAAAAATTGCTCCCCTGCCCTTTTTCGGCTTGATTTATTGTTTAAGGTTCACCGACAATATCATTCACGCTTTTGAGCGATTTTCTGATGTAGCGTTTACCTTTTCCGGTAACAATGTAATAAGTCGTGCCAAGAACTTTGAGTTTCCGAACTTCGTAGCCGTTCCGCGAAAAAAAGAAAAGTGATTCGTTCATGCGGCACCCTCCGAAACTGCGTCCTTGATGTAGGACTTGATTTCTTCGAGGAAAGAATCAGGATTTTCGGACAGTTCTTCTTCCCATCTTGTGGTTTCCGAGACATCGACGATGTTTTTGAACGGCGTTTTAGAAAGAACTTCAAGCAGCCGTTCTCCTTGTTTAGTAACAAGAAGATTCTTGTTTTCTGCGGTGATGAACTTATTGCGGATCAGCTTCTGAATGAAGGTATGGCGGGTGGCGGAAGTTCCAAGACCTGCGAGCTTCTGATTGTCGCTGTTTTTCGGGTTTTCCATAAACGCCAGGAGACTTGCCTCATTGTAATGCTTCGGCGGTTTGGTGAATTTTTCCTTTACTTCGATTGATTTCACCGTAAGATTTTCAAGTTCGATTCCGCTCAAATCCTGTGCGTCCGATATTTCATTTTTGTTACCAAGATTTCTGGTGAATCTGCGGTAATCTTTCCAGCCGGCGTTTATGACTTTCGTTCCTCTTGTGACAAAGATATTCTCATTCACGGAAAGATGTACGGTCATGTTTTCCATTTCACAAGCTGGAGCAAAAGCAAGTATGAAGCGTTCAAGAATCAGCGAGTAGATGTTGTCATCTTCAACTGTTGCATTTTCAGGTAATGTGCTGAGAGGAATAAGTGCGTGATGTGCTTCCAGTTTTGAATCATCAAAAATCCGTTTGTTGCTTTCATTGATTTCAGCAACTGAGTGAAGCTCAAAGTATTCAGGCGAAGCACGGAGCATTTTGTCGAAAAGTTCACGGCAAAGTTCAACATTGTGACTTCCCAGTACTCGGCTAGGAGTGCGGGGGTAAGAAACGCATTTGTAATTCTCGTAAAGCCTCTGGACGACTGAAAGAGTCATTTCAGCGGAGTAACCGAAGTATGCGAATGCATCTTTCTGAAGGTCATTCAGGTTGTAAAGCTGCGGCGGATTCACAGTGCGCTTGTCGTGTTTTACGAAAACAAGTTTTGCAGTTTTGTTTTCGAGAGAGTCCAGTTTCTGGACTGTGGATTTATCGGAAAAGTGCGTAGAACCGTCTTTCTCAAAAGTTGCAGTTACGCATGATGTGTCATCTGGCGCAAGCAAGGCTGCTTCTGCTTCGTAGTATTTTTCGCGCTTGAAGCTGGAAATTTCCTCGCAGCGTCTGGCGATTTCTGAAAGGATTGCGGTCTGAACCCGGCCAACAGCAAGAACTCCCCCGCCGTTTACCCTGTTTGATACATAACGAGTTGCGTTCATTCCGATGAGCCAGTCAGCTTTCTGTCGTGCGAAGCCTTGTTTGGCAAGAAAGTCATAATCGGAAATCGGCCGGGCATTTTTGATTCCGTCCAGAATCACATCTTTTGTGAGAGCCTGAGAAACCCAAAACCTACGGATATTGTCGTAATCAGTAATTCCAGCAGCATTCAGACATTCTCGTGCGATAATCTCCCCTTCTCTGTCAGCGTCAGTCGCAATCAGGATTTCATCCGTTTTGTGTTGTTTCAAAAGCGAAACGACATTCTTTGCGACATCTTTCAGATTTTCGCTTGGTTCGTAGATGAATTTTTCGGGAATGACAGGAAGATTCTTCCAGCTTTTGAAGGTCGGATTGTAGGCGGCCGGTTCTGCCAGATTGAACAGATGCCCCACGCAGTTTGCGATTGTAGTTTTTCCGTCAGAACTTTTGTAGCATTTGTCTTTTGCGGAATAACTGCAGCCCAGTGCCGAAGCGAAGTCTTTTGCCACGCTCGGTTTTTCGGTAAGTATAATCATTAAACCTCTTCCTGGGCAGGTCGAAGTTTGATTGGATTAAGATAGTGATTTTGAGGAAGAGAATCAAGCAATTTGTGATGTGCCAGATGACGCAAAGTGGCTAAAGTGATGAAAGTTTCTTGAACCAACTGACCACAAGATAAAAAAATGTGGCACGGTGCAACTTAATTCCTTGTAATACCTAGACAGATTTGTGGTACGGTTCATTTTCGTGTGGTACATCCCTATTTTTGCTTGCTTTCCTGCTGGCTTGACCTTTTATTCCCCGCTTCGATACATTTAATCCGACCTGTCCATATATCAATCTGATGTGCCAAGTGGCGCATTAAAAATGGAGCGTATATGGCGAATATCAAATCAATTTTTAATCATCCCAAAAAAGAAAATCCTGAGAAAGACACCGGGCTGTATGATTGGCGAAGACCAGCGTACAAAAAAGATGATGTTGGGAGCCTGAACAGGATTTTGAAAAATCTCACTAAAACAAAAAGTGCCAGATGGCACAAATCGCAGAATGGCAGTTTCGGGAGCAGCGGTTTTTATGTAAAGTCGGAAGGCTCGGAAAACTCACGCAAGCAGAGAGTCACTTTTAAGATGTCGATTGGACACTCAAAAGAATCTCATCTGAAATACCTGAAAACCTATATGCCACAGACTGAGAAATCGGAAGTCGAGGAAAAGCCAGAATTATTCGGAACTGAGCTTGCGGAATACGAAGCGAACATGGACAAAGACCATTTCAAATGTATTATCTCGCCGGAAAGTCAGAATGTGGACTTGAAGCTTTTGACCAGAAAGTTCATTGAGCGGTTGGAAAATCTTACGGGCTTCAAACTCTACTGGGAAAGCTGCATCCACAATAATACTGCTCACCGTCATGCACATCTTGCAATCAACGGAGCAGACAAGAACGGACGAAAGGTGTTTTTTGCAAAGGAGATGGTTAAGACGACAATGCGGGAAGTACTTTCTGAAATGACTACGACAATGATAGGCGAACGAACTTATGATGAAATCCAGGCTGCAAAGGAAAGGCTTCCACAATCAGCCAGATGGACGAGCCTTGACGACAGGCTTTTGCAATATGAAGGAAAGATTTTTGCAAAGAACCTCGATCAAAGTTTGCAGAACAGGCTTGCGTATCTGACAACGATAAAACTTGCCCGGAAAGACGGAGATTTTTTCAAGCTGAATCCTGAATGGCAGGAAGTCTTACAGGCAAGCGGACGGTATAATTCGTTTCTTGATGAATATCTCAAGCTGTCTCCCCTGCCCCTGCGTTTGTTTGAAGGCGGCAGCGTTTACGGTGTAGTCGAGAAGACAATCAATTTTGATAAAGACGAGAGCTGGAATGACGCGGTGATTATCAGAACGGATAAAGAAAGAATCTATGTCCCGGTTTATCAGCTTCACAAGGAAAATCTTGAAGGAAAGACGGTATCAATTTCCGCTCCTGCAGGGGGATTAAAGAAGCAGATTTCAGAGCGAAATATCCGTGTTGTTAATGATAAATCATACGGATTTGAAAGATAAATGAGATGTCATTATTGGCGGGCAATGGCCAATGTACTAAATGAAATATTGACCAAAAGCCCGCTTTTAGATATTCTGAAATTGTACTGACCTGCCCAGGGAGGTACATTGAGTTCAAAAAATTTCTTGCCGAAGGGAACCAACGCAACCCCTTTCAACCCGCAGCTCCAGCATTTTGACTATATTTGCGGTCAGGTGCAGCAGGAGAATCGGATTCTGAAATTCGTGGTTATTGTGGCTACCCTTTCTTTTTTTCTTTCTATCGGAATCACCATTTTTGCAGTCAGTCGTCCGGATTCAATTCCCGTACTTGTTACGATGAATGATTTTGGCGAAACGCAGTACATCGGACCTGTTTCCCGCAGAAACTATCAGAACTTCAATGTTCCCGAAGTTGCGATGCAGGCACAGGTCAAAGAATTCATCAGTCTGACGAACACTCTTTCCACAGACAAGATGGTGATGAAAAAATCTGTTGCAAAAACTTATCATCTTCTGACTTCCATAACAGCACAGAAGTATTCAACTCTTGTGCGTGAGAACAATCCTTTCAAGGATTTCGGGAACCGCACCAAAGAAGTAATTTTCCAGACCGAACCGCTAAAACTTTCCGCAGACACTTATCAGGTTGATTATCAGATTATTACCCGCCAGCTTTCCGGGCAGATGATGAGCGATGAGTCGTTCCGTGCGGTTATTACGGTCAAAATGCTCCAGCCTTCGGACGAGGACATTAAGGATAATCCGCTAGGAATTTACATTACGGCTTTTGACATGAAGCCGATTGAAAATACACCTTCAAAAACAAAATAAGTCACAAAACAAAAAATACATCAAGAGGAGTACAACCAATGAAAAGAAAACTTGCATATGTGTTTACGGTGAGCGTTCTGCTTACTTCATGCACAACCACAAAGAACATGGAACTTCCCAACGACTTTAAGGTAGAGTCGCCTGAAAACGCCAGTTCCATTGAGGAAGAAGAGCAGCTTAATGAAGCTGACGAAAAGAACTTTCTGACACAGGAAGAATTGAAGGTGCAGGATGTTGAGGAAACAGTAGTCTATGTAGACCGTCCTGTTTATGTTCCTGAACAGCATGATAACCCCGAAACTGACAGTAAGAAGCTCACAGGTTATGATGCGGTAACTGACAGCCAGAAGCGGGCGACGCAGAAGCCTGAGCATTATAAAAGCGGGACATTCTTCTATCAGTTCAACGATAACTTTGTCTTTGAAGTCTACGCACAGCCCTATCATCTTACGGACATCGTTCTGGAAGAAGGTGAAGTTGTAATTGGAACTCCCCTGCTTTCGGAAGATGAATCGGTCTGGGAGTTGACGGCGGGAGTTGCAAAAAATCCGCTTACAGGAAAGAATGTTCAGCATCTTTTTGTTAAGCCTGCGTATTCAAAACAGGATTCATCCCTTGTGATTATTACAGACCGTCGTGTTTATCATTTCCGCTTGCGTTCATTCTCGGACACACATATGGCAATGGTGAAGTTCTCTTATCCACTTGAAAAGAATGTCTGGGCAAAGAAAGAAGAACCGAACAAAGGCCGGGAGATTGTAAGCGACTATCTGAGGATTTCGAATCCTGAGCTGCTTTCCTTCGATTACAAGATCAAATATTCGCGTTTCAAAAAGCCGGAGTTTTTACCGAACCGCATTTATGACGACGGACAGTGCACCTACATTCAGGTTGAATCGATTGTCCTTCAGAAGAAACTTCCTGTTCTTTTCAATGAGAAAAATGAAATCGTGAATTACAGCGTTCATAAAAACACTTTCGTGATTCCTCGCCTTATAAACAAAATTACACTCAGGCTTGGAAAAGAAAAGGTCGTTGTTGAAAAGAAAGTTACAAAGAAAGCTGATTTGGAAAAGACTGAATCAATGGAGGATTCTGAAACAGGGGGTGATGAATGAACGAAAATGAATCACCTGGAAAGCAGATTGTAGAAGAGACATCACAAAACGAAGAGGAAGATACCGACGGACTGTTAGAGGAAGAACTGTACGCAGATGAGGATGAAGAGGAGCTCTTGCCGCCGGAAGAAGAAAACGAGGCGAGAATGCTCAATACAGGAACGATAATCGGTGTGATTATGGTGGGTGTTCTTGTGATTTTTCTGATTGCCTTTGTTGCGATGAACGCTGGAAGCCGGAAGAGAAAGCAGCAGGATTCAAGTGAACTCGACAAGGCTGGAACTAAGACAGTGATTGAGTTTAAGGACAAGTCGCCTGTTGATTTTTCGTCTGGAAATTCTGAAAAGTCTGATTCTAGCGAAACCGAAAAGTCGGAAAAGGAAATAGATGATGTTCTAGAAACTTTGCCCGCAGAGTTCCAGCTTCCGCAGCAGGGAGAAGTCGGAACAGCCCCTGTTTCGTCAGTCGGAAGCAAGTCAAATTACAAATCTGACAGACCTGATACCCGTAATTCAAAATCCCCAAGAAAGATTGAAGGGCTTGCAGCTCTGGATTATTCAACCCAGCAGCAGAACGGAAATCTTGTTTCGCAGATTATGAGCGGGAATTATGGCACGAATGCCAGCGGACAAAGAATGAGTCGTGAAGAATTCATTGCACAGCAGATGGCACAGACACAGAGCTTACAGAACTCGCTTTATGGAAACGGAGCGTTCGGAAATGGGATAGCTTCTACAGGCTCAACTACCCCCGCTGCAAATGCTTACGACACCAACCGTGAAAACTTCTTCAATTCTGGAGCTGGAAGCACTGGCGGTAAGTATCTGAGCAAGGCATCTCTCTGGGACGGAACGATTATTTCAGGCGCACTGGTCACGGCAATCAACACGGACAATCCAGGCGTGGTAATTGCCCGTGTAACCGAGAATGTGTATTCAAGCCAGGATCATTCTTATCTTTTGATTCCTGAAGGCTCGCTTTTGATGGCAACTTACAATTCATCTGTGAGCTACGGACAGAAAGATGTGCAGGTCGCATGGAATCTGCTTATACGTCCAGACAACTACCGTGTTCAGCTTGGAAATATGAACGGCGTAAATGCGCAGGGAGCGAGCGGTTATCGTGGAAGCGTTTCAAATCATCCGTTTGAGACGCTTAAAGCTCTTGGAATGATTGCGATGTTCAGCATTATCCAGACGGAAATTTCAAATGACATCAATTCGCAGAATAACGAGTATCTCAAAAACTCAATGACAGATGTATATGCCGAAGCGAGCAAGATGGGAAACAAAATCCTGAACAAAGCTCTGGATATAAAACCAACAATCAAAATCAAGGAGGGCACGGAAATCAAATTGATTACAAACACACCGCTGGAGCTTCCGCCTGTGGAAATCCCTGCGGCACAGGAGCGGTATGTAAGAACACGATAGTTCAAAACTAAAACGAGATTATTTTTCTACATCACGAGGAGTACTTAATGAAAATCTCAAATATAAAACTCAGGCTTGCAGGCTTTTTGTCGCTTGCAAGTTTTACTCTTGGCTTTCCGTCATGCAGCTTTTTTAACAGTTTTGACGAAAGCCCTACATCAAATGTAATCGAAATCAATTCGCTTTCGCTTGCAAAGACAGCTTTAGAAACGCAGATTGGGGCGATGGAATATGTTTCTGTTTCGGTAAAGCCGAGCAAGGAACAGAAAAACATCACGCTCAAATGGGATTATGACGCTTCGATTATTGAGTGCGACAAATCATCTAACTGGGGCGTAACTATCAAAGGACTGGCAGAAGGTCAGACTTCGCTCCGCTGTTCTTACGGCGGTTATGAGGCACATTGTCTTGTTACGGTAAAGGGCTTTGCAGAAAACTACGAGGTCACGACAGAGCCGTATATCTATTCAAATTATTCAGTCTTGCAGACTTCACCGGGCGTGAGTGAAAAGGTATTTGTCTCACTTTATGGCGGCGATGTTTCGGATATTGATGGTTATACCTGGACCGTAGACAATCCTGCAGTCGCTTCGATTCAGCCGACAGGTCAGTATTGTATGATTACGGCAAAGGATGCCGGATATGCAAGAATCAAAATCACGCACACAAAGGCAGCTTATCCGTATTACCTGGGCGTGTATGTCTTTGCGGACGCAACCGAAGTAAGTTACATCACCACAAGCAACAACATTGTAACGATGAACCAGGACGATGGAGACAAGGCAATCTCAGTTTCACTTGTGAACGGAAAAGACGGTTCGCTCGACAGCCAGTTTGCGTGGGAAATCATCAACGAGAAAGATGAGGAAAGCCCGATTAGTCTGAGCTTTAACGGAAACAATGCAGTAATCAGTCCTAAGCATGGTGGAAGCTGCACTTTGCGAGTAACTCACCCGGATTCAGCCTACCCGCTTGATATTCTGTGCCGTGTAATTTCAATAGTAAAAAATGTGTACATCCAGCCAAGCACAAGCGTTGTCACTTTGACTGGAGTGACCGAACAGACTATAACAAGCGAGCTTGTTAATCTTAACGCCGGTGAATACAACATAGACGGTTTCAAATATATTCTTGACGATTACAATGTTGCAGAAATAGTTGGTTCTGTCGGGAATCAGGTAACGCTCAAAGGTGTGGCTAACGGTTCCTGCAAGCTGATTATTTCTCACGAAAAGAGTGAGTACAGCCGTGAAGTTCTTGTGATTGCAAACGGTCAGCTCAAAGACGCAGTTGACGCAAGCTGCTATATCACCACAAGTCAGAACTATATCAGAACAAAAGTCGGAGCTGCAGGCCAGACAATCAATATCTCACTTAAAGGCGGGGATGAAGGGGACGAATCCGGCTTTATGTGGAGCGTAAAAAGCACCGCAGCGGACGGAAGCACAGGCAAGGTAATCAATCTTGAGACAGCAAACGGTTCAGTTTTCCATACTTCAGCACGTGCCGCTGCCGCAACCTATTCTTATGGCTCAGCTTATCTTGAACCGCTTGCTGAGGGAACGGCGGTAATCACAATCACGCACCCGAAAATCCTCTACCCTACTGAGATTCTGGTAAAGGTTCTGAATAAAGATGCGATTCTTGAAGAGCCGCTTTATTTTACAGGTGAGGGACTTCTTCGTATCCTGAACGGTGAGTCAAAGGATTATACCGTGCAGCTTCGTGGAAATAATAAATCTTCTTCCGATGATTCCGGCATTACCTGGAGCATTGATGATTCTCGTCTTTCGACAACAGGAAACGGAAATATTGCAACGGTAAAAGCTCCTGCTCATGGAAGTGGAAGTACAATCAGCCATCTGAATGCACATCACAATAAGGCAGATTCAGATAAAACTGTTCTTGTTATGACGGCGGACGATGAAGAAACGCTGATGAACATGAAAGCCCTTTATGCGGACAAGCTCTATTATAACTTCACCGTTGGGAATGAAGTTACGGTAGTATGCAGTCATGCGGGCTTTGAGAATGAAGGTGCATCCGAAGAAGAGTATGTGGAGTATGATTTCTCTCAGTTTAAGTGGACTATTTCTGATCCGTCAGTAATCAGCGTGACTAAAAACAATGATTATCCTCTTGCCTGTACGGTAAAGGGCTTGAAGAGCGGAAAGTCAAAACTTACAGGAAGCATCATAGACAATGGAACGACTTATTCCTGTGAATTCACAATGACAGTTTATCCGGAAGGCGCTGTTCAAACTGAGCCTGAGATTTATTTCACTACCACACAGAATGTCGTGACTTTAGGCGGAGCTGGAAATTCTGCGAAAGTATTTGTAACCGCAATCAGTCTTCCATCAAGCGAGTATTCTAACATCAGCTGGAAGAGCGAGAATGAGAGCGTTGCGACAGTGATTTCTAACGGAACGGGCGCGACAATTACGGCTGTCAGCGAGGGTGAGAGCGTTATAAAAGTTACGCACCCGGACAGCCAGAACACGATTAAAATCTATGTCCGTGTCGGAAGCGAATATGTTATACCGGAAATTGAGCCTGTTGTTTATATTTCGTCTCAGGACGTTCTTACCATGCTCCGAGATGATCCTTCACAGAAACTACAGGCAACGCTGGTAAATTATTCAGAAACAGACACAAGTGGATTCAACTTTTCTATTGATAATGACTCTATTGCACAGATTTATGCCCAGTCAGAAAGCGGAGTTGCGTACATAAAGCCAGTTTCCAGCGGGCAGGCAGAAATCACCATTACGCACACAAAGACAGACATAAGCAAGAAAGTTCTTGTTGTTGTCGGAAACAGTGCGGAAGAGCTTGCGGGCTACACATACCTCACAACATCGAATAATGTCGTTGCGATTGGCGAGGGAAACACAAGAACCGTAACTGTGAGCGTGAAGAACTCTGACACAGTGATTGTTGACGGCTACACCTGGACTTCGAGCAATCCTGCTATTGTGGATGTAACTTCGAGCGGTGCGACAGCCATGCTCAAAGGAAACAAAATCGGAACTGCTATTATCACGGTAACGAACAAGAGCTGCACCTACTCTTTGCAGATTATCGCACAGGTAATAGACCCGATTGCGGCGAGTGCAAATCCGTATATCCAGCTCACATCAAGTGTAATGACGCTTACCTGCGGTACTAGCTACACTTCGATTACAGCTGAACTTGTGGGAGGAAGTGAAAGCGACAAGAGTGATTTTATCTGGCAGTCGAATGACTCAAAGATTGCAGTAGTTTATGGTCAGAATGAGATAGGAAAAGTCCGTGCCCTGGCAGCCGGGACAACATACATCACTGTAAGCCATCCGAAAGCCGCCTACTCTGCACAGATTCTTGTTGTGTGTGATGAAGAGAAGAAGAGCGACTGTTATATCACCGTTCCATCTTCGATTGTCACTATGAAGCCGACGGATTCAGCACAGACAATAACCGCAAGTCTTGTGAACGGAGAAGCAACCGATAAATACAATTTCTCCTGGTCGCTTGATGTTTATGACATCATTGATTTCCAGTATTCAGCCAATGTCTGCACTATTACGCCGAAGCAGACCGGAAGCGTAACGATTACAATCACTCACCCGAAGGCAGCATACAATCAGCAGGTGATTGTGAATGTTCAGCAGTATTCGACATTCGCATTCCCGCAGCAGAATATGACGATAACGCAGGGAGAAGTGAGCTTTGTTTCGATGCAGGTTCCGAATACGAATGTTGCGACACACATTGAATACACGGTTGAAAACAGCAATATCTGTTCTGTGAAAGGCACAAAGACTACAGCCCAGATTACAGCAGTGGGAGCCGGAACTACAACTCTAAAGGCACGCCTTGTTGCTTCAAGCAGCGGAGCGGAACAGGCAAGCGCAGAGATGATGGTATATGTAAAGGAAAAAGAAGTGAACGCGGTCTATATCACCGCAAGCTCTACCGTCACTACGCTCAAAAAAGGAAAATCCCAGACTCTCAGCGCGACACTCACAGGAACAGGCGTTGTATCAAGCGATGTCTATAACCTCAAATGGTCTACGAGCGACAGCGACATAGTTCAGGTGACAGGAATCGGAAGTGACGGTTCTGTTATCGGTCAGAGCATTTATATTACGGCATTAAAGCCTGGAGAGGCTGTTATCACATGCAGTCACCCGAAAGCCGCAAGCACATTACAGTTCTATGTGGTGGTTCCAGGAAGTGCCGAAAAGCTGATTACCCTGAACAAAACCTACATCACGCTGGTAAAAGGCTCAAGCGGAACACCGTTGAAGGCAAGCATTGAGAACTCAGAAAGTCAGCGTGACTATTATGATGTTATCTGGACTGCCGAGGAAGTGAATGGCTCTGAAATCTGTCGAATTATGGGAAACGGTCAGAATGTTACGGTCTATCCTATTAAGCCAGGCCAGACAACAGTGACAGCACAGCTTCCTGATTCTGATGTCGTTGCGAAATGTACGGTCATTGTAGAAGCTGGAAAGAGCTTCGTGTTTGAATCAAGCATTCGAAGCATCCAGCCAAAGCATACGGTAACGGTAAAATACACCGTAAGTCCGCCGGACACAGTTCTTACATGGACAACTGCACAGACAGAAGATTTCTTTGAATATCACGATAACGGCTGTGATGCAAACGGTAACGGTAGCGTTGATATTATCGGAAATGAAAGAAACAAGATTGGAAGCGGCACCCTCACCTGCATTTCAAGCGAAGGAGCAAAGGGAATGCTGAATGTCAAAGTCGCATGGGATTACGATTTCAGCATCAAAGGAGTCACTGCATTCACCATCACGCCGGATGAAAAACGCACTTTTGAATACTCGGTGAACCCTGCTGATGCAGACATCATGGTCGTTTCCAGTGAGTTGAACACCACTTTTGGCTATGAAAAGAAGGATAACGGTGACGGAAGTGGAACAATCACAATCAAACCATTCCATGAGAATCAGCGGGAGACAACGATTGATATTATTGCGACAAATCCGAAGAATAATGACGAGGAGATTGGCAGAAAGACAATAAAGGCTCGTTTTGTGTATAAGAGCGTTGATCCAAAGATTCAGTTCCTTTCGAGTGACGGAAGATGGACTAACTGGAGCGGAGAGAACAATCTTCTTTCGATGGGAGACGGAGAAACAGCCCGACTGAAAGTCTACATTGACAATGAAAAGGCGGATGCCTCTATCACAAAAGTAGAATTTGTTCCTCAAAACGCAAACGGAAAATCCATGACTCTTTCTCAGGAAAGTTCAGGAGCCTCAGAAAAAGTTGTGAGACTTTCACACCCGACAGATTCAATCGTCTACAACTATCGAATCGATAAACTTCTGGTTCCGTATATCGGCGGAAAAGAAATCAACTGGATGAGCAACATCACCTGGCGAGCGGATTACTGGTCTCACAGCCATACATTCTCCAGCACGACCTATGATGATTTTATCATGCTCTGTACTAAATCTGGCTATAACAGAGGAAGTCAGCCAACAGGATTCAACCAGAATGATCCGGAAGGACCCTCAAATGGAATCTACGGATATTTTATGGATGATAACGGTACATCGTTCAGTTTGACTGGAAACTGGGAGGTAAAAGAAGATGAATCATGGATAGGAAGGATTCTAACACAGGAAGAACTGAAAAACTATGCCTGGCTCTATTTCCCGGGAACTCCAGTCGGTTATAAGAATACATTTGATTTCACATATAATGATATTGCGACAGGAGCAATAAGCCGAGGTTCTTACGGAAAAGGCGCTCTCGTTGACAGTATGGACGGCAGAATCATGACCGAAAATGTAAGCGTCAGCAGCGTTCCAAGCACCGATACCACAGTTCAGAGCGGGTCAGGCTTTGTGGGATACCTGGTTGTCTATGTCCGCCACAACGGTTCGGATAAAGATACCAAAGTGTATGTGAACCTTGATATCCGCAATTGCGAGAAGGGGTACAGGTAATGAGCTATCAGCGTTAAGCTTCATACTCATCATCAAAATCAACAAAATCTCGGCATGAATCATAGATAACCTGTACATCTTTTATGCCGAGATTTTCGATTGGTTCAAAAATTGACTTTGGGATTTCGTATCCACCAAGCCAAACAGTTTTTTCCCAGTCAGCAACAGGTGTTTCGGTGCAGATGTAATAAAACATTTTCTCTGCACCGTAAAATGCCTGAATCTGGTCGATTGATTCTTCATCAGTGCCGTTTGGAATGAGCATAATATCTCTTTGCTGCCAGGAGTCACCTGTATCACTGATAAGAAAATCAACCATTTCGTTTATTTTGGTTTGAACTTTACCTTTTGGGGCAGAGCCAATGAGAAGTGCGAGACGGTCGCGATGTTCTGGATGACGGAAGATAATATCTGCCATTGTTATTAGTCCTTATTTTCTTTAGAATAATAATGCTGAATAGAAATAATACTCTATTTATACTTTTGTTCCATGAATACAATTGCTTGACAAAAAGTTTATTATCAATAACAATCCTAGTTGTATGAATTTGTACTTCGTGCTTTTTCTTACTAGGTATAAGAGTACTGAATTTGTCTAAGTAGGACAGAAAATCAAAAACAGGAGGTAAGACCTATGTTTGATTGTTCTGTTGAACAAATGACAAAGATTATTTTTTATCTTATGTCTATTGGAGTACAGCTATCTGATAATGATATTCTTTTGATAGCTGCCGAACATTATGACAGTTCTGATGATAACTACGAAGCAAACAAAAAAAGCTTTCTAGCAAACATCCATAGAATTTTAGGAAACTAAAATTCTATTATTAAAGTAAAAATAAGCGAGATGGTTCATAAAATACAACCGTCTTGCTTATTTTTTATATTTTAATCGGACAATTATTTATCGAACTGATTATGACTTTATCCACCTTCCGGTTATATCAAAATAATCTTTACTAGCGTCAAATGCCGGATGCTTTCCATCTTTTTCTGAAAGCAGAGGATTTACATCCGGCGCAATTGCCTTCCAGTCGATTGCGATTGCAGGGTCATTCCACATAAGACCGCCCTCGCCTTTCGGATCATAAAAATCTGTGCATTTGTAAGTAAAAATGGCCTCGTCAGACAAAACATAAAACCCATGTGCAAAACCTTCCGGAATATAAAACATATTCTGCTTTTCCGCATCGAGGATTACGCCGTAGTATTTTCCAAAGCTGGCAGAACCTTTTCGGAGGTCTACTGCAACGTCGTAAACTTTACCTTCGAGAGCTCGAACAAGTTTTCCCTGCGGATGTTGTGTCTGAAAATGAAGTCCGCGAAGTACTCCTTTTGTTGATTTTGACTGATTGTCCTGTACAAATTTCATTGTAAGACCGGCGGCAAAAAAGTCGCGTTCACTGTAAGTTTCAAGAAAATATCCGCGAGCATCACCAAAAATCTTTGGCTGGATTTCATAGAGTCCTTTGATTTCTGTTCCATCTGTAAATTTACATGTATTAAATTCAAATGCCATTTTTTTCTCTCTTAATTTTCTGCAATGTATTCAAGGTAGCGGCCGTAATCTGTCTTGTAGCCTTTTGAAAGCCCAATCAGTTGCTCTTTTGTAAGCCAGCCGTTGCGGTATGCGATTTCTTCAATACAGCTTACATACATTCCCTGTCGTTTCTGAATTGTTGCAATAAAGTTAGATGCTTCCAAAAGACCGTCGTAAGTTCCAGTATCAAGCCATGCCATACCACGACCTAGAAGTTCTACAGAAAGTTCCCTGCGATTCAAGTATTCATTATTGATAGAAGTAATTTCAATTTCGCCGCGTGCAGAAGGCTTTACATTAGCTGCAATTTCACAAACTGCATTGCTGTAGAAGTAAAGACCAGGAACTGCATAGTTTGATTTTGGCTTAGCAGGCTTTTCTTCGATTCCAAGAACCTTTCCATCCTTATCAAACTCTACTACACCGTAAGCGGTTGGGTCTTTTACAAAATAACCGAAAATTACGCTTCCTTCGCCTTTTTCAACCTTTTCACGGGCACGCTTTAAGGTTGATGTAAAGCTCTGACCATAGAAAATATTGTCACCGAGTACAAGGGCTGCTGAATCGTTTCCGATAAATTCTTTACCGATGATGAAAGCATCAGCCAATCCGCGTGGTTTATCCTGTACTGCATATTCAAAATGCATTCCAAGCCATGCGCCGTCACCAAATAGTTCTTTGAAACAGGAAATATCGCGAGGTGTTGAAATAATAAGTACTTCGCGGATTCCTGCCAGCATAAGGCATGAAAGCGGATAATAAATCATTGGTTTGTCATACAAAGGCAGAATCTGTTTTGAAACTGCTTTTGTGATTGGATATAAACGTGTGCCAGATCCTCCGGCAAGAATAATTCCCTTCATAATACCTCCAGATATTGTTACATAATTCGATTTTTATCAAATAAGTCTGAATCCATGAATTTTTTCAAACTTTCTTTCCATTCTGGTAATTTTATTCCAAGTGCTTTTTGAAGCTTGTCCTTACATAAAACCGAATAAGCAGGACGTTTTGCTGGGGTAGGATATTCATCGGTAGAGCAAGGATTTACAACACAATTTTTATTTGTAATATAACCTTTTTCAATTCCTTGTCTTTTTATTTCATTCGTAAAATCCCACCATGTAATTTCACCAAGATCTGTACAATGATAAGTACCATAAGGGACATTATCTTTATTGATGATTTGTATAATTATTGAAGCCAAATCTCCAGCAAAAGTAGGAGACCCTTTCTGATCATTTACAACTTTTACACTTCCATGTGTATTCATTGCTTTTATCATTGTATATACAAAATTCTTGCCAGCCCAGCCATAAAGCCATGCAGTACGAACTATGTAATATTCATGCAGGTTTTGTTTTACAGCAGATTCTCCCGCGGCTTTAGTCTTTCCATAAACACCAATTGGCGCAATCTGCATATCTTCCGTATATGGAACTTTGCCAGAACCATCAAAAACATAATCTGTAGAAATATGAATCATTTTTGCATGAATCCGATTTGCAAGATTTGCTATATTACGAGGTCCATCTTCATTTAATTTCTTTGCAAATTCAGCATCGTTTTCGGCTTTATCTACCGCAGTATAAGCTGAACAGTTAATTATGTAAGAAATTGTCTTTCCTTTTACAAATTCAGCTAATGCTTGTGGATTTGTAATATCTACATCAATATCGGTTCCTGTAAAATCTATTTTATTTTCTGTAAGCTGGAGGGCAATCTCTGTACCAAGCATACCTTTGCATCCAATAAGCCAAATCATCTTGCATCCACCTTATCTTCCCTGCTCAGTATAGTTTTTGCTGATCCAGTTCTTGTAATCGCCGCTCAAAATGTGATTAATCCAGTCTGAGTTTTTGAGGTACCATTTTACGGTTTCCTGAAGACCCTCTTCGAAAGTCATTTTGCGCTCCCAGCCGAGCTTCGTCTTGATTTTTGTGCAGTCGATGGCATAGCGCTTGTCATGGCCCGGGCGGTCCTTTACATAAGTGATTGTCTTTTCGACATCCTCAACCTTCTTGCCGGTCTCTTTTGCCGTAAGCTCGATTACCTTGTGCAGAAGCTTGATGTTCTGCCATTCGTTCTCGCCGCCAATGTTGTATTTCTCGCCTGTAACGCCCTTGTTCACGATGAGCCATACAGCACGGTTGTGGTCTTCAACATAAATCCAGTCGCGGATATTGTCACCCTTTCCGTAAACAGGAAGGTTCTTTCCATCACGGATGTTCGAAATCATCAAAGGAAGCAATTTCTCTGGGAACTGGTACGGACCGTAGTTGTTCGTACAGTTTGAGAGTGTGATTGGAAGTCCGTATGTGTGGAAATAAGCCATTACAACATGGTCAGAAGAAGCCTTTGATGAAGAATACGGTGAGCGCGGGTCATACGGAGTGTCCTCACGGAAATAGCCTGTCTCACCCAAAGAGCCGTAAACTTCGTCTGTTGAAATGTGATGGAAGAGAACATCGTCACGAATTGAGCCGTCTTCTTTCTTCCAGTAATTGCGGGCAACATCAAGCAAAGTGAAAGTTCCCATTACATTAGTCTTCATGAAAGCTTCCGGTCCAAGAATTGAGCGGTCAACATGGCTTTCTGCCGCAAAGTGAATTACGGTATCAATATCATACTGCTTGAAAATGCGCTCAATGTTTTTGCGGTCGCAGATATCTACTTTCTCAAAGAAATAGCGTTTTCCACCGAACTTTTCTTCAATGTCCTTCAAAGATTCAAGGTTTCCAGCATATGTAAGGCAGTCAACATTTACAACAGTGCCGTCAAAGTTTGCGTCATTAAAAAGATTGCCTTCTGCTGAAGAAAGCCCAAAAAGATAATGAATGAAATTCGAACCGATAAATCCGGCTCCACCAGTTATTAAAATATTATGAAGTTTTCTTGTCATAACAGTGTCCCCTTTGAAAATTATAAATATATTACTTTTATGTTGATTTTTATTACTATTGCTTGAAAAGCATAGTAATAAGATCCATTTTTTTACTTAACAAATTTTATGAAACCATTTATTGCGTAATGGATATATAAAAATATGCTATAAAAAAAGTTTAGATGAAACACTTTACGATAAGTATTCCATTGCCATTTAAAATTTTTAAGTTTTGAATGAGATAAAGAACCTGATGATACTCTATATAGAGCTAGCACTTCTTTATAACATTTAGCAATGTAGCCCTTTTTTAAGATTTCTAGCCACATAATGTAATCTTCTTGAGGTTCCACTTTCTGAAAAACCAATCCACACTTTTCTTTATTATATATACCAGTTAAGTTTCCTATAACATCTGTCTTCAACAATTCCTTATAAGTCGTAGATGATGGAGCAGTAATAATCCTTCCTTGTCGACTTCCATTTTCATCTATTTTTTCGTAATAAGAAAATGCAACATAAATATTTTCATTTTCCATCATCAAGATTTGCTTTTCTAACTTACTTGGTAACCATATATCATCACAATCTAAAAAGGCAATATATTTTCCGTTGGCATTCGATAAGCCTATATTTCGAGGGGTCGCAGGGCTTCCTGTTGATTGTCTATTTTCATATAAAGCAATTCTTGAATCTTTGTTCACGAATGATTTGATAATATTTATGGAATTATCTTGGGAATTGTCGTCTATAATTAACAGTTCCCAATTTTTATAGGTTTGATTAATAACTGACTGTATACTATCAGCCAAGTACCTTTCTCCATTATGACAAGGCATAATAATTGAACACAAGCTATTATTCATAACAATCCTTCTCTATTATTTGTTTAATAATTTTTTCGAAATCAGATTTAATATTTTGCCAAGTAAACTTTCCTTGTAAATTACGTAAATTTCTTACTTGTTCCTCATATTGTACAAAATCGTCATTTAAAGAAAGCTTTTGTACAGTTTCGATAAATTCTTGTTCATTTTCACATCTATATCCTATATCTCCTGCTGAATTCAGAATTTCATCAAAATAGTCATTTTTTATATAAATAATAGGTTTTAAATGTTTCAAGGCATCAAATACAGCTCCACTTGCTGTGAATTTATAACTTTCACTCGGGTATGGATAACATGCATACGTAAGAGCGTCAACATAGTTATTAAATTCTTGAAATGAAAGCATTTTATTTCTATTTGAAAGAATTTTTATATTTTCATTAAGGTTTGTATTTTTTAAGGCATAAATTCCTACAATCCAGAAAAAGGCGTTTTTATTAGCAGCGGTAATAAAAGTTTCTCCGCCTTTTGTTTTTAAGCAATTCCCTATATAACCAAATATATTTTTCCCTTTTTGCGGAATAACATTATTATACTCTTTAAAATCTTCATAAGGATGCTCAATACTAAATAGCCTTTTATGATATCCTAACTTTTTAAGGTTCATTAAAATTGAGTTTCCTAATACTAATCTATAAAAATGATCTTTTTCCAAATGTTTAAATGTCTTTGTAATCCAAAACGGATATGACCATATTTTCCATTTGCCTTTCATTACAAGCCCTTCTGCTTCTCCATGAGTAACAATTAATAGCTTTTTATCTTTCAACTTTTTTGAAGCCTTAGAAAGAAAATAATGCACATTAGGAAAGCAACTAAGCAATAAATACAAATCATCATTATTTGATTTTAATATATTTTTCGTTTGAAAATATTCAAGGAAAAACTTTTTTATTCTTTTTTTTCCAGGTTCTAAAACTGAAATCTCATGATAGTCTATTTTCTCTAAATTTTTTATTGATAATGCAGAATAATGCGATGAAGAACAATATAATCTAATTTTCTTTACATCAACCATAGAATTTAACATATTGAGAATTAAACGATTAATAACAGAATGCTGCAATCCTGTCATATTAGCTTCAATTACTGTAATATTCATAATCTAGATTCCTCTTAAAAAATAAAAAATATACTTTGTATAACCTCTATCATTGCAAGAATCAATATATAAAAATAGTAAATAGTACAATTCAAAAGGCAAAGTCGCAAAGTATCGTAATCCATTGAAATTGATCTTATTAAATACTAAAGGAAATAGAAAAATGTAAAATACATTGAAATATACGGAAACTCTTAGGCCCATACTTGGACCTAACAAAGCAGGAAAGACTAATCCGTAACATATAATAGATATATATTTCTCTAAGTTCTTTCTATCCTTAGACCTCATAAAAATTAATAATACAAAAACAAAAAATATGTACCATATATATATTAATTTTGTACCGCCATTGATAAAAAGATTTGTAAAATAATTCTGATAAGGTGCTAAAAATGATACAAAGAAAATAACATTTATTATATATTTTCCAAAAAACAAACATAATATACTGAAAGCCAAATTTAGTTTTACTGGAATATAATTATATATAAAATATATCAATATAGAAACTATTGCGCTAGAATGACATAATGTTGCAGTTATAACACATATTAAATATTTAAAAAATAATTTATTTTTTATGAATTTAAATCCGTATAGGATTATTGCAATTGCCAACCATTGTCGTATTATAGATAACGAATCTAGATAAAACAACGTAATAAAAATAAGTATTGATTCAAATTTATTTTTTGAATTTTCGAAAATAGAATGGAAAACCAAACATATTATAGTTACATTTATAGAAAAGAAAAATAGAAAAGGAGTATTATGCTTACGACAAAAAATCAGTAAAAGTCTTGGAATCGGCTCAAAATATTTCTCTGCCCATGGATTTTCTTTAATCAAATATCCATAATAAGTATGGTAGTCATAACCAACATTATATCTACATATTGTAAGCAAAATAAGGTAAATAAAAAATAAATAATACCCCAATAAATGTGTTTGATAATCCCTATTATTGTTTTTTTTACCAAAACAGCAGATATATAACATTAATATGATTGATAGAAATACTGCCATAAAAAACTCACGAAAAGAATAAATCTTGTTTACATTTGTAAACTAATTCACGAGGTCTATCTTGAATATGAATAGCAGGAACACCACCAACAACAGAGTAAGGCTCTACATCCTTCGTGACTACTGCTCCTGCACATACAACAGCCCCCATCCCTATCTTTACACCGCCAAGAATTGTTGCACCAACACCAATAAATGCATAATCACTTACAAATATTGGTTTAAGCTGTAAAGTAAAATTCTTATCATTTATATCATGTGAACCAGTTACAAGATTACATTTATGAGAAATCGTGACATTGTTCCCAATTTCAATCCCCCCTCTTGCATCAAGAAAACAGCCGCGATTTATATGAGAATGCTTTTTTATTCTAATTTTTTTTGGATTTAATATATATTGAGCCATATCAATTTTTGAATGCTGTCCAATTTTCATTCCAAGTAGAATAAAATATAATCGCCGAACTATATAGAATGGAATATAAGAAATTATATAATTATTCAAATAAAAACAAAAAAAATGATAAAATGGTCGTAGAAAATATTTTAAAAATTTCACTTTAGCCCTTCTATTTTCGATAAGTTTTCTGTTACATAACTATAATTCTTTCTATTCTTAGATAAAGAATAAATAAACTTTATCACAAAAATGAAAAATCTCAATAGCAATACTTTTTCATCATTTTTTTTATGATACTTTACACAGGAAATCCAATAATAACACGAAGTTAGCTTTTCAAAAGAATATTTCTTTGTTTTCATTCCTGAAGACCCACCCTCTAAATGAACTATTTTTGGACCCTCAATTATTATTCGGGAAAGGCCTATTTTATTCATTTGAAACTGTAAATCAGTCTCTTCAAAATACATAAAGAAATGTTCATCGAATTTTGCAAATTCGTTGTTTTTAACAAACAAATCTGCTCCAATAATAAAATCTACATTTCCTATGTATGAATTATTTCTTTGAACTTTAGTATCTTTTCGAATCCCAACAGATTTAAGAAAACAACTAATAACTGATGTAATATCTCGTTTTAATGTTGGAAATCTACCATACGATATTAATTTTTCATCTTTTTCATTAATTAATATCGCCCCCAAAGCTCCTATATTCTCAGATTGATGCTTTTCAAAATAATCATAAAACATTTTAATTGCATTGTTTTTTAAATATGTATCACTATTTAAATAAAATATATATTTACCTTTTGCTACAGAAAGACCACGATTATTTGCTGCGCCAAAACCTAAATTTTTTTTATTTTCAATAATAATTACACTAGGGTACATTCTTCGGAGTGTCGAAACAGAGTCGTCTAACGAATTATTATCACTTACAATAATTTCATATTCTAATGCTTTTGTATGATTATATATTGATTCTATGCATGCACAAATCAAGTCTTTTGTATTATAATTAACTAAGATAATCGATACATCCATAAATATTACAAATTCCTTAATCCATTTATTGCTAATCTTGCTTTTTTAATAGTGTATCTAAATTGTTTTCTTAATTCTTTATTAGTCCATTCACACTCGCTTCGAATTATTCCTTTTAAGATAAACTTCCAGTTTATCTTAATATATTTATACATATAGATTATAAATTCCTTAAACAAGTGAATTTTGAACGATTTAAGACACTCTGTTTTAAGTTTTACATCCTTAGAGAAATGAATAAATTCATCTGTAATGGTATACCAAAAAGGTCCAAAAGTCATTATTGGAAAAGGAGTTAAATAAATATCTATATATGAAATATTAGCACTTGTTATAGAATTAACCATATGTTCATGGCGCATATCAGAACTAAATTTTGTTAATATATAAACATCTACTGGATTTCTGACAAACAGTAAATTATGTTGTAGAGAGCCACTTAACATTACTATTTTAGAAGCAGAATTTAAACATTTAATTTGCTCTACTACACTCATATTCTGAAAATTTTTTGACTCAAAATTATTCATTTCAAAATATGATTGAATCCATTTTTCTCCTATCTCAGTATTCTTTGCCGAAGTCAATTGCATTCTTGAGCAATATATATTTTTATTTGTTTTTTCTGTTATTCCTATATTATTTGTTACAGTATCAAAAATCAATTTATATTTATTTGTATAATATTCTCCAGGCAAAATTGACATTTCAGGAATTATTACTGATTTAAATTGTATAGGTTGGTTAACCTTCAATAAATTTTTTTCATTTAACCCTATCAGTTTTAATAGTTCCAGATAATTACCATCCAAAACTTCATCAGAATCTTGATCAACAGTATAAACTATTTTTATAGACCCTAAGCTTTCTGAATTCTCAATATAATACCATAATCTTCCTATGACATCTATTAAAAAATGTCCCCATTGTTTAATAAAATAGTTCAAATAAAATACAGTTTCATTAATAAATGGAACCTCTATTTTTGAAATATCATATGCACCATAAATACGATTACTCATATGAGAAGCTTTTTGTGCACTAAGTTCTATATACTCAAATGTACTTGAAAGAACTCCTCCAGCCCCTCTTAATGTTTTAAATGGATTATAAAATGGTTTTGGAGGAAGAACATAAGCATTTTCTATTTGTTTCACTTCCAAATTCTTGTCATTATAGAAATTAATGTGTGTCAATTCATTAAATCGAGACTCTGTCAATTTGTACTTATAGTTTTTTCTAGAAATCATTTATTATACTTCCTCCGTATAATACTTAGTAATTTATTTCGTTCTTTCGTATTTAATCCTATGAAAAAAATTGCACATACACAACTAAAAAATGAGATTATACCAATCAAAACAAATTTCATAAAAAAACTTGGTATAAAATACTTAAAAATCAAAGGAATAGGTAAAGCAAATATCACAATAATAATATTTTTCAATAGAACATCTCGTAATATAATTGAAACATTAATATGCGTAAGTTTTCTTAAGTGAAACAAGGTGAATAAATAAAGAATAATAATTTGTATTATTTTTACAACAAATATTATTTCTACTTTATATCCCATATGAAATAAAAAATAACAAATCGGTAATCTCATGATTATAATTAAACCATATATTAACTGATATTTTTTTACGATTCCTGTTGACTCTATTCCTGTATATAATGGGCCATCCATACTCTCTATCAAAGACCAAATCAAGAGCATAGAAATGAAATTTTGAGTATGATTCGGTATTTCTCCCAACCAAATTCCAAGCAAATCGTTAATATTTAAGATAACAGGAATAACAATACAAAATAATAAATAAAAAGAAATTTTTGAAGTTGAAAGTATTAAATCTTGAAAATCATCCATGCAATTAATAGCATATGCTTTTATAATTTGAGGGGTAAAAGCTTTTTGAAAATTCCTTACAAAATTATAAATTGCATTACTAATCTGATTTGCTAGACCTAATGCAGTATTTACCAAAACACCAAATGTTAAATTTACTATAAGTGTAATTCCATGATCATTGCATACATTCGCGACTTCTCCAAATAAATTCCATCCAGAAAAGAATAAAATTTTTTTATATAACTCTTTATTACTAATGAATTTCTTAAAATGAGATTCTGGGAATTTCTTATAACAATATAAAAGATAGCCTATATATGTAATGAAATTTGAAAGAAAAATATAAATACCATAAAAAACTAAATGGTCTATTGTAACACAATATAAATTGCATAAAGCAAGAATAAAATTCGATAATACAATAAAAATATCAAAAATCGCGAAAAATGACATTTTCTCATGAGCTACTATTAAGGCATAAGCGGGAGTCTTTAAAATTGAAAAAAAAGTCGAAAAAATTGATAATTGATATATAACCGAAGCAACATTTTTCCTTTCTATTGGAATATTTAGATTATTAAATATTAATAATAAACCAATTGTTTCGGAAAAGAAGACAAATATCGTAGCAATCACAAAATATATTCTACCACTTATGTTATATATTTCTGATGTCAACGTTTTATCTTTCTTACCCAGTGAAACATTTAAATACCGTTGTGTACTGCTTACCAATGAATTACTTATAAAAGTAAAAAAAACGATGAAACCTCCAACAATATTATAAATTCCAAAATCAGTTTGACCAAGAGATTTTAAAACAAGTCGAACCGTAAAGAAACTAATAAACATTGAGAATATCTGTCTAATGTATAAAATACCTGTATTTAAAAATATTCTCTTTTTAGAAATAATTTCTGGCAAACTCTAATCTCCCAACAAGTATTTTTTTAATCCCTGAAAGTCTTCAGGGATTAAAACATTATTTAATTTAACTTCTTCTACATTTAATAAATTTTCAAAATTACATTTTTGAGTTTTTGCTGATGTATTTTTTTCTGTATCACATAGCTTATAAACAACTATAGTCTTCGGAGGATTTGCGAACATTATGTTTCCTAAAAAGACACTTCCTGAAAGAGATGTAATAAAGTATTTCTTTGAAAAATCACAGTTTAACTGTATAACTTCCCAAGGTACAGAAGAATTTACATCTATTTCGATTTTTTCATCTAGAAATCTTTTTTTATCATCTCTAGGATGAATTTTTACAAGTAAATTTTCTTTTCCTACTATTGAGGCAATTTTTTTTATCAGATTGATTTCTCCTATAGAGCCACCTCCTTCAGTATCAAAAATAGAAGAAAAATAAATGTACTTTTGAGGATAAAAAAGCTGACTAGGATTAATATCAAATACAAAAGAAAGGAGTTTTCTTATATTCTCTAAATAATTATTATCAATTTTAGGAATTTCAATCGGGTTTAAACCATTTTTACAAGCATTCGAATAAAAACAATAAAAATTTTGAACTGTATCTGTTAAGCATCTTTTTAAAAAGAATTTTCTAATTCCAAGTACTATTGATATTTTTTTTGACTTATACATTACAGGATTATTGTATGCTAGAATTCCCTCTTCAAACCTATCACATCTAATATTTTTGTTCGCCTTACTTAATACGGTAAATAAGAAATGTGTATAAAATGCCTCATCATAATATAAAAAATAGTCATAATATTTACCCGAAAGGTTTTTTACATCATTGTTTACACAAAAAAAACTCTTAAAATACTGAAAATATTGTTTTTTATTTTCAATATGCTTATCATATTTTTTTAAATTGCAAAAAAACACTTCCTTAAAATACTGAGTTTTTATTAGATTCTGGTAGATTCTATCACTATTAGTTGAATGATCTGTTAATACTAAACTAATACAACAATCCTTAAAAATTGTTTGAGATAATTGGCATATTACAATTAATTGATAATATGTTGTACATAAACATATTATTTCTTTTTTATTTGAAATCATTCTGTATCACCTCGTATACCGACAACATTTTTTTTATAAAGACTTCCGTTGAAAATCTAGTCACAGCATAATTACGACATTTTTGAGTTATCTCGTAATCTTTCTTTTTTATATTTTTAATTTTTTCGGCTAATTGTTCGATATTATAGGGCTCTGTAAAAAAACCTAGAGGTTCTTCTGCCACATATGGAATACCACTTATATTGAAACCACATATTGGAGTACCACAAGACAAAGCTTCTAAACATGCATTTGGCATTGTATCTGATGAACTAGAAATTAAATACAAATCAGCCATTGAATAAAACTCAGATAATTCTCTTTGATTCTTTATAAATCCTATTGGCTTAAAATTTTTAGGAAGATTTTTGAAATCTCCATCATAACCAACATTTATAAATAAAAATCTTGAATCAGACTCTAATCTTCTGGCCAGCTCTAAAAAAAATCTAACACCTTTTCGTATATTTGAATATTTTGCTACATTTAAAATAATTATTTTTGAAGAATCAATTTCATATTTTTTTAGTAAAGGTTCATAATTTCTTGGAATAAAAACATCCTTATTATTTACAAATTCATCGATAACAAAAAATTTCTTATTCCTTAAGAGAAATGAACTTTTTGCTCTTTCAATCACCCACTTTGGTGCAGTGAAAAATAAATTCTTGCACAGACCGTACCCATTTTCCTTTAATTTTGCAATTTGACGCGCACTCTTTACATTCCATAACATTATATCATCTTTATTATATGCGGCATCTGTTCCGGTACAATTCTTACACCCATTCTGCTCCTTAAATGTCTCACAATTATAACCATTATCACATAATCCTAAATACGGATTTTCATCAATCATTGAATAAACACATGGAACACCTATTCTTCCAAGCATATCAAATAATTTATAATTATTAATAAATTGACTCGATGGTTGAATAACTTGAATTACATCAGGCTTAAACTCAAGTATTTTTTTCCTTATGCGGTGTACTATTGGTGTAGAAAAATCTAATTTATAATTGGTACGAATAGATAACTGATAATTAAGTTTCATATATAATTTGGAAGAAATAGGGTATAAATTATCTTCGTAACTATTTTTTTCACAATCCAAATAATAACAGAAAACTTCATGACCTGCCTTCTGTAAACCAAAATATAACTCTGTTGTTATCTTTCCAACACTTATGAATTGAGAAACTGTTGAGGATAAAATCAGAATTTTCATTAGTTAAAAAACCTCAAAACTTTTTCAATTACATACTGTAAATCTTCATCACTCATACCATAGTACAAAGGTAATCTGACTAATTTATCACTTTCTATAGTTGTATATTCATCTTTACCAGAGAAAACTCCAAATTTTAATCCTGCAGGAGCAGAATGCAGAGGTACATAATGAAATACACATAGCACATCATTATCTTTCATATACTGTATAAAGTTTTGACGAGTTTCTAAATCCTTGCATTTGATATAGTACATATGAGCATTATGCTCACATCCCTCAGGTATATATGGCAATTCGATCTTTCCAGCTGTCTTAAGTGTCGAAAAAGCTTTATTATATGTATTCCATATGTGTAAACGATTTTGATTTATTTCATCAGCTTTCTCTAGTTGTGCCCAGAGAAAAGCAGCATTCAGATCACTTTGTAAATAACTATCCCCAAAATCAACCCAATTATATTTAGCAACTTGCCCCCTAAAAAATTGAGATCTATTCGTTCCTTTCTCTCTTAAGATTTCGGCTTTTTCTATGTATTCAGATTGGTTAATTACTATAGCTCCTCCTTCACCCATTGAATAATTTTTTGTCTCATGAAAAGAATAACAACCAAAATCACCTATAGTTCCAAGAAATTTTCCCTTATATTTACTCATAACACCTTGTGCCGCATCTTCTACAACTTTCAAATTGTATTTTTTTGCAATTTCCATTATTTTATCCATTTCACACGCAACACCAGCATAATGGACAACACATATAACTTTTGTATGTTTTGTAATAGCAGCCTCGATTTTATTTTCATCTATATTCATTGTATCAGGTCGAATGTCTACAAAAACCAAACTAGCACCTGCTAAAACAAATGAATTTGCAGTACTTGAAAAAGTATAGCTAGGAAGAATAACTTCATCACCTGGTTTTAAATCACAAAGCATTGCCGCCATGTCCAGAGCAGAAGATCCACTTGTAGTAAGCATAATTTTTTTTGCATTAAATTTTTTTTCCAACCACTCATCACATCGTTTTGTGAATGGTCCATCTCCACAAATTTTATGATTTTCAACAGCCTCTTTCATATACTTAAATTCTGTTCCAACAAATGGAGGGACATTAAAATGTATCATTTCTTTTTATTCTCCTTTTATAAGTTTCTTAATTTGTTCAAATTTAGCTATTTTTTTTAAACTGGCACTAGTTTCAACTGTTGTCTTAAATCCATAACCATATAAAGCAGCTATGAATGGTATATTTGCATAGGAAGCCGCTTTAAAATCTCCTAATGTATCTCCTACCATGTAATATTTATCATATAAACCTTTATGTTTTATATTATATAACATATCTTGTTTGCTTACTGTTCCATCCTCCGCTGCAGTTTGAATCTCCTCAAAGAGTTTTTGCATATCAAAAATAGATAATATTTTTTCTACTTGTTGAAGGGTTTTCATTGTAGCAATTCCCAATGAAAATCCTTCATCTTTTAGTTCTTTAAGTGTATTCAAAACATTTGGATATAATCTTGATTCGACTATAAATTTTTCAATATAGATAGAACGATATAAATTAACACCTTTTTGAGCCAATTCTTCTGAAAATCCTTGAAGCTTGACTAATGAATCATAGACAGGAGGTCCAATATATAAATCTTCGTCTTCTTTTTTTATTGAGTTTCTTTTATATTCGTTCAATACATAATTTAGTGAATCAATAATCCCTATTTTCGTATCGAATAGTGTTCCATCCAAATCAAAAATAATTATGCTTTTCATTGTAGGTAACCTTTTAATCTCATCTCCTTTCATCAACACATTAAAAAGTAATAATCAAGTTAAGCTTACTTATAAAGCCTGTTTTATAAGTAGTTAGTATTTATAAATTTTCAATTTATATGTATATATTTTTCAGTTGTTAGAAACGAAATATTAATTTCTTTCTTATAATTCGATAATACTGTAGATATTCCTTGATTCATTGCATCTAATCGAGCTATTTCTGTAACCATAGTCATTGAACTATTTACATAGTTTGCCGAAAAATCATGCGAATATCCATCTATTCCTGCTAATCGGATTTTTTTTACACCAAAATTTATAAGAAATCTAACAGCCATAAGTACTGCATTATCTTTTACTATTTCAATATCATTCAATAAATCTTTATATTTTGTCTGCAAATAAACATCATCACTCATAATATTTGCCGTAATAATACATTTATTGTGTTTATCTTTTGGAAAATCCTTAAAACGCCGCATATTACTTATAAAAACAAAATTGGTATCATAATATGGATAATCATAATTAATACTAAACACCACGATAGAATTACTTTTAGAGAAATTGCATATTTTTTCTTTTTCTTCTTCTGCGCTCTTCCCCGGACCAATTAAAAGAACTTCTTTATTCTGTAATAGTTTTTCTAATTCTGATTTATGCTGCTCTTGAGTTTTTCCTGTGGCCATATATTGAAGATATAAATTTTCTATATAATTCTTATCATATTCATATTTTTTTTCAGATTCCATTCTTAGAAATATTTCATTCATACTCTCAATAGTAAGTGTTTTTCTCTCATCAAGATAAAATGCATAATTTGGATGAGCAGAGTGCAATGCTGACAAATAATTTGGTAAAGAATATCCCCAAGTCTTTTGCTGATAAAAAAAAGAAAGAACTTCATCAATTATATTCAAAAGGGGTTTTATATCATACTTTGTACTTCTAACTTCATTCAAATATTCTGTAAATAATTCTGTATTTAAATTACCAGCTCCACGCCCCATTCCATATACCGATGAATCAACAATCAGGTTTCGCGAAGTTTGCATTTCAATAAGTTTTTGAGCATTTGAATATGCTAATTGCATATTATTATGAGAATGAAAGCCAACAAGAATATCTTCTAGCAAATTATTCTCAAGCAAATAGAAGAGACGTGTCAAATCTCTCCTTTTCATTTCGCCAAAACTATCTACGATATAAAAAGCATAAGGTTTAAGTTCATTTGCCTTATAAACCAAAGACAAAAATTCCTCGTCTGTATAACACAAAGAAACCATTGGTTGTAAAAAAAGTTTGTAACCTTTTTCAATTATAATTTTTCCAGCTTCTAATGCAGCTTCACTATTTTTCTTATGAAAAGCTAATCTAATACCATCGATAGGTGTATTCTCACAGTCAGGTAAAGAAGAAAAATCTACCTCTCCAAAATTAATCATTATAACAAACAATGTATCATCATGATTTGTAGGTATAAGATTTCTGAGTTGTTCAAAATCGTTGTATTTACTTACATCAGGATTAAAAAAAATTTTATCAGAAAAAAATCCACATTCAATAATATCAAGTCCAGAATCAACTAAACCATTTAAAATTTTTTGAATATTCTTTTGTCCAAATTCCCAATTGTTACAATATCCACCATCTCGAAGTGTACAATCCAAAACTTTTATTTGATTCATTCTTCTACCTTAATATACAGTTATAAATACCTTTCAATATAATTTAACGCTTAGGATTAGTTCAATTTTATATTATTTTCGATCATATAATTATACATAGCATCTGCAAGCATAAAATCTTCTAATTCATCTATATCAATACTTTCAATCTCACCAACTTCTACAATGAAAGGTTTGTTTCCAATACGTCTATTTAACTCTGTTATTACAGATTTTGTATAAATATAAAACCCACTGGTTTCTTCATACAATGGTGGCAAATCTTGAGTTCTTGGTATTGCATCCAATTCATAATTAAATGGCTTACCATCTTTCCAAAGGAAATCTTGCAATAGCTTGGCCGCAAAAGCTGAATCATATTCACCTGATTGAACTGCTAACAATCCTTTCTTTATTGAATTGAAAGATATAAACGGAGCCGTTGTGTGGGTCATAACATATACATCTGCAGGAACATCCTTCGCAAAACATTGCAAGACCTCATTCATTTTTGTTGTGTCTTGATCCAATGATGGAGAACGTTGTAAATAGCGAATTCCTTCTGGAATAAATTCCTTTATGTCTGGATTACTACAATAAACATACACTTCATCTATTTCTTTTATTTTTAACAATGTTGAAAGAATATACCAACATAGAGGCTTACCGTTGGTAAACGGTTTGGTATTCTTTTGTGGTAAACGACGATTATTTAGCTTCATTGGAACGATTGCAACAGTTTTCATATTTTTCATCTCCTATCTAGCTGCTTTATCTTGAAATGCAAGTTTTTGAAAATATATAAAATTCTAAAGACACCTTCTCCATTGGCAAGCAGTCGTTATTTCAGCTGTCACCCACAATGGAACTGTTCACCATCTGACGTACGTGCTTCAACCAAACTCCGCGTCAAATAATGGTTGCCTTTATACTCATATATATTAAGCTGTATTATTTTAGGTTGTCAATATATTCAAATCGTGAACAATTGAAAATTTACTCTTTTTGAAGTTCTTGATATGACACACTTATAATCCGTTTCCCGTCCATAAGCGTAACTTCAAAATTTATGCGTTTATTTGACCTGTTTACATCTGAAATAAATCCTTCCATACCCTTAAACAAGCCGTCGACAATTACAATTCTGTCATTAATATCAAACTGGACATTTATGATAGGAATAACTCTGCCATATCTTAGGAAAGAAGCTACGAGTTCCGTATCTTTAGCAGAAAGCGGTTTCACTCCATTTTCATTAGGAAGAAAATCTATAAATCCTTCTTGTTTTCTTATATCCTGAATCCTTGAAAGGTTGTCCGTTTCCCAGAAAATATAGCCGGGCAACAACGGATCAACAAATTCCTTGCCGCTTCTTAATCGTATTTGTTTGCCTATGCAGTGAAGTTTGCCGTTATGTTCGTCTGAAACGGAATCAAAAAGAGATTGAATTTTTTCTACAAATTTATTTTCAAAACCTGTTTTTACCCAAATACAATAAAAATTATTCATAATCTATATCTCATATCCTTATTTATTTCCGACAGAAAATTATAATACTCATTAAGCATTTTCCATCTGCTCGGCATCACGTTCTGAATCAAAGGCTCTTACTTCATCAGAAATAATCATTCCAATCTGCAAATCTCTGTATTGGAAATTATCTATAAAGCATTTAGCAATTGCTTTATTACGTTTATCCAAAGAACCTTTTTTTAGTGCATTTTCCAATCTTTGTTTAATAACATCTAAATCTGCAAAATAGCCCATTGTTGCATAAGGAAAGTAATATTCTTCCCTCAAATTCCGTTGTTTATAAAGATTTATCATAAGTTCGCACAATTTCTTTACCGAACTTATTTCTGTTTTTAGAGTTTTTTCAAAATGAATATTATCAATATTATACCAGAATCCTAAGACTTCTTCTAAATCATCATCCTTAAAAAATTTATTTCTATTGTTTTTGTAATAATTTTCCAGCTTATCAAAAATAGACTTTTTTACATCCTGTATTTCATTCTTATTCAATACTGCATTTGGATTAACAACATCTAGTTTATGCTTCTGATCAAATAAGAACGAAAGCAATGGATATAACGAGTCTGTTTTTTTTACTGCTTCTAAGACAATTTCTTTACTTGTCCGTAAATTCTTTTTTAAGTATGAGCATATAATTTCCTTACAATTGCTTCGAGTATCAGTAGCAAAATAAACACGTTGTTTACGAGGAGTAAGACTTTGTACATCAAACATTGCTGCTACAAAATCACTTGCATTTTTTACAGGAATAAATGAATCTGTTTTACAAACATCACGTAAAATTTCAATTAACAGTTCAAGCTTACCCTTTTCTTTGCAATTTTTTAGATATGTAAGCATGGAATTTTTATCTGCAGTTGTCACTGTAAATTCAGAGAGTTCTTTATTCGTAATATGCTCAGGGTCATCAATATTAATTCCGCTGGAGAAATATGCATCAAAAGTATTAGCCACGCAAATATTATTTCTAAGCACTTGATTTGGTCGATAATTCAAAATTGAAATGTTTATTTCATCTTTAAATGCAAATAATAAGCCCGGAAACAACCACAACAGCATTTTTAGTTCAGTTTCGGTCTTACAAAATCTTTTTATATTTTCTTTGACCTCAGTATTATATTCATTTTGTTTTCTTATAAATTCTTTAGTATCCGGTTCATATATGAGCTTATTACCTGCAGAATACTCTTTTGTGGTTAAAAGATACGATTTATTATTATAAATACCATAATAACAATCTCGGAATTTTAGCATTAAGCATTCTATTATCATCAAGTCTATAAAATTGACTTCTGCAATTCCATCGTTAATTAAATTTCTTGAATGCATTTTCAGGGAATTAGAGTATCTCTTTATATCCCTCATATTAACAAGAACCGTTGTAAGCAAATAAATAATTTGACTAAATTTGTATTTGTCAGTCTCTATATCGTCTTGCCATTTTGAAGAAATTTTTATTAATGCCATAACTTCATCTGTAAGATATTTTCGCATATAGAATTTTGGTGGTTCTGAGATGGCATATTCAGTTGTTATTATTTTTTCAATAAAATCTTCACCTTCTATTTTTTCATTTTCAAGATTCTTTATAATAACACCTTTATCAAAAGACAATAAATAAGTGGTATTTGCAAAATCTGCATTAGAACGAACAATCCTAAAAAGCTGCAACGCTTCTTTTGGAGTAAGTCGGTCTATGTCATCAACAATAGCAATTAAATGAATTTGATTTTTTATTATTGATTTAGAAATTTCATTTTTTTGTTCCACAAGAGTTTTTTTTGCAAAACTCACATTAGAAGTAATTTTAGTTTTTACAAATCTGTAAACAGATTGTATAAAAAGAAATCCAAATAGAATTACAGGTCCCCAATATAGAAAATTAAAATTTACCTGTGTAGTTTTTAGTTCTACATTTCTAATCACTGGAACAAGAACTGCAGCAGCATTCTTTGCCTCATTACCAGCCATAATCCCACCAATAAGCGCAATTATAGCTGTGATTAAATCAGAAAAATTCATCTTAATATTTTCTGTATTAAAACTCTTGTAATAATTTGCAATTACTTTTCTTATGTTCTTTACTTTTCCTTTTTCACCGTCTATTGCTAGGTATAACTCTTCCAAAAATGGCTTAATTAAATCATCACTATCAGTAAATTGCCACGGGTTAAAATCAAGAACATAAAGATTTTTATTTTCTGACTTTTTAATTTCATCCTTTACCATATTGATAACAGATGACTTGCCAACACCCCATTTTCCGGTAAGTGCAATAACCTTAGATTTTGTTTTCTGTTTTGTTTCTGTTATCAAAGCCTTAGCAAGATTCTGAACAAACTGTGTGCGTCCAAATCTATCCTGGTTTACATTGTCTATAGGAGAATCATCTTGCAGTTGCTCTTCCGGCCTTTCAGCCTCATTTTGCACTTTCTTTGCCATCTTTCCGAATTAAGTTTATTAGACTGATATATATTACACTGACACTACTTCAGCTGTCAACGATTGTTCATATTGTGAATAATATTTCAAATATTTAAGTTGAATACTTTCTGCATTATGAAACTTGCAAACATAGGACTTAATTGAAGTTTATCGCCTCCAAAATTAAATCTCCCAAAAGTATTTGTCTTCTTCGCTGTTATAAATGACTGTGGATATTCTTTACAAAAGTTTGAACGCAAATCATTAAGCTTTAGATTATGCTTAAAACAATTTGCAGCAAACTTGCAACAAAGATTTTCTGCTTCTAACGACCAAGGCCAGCGTTCTTTCCAAGGTGCCTCTGCAACTTCTTCCTCTGTAGAAAAATATGGCTCATCAGATATACTTTTAAAGACAGAAAGAATGATTCCGCATCCAACTCCATAAGTAATTATAATATCATTCTTGTGAATGCCACTTGGTCTTATTTTTGAGAAATTTAGATCTTGATATTGGTCACAAAAATCCCATTTTTCTGTTACAGGATTATCTTTATCGCCTATAGGCTTAAGCCAATATTTGATATTTGATTTTATAATTGGAATATCAGCTTTTATAAAGGAAATCAGATTTAACGGAATCCTATTCTTCTTTGGCCGCAGAGTTCTTTTAATAGCCTGGTATTGTATATTCATTTTTGCAAGAAATTCTTCTGTCAGCATTATGTTTTGAGGATTCAGAAAAACATCTTTTGCCAATCTATTCAAATCGTTGGTATCGGAAATATGAACACCCCACTCAAGATTATTTTCAATCCCGTTATCTGTAAAGTTTGCAGAAGTAATAATTGCATTTTTTAGGATATGATTTTTCTTAAAAAGATATACTTTCCCATGCAGTTGATTATTTATAAACAAATCCAAATGAATTTTATGCTGTTTACAATATGCACTAATCTTCGACAGAGATTCAATCTTATAAAGTTGATCTTCATCATGTGGCTTTAGAATTGTAAGCAATGTTAATCGTTTAATACTTGTAAGATTCAGCTCATCAAGAAATCTATTTATGTCCGATGTCAAAAAAGGAGATGCAAAAAGAAGTTCATCACTTTGTTGTATCAGCGAAATCAAGCGCATCTTATGATTGTTTTTACCAAGATTATCTATCAGCATATAAACCACTCCTCCGGGTTCACTTCCCCCGCCATTCGCCGCATCTGCATAAGCGTAAAGTTCGCCCGCCTGTTCACAAATATATTCCGGGCATTTTCTTCTTCAATACCGAACTTCTGGGAGGTCTGCTTCCAGTCTTTTTTATGCTTCTGGATAAAAACAGAAGTATCATCAGGATTCCATTCAGGAAGTGTGCGAATTGGATACGGAATTTCTTCATCCGTAAAGAAAAGCCATTCGGCAGGTGCAAAGTACGGCACAAGATAGCTAATTGCTTTGAAAGTGGGTACACTCTGCCCTACTGCCAGCTTATAAAGACTTGCGTGGGGCAGATTTCGTTCTAAGCACCAGGAGCGAAGTTGGCGGGTTTCTACAAGAGCTAAGAGTTTTTGCTGGGCGTAGGTAATACGGTCGGTCATATTAGATTCCTTTAAGTAATGTTTCGATTGCGGTCTGTTTTGTTTTGGCGTATTGAATCACTGCAGAAAGGCGATACCAGAATAAAAGCGGCTGGGTAAAGATGTGATGTTCATCCTGAGCGGACAGCTGTTTGAGAAGTTCATCCAAAAGACGGATTCTGTAGCCTTTGAAACTTGCAATAAGGCAGACTTTTCCATCCACACCAGGGAGTATTACAGGCTCACCGTCACGCTCGTCCTGCCAAGCGGTTACGACAAAAGCCCGCTTTATGTTCTGGAAGGTGTAAAAAAGCACGACCGGAGTTCCGCCTGTAAATTTGAAGATGTATTCACCCTGGTTATCTGAAAATGCTGGAACTGCGATTTTTGAACCGAATGCGTAGAGCGAATAGGAGACATCTTGATTCTGAGGAATGTGGACGGTAAGGCTTTGTCGCATAAGGCTAGAATACCTCATGCAGTAAAAAATGTACAGAATGAAATATTGATTAAAACCCGATGGCATGATATATTTCATTTGGTACATTTTAAAACTGTACCGTTATTTGACTCCCAGAAAATACATCTTAAGTTTTACATCAGAAGGAGCAAAACATGGAAAACGAAAACACAAATCCCTTCGAGACTCCCGTCTCAAAAAGCGAATTCAGCGGATTCTGGATTCCGTCACACAATGCAAAAGTCATGAAAGCAGGATTGGACGCAAACAAAGCACCTTTCCTGCCCGACCAGAACGGAAACATCAAGGCAGAACCTGTCTACACGCTTTCGCAGGGTTACTGCCTTCCCGCAAGCCGCCTTATCCCAGTTCAGTTTGAGAAGATGAAGAAAGGCTATGAATCGAACATCGTAGCAACACGCAATCAGATTAACGAAGCTGGTACAGAACTCAAAGACGCTGAGAAAGGCGTTCTTTACAACTTCAAGGGCAAGGACGAAAACTTCCACACCGCTGCCGTATTCTTCCCGGAACAAACAGAAAATCCAGAGACAATTCTGGAAATGGCAAAGGACAAAATCAATCAGCCGACAAACCTTAAAGGTCTTTCGCTTACGATTGAATCCGCAGAACCTGTTGAATATCTTGGATCTTACATCGCGGCTTGTAAGTCAGGCATGAACCTTTCTGTTTCCCCTGAGATTGCGGAGGATTTCAAGAAAAACATTATGGTGAATGTGAACAATGATCTTAAAAAAGCGGAAAACCGCGACAAGGGCATTGATTCAGTCGGCAACATTCTTTTCAATGCCGACAGAAGGGGAACAGAAATCCTCAAAACGCTCGCCTTTGAACAAAACCAAAATCAGAACAACTCTATGGCTCCCAAAAAGCAGGAGCCGGAAATGGAAATGATTTTTTAGCAGAGTGTCAGGTCACGCCCGACAATGACAAGCAATCAATAACATTACACAGCAGTCTGCCCAGTGCTGCAATTCTCACATTTAGGAGTATGCACTCATGGCAGACACAATTACACAAACATCTACAATCTCAATGGAGATTATCAACAGCGAACAGTACAAACGAGCGAATATCCGCTTTTCAGGCATTCCGAGTGAAGAAGTCCGTACAGAGCTTAAAAATGAAGGCTGGCTGTATTCACACAATCATAATGTGTGGTATCCGCGAAATATTGCGGCAGAAAACAGCATGGCCTTTGCAAAACACATCAAGCAAACCTATTTCCCGGAGCCACAAAAGGAAGTAAACATCGTAACCGAAGCAAGCGAACAGAGCGAACTTGCACAGATGGTTCAGAATGGCTCAACTCTCAAAGAAATCCTCTCAAAACTTTCGGATATATACGGTGAGAACGCCGTTAGCGAAGCCTTTACAAACTCAAAAGAGCAGTTGGAAAATCAGATTGAATTTGAGCTTCCATCTAGTGAACAGCCGCAGTTTGAGACTTTTGCAAGTCAGATTCCAGAAGCCGTGCAGAAAAGCATGGCAGAAGTCCTCAAGGAAATAGAGGAAACTGAACCGCGTTTTAACATCAACGGAACAACTTACACACAGAAAGAAATCGAATCTCTCTTACAAGAAGATTTACAGATGATTTTCCGTGAACTTGTGCCGGAACCGTATATTGAGGGAGTACGGCTTTACAAGAATCCTGAGAAAGACGAAAAAATCAGTTTGCTTGTTCAGTATGGAACAAATGAAACAGAAGGATTCTGGCGTGAAGATGCCTTGTTTGACGCACTCATTGACGAACATCTCACATTCAATGGGATGACAGTTGATGTAAATCCAATCACACCGACAAAATCCGGCACGATTGAAGAATATCTTGCCCGACTTGAACGGCTTGGCGTGACAAGCGAAGAAGAAGCCATTGAAAAACAGGCGGAAATGATTGCAAAAAAAGAAAATGAACAGGCAAATGTAAATGAGCCGCCTGAATCAGAAGAAGAGCTTCCTAAACGCAACATCTTCACATTCGAGCCTTTTGGTTATGAAGGTGCGGTAGTTAGCGTAGAAACTGACTTGCGCCGTGGAATTCCCGCATATGACATAGTTGGTATTTCAGACGGAATGGTAAAAGAAACCCGCGAAGTCATAAAGGCAGCCTTCCGTAATAGCGGGCTTGAACTTCCTGCAGAACGCATTTTGCAGTCTCTCAGTCCTGCCGACCTTCGCAAAGAAAGCCGTGGAACTCAGCTTGCAATGGCACTTTCTATTCTGAGTGAGCAGGACGGTTACAAAGGTGAGAATGTGCTTGTTCTGGGTGAGCTGGAACTTTCCGGTAAAGTACGACCGGTCCGTGCAGTTCATGCGGCAGTCGAGAGCGCAAGAGCAATGGGTATCTACAATGTAATCGTGCCAGAAGAGAATGTTTCAGAAGCGCTGGAAGTTCCAGGAATGAAAGTGATGGGAATTTCTTCCCTTTCTGACGCACATGAAAAACTTTTGCACAAGGCTCAATTTACAGAAAACAGGAATTCATCATCGCCAGAACAGGGCAAAATCAAATTCAACGAAGAACTTCTTTCAGAAGTCTACGATATGAACCTTGACGGTTACTATGACGCAGTCCGTGCAATCGAAATCGCAATCGCAGGAAAGCACAATATTCTGCTTGAAGGTGCACCCGGTTGTGGCAAAACGCTTCTTTCTACACGCCTAATTCCAGCCCTTACACCAGAACTTACGGTCGAAGAATCTCAAACTGTCACACGCATTCACAGCCTGGCAGGTCTGATGAGGCCAAATGACGGATTAATCAGAACCGCTCCATTCCGAATGCCACATCAGACAGCATCGATTGAAGGAATCTGTGGCGGTGGTGCGCGGTGCAATCCGGGTGAAATATCCCTTGCCCATAACGGAACGCTTTTTCTGGATGAAGCGGCTGAATTCCGTTCCTCCGTTTTGCAGATGCTCCGAGTCCCTCTTGAATCAAAATCAATTACTCTTAGCCGTGCTGGAAGAACTACCTGTTACCCTGCAAATTTCCAGCTTGTAATGGCGACAAATCCCTGTCCCTGCGGAAACTATGGGAATACCGACAAAATCTGCCTCTGCTCCCAGCGTTCGATTGAACAGTACTGGAAGAAGTTTTCCGACCCGTTACTTGACCGTGTTGAAATCAAACAGAATGTACTCAAAGACGAGAACGACAGACGCAGAATCAGCGTTCCAGAGATGAAGCAGCATATCGAAAACGCTTTTCGGATTCAGCGTGAAAATCCCCATTACAACGCAAGCCTTAATCCACAGGAAATTGCAGAACTATGCAAGCTGGACGAAGAATGTCAGACTTATTTGAATGACAAAATTCAGAAATACGATCTTTCGCCACGAAGTCAGGCAAACACACTCAAAGTTGCTCTCACCATCGCAAACATGGAAGGTCGTACCGAGATTGGAATTGACGATTTACGGGAAGCAGTTGAACTTAACGCACCGATTTTTGAAAAGCCGAATCAGTTCAAACGAGACCAGTCAAATGTCTCTTTTGCAGGATTTAACTTCAACAGCTATTATCACAGCACTCATACCAGAGACATTTGCCATGACATCAAGCAGACCGAAAGTGCAGAGGCCCGCGCAAAAGCCATAACTGAAATGGCAGCATATCTTGGTGAGCAGATTAAAAACCTGAACTCACCGCTATATCTTGTTCCCGCTCCGCAGCACACAGGAAATGCTGAATACACGCTTGAAATAGCAAATCAGATGGCTGCTGCAAACCCGAACTGCAAAGTTCTGGATATCCTTAAATGCGAACCGCACGAAACGCTTTATGAACAGAAGAAAAACGGAAACAGGCTGGGAGAGCTTAACTTTTACCTTATTGATGGGGCAGAGATCCCTGAAAACGCAAGGCTTTTCCTTGTTGATAATGTCATAAGTTCCGGCAACACATTCAATGAGGCAAACAAACTTTTTAACGGCAACCTCTTTCCGCTCGTCTATTCCGTAAGTGATTTTGCGAAGCTGGAGATGAAAAACGGCAAAGTTGTTATCACGGATACAAGAAATCCAGCAGCGGGAAAATCCGCAGAAGTTGAAACTTCAAATATATCAAATGATGTATCTAAAAATTCAATCAATACATCAGAAGAAAATAATACATCAAATGGCTTATCAGAAGTTGTGATTGACATGTCTGAAAAAAAAACTGAGCCTTTGCAGCTTACTGAAGAGGACTTGGACATCTGCAAAATGGTTATTCCGCCTGAGCAGTACAAGTTCACGATTGAGCTTACACAGGGAGAAGAAGGCGAGTTCTTCAAGCAGAAGCTCAAAGACATTGCAGACACCTTCCGCAAAATCAATACAAACGAAGAACTTAGAAACGAAAATGACACGCACAATGTCGGCTTCCGCTATTTTCTCGGTGACACAGAAATCTACATCTCACAGATTTATACAGACGGAATTGGTTTTGGCTACACGATTCTGAATGGTGACCTTGAAATGTCTGAATGGGGAGATTCTTCGATTGAGGAAATAATTTCTATTCCTTTCATTGAAATGGACTATCACGTGCCAAAAGACGCAACAATCGAGCAGATGCTGCATGACCGCCATCCTGATTATTTCCCCACTCCAGAAAACGCAACTGAGCTTGAGGCTACGGTTGAAAAAGTTCCGGACGAAAAACAAGAAAAACCAGAGCATCCTGGTGAACAAAAACCTAATTATCACTTCTATGTCCGCGACACATCAGAATTTGAGGCATTCCAGAGAATCGACCCGATAACAAATCTCACTGCAAAGGACGCCGTTGAAAAATTTCTTTCTTTTGACAAAGGCGAAAACTTTACCGGGATTGGAATCATTGTTCCTGGCAGCATTGACCACGGAGAAGAGTTTGAAGGCAGCGGAGTTGTAGAACTGTACAGTCGTGACGGGCAATACATCATCGACGATATTTTCATGGACTCGCACCACGATATCCGTAAAAATCCAGATTATGTCACCGCTGTAAATGCTCTCATTTCTGAAATGAACGGGCATGGGAAAAATGTGTATGTCGTTGCTCAGAAAAACTATGAAAAGCTGACATTACCAACCACTGACATTGAGCAAACAACCACAGAAAGTAATATTCCAAAAACAGCTCCAACTGAAATCTCCGAGGAAATTGCAAAAAATAATCCTGAATCAGCTTCTTCAGATATATCAATTCGTGAAGAATTCCCAAAAGGCATATATTACAATGACATGGAAAGCCATGTATCAGAAAAACGCAAAGAAGAAATCCGTTATGAAATGTCAGAACTAGCTTCTAAAAACGGATATGCTCTTTCTTATGACACACTCTCGCGATATGTAGACGAGTTTGAAAAAGCTGTAAATGGACAGGACTGGGAAACAATCTACAGAATCTCTTACGACCTGACAAATCTGAATTTCCATACAGAAGATTCATGGCTTTGCGAATACAAGTTTGAAGAATACAGAAAATCAATCGCAAAAGAATTTGGCCGCGAATACATGCCGAAAAAAGAAAGCCCTGAATCAAAACTGTTACCAGAAGAAGAGCCGAAGAACGAACCTCTCACAAAAGGCGAAATTAAATCTATCCGTGAGCAGTGCCGTGAAATCTTGCGAAAACCTGACGGAGAAATCACAGAAGAGGATAAATCAGTACTTGCTCAATACGAAGGAGCAGGTGGACTTGATGAAAAAGACCGCTCAAATTCCGGTGTTTTGAATGAGTTTTACACACCTCGAAATCTTGTAGCAAAAGTCTGGGAGATTGCGGACCATTATGCCCCCAATGCTGTCACCGTTCTTGAACCAAGCAGCGGAACTGGACGATTTGCGGACGACAGACCTAACAACACATTCACAATGCACGAAAAAGATGAAGTTTCTGCCAGGATAAACAAGATTCTTCACCCGAACACAAATATCATCGAGGGGGCTTTCCAGAAGCAGTTCTTTGACGAGAACGAACGATTCAAAAAAATCGGCTACCAGCTTCCAAAGTATGACCTTGTAATCGGAAATCCGCCTTATGGCACATACAACGACAAATACAAAGGTCTTGGCGAAGGTAAGGATTTTGATCGCTATGAAGAATATTTCATTCAGAAAGGACTTGAATCTCTCAAAGATGAAAACTCCCTTCTAGCTTTTGTCGTGCCTAGCGGATTTTTAAGAACAGTTGGCGACAAACAAAAAACCGCGATTGCCCTCACTGGAGAACTCATAGACGCATACCGTTTACCGGAAGGAACTTTCCCGACCACCCAGATTGGCACTGATATAATTGTATTAAAAAAATACAATCAGATTGATTACGCAAAGCAGCTAGAAAATTCGGGTGTAGATTCTTTCACCGCCGTAAACCTTGCAATCGAAAAAACTCACAAAAATATGGACCTTCTGCAGGGGGATGAATGGTTCAAGCAACACCCGGAAAAAGTGCTTGGTGAAATAAAAGAACGCACAAATCGCTTTGGTGACAAAGAAAACTATGTCACTCCGCATGATGGTCTTACGATTCAAGATGAGCTTGATAAAATCATCGGGCTTCTCCCAGCGGAAACCGAGTCACAGACTGTCAACGAAGAAGTTTCTAATCTCGAAAGCATAAACAAACAGGCTGAAACTCTCGGTTATTACTTTGAGTATGACAATCGTGAGAATATCGTTGATATTTACGAGAATGAATCTGGTAATCTTATCGGCTCTCTTGATTCAGAAGGGAACTTTGGGTTTATCGATGATTTTGAAGGACAACTTCCAAATGAAGTTAGCCTGCTTGCAGCCCGTTTCCTTGAATTGTCAAAGACTTCAAAAATAGAAGAGCATGAAGCCGAAAAAGAAGCTCCTGTCGAATCAGAAAACAAAAATCCTCTGTCGATTCCAGAAGATGAAGTCCGAAAGATTTACAAAGAGGCTTACCCGAAGAACCAGGAACGAGCCGCAAAAGAAGCCGAGAAATTCATCGAAGCATGGAAAGCAAAGGCATTTAATGGTCTGACTTCAGGACTTATCTATACATACCCGGAAACACCGAGATTGCGAGAGCTTTTCACCGAAACTGAAAATGTAACGCTTCCAGACGACCACACCGAATCTTTGATTTGGCTTTCAAAATATGCGGATTATGACACAGTTCCCCAGCAATTCAAATTCAAGAACTGGAACGATGCCATTCGTTATGAAATTCTAAATGGAACAGGCATTGAAGAGGGGAAGAAGCGTGTTTACGAGTTTTTCAGAAAAAATCTTTCAAATGCTGAGAGAGCAAAATTCCTTAAAGACGAATATGGAATCGGTGGCTATGGCGGGGCAGGCTATAATCAGGATCATGATTCAAAAGGAATCAAACTCAAAGTAATCATCAAGGGCAAGGAACAGACAAGGCTTTTCTCCTGGTCTGAAGTTGCAGATGCAATCTCGCTTCTTGTGATGGACGGTGAATATTACAAAACAACAACAAAAGAAGAAAGTAAACAAAACTCAACTCAGACAGAAACAAGAGTCAAATCAGACAAGACTTACAGCATTCCGCAGAAAACAGGTGTGATGACCGCACAGGAATTCTCAAAGCTTTACGGCAAAAACTTTGACGACCTGAGCTACAGTGTCTGGAAACACGCTGACTGGGAAGGCTACATCAAACAGGAAGAGCTTTCTAAGGACGAAAAAGCATACATCGAACAGTCACACGATTATGTCCAGGAAAAGCCTGGAATCTGGACGCACAAAGTTCTTTTTGAATCAGGCGACATCTACAAGAAAATCGATGAGCAGGAGAACCTTCTTTCCTCTGCAAAGTTCAACGAGGACAAGGAAGCTGCTGAACTTCATAAAAAGAACATCGAAGCCCTGAAAGCTGCCCGCAAAACTCCTGTAAAGCTAGACGACATACACATTGCGCTGAACTCAACTCTGGCTGAAGAATTTACTATTCCTCACACCTATGAAAGTGGATTGGTTGAAGAGCGCAACCTTGCAGAGAGCTTCATACTCTGGGCGCAAGGTGAAACCGTTGACTCTCAGCGAAGCCGGCATTCAATGGACTACTCCACCGCCCGAATTGCCCGCGAAGACCTGCCTGACAATGTTTCGTGGTGGGACATCGTGGATTTCATTGACGGAAAGAAAGTCGTCGCAGACAAAACTTCAAGCTGGAGCTACGGCAAAACAGAAGATGAAATCAAGCATTTACGCAAGGAACGCAAAAAGCAGGCAGACGAAAAACGCATGGCTCGCCAGGAGACCGCAAACAAGCTCTTTGACCGCTATATGCACGAAGGTCTTGATGATAAGACACGAGAGCGGTTCCTTGCCGAATACAACCGTCGTTTCAATTCGTATGTGATTCCGAAGTATGAGAATCTTCCGCTTTACATTGACGGCATGAACGCCTACAAGGGAAAAACTGCCTTCAAACTTTACGACCAGCAGCTCAAAGGCGTTGCCCGGCTTTCCGCAAAAGGAAACGGTCTTCTAGCCTACGATGTCGGAGTCGGAAAGACCGCTACAGGAATCGTTGCGAATATCAACCAGATTCAGACAGGAAGAAGCAAGCGGCCTCTTATCATAGTTCCGAACGCCGTCTATTCAAAATGGGTGACTGACATAAAGCAGCTTTTTCCGAACCTGAAGGTGAACGAGCTTTACAATTTCTCTGACGACCACATCAATAAGTTCCGTGACTCAGAGGACAATCACAAACTCAACATTCCCGCAAGCTCGATTTCAGTCTGCACCTATGAAGCGTTGAAGCACATCACCTTCACAGACAAATCCTGCTGCGGAGAACTGTTTGAAGATTTTTCAAAACTCCTTTCCGCTGACTTTGACGGCTCGGCAAACGAAAACGCCGCAATGGGCGAGAAAATCATGGGAACAATCGGAACGGCAAGCTGCGTGAATGACGCAAACTATGTTTTCTTTGAAAAATGTGGATTCGACAACATCACCGTAGACGAAGCTCACAACTTTAAAAATCTGTGGGTAGCACCAAAACCAAAGAACAAGGGAGATGCAAACGAGTATTCAGGAATCCCAAGCGGTCAGCCTTCAAAACGGGCAATCAAACTGTTCGCAATGACACAGCTCGTGCAGCGTCACAACGATAACCGAAATGTATTCTTGCTCACCGCAACACCGTTCACAAATTCTCCTGTGGAAGTTTATTCAATGCTCACCTACATCGGGCGGGAGCGTCTCGTTGCCAGCGGAATCTATTCCCTGCGAGATTTCATGAATCAGTTCGCGCATACAAAACTGGAACTTGGAGTAAACACTAAAGGTGAAATCGATTACCGACAGGTTATGAAAGACTGGAAGGAACTGCCCGCATTGCAGAACCTTCTCACAGAGTTCATCGACAAGGTTGACGGAGAAGAAGCCGGAATCATCAGACCGAAAAAGTTCAGCCATGTAAAGGAACTCGATCTTTCCCCGCTCCAAAAGAAAATCATGGAAGCAGAGGAAGAGCGTATGATGAATGTGACGGAAAATTCAGGCGCAATCCTTGAAGCCATGAACAATATGCGTGTTGCCCTCGTCTCCCCTGCACTTCTGAACAAGTTCAAATATGACGACATCGAGATACCGGAACTGAAAGACCTTGTTGAATCCTCACCAAAACTCAAATTCGTATGCGATGCAATCGTGGATATGTACAAGGAACACCCGGACATGGGGCAGTTCATGTATATGCCGCTCGGAAAGGAAGGTCACGGAATCGTTGCGGATTATCTTGAAGAGCATGGAATCCCCGGAAAGGCAATCAAGATTATCAACGGCGAAGTGAACAACACGCCCGAAAAGAAAGAGAAGATTACGGCAGAGTTCAACGATCCGAAAAATCCTCTCAAAATTATCATCGGCGGAAAGAACACGAGTGAAGGAATTGACCTTAACGGTAACTCATTCGTCATGTACAACTGCTCTCTCGGCTGGAATCCAAGCGAGACTATCCAGGCAGAAGGACGAATCTGGCGACAGGGAAATATGCAGGGACATGTTCACATCGTCTATCCTGTTATGACTGACTCTATCGACTCGCTTTTGTATCAGAAGCACGATGAAAAACGCAGCCGAATAAATGACCTCTGGACCTACAAAGGCAATATGCTCAATGTCGAGGACATAAATCCCGAAGAACTGAAATTCGACCTCATCAAAGACCCGAACAAGCGGGTTAAGCTGATTCTGGACGAAGAGACAAAAGACTTGAAAGCAAAACTCTCAAAAGTAAATCTCCGTCAGGAATCATTTGATGAAATCATCGAGAGACGGAAAGCAGTCCTTGAAGCACTTGAACAGTCAGAAAAGGACTTTGTGGAGCATACCGAGTGGAAGAACGAGGTTATGGCAAAAGGTGAGCGTGTTCCTAATTATATGCTTGAAAGTCTCAGAGACGACAAAAAAAACATCGAAACTTACAGCCGCCAGAGAGATGTAATCGCAGAAAAATTTGCCGGAATGAACCTGCACACTGAGGAAGAAATCTTTGATTATGTGCATGTTCTGAACGAGGAAAAACATGAGGTTGAGGCAGAGATTGAGAAAGCAAAAGAAAAGCTCCCTGCCCTGCTCAAAGAGATGAAAACAAAGCTCGCCGAGCAGAAACTTGTCGCACACCCGATTGAACAGCAGCGACACGAGCTTGAAGCCACCATTCTGGGAAATCTCCGCCCGATGAAAGACATCATAGACGAGATGAAAAAAGACAGCGGCGCAAAAATCGAAAAGGCAGATGAGCCGTATGTAGACGCAAAAGGCGATTATTATCTTTTTGATTTGGATGACCTGGACGGAAAGGTTTCTGATAAGACTCCAGCGTATGACAACGGCAAGACTGACGATTTGGCAATAACGCCCGCTCAGATTAAGGAATCCGAAGCGGAACGCAATAAGATTTGCCGCCCTGTTATGAATGGCGAGAAATCCGGATTATGGACAGCTTTCAAGGATTTTGAGGAGAAAGGCGTTTTCGATATACAGGGAAAGAAGGTCTCCCTCACCCCGACAGGCAGAATCTCAAAGACAGGCTGGAACCAGCTTCAAGCAGCAATGAGCATTTACCGAAGCAAGAAGTTTGAAACCTTCCGTTATGTGCTTATTGACCGCTATAACGGCGAAATCCGGGACCAGATTGCAGTCAGTTCTCACATGCCTAACACCACGATAATTTCAGATCCGAATAACCAGACTTTGAAACAGGTTATCAGCAGAGCGGAAGAGAAGGACTGTCTTGTAGTAGCCGTGCATAATCATCCAAGCGGAAACACAAGGCCAAGCGATTACGACATCAAATCGACTAAGGCCCTTGAAGAAAGCATGAAACGAAAAGACGGATTCAACAGATTCGCCGGTCACATCATTCTGGATCATGACAGTTTCGCTCTTTACAAGCCGCATTCTGGCTGGCTGCAAAAAGAAGTAGAAGGAGCCGCACAGACGAAAGACGAGCTTATTAAGGACTCTGTTCCTGAATGGGCAGAAGGCAAAGTCAAAAGTAATGTAGACCTTATTCTAGTCGCAGAAACGCTCAACGCAAAAGATAACTGGAATGATGATTATGTTCCTGTCCTTTTCACTGATTCAGATTACAACATCAGCGGGCTGAATTATGTTCACAAAGATTTGTTCTTAGAAAAATCAGAGCAGGTCAGAAAAGAACTACAGGATACAGCGCATTCTGCAGGAGCTGTTGCAGCGTTCCCGATTTTCACAGAGCCATTTCTGGGAAGCCTGTCGGAAAAAGAACGAAGCAAATTTGAACAAATGCTGAAATCTCATGTCGAGAACAAGGCGTTTACAGATGCCGCAATCGGAACATCTGTCGTTTCATCAAAATTTGGCATAAAGCCGGGCGAAAGCTATTGTGATTCTTTTTTCGCAAAAGCGAAGGATTCAGTGGAAGTTAAAGCCACATGGAATCCGACTGTAAACCCGAACATTTTCGTTACAAAAACAGATGAAAAGCACAGGAGAGCCGCCGAAAGCGACATGGAGCGATAATTATTATTCCTGTCACCCTGAGCTTGGTTCGGGGTGACAAAATCAAACATCAGATAACCGGAGTGTTACATATATGGAAAACGAAAACTTGGAAAATAAAATACCACTAGAACAGGAAAAACTTGAAGAAGCAGCAGAGAACCTAAAAAACATTCAGTTCTCTGGTGACAACTACAAAGAACTTTTGGAAATCATTAACCGCATTTCCTCTATCGCAGGAAACAAAAAGCACGAAGAGGAAATCGAACGAAGCGAAGTATCTGAAACTATTAAAACAGAAGAAGTTTCTGAGAATAATTCTATTCCTGAAGCCGATGAGACAGCAGAAGAAAATTCCCCTACCCCACCAAAGGATTCTGTAAATCAAGAAGCCGTAGTTTTCGGAAAAACTGTTCTACCATCATTCGCCATTATGACAGGAAAAGGACTTCGCAATTATTCAAACGCAATCGTTGAGCGGTATGCAGAAGAAAGCAACAGTTACATTCTCAATGACGGTAAAGAAAAAATCGTTGTTCCGGCAAAAACTTTCGAGTCCATTATGTCACCGAACGCAGCTTATTCAAAAGAGAAAAATATCGACAATCTTACAATCGCTGATGAAACTCCGGCAATCGTAAACGGAAAGACCATTCTTCCTGAATTCGCAATAATCACAACAACAGGACTTCAAACTTTCAAAAATCTAACCGTTCAGAATTTCAATGAAGCTGAGAAATCTTATACTCTCTCAGACGGTAACAAAACTGTTACATTACCAGAGAGTAGCTTTCTTGAACTCACAAAACCTGCACGATTTGAGCAACAGTTTGACGAGAATACACCAGCCCACAAAAAGCTGCTCGAAACTCAGTATGATCAATACTTCAAAGACCGAGACAACACCGCAAACAACTTCCGCCATAACCTTAGCGTACATTGCCGTAAGGAATGCTCTTCTCCGCTCGATGCTCTGAAAGTCGCAAAAAAAATCACAAACCGCATGAGCCGGGAAGAACAACAGAAAACCCGCAATCTGTTAAAGCAACTTGCCCGTGAAGATGAGACAATCAACCAGGTAATTATCCGCACATATTTTGAGGCCATCAAAGAAGTTCCCCTGAACGAAAACTACATCAAGCAAAATTTCCCAGAGAAGAAAATCGCCCGCCCTTTATACGACACCATTTCAAACGAAGGTGCTCTTGTCGATAAAGATTCCTCACTCCGTATTGGCGACACATTGCACGACATTGCCTTCAATGTAGACAAAATCCTCGGTCACGGAAAAGAACAGCTCTACGAAACTCTAAGCGTAGTTTCAGCCAGCAAAGAAGGAAACTCCGTTCTCCTCATGGACAAAAATAAATCCTATTACGAAGTTCCCCGCGACACGCTTCTGGAAAAGTACAACAAACTGCGTCTCAAAGAACACCGTGCTGAGCGCCATCAGCAGAAAGCAAACAGGATTGAAATAGAGAGATAGTGTGTAACAGTCTAGTTATCTTATCTAAGACAATTTGTATTGTCACAGTTCTGTTATCAATACATGTATGTAACAATTTGGTTATCATGAAACTGTTCAAAACACAAATGGTCAGTAATGTAACACTTTCGTTATCTCGTAGAAATACTCTTATAGAAATGACAAATTTTTTGATTAAACAGCCGCAAAGCAAGATTGTAACAGTCTAGTTATCCACGCTGAAATAATCTTGTTTTGTCACACTTCTGTTATCAAAATATATAACAGCTCAAAATATTTGTCTAAAATTTTATATGTAACAATATCGTTATCTGAAATAGAATTAAGAAATCTGAATTGTGACAGTGTTTAAATGAAGAAATATGTAACACTCTAGTTATCCAAAAATGTAACACTGTCGTTATAATTATCCACAGAACGCTGTGGATTACTCTCTTTTTATGTAACAGTCTCGTTATAATTGTGGATAACCTTAAATCCTTGTATAATATAGAAAATAAATGCAGAAAAAATTATCATGTAACAATTTCGTTATAAGAATGTCACACCTTGGTTATTTCTTCTATAATATCTAATAATTAACTAATATAAATTTAAAACTAATAGTAGTAATCATAAAACTGTGGAAAACTAAGAAATAGATAACAGAATTGTTACATAGCTTTGATAACAACCCTGTTACATTCCTAAATTTGATGAAATAAGAGCATATCTTACATCATCTTTTAGAACTGGAGCAGGACTTTTGTGTAAAGTAATTCCATTACCAAATTTATCTATTTCAACTTTTAACTCAGGATAATACTTCGCCTTTATTTCTTTTAACTGAGTAACAATTCTTGAATAATTTACATTTGCAATTTTGGGATCTGAATTTTCTCCAACAGGCATAAATTGTTCAACCAACTTATCTCTTGGAATAAAGACAGGTTTTCCTTCAACTAAACCATTATTACGGTAAACAAGCCACGCATAAATATCTTTTCCTACAGGACTTGTTATATCTTTGTAAATAGAATAATTTATTGGAACCCCATGCTGCTGACAAAATCCTGCAAAGCTTCCTGATAAAACAATTTTGAACTTACCTATTCTTGGATTTTTGGAGTCTTCATCAATAATTTCCTGATATTGAACACCCTCTGTAAAAAGAATTGTTCCTGTTGATGTAGTTCTTACAGTAACATCTCCTTTAGGAATTTTTTCTCCAGGCTGATACAAATCCTTAAATAAATAAGCTTGCTTTTGTTCTTCAATTTTTTGCTCAAAAGAAAAAGTTGCACGAGTAAAACATTCAAGCTGTTCTTGAATATCTTTACCACGCTGTCTGGGGAGTTGCATTTCTTTTAAAAGTTGAGACATTGAATCAAACTCAATAATAACAGGCATATTCTTTTCTTTTGAAAGAACTGCATGAGTTGTAAATACGCTTAAAAGAAGCCTGCCATATTTTCCAAACGGAACATTTTTGGGGGAATTTAATATAAGAGATATTCCGTTACTAGCCTTTCTTATAAATTCAGTACGATTTATATTCTTGAAAGGAAGGGAGGCTGTTGTAAAAAAACTTGGTATATAACTGAGCGATTTCTTTGAATCCTGAGCTTTGATTTCATTTAATGACTCAAAAAGTTCATTGTCTGAGTTGTCTATAGGGATCAGGTTTGTTTCGTTTTTTATTTTTTTTCCCATTTCTTACTCTACCTTTGAAATTCCGCCTTTAGATATGACTATATGTCCGGCAGCGACTTCTTTTGCGAGAAATTCGAAAGAAGACTCGATATATTGAGTAACAGTTACACCACAATTTGTACAGAAGCGTTTTATCTCATCTCTACGACCATTTGAAAGTCTAACATTCATTACATCTGCATATTTACCTTTTTTAGAAGATTCTTTTTGTTGAACAGATGCCTGTGAAACGATTGGATTTGTCTCAGCAGTATTTGGGATAACAGAACTGTTACTTTCTTTTTGTTCAATAATCTCATTAGTATTGATAGTGAGATTTGTTTTCATTTGTTCTAAAAAATCTTGTGGTATATTTTTCTTTGCTATTGGCATTGTTTTACTCCTCTTTTTTATTTTACGAGGTCTGCAAGTTTCTTTAAGGCTTCAAGCGTTTCTCTTTTTCCACCGCGCTGCTGAATTGTCTGGCGGGCAACCGTTGCGTATTTGAAATCCTGGTCTACAGGAACATAAACAACTTTAAAATCTCCGGCATTAAGACCTTCAGATATGATGTCTGTAAGTTTTATGGAGCGATTGATTTCGTTCAAAACTATTGTTTCAAATTTTGGATTTTTAACATGCTTTCGTTTTTTGAAACTTTCAAGGTTTTCTTTGAATATCTGAAGTCCATCCTGTGAATAAGCATCCGCTTTGATTACGACAATAACTTCGTCAGATGCTGTCATGATATTTTCTTCAAAATCGTCAAAAGCTGGTGATGTATCAAAAATGCAATAATCAAATCCAATCTTCTCAACTTCTTCACAGAGGTCTGCAAAAATGAAAGGTTCTTTTGATGCCTCGCTCGCACGATAGGTTTTTAATGAGCGACTTCCTTTTCTGTCGATTGAGTTTGTTGGAATAATAAAAAGATTCTCGACCGAAGTTTTTGTAACAACCTGATCGATTGTTACATCTCCGTAAAGTGTTTCTGCAAGGTCGTGGTCGAAAGATTCTAGTAAAGTACCTGTGGAGTTTCCCTGTGGGTCAGCGTCAATTAACAGAACTTTTTTTCCTTGATTTGCGAGTTCGGCTGCAAGTGACAAACTGATTGTTGTTTTTCCTACTCCACCCTTCTGAATGGCAACTGCGATTTTTTTCATTTGTTTCCCACCTAAAAAAAATACTTTTTGTGTATCTATATATATCTAAGCATAATTTTTAGAAAAAAGCAAATGTTTTTTCTAAGTTTTCTAAAGTTTCTAAAAAAATATTTTAGAATGTTTAGAAATACTCTAAACAATATTGTTATATAATAGATTAGATAAATATTAAACATTCTAATATTATTGTTTAGAAAGATTAGATATTTTCTAAACAATTAAAACACGCACGAGGATTGCCGTAGACGCATCCGTTTTAAATTTTTGAGTAATTATATGTCCGAGGCGTTTTGAAGCGATTCTGGGGCTTTTTTGTGAAATTTTAAAAATCGGTATTTTCCCCCGAATTTCGGTATTTTTGGTTTTGAAATCGGTAAAAGTTTTTTAAAACTGGATATTATTTTTTTTCTCTACTTACTAACCTTTTATATGCACGGGGCGGAAACGGCGGTTGTTAAAGGCTGTCGGTCAGTTTTTCATCTGGGCAGGTCATCAGTATCGGCAGTCTTTATCTGCGAACAGCAGTCTTTCCGCCCTGTGTATTTTTTTGAAGTGGAGAAAACAAATTGGTTATCACGATTTCCAGTATCAAGGGCGGCGTTGGAAAATCATCAACGGTGATTCTGCTGGTGAACAATCTTGCGGCTCGCGGCTACAAAGTTCTTGTAATCGATATGGATTTAAACAACACAGTGACGATTTATTACACAATCGGTCTTCCGAATGTGCAGGAGCTTTGGGAACGGAAAAACATTGTGATTTCTCTTGTGCAGAATAACGCTTCTGAAAACACCGTTCATTCAAGAATCAAAAATGTTGATGTGATTCCGTCTTCGTTGAATCTTTGTGACATGAGAAGTATGGACTATCACAATCTTCTGAAAGTCATTCAGCCTTTGTTCAAAGAATATGACTACATTGTGATTGATACCTCTCCGACTTTTGATAATCTTGTGAAGTCTGCGATTCATGCGGCGGATGTAATTATCAGTCCTGCCGAAGCTACGGAATACAACTGCAACATGACGCTTTATCTTATGACAAAAATCAAGGAAGAGCATCCTGAAAAAATCAAAAAGACATACATTCTCTTCAACCGCTGGATTGAGCATTATGAAAAATGGGAGAACAACCTGCAAAGTCAGGTTGAACGGATGTTCAGAAAGAATTTCGCGAACATTTTGTCTGTAAAAATCCCGCAGTCCGGTTCTTTTAACAAATACACTCATTTTGATGAAAAGCTCCGGCTTGACGACAGAAACGCTAATGCTGGTCGAATGGTAAAAGCCGTTAATTCTCTTGTGGATATGATTACCGGAAAAGAACAGTTCGTGGAGTCGTTCTGATGAAAACACTGAATTTTCTTTCTGCAGGAGATAATGCGCCTCTGGCAGACGGCGGTCTTCAGTTCTCAAAAACTATGCTTACAGAAAAAATCGAAAAACACGATTTCTTTGAGAGTCTTTTCAAGATTGATGAAGGCGTCCTGGAGCGGATAGTGGCTTCCATGAGGAAAAACGGCTTTGACAACTCTCAGCCGCTTCATATCTGGCATACGGCTGTCAAAGACGGAGGCGAGCATTGGTATCTGATTGACGGTTACACTCGGTTTACGGCTTGCAAAAAAGCGGGCATAACCCGGATTCCTGTGACGGTTCATGAAGATTTTGATGATTTTAATGAGGCCTATAAATATGTGCTTTCGCTACAGGTGAACAGGCGGAACCTTACCAGCGATGAGCTTATGAAGAATGTCGCGATTATGCTTGGTTCTGATGAAGTGAGGAACTTTGAGGGCGATAAAGCTCAGATGATAGCAGAGACTCTTGGAGTTTCAAAAAGGACGGCACAGAGAGCAATTTCCCTTGAAAAGAATGCGGATGATAATCTTCTTGAATCCGTTGAGAAAGGTGAGCTTTCTGTGAATCAGGCATACAACAAAATGCAGGGTGAGCGGACGGAAAATGAAAAACGGACTGTGAAGAAATCTGTGCTTTCAGAAAAAGAGACTAAAAAGGAGAAGTCTTACAAATATACGGAAACAGAGCTTCTGAAAATCATTCATATTGCGATTGAAAAGGCGAATGAAGGACTTTTGGAAGCTGAAATCATAGAAAGAATAAAAAAGTTAAACGAGGTAAATGAAAATGGGATTTAAGTCAGAGGTTTCGGATATGCTTTCCGATTTTGCGGTTCTGATTGAAAGACAAGTGACCGGGTATGAGCGTAAAGAACTTCTAGAGATGATTATGTTTCTTGGCACTGACGCAAGAGGAAATCTGCCTGATTTGTTTCTGGGCGAGGATATGAAAACTGTTTATTTCAAGTTCTCAAACGGTGTGAAGGAAAAAATCACCCCGGATAATCTGAAAACCTGCATGGACTACATTATGTTTCTGAAGCATGGCATTGTGGATTCTGACAATGCCGAAAGGAGCGCGTAATGGAAACTCTTCATGGAATGTATGTGTTTACGCCTGGAGACAGGCTTACTCTTCGTGAGAAAAATGCAGAAAATTCATTTCTTGTTGTGGCGGTCAGGCAGATAAAGGACAGCGACTGTTGTTTCGGGTGCTGCTTTTATATGAAGTGCCGTGAGTATCTTGGGAACAGTCCGTTTGCCCAAGGCTGTTACAGCACGATTTTTAGAAAAGTTGATGAAGAGAAAAATAGTAGCGTAATGAAGGGGAAAAAATATGAATGCCGATAACATTCCAGACTCAAATTATATTCACATTGAACGCTGGATGTACAAGCTGGACTTGAATCTGAGCGAAATTGCGATTCTGGCTTGCATTCATGGATTTTGTCAGGACGGGGAATCTTTCTTCAAAGGTTCTGTTGAATATCTGCAAGTCTGGAGCAATTCCGGGCGTTCTACCGTATTTTCTGCTTTGAAAAAACTCGTGGAAAGAAAGCTCATCGTAAAAAAGATTTTGTCTGTGAATGGAAAACTGTACCCGGTTTATTACACGGTAAGAAGCCGCAGGTCTTATCAGGAAAATGCGGAGCGGAATAAGAAAATAAAGTCCAGTACAGTTAGTCCAAAAAATGGACTTGAGTCCGAAACTCAGACTGAAATAGTCCAGAAATTGGACGAAAGCAGTCCAGAATCTGGACCCAATAATATAGCTTTACATGATTTAAAAAATGCAGCAGGAGAAGAAGCTGATAGCTTGCTTGCGGCTCGCCTTAATTTTATTTCTCAAAAATTACAAAAGACTTTTGGTTGCGATCCGTACTCAAAGAAATTCAGGCAGAAGCTGAATCTGCTTTTTGAATCAAAAGGTTTTGATGACGGGAGGGCAGGGGAGTTCATTCAGTTTGTTGCTGATAAGACGAGGGCGAAAAATCCTGAGAGTATTCCTGCTCTTTTCCGGAGTCTTGTGTTCGCAGAGGATGTCGTAGCTGATTTTATCATAAGAACCTATGAGCCCAAAAAAGACGAGAATCAGGAATCTAACAGTTATGTCGAATGTCCGTGTTGCGGAGAAAAAAACAAGGTAAAGGTTTTTAACTGCAAAAAATGTGACTTTACATTTGCGGACAAAGCTGATTCCCTGAAAGTCTTACAGGCAAAGCAGATTTATGAGCTTTCGCCTGAGAAGAAATCTCAGTTCGAGAGTGAAGTGAACGAAGTGATTTCAAGTTTTGATTTCAGAAAGCTGATGAATCCTGCGGAACGGATTAGGCAGAAAGATATGTTTGATCGTGTCTACAAGAAATATGGAATTGCGGTTGGTAAATAACAATTCTGTATAAGCAATAAAAACAGGAGGTGCTGATTTTCTGAAATTATTTTCTTCGCCTTTTATGAATGAGGCTGGGCGAATTTTCCGGAGGGAGCTTTGGAAGGTGTCTGTCCGTATGAAAGGCATACTTTGTTATCTTTCCTGGCATTATACATGTGTTTCTGTGATAGTGCTTGGACTTGTTGGTACGGTTTTGATTTTAATCTTCTGCAGTTGTTTTCGCTGGAATCATTATGACCCGTGGAACTGGAAGAAGAGGGCTGGAATCAGAATCGTTATGTTTTGGATCACTTTGAGTGTGGCTAGATTACTTTTGCGAGGGTATAAGTGAACAGAATTACTTTGCACGGAACAATCTGTAAGGATGCGGAATTGTTCAATGTTTATGGCGATGATGTGCCTCTGGTGTCATTTGTCGTCAAAGATTACGGAAAACCTGGGGCTTTCAATGACGAGCCTTTGACTTTGCAGGTTCATTTCAAGCGTGAAATTGCGCCGCTTCTTATGCCGGAACTTGTTCATGGCAAGGAAGTTAATCTTTTCGGAAGCATGGTTCAGAAAAACTATGTTACGAGTTCCAACGAGTTCCGAACGAAGATTTATATGATTGCGGACTACATTGAGTTTGTAGGAAAGAACGAAAGGCGGGAGGTTGCGTCATGAAAGAAATACCTGTGACAATAAATGTGACAGCCGAAGATATTGATGCTTTTTCTCATATTCTTGAGATGGAATCTGAGGGCAGCTTCTTAAAGCTTTTTTCCGAGCGTTTTTTAATCAGTGCGCGGAATTCATCAGAGGAAATAAAAACGGTTTTGGAAGCGGTTGATTCGTTCAATCCTTACTGTATGGAAAAAACTTCACGGATAGGGTAGGGGAGGACGGCAATGCAGAGTTTCAGAAGATACCAGAATATGCGTATTATCGACAGGGATATGAATATCGCAGAAGGCGATTATATTCTTGACGGAATTACAATCAGGACAAGGAAAGGCTATCTCAATGATACGAAAGACGAGGAAGGAAATAATCTTCCGGCTCTTGAGACTCATGACGGAAATCATGTGGAGCATTGGAAAAACGGAGTTCTTCATTATGAGGACGGTCCTGCTGTGATTGATGTTCGTGACGGCGTTGAAGAATGGTGGCTTGACGGAAAACAGGTCGAGGCGGTGAAATCATGACGGAATCAGAATTTTCAGAAAATGAAATTGTAGCGGAAAATTTGCCTGAAAACGATGAGGTCGAGATGCTTGTGCATGAAGACGAATCGGATTCGGAATCTTCTGACGAAGATAGAAATATAGAAGAAACTGGATTTAGCTTTCAAACCGTTCCGATGGAAAGCCCGGAAGAGACAGCGGACGAGAAACTTGACCGCCTGTGTCGTTCCGTGAATGAGCTTCTTGAACGAACCGCTGACAGCGAAGACACAAGGGCGATGTATGAGGATATGGTCAGTTTCTATAATTCTTTTGGTACAAAGACCAGGGAGTTGACAGATAAACTCGACAAGGAAGTTTCGTATACCCGCTACATCGAGACTCAAATCAGTTCGAAGAGCATTGAGAAAGAATGCCTTATGCTCAAAAAGGCATTGGTTGAAGAACGTGCGCTTATGGGCGTGAAGTTCGATGAAATCAAGTCTGCTTTTGATGAGAAAATGCGGCAGCTGGAAGCAGAAACAAGGTCTGTGCAGGAAAAGCAGATGGCTCTTGTACAGGACATCGTAAAGCAGATTAAGAAATTTGCGGATATAGATTCCAAACTCACAGAAACTCTTGAGCAGTTCAGAAAGGACATGACAAAGGCTTCTGAGAACGAATACAAAATCGTCCAGACACGCTGCAAGGAAAGTCTTAATGCAGCGAACTCGGAATTCGATTCGGTCAAGAAAAGCATAATTGCCTTTCTCAAAAGCTGCGAGAAACAGAACAACACGCTTATCAGCAAAATCCCGGAGCAGAAAAGGAAATTCTCCTGGAAGGATGCTGTGATTTATGCGATGTCTGCTCTGTGCATTACTGGAATGGTCGTGCAGGTAATTCAGATGTTCGTTTGAAGCCGATTGAAACAAAAGCGGCAAACTGTGCTATAATGCGCGTGATGGATTTTTGGAACAGAGTTGAAATCTTACGAAAACAGTGTCACACAACATACCGCCAGCTTGCCGCTGTAATGGGTGTTTCCGAGACGACAGTTTCTTCAATGCGCCGTGCGGGAACAGAACCGAGGGCAGGGGATGCCGTTAAAATTGCCCGTGAGCTTGGCACAACAGTGGAATATCTGGCGACAGGAGTAGCTTCTGAAGTCGGGGATAACTACCGCGAGAAGTATTTTGAATTGAAAGAAAAGATAATAAAACTCGGAAATTCAGATTAATATATCATTTCATTCAAATATTGAGCATTTCTACTTTGAAAAAAATACCATTTATGGTAAAGTAAATCAGAATATGAATAGTGACGTAGCAACATTACAAAGTATTGCAAAAACCTTGGAAGAAGAACCTTTGGCAAGTCAGCGTGTGCTTGCTGAAAATGCGGGTATGTCTATCGGCCTTATGAATGCTGTTTTGAAGCGTTTTGTCGAGCGCGGCTGGATTATGTTGACTAATGTAAATCTTCGTAAACTTTCTTATGCCGTTACTCCTGCCGGAATTGCGGAGCTTACCGCTCGAAGCCAGAAATTTGCAAAGCGAACTTTTGCGATTGCGAATAATTATAATGAAACCTTCTGTCACATGGTTTCAGAAGCAAAAAAACAGGGCGTAACGAAACTTGCCCTTTATGGACAAAGTTATATCCGTTTCTTGCTTATCTATGCTTGCCAAACTTTGAACGTTACTTTTATTGAAAAAAAAGTAACAGAACCTATTATGGAAAATGCTCTCTGTGTTGTTGGCGAATTAAACGAGGAATCAGAAATCAAACGCCTTGAAAAAGAAGGCTGCGTGAATCTCTTGAACTTGATAGAGGAATACTGATATGAAAAAGTACGCTATTCTTTGTGGCTCTGCTCCTAGTGATTACAGGCAGAAAAAGCTGGAAGAAAAATATGATTTCCTTGAAACGAAAGAAGGTTTCGAGCCTGGAGGTATTGTTTCTTTTCCGAATGGTGTAAGTGAGCTGTTCTTAGAGAGTGTGATTAACGAATCGTTTGATAAAGCGGTTGATGATGAATCTGATTCCGGCAAAGTGGTTTTGTATATATTTGCAAAATCAGAAGCAGAGTTGAACTCTGTGCTTTCTGATTCATGTGTTGAAGGCGTGAAAGTAGTTCGCCTCGGTGATAACGAAATCCGCAAGGATGTGCTTGCCTATTATGCCGACCTTGCAGAAAAGCAAGAAATTGATTTCCAGGTTGTCTATGATTTTGACGGCGAGTTTATCAGCGAAGAAGAACTTGGATTTGAGAAAGTGTAGCGTCTCTCAAATCTACCTATAAAAGAAGAGCTTGGTGCCCGATAAGACATCAAGCTCTTTTAATATTTGCGACTATTTCCCTTCGTATTCACGCTCATTGCCGGTGAGGTTTTCCGGGAGGGCAGAGGCTTTTTTCTGCTGCTGTTGTTTTTTCTCGGCTTTTTCCATTACTTTGAGGGCGGTTGAATTTCCGATGTTTGCACCCTGCTGGCGTTTTTCATCATAGAACTCTTTTCGGGTCATATTTACGCTGCTCTGGGTAGCAGAATCAAATTTTGTCGCATTCTGGAAGTGCGGATTTGAAGTCTGGTTGAGTGTCCTTGAATCGTCTTTGCCAAGCTCGCGGGAAGTGTTCTGTCCACTACGCTGATGAGCCTGATTTCCGCTCATGCCACCGCCTGAACCTGCCATTCCGTGCTTTCCGCCATTGCCTCCGTGAAGGAAATTGTTTCCGGCATTTTTGAACTTATCTTTCAAGTCGCCGCCTACGGTTGCGAACATTCCTTTTACGGCTGCGCTCCTTGCCTGAGAATCAGTTCCGCCAAGTTCTTTTGTGCTCTGACTTGCAGCTTTTCCTGCAGCATGGACTTTTGAAAGTTCTCCACGGGTATCGACATAACCTTGTGCCAGTTTTCGAGTTCCTTCTTTTGTTGCGTGGGTGGCTGTCGCTGCTCCCTTTGTCATTAGTTTTCCTCCAACTACAGCAGAGCCTACAGCCTGTACGAATTCGCCCATTGAAAGTTGCGGCTGTCCTGTCAGAAGTGTCATTGCAATCTTGGGTGCGTTCTGAGTGAGAACAAGAGCAATCAGACTTGTGAAGCAGATTGTAGCGAAAGACACCCAGTTCATTCCTCCGTTTTCTGCCATGATGTCTACGGTTTCCTGGATGAAAAGGTAAAAGACAAAGAAGAGGCAGATTGTCATTACAATCATCTTGATGAAGAATCCTGTAAAAACGGGGACGAGTTTTTTAGGTAAATCCTTCGTTCCGTCAAACAGAATGAAAGGAATGAAGAAAGCCCCAATCCCCATCACGATTGTATATTCCAGAATCGTCATAACATACTGAATAAGAGCGAAAATACAGCAGGCTATGAGAACCACGCAGCAGAGCATGGTCATAATCATAGTCGGAACATGAGCTATTGTCGCAGTCATTTTATTGAACCCCTTTTTCATGAAGCTGATTTTTTCTTCATCAATTTCATCGAGGTCGAGGGCATAAGCAATCTGGTTTTTTTCCCACATAATCTGGCAGCCCAAAATTGATACGCGCAAAATTGCTGAAGGGGAGAGATAGTAAGAGTTTGATCCGTCTGCATTTTTGAGCCAGATGTCGAGGTCAATGTAAGAGCTTGTGAGTACATCACCATTTGAACCGTCGGGTCGTTTTTCAACAAGAATATCCTTGATTGCCTGTAATGTTCTTGCACCGAATAAACTGTGGAATTTGTTTTTCTCTCGATATTCGTTCACAAGTTCCAGTGCTTTTTTCTTTTCGCTTTTTGAGTTGAATTTCGCAGCTCCGATTTCTTCTGTCAGGGAATCTATGTAGGAATTGTAGTTCTCAGAATTTCCGAAGCTAGTCTCAAAAGTGAAGTTTTCAAAGTTTGAGTTCAGCTCAACTTCAAGCTCATCAGCCCATTTTTCCTGCACCGCCAAATCCTGCTCAATGCTTTGCTTCATCGAAGTGAGGGAATCTATAATCGCCTGTTTCCCTTTTCCTGCCTGAATGCCCACTCGGTTTCCTACGGCAGAAATTCCCATTGTGACAAGCGGATAAATCGACATGAAGAGAATGAATAAAAGCCATTTATAGAAAGTATCCCACCAGAAATCACGGACGGTAAAACGGCTGTTTATCAGCTTGAATGCTGACCAGCAAAGTCCGATTGTGCCGATTGCGACTGCGTAGTGAGTTCCCCATTTGTAGAAAGTTGAAAGTACGCCGGAGAAATATTCGATTGCCTGAATGACAGGAATATCAATCCAGCCTGTTACTGTGTGTGTCACGAGCACCCCCTTATTTCCTGAAAGAATCTGGAACTTTGCTGTCAAAGGATTCCTGTCTCTGCTGTTCTGCTGACAGCTGGTCTGCTTCCGCCTGTTTCTCATTTTCCTGTGCGATAAGGCGGCTTGCTTCAAGGCTTGCAAGGTCGTTCACTGATTCCTCAATCGATAGAAGTCCGTCCACAGTTTGCTGGGAAAGATACAGGTTTGCCTCGTTCGCAGCAGAATCGGTCATATTTCCGTCTGAGTCTGTCTGTGAATATGCAGCTTCAATTACGGCATTGCTTCTGGCGACTTTCTCCTCACGGTTCAATTCGATGGCTTCATCAGTTGCTTTAGCAAGAACTTTAGAGGCTGCGTTTTTTACCTGTGCTACGGACTGCTGAACGAAAAGGTAATTTTTCGGAGAAATTCCGTATTTCCGCCAGATTGAAATTCTCTGTTTTTCGGTAAGCCCGTTTTCAATGTTCTTTATCGTGCTGCTCATAGAATCGCTCATGTAGCGTTCCATTGTTCCGACTGCGGAAAAGAAGTTGTGATCGGAACCGTTCATTCCGCAAAGGTCTGCGAGAGAATAGCGTCCATATCCACAATCAATCGATGGCGTCGTGATTGTGTTCTTGATGATACGAGCCTGGTTCAAAAGTTTGTTCACACGGCGGTTTGCGTCCTTGATGTCATTTCTGAGGTCGAAGTCGCCGTCAAACCTGATGTTATCCCAGTCGATGGATTTTGCCCGCTCAACTGCGTGCTGAATCTGCATGTACTGGTTTTCAATGGTCGTGATTGAGTTCATAACCATGTCGTACTGCTGATAAAGCTGGTCGAGAGCGGTAAGCCAACCCGAAACATCGAAGACCGGATAGCCGGAAGCAAAAAGATTCGGTGTGGCGAAAGCAAGGCTTATAATTGCGATAGTGATTTTTTGTTTTAATCTCATGGTGTGTTCCTCCTGATGAAGTGTTTAACAAGCTGCAAGCATTTTCTTGTATTTCTCGTAGTTCACCTGCTTTGTGTCTTTTCCCAAATCCGAAAACTTCTTTCTTGTCTCTTCAAGAATCTCAAAGGCAAGAGGCTCTGTAGTGTTCCTGCCATGCTCTGCTTCAATTCTGTCGAGCATCTCATGGTCAGGAGAAATAAGTGCGAGTTGGAAGGGATCAAGGTCGAGCGTGAACATACGGCATCCGTTCGGATTTTTGAAATAGTAATCACGCTTCATAGTTGCGTTTGACAGTGCAAGGATTTCAGAATCCGTAAGACCGAAATAACGATAGCTCTCAACAAGTCCCGGTGTAGTAGCAGATTCGTCTGCAAGGTAAATCTTTGTAAGACACTGCTGAGCGATTGTGTCAGAGAGCGAGCTTTTTGCGGCAGCGGCTACTTCCTGTGTTGCGAAAATGCAGAAGACCTTTTTCTTTCTGAGCGTTCTGAGCCATTCCTGCAGGAAGCCCGCGAAAATTGGGTGCTGGAGATAAAGCCACGCTTCATCAAGAAAAAGGAATGTGAGCGGTTGTTTAGAGCCTGTCGGCAGGTTCCACAGTTTTTCAAGATAGCGGAAGATGTACATGAGGGCAGGGGCAACGGCTTTTTCTGAAAGTCGCATGAGGCTTCCCATTTCGATTGTAATCAGCTTTGAGAGCGGAAGAGTTGTTTCCTCTGCGTCAAAAATCGAGCCGAACTGACCGCCAGAGCAATAAGGGTCAAGTCCGATTCTGATGGTGTTCGAACCATTTTCCGGGTCAGAATAAGTCGCATACTGCTGGAAAGTAGTGAGAGTTCTGCGGCTTTTGTCTTTCTGCGAGATAAGTCGCAGTGTCTCAGAAATCACTTTGCTCATTTCTGGGGTGATTTCTATATTCTGTTGAGCGAGTAATCCTTCGATGAACTGCTGGCACCACATGAGGCTTTCCGTGTATTCAGACGGCGTACACTCATCGGGAGATTTAAGCTCCGAAAGCGGCTGGAACGCGACTTCATCTTTTCCTGGCTCAATGTAGATTCCGCCTCCACCGACCATAAGCGCACGGCTTGAAAGCTGCTTGTCGATACAAACGATGTTCGCGTCTTTGTATTTTGTCGCAGAAGCCATGAGGAGAGCGAGCAGGGTGGATTTTCCGGCTCCTGTCGGACCAAAGACAAAAGTGTGGCCGACATCACGGACATTAAGGTTCAGAAAGAATGGAGTTCCGTAGCTTGTTGAACAGGTGCAGAGCGGGATTGAAGAGCCACAGGTTTCTTCTGTGAAGTCATTGTGAAGAAGCCCTTGCCAGGCGGAGCTGAGCGGAATAATGTTTGAGAAATTCTTTGTCGAGATGAGTGGGCGGCGTATGTTGGCGTACACATTTCCCGGCATCATTCCAAGCCATGCCTGAGTATTGTTGAAAGTCTCTTCTTTTACAGAGAATCCGCATGAGCGCACAACCTGCTGGAGTTTCCGTGCCTTCAGCTTTGCATTTTCAAGCTTCTTATCCCAAACCATTAGGTTTGATGTGTAATAGCCGAGAACATATTCGCCAAGAGCGATGTCGCCCTGAATGTCAGAAGCCTGGGCTTCCATTTCAAGTGCGCCCTTATTCTCCTTGTCGATTTCAACATTCATCGCCATTTCGGTGAAGAGCGTCATTCCTGATTTCCGGGCAGAGTAAAAACGGTTCTGATATTTTTCCGCTTCCTTTGTGGATTTTTCCTTTGAGAGAGGAATGAACCTTGTGGTCCAGCGGAATTCAGTCATCGTACGGTTCAAAGCGTCAAAGATTGCGGGATAAGTCTTGTTCGGGAAATCCATGATTCCCATGACTGAGGCGTAGTAATCCCCGATTTTGAGCGGCTGTGAGTTCTGAACATCCATGTCGCAGAGATAGTTATCAAGAAAGAAGAATGTGTCTTCTGGATAAACAAGGTTCTGTTTGTTCAGAGAAACAGTGCTTTTGATGTACGAGAAAAGTTCCGAGTCGGTGAGACGGTGAATCCACAGCTTTACAGCAAGCGTTCCCATGACTTTCTCACATTCATCAAGAAAGTCCTCTGCTTCCTTCTGCATCTTAGGAAGATTGTTACCTTTTATTTCCTTGTTTTTGCCTCTTTGATTCTTTGTCTTATTCTTGAAGAAAAAACCTGTGGTTTTTGAATCAATGTCGCTTGGAAGCTGATAGACAAATGTGATGTAATATTCGGTCGTGAAATGCTCGCCGAACTTGTGATAATTTTCTGCCCGTCTCTGGTCGATGAGCCAGCCCGCAAGGTTTGAGAAGTCTCCCGCAGGATAGTCTTTTGTCTTGTATCTCTTCACATCGAAGAACAAAGCCCAGCCTTCGTTCTGGGCAAGTGCCATTGCGCTCCGGTTGAAAAGGGATGCCATGCTTGCAATCTCTGGGGCGGACGAGGCTTCCAAATCAGGATATTCAACCTGATAGGTCGTCATGAGCGCTCCATTTTTAAGAAGGCAAATGCCCGGGCTAATGATAAAAGACCACGGAAGCACATATTTGAGTTGGTTCTGTGGTTCTTTGAATTTGAGTAAATCTAATGATGGTATTTTCAATCTGCCCTCCAGACATCAGGAGCCAGAAGCCTGTCAAAAAGCACGGTGAGTGCGTACGGGTCATTCTTGCAGACCATTCTGGCTATTACATATAGAAAGATTCCGATAATTACACACCATATGCTTACGATGTTCATAAGTACGATGGTGAGTACCATGATGAGCATTGCCGGAGTCAGCCCGATTCCAAGAAGCAGGTTCGGCTCAAGCAATACTTTGTGGACGGGAGTTGAATAATCGAATACGGAGATTTCTTCCATTGTCATTCAACTCCTTAGTGTCAAACTGCTGCGACTGGCAATAAGGCAGGGGAGGGCAGAGCCTGTGACGGAAGAGAGGAAACAGCTTCTGTATGCGGTGTGTCCGCCATTGCGATTTCAAAAGAAAGTCCGTCAAGGAAGTAAGAGCAGATGCTTGAGGCCGAAAGAAGGATGATTGTTCCAATAATCCACGGAGCGAATTTCTTAATCATCTGACCGCCACCACCCTGCTGACCGGCGAGAACCATTCCGATTGCCTCAACAATAAGTGCGACAAGAAGGATTGCCTTTACCCAACTAGACTGGAAAAGCTCAAGAATTTTGTCTGCCCATGTGTCGAGTTCTGCGATTGACTCTCCGGAACCTGCGGCAAAAGTCGGTACGATGCACGCTGCAAAGATGAGCGCACAGGCAATAAAATGTTTTGATGTAAGAGCCGATTTTACGGTTTTAGAAAGATTGTTTTTCATACTAAGTTGTACTCCTCGTGTTGTTTTGCGGAGCGTGTTGCTCTCACTCCGCTATTTCAAGTTTTTTGTTTCCAGGATTTCATCCAGCACAGGCCCGTTTTCCGTGGGCTTCATGTGAACCAGAAGCTGAACGCTTTGCGAGACATCGGGAAGCTCCCCCGGAATCACCTCGCGAAGCAGGTCTTCTATTCGCTTAATCATTGAAAGGCAGCTGTCGGCGTGGATTGTGCTTGCGTTTCCTGTATGTCCTGTGTTCCATGCTTTTAGAACTTCATTCGTTACATCTCCGTAGCGAAGTTCTCCGAAAATGATTCTTGAGACATTACAGCGAAGGGCAATTCCTACCGCTTTGAGCGTGTCTTTCCCTGCCGCCCAGATTGGAACTCTGTCGCGGGCTTTGCACTGGATTTCTCCTGCGTCTTCTACGATGTAGAAGCGGTCGTTAGGGGTGAACTCACGCATTTTGTCTATGATTGCGTTCAGCAAAGTCGTTTTACCTGATCCTGTTTCCCCTCCGATGATGATGTTGCTTCGTTTCTGGATATGCTCTACCAGAAGGTCAAACTGTTCCTGTGTCATCCGGCCTCTTTCCACATAGCTTTCGAGCGGAAAGACTTCTGCAGGTGGGCGACGGATAAAGAACATCGGGTTTTCCGTTGCCCGCGGCGGAAGGATTCCTTCAATTCGGATTTTCCAGTTCGGAAGAACACCCTCAACAATCGGGTTGTTCGGGTCAATGGTAACTCCCAGTACGGCTGCCGAGGCATAGATGATTCTGGTCGTCGTGGCATCATCAAAGAAAATGCCAGTGAATTGCTTTCCGATTCCCATGCTCTCAACGATGAGTTCACCGCCAATTCCAATGGCAATATCAGTTACTCTTTTGTCTTCGATGAAGGGGATGACCAGATTCATATCATCTTCCAGGTTGCGTATCCATTTGTCTTGTTTAACCTGCTGTTGGAACCCGTCAATCGAAGCCATTAGTTTTCCTCCCCGGACTTCTGGTATATGTCCAAAACCATTGCTTCCAGTAATCCGCCGTGCTGCTTTTTGAGCGAGAGTGTGCTGTCGTCTAAGAATTTCTGGAATTCAAGTTCAGCGAGTTCATCGCTCACGCTCTGACGGTTCGGAAGCGTCTTAATCATCCTTCTTGCCATTTCCATGATGAAAACCGCAAGAAGCTCCGTCTTATTTTCCAGGAAACGCAGTTTCTGCTTGCTGTCGTTCAGCGAAGCGTAGATAAGCTGTGCGTCCGAGATTTCGTTGTTAAGGTAGTCCATACAGGCAATGCGGACGATTTCAGAAAATGTCGTGTTCTTTTCCGTTGCCTTCATTTCGATAAGCTCCACAAGTCGAGGAGTGAAGCGGACATTTTTCGTATGGTCGTGTTTTGCAAGTTCGTCTTTTTCCATTTGTTTTCCTTATGCTGTTTCTGTTCCGAATGGGTCATAATTCGCCGGGACAAGGCGCGATATGCTCACGCTCTCTACTTCTTTGATTGTTTTTGCAATCGGACTTTCGTCCTTGTGCTTGATTTTGTTGCTCGGAAGAGACTTCATCTGACGGCGAATCCAGTCCATGCTTGGGACTTCGAGGAACGCCTTGTTTTTAAAACGCGGGTCTTCGTAGTAAACGACCTTCTTTCCCTTGTACGGCGGCATTCCCTGATTCATGATTATTGCCCTGCTGAATTCCAGCTTCATAAGCTCGTCAGGATTTATGAGTGTTGTGCTTGTCTCCTGGCTTGAGCGGGAGTAGCTTGAGAATCCTGCCTGAAACTTCGAGCCGCTTGCGCTGATGTTATCCAGAAGGACGGAGCGGTTCCCGATGGATTCAGAGAAAGTCCGTGCGTCTTTGATTGAGCCAGGTGCGTAAAGGATGATTGTTTTACAGTGGTCGAGGAAAGGATGGTTTTCGCCGTAGACATCGACAATCTGATTGAGTGCCTGACATACAATAAAGAAAGTGACCCCATAACCTGCCAAAATTCCAGCATTTAATGCGATGTCAGGAAAAAATCCTAGGACGGGGAATTCGTCGAGAAGGAAGAGGCAAGGAATCTTGAGTTTTACTTCATTTGCGTTTGTTTCGCCCGCGCTGAACTTTTTGATCATGAAAGTGATAATCATTCTGAAGACAGGGCTGATTCGCTTTATGTGGTTGTAAGGCACGATGAGGTACAGGCTGATTCCGTTCTTTGAGTTGATGAAATCATCTACGCTGAAATCCGAGTATGCCGTTGCCTGAGCAAGAAGCGGATCCTGGAAAAGCGAGATTTTGCTGAATACGGTAGAGTAGGTGGAAGCCCGCTCTTTCGGTGTCTGAATCTTACTTCGGTTCGCTGCCTCAACAATCAGCTGATGAATCTTTTCGTTTCCGTGGTCAGATTTGATAAGTTCTTCGAGCATCTTTGCTCCTGGTCCGCCATTCTCTTCGTTCTGATTCTGAGGATTTGCGTTTGCTGCTCCTGCTTTTTTTTCATCATCGTTTGTCGCACTTGAGAAAATGTGAAGAACTGTCGCAAGGTTCTTTTCTTTCCACGGAATTGTTTTACAGAAACGGACATGAAGCAGGACTCCGGAGAAAATATCGCGAGCCGTGTTGTTGAAATATTGGGTCGCTCCGTCAGAGGCAGCCTTTGCAGTGTCTCCGCCGAAGAAAATTTCTCCAATAGTATCCGCCCAGCTGAAAGCCTCGCTCGGTGAATCGGGGATTTCCCAAATCGGGTTGTAATGGGCTGTGTTATCGTTCGGGTCGAGCGGACGGAACGGAATTACCTTGCTGAACTTTGAGCGGTAGCCCGCAGTCGCAGCCCAGTTCTCTCCTTTTGGATCAAATATAACCATTGAACCTCGGCCTTTTATGACTTTCTTGTGGGATTTCTTGTCATAAGCCTTGTACGGAACGCCGTAGTTCAGGCAGGTCGGAATTACGGTTGAAACGCCTTTTCCGCTTCTTGTAGGAGCAATCATCAGCGTGTTTGTTCTTCCTGAATGACAGATAAGAGGTGCCGGCTTTTTGCAGTGTAGGGTGAGGGATGCCTTCTCGACATCAATCTTGTATGGAATCTTAGCATCTGCAAGTTCCCCGCAGACTACTCCGTGACGCTGGAGCATTCCGTAATTCTTCAAGTCCTTTCGTGTCGCATAGCGGGCAGTTCCGTGAATATGCTGGTTTTTCTGATGGCAGCTCAGGAGAATGCTTGTGATTACGAAAATCAGTGCCGCAAGCGAAAGACAGATGAAGGTCGCAGGAATCGCCTGAAAAAAATAGTACGAATATGCGTCATTGAACGCGAACTTCATCATCCCGATGAGGAACACGAGCGGATTGTAGAGCCTATATCCGTTTTTGAAGATGAAGGCAGGCTTTCCGACTACGCGCGGGTCGTAGTTCATGAGAGGCGCAAATTTCTGTGTCGTGATTATAAGCCCTGTGATTACAAGGCAGATTGGAACAACCCAGTTGAGCAGCGCAAGCCATCTGAATGTGTGCGAGCTGTCCGGGTCAAGTCTGGAAAATTCTTCCTTTTCTTTCAAAACAAATCCTTACCTGGGCAGGCAAGATTTTTGTTTATGAAAGGAGTATATGAGATTTTGAAAAATATTTCAATTAGTACATAATTTATCTTAGAACTAAGAAAAACGACTATTTTGGAGTCAGACTCCAAAATAGTCGGAAAGAATTAGATGTATTCAATCGGTAGGGAAACTACATCATCGCTTAAATACATTGGTTTATCACATTGGCATATAATACAGCCTTGCCCTACGGAAGGTCCGGCAATTTTTGAGAGTACTGGAAAATGCTTTGCCATTTCGATTCCCGGGCGAGCCGATTTTTTTATTTCAATAGGATAAAGGATATTATCTTTTTCAATGACTAAATCTATTTCTCTTTTGTCCTTGTCGCGGTAAAAATAAATTTTTTCGGTTTCATGCCCGGCATTGTAGTATGA